>Ga0190358_1000068_pt1 | contig 38947 bp, 63 predicted proteins | sample 48721812_MG_FD_161666 | JGI IMG/M metagenome (GOLD analysis project Ga0190358, IMG submission 161666) | Hydrothermal vent microbial mat bacterial communities from Southern Trench, Guaymas Basin, Mexico - 4872-18-1-2_MG | ecosystem: Environmental > Aquatic > Marine > Hydrothermal vents >... | reverse complement strand
TATATCAATTAAATGCTTCAGATGTTTCTCAATTAATTGCGACTTATACAGTAGGAAGTAATATAGAATCATCCCCAGCAGTTGCAAATGGATATGTTTATGTTGGAAGTGATGATAATAAATTATACCAATTAGAAGCATATGAAGTAAATGTAATAACTAATCCGTCATTAAAAATAGGAGAACCAAATTCAAATGATGTTTGGAATTTCACAGGAGAATTTAATTCAACACATTCGCCAAATAAAACAGAAAATTTAGCAACTTACATAAATACTTATATAGATACTTGTTCAATTGTTAATGGTAATTGTTCAGTTCCTTTTATTTTTCATTCAGATACAATAGGAACTTTAACATATTCAGATATAAATATGGATTATGATATATTTAAGATAATAGTAAATCTTATTAATCCTAAAAATAATAGTTTTTTAAATCATACGTCTGTTAGTTTTAGTAGTAATGCAAGTATAATTGGAAATGCAAATTTAACTAATATGACTTTATGGCTGGATGGTAAGTCAAAAGTACCTGTAAGAATAGTGTCAGGTGTTTTTAATACTTCAAGTTGGACAAAAACATTAACTGAAGGTCAGCATAATTGGACAGTTCAGGCGTATGCAAGCAATAATAATTTTGCATTTTCATCAAGTAATTACACTTTTACAATTGACTTAACAAATCCTCTTTTAAATTTATACTTTCCAACAGATTATATCAATCTAAATTATAATACTTCAATAAATTTAAATTTTTCAGCATCAGATACAAATTTAGATTCTTGCTGGTATGAGTTAGATAATTTAATTAACACTTCAATATCTTGTACAACAAATGCAACTTTCAATGCTTCAGAAGGAAGTCATAATTTAACTTTATTTACAAATGATTCAGCAAATAATTTAAATTCAAGTAATATAAATTTTACTATTGATTTAACAAGTCCTCTTTTAAATTTATATTTTCCAACAAATTATATTAATCTAAGTTATAATACATCTATAAATTTAAATTTCTCGGCAGTAGATTATGGAGTTGGATTGGATTCTTGTTGGTATGAGTTAGATAATTTAATTAACACTTCAATATCTTGTATAACAAATGTAACATTCAATGCTTCAGAAGGAAGTCATAATTTAACTTTATTTGCAAATGATTCTGTGGGAAATGAAAATTCAATTTATACAAATTTTACAGTTGATTTAACAAAACCAACTATATTAATTATGCATCCTATTTTTGGTTCATATTTAAATTATAACACTTCAATAGATTTAAATTTCTCAGTAACAGATACAAATTTAGATTCTTGTTGGTATAGAAGATCAGATTTAGGATATAATATTATAATACCTTGTACAACAAATGCAACATTTAATATTTCAGAAGGAAATCGTAATTTAATTTTTTATGCTAATGATTCGGCGGGAAATAAAAATTCAGCAATGTCGTCATTCACAATTGACTTAACAAACCCTTCTTTAGATTTATATTATCCAACAAATGAATTAACTTTATATTATAATACTTCAATAAATTTAAATTTCTCAACATCAGATACAAATTTAGATTCTTGTTGGTATGAGTTAGATAATTTAATTAATACTTCAATATCTTGTACAACAAATGCAACATTCAATACTTCAGAAGGAAGTCATAATTTAACTTTATTTACAAATGATTCAGCAAATAATTTAAATTCAAGTAATATAAATTTCACAATTGACTTAACAAACCCTTCTTTACAATTATATTTTCCAACAAATTATATTAATCTAAGTTATAATACATCTATAAATCTAAATTTTACAGCAGTAGGTGCGAATTTAGATTCTTGTTGGTATGAGTTAGATAATTTAATTAATACTTCAATATCTTGTACAACAAATGCAACTTTCAATGTTTCAGAAGGAAGTCATAATTTAACTTTATTTGTAAATAATTCTTTAAACAATTTAAATTCAAGTAATATAAATTTTACTATTGATTTAACAAGTCCTCTTTTAAATTTATACTTTCCAACAAATTATATTAATCTAAGTTATAATACATCTATAAATCTGAATTTCTCAGCAGTAGATTATGGAGTTGGATTAGATTCTTGTTGGTATGAGTTAGATAATTTAATTAACACTTCAATATCTTGTACAACAAATGCAACATTCAATACTTCAGAAGGAAGTCATAATTTAACTTTATTTACAAATGATTCTTCAGGAAAACAAAATTTTACTGCTATAAATTTTACATATAGACCAAATAAAGTAACTTTATTAACTCCTTCAGATAATCAAGGATTTTCAGATAAAAATATTAGTTTTAGTTGTTCAAGCCAAGCTAATACAGAAATTTCAAATATAAGTTTATGGACTAATGCTACTGGAATTTGGAATAGAACACAAACAAATTTAACAGTTTCTGGAATTTTAGATACTGCTTATTTTGATTATACTTTTTCAGCTAATACATATTATTTATGGGGATGTGAGATGTGTGATATTAATTCTAATTGTTATTTTTCAACTAATAATCGTTCTTTATTTATTTATGAAGATGTTTTTGATATAACAACATTTTCTTATACACCAACTATTGAGAACTATTTATCTAATATAAGTTTGATTGCAAATTTGAGTGTAGGTGATAATCAAAATATAGAGTGGTGTAATTTTACATTAATAGATTGTGATAATAATATAATTTTAGATAATCAAAATGGTTCTATATTAGGAAATACAACAACATCTCAAAATATTTTTATTAATAAAACAGGAGAATATTATGCAACAGTAAATTGTACATCAAATATAGATTTAAATGTTTCTAAAGGTTTCTATTTTAATATTTCATATTATTTTTCGCAACCTTCTGATTTTAGTTTTACTGCAACTACTGAAAAAAATGAAACTCAAAATTTTAATTTAACATTTTATGATAATACTAATGGAACTATAATTTATAATTTAACATCAGCAATAGAAGATAAAAATAATTTTACGATGTCTTTAACACCTTCAATTATAACTTTAAATGATAGTGACACAAATAATAATCCTTTTTATGTATTATTTTCAATAAATGCTTCATCAGATGTTGCGAATGCATCTTATGCTGGAAATATTACTCTTACAAATTCTACATATAATCTTACTTATATAATAGATTTTACTTATCACATTAATCCGCCAGCAGGAATTGCACATATATATAATGATGATGGAAGTCATTTATGTAATAGTTTATCATCTGGTATATGTGCTGTTAATCAAAATGTAAAAATAGGAGATAGTTATAGTATTGATTATATAATTAATAATACTGGCAAATTTGATATGAGTGGTTGTAATGGAAAATTTGCGAATAATACATTTGGATATAATCAATTTAGTGATATTGGTTGGATAAGTTATTCAAAAAATAATTTTGATTTAAATATTGCTGAAACACAATTTTTAAGTGTAACATTTTCGCCAACAACTGGATCAGATATTTCTACAGATTATTTAGGATATTTTTATATTAAATGTGATAATGGTGATTTTGTAGGAAATGTTGTTGAAAGTAATATAAATAATAGACCATACGTCAAAGTAAATGTGAATGTAGCTGATTCAACTCCTCCTCCACCACCAGGTGGTGGTGGTGGAGGCACGACTATTATTACAATTGGAACTACAAATGAAACTCAATGGACAATGCAAACTAGAGAAGGAAATGTAAAATACGAACTTAATATGATTCCTGGAACTATTAGAAGTAAAGATATATTATTTGAAAATTTAGGAACATCGTCTAGAGAAATTAGTATGAGTTGTGAGGATATTAAAGGTGATTTATGTCAATATGTAGAATTTGATGAAACAACTTTTATACTTCCTTTAGTAAAAGATATTAAAACTGTTAGAACATTTACAATTTCTCCAAAATTAGATATAGATAAAAAAACATACATATTTAATATTAAAGCAATAGATGAATTAGAAAATTATGGAGTGGTAACAACTACCGTTGATTTTGAATTAAGTTTTTTACAATTAATAGCTACAAAAATTGTTTCAAGTAATGATATTGGGGGATATAAAATACCAAATATTTTACTTTTTTTGTTAATTTGGATAATTTTAACTATTTTATTTTATTTTTCTATTTTAAAAAGATTTAATATAGGTGCATTTTTAAGTGTTATAATAGCATTTATTATATCATCATTAGCAATGTTGATAATATAAATAATAATAATATTTATAAACTATAAAATATTAGTAATTTTATTAAAATGAAGAAAAAACTAAAAAATAAATTAAAGATATTTAGTATATTCTTAATGTTATTTTTAATTGTTGGAATATTATTTTATTTTGGAATTATTCAAACAGCATTTGGATATACTGTTTTATCAATTTCCCAAGCACAATTTTTATCTTCTTCACCTGATTTGGATTATCAAGATGCTTATTTAATAAATGTTGTTGTAAATAAAGGTGGAGAACAGCTTGAAGGGACTATTTCTCCTGAAATGTTAGCACAATATGGCATTACTAGTATTCCAGATGGTGATTTTAAAATATATCTTAATCTTCAAAATGTAAGTTGTAATTATAATATAGTAGACGATAACAAATTGTTTTATAAAGTTTATCAAGCAACAGTAAGAAAAGGAATGTGTTATCCTTCTAGAAGTGGTTGTAATGATTGTCTAAATGTTCCTTGCCCTTATGGAAATATTGATTTAAATACAATAAAGAAAGCTTGTAAAGGTGAATGGGGTGCTTCTACTAGAACTTATTGGAATAGTGACATACAACATATACCACAATATTGTGGAAAAATTTATGCTCCAATGGGTACTGATACTGCTTCTGTAGGAGCACCCATTGCTGGAGGAGATTGTGATGCTATGCAATTATTACAAACTACAAATATTAGACCTGAATTAGGAGGAGATCCTAGTGAATGGTGTTATGCAATGCCAAAAGCAATTGCTTGGGATGGAGATCATTGGCAAGTAACAGCTATTGGCGGAATACCCTGGTTTACAGGTTATAAAATAGATACTGTTACTACACCTGAATATGAAATAGAAGTTATATTAGAAAATAGTAAAGGCGAAAAAACATCAACTATACTTAATAGTAAAGAAAGTGTTGCATTTTTAGATAATATTGGAAGAGTAAAAATTGTAGGTAGTTTAATTGCACAAGAATTTTGTCCAATTCCTTCAATTGAAAAAAATATAGTAAAAGATTTAAATACTAATACTTTTAAAACTGTTGATAAAGAATATTATGATAATTACCAACAAACTTTATTTGAATTGATTAATTTAGATAATAATTATTATAGATATAAAGAAGTAGATCCTGGAGTTGGATCTGATGTATTGTGGGATAAAATGTCTACACTTAATTCATATCATAGAATGTTAGCTACAGAAGAAATAACAGATAATTGTAAAATAAATGGGATGATATATTCTTGTAATCCTATTAAAGATATTATATATCCTGAATTACAATTAATTGTAAAAGCAGATTGGATTGGAGTAAGATTAGCTGAAGGAAAACCTGAAATTGAAGATATAAAATTACCTTCTAAAATATATGAAGGTGAATCTGCTTTTGTAAATATTAAAGTTAAAAATGCAGGATTAACTACTGATGGAATAGATATTAGTTTAGAATGTGAGGATCAAATAAGTTTAGGAAGTGTTAGAGAAGTATTAAAAGTTGATCAGAGTAAGAATATATATATTAATTTTGTGGCTGATGCAGGAACACATATTTGTACTGTTTATGCAAGGAGTGTTTCAAACCCTTCAAATTTTGATAAAAAAGATATAGAAATAAATGTATTAGAAAGAGATATTCCTAAACCTCAAAGTTGTGAAAATGTGCCTCCTCAACCTTGTGCTAAGGCATTATGGCAAGGTTATCCAATATGTTCTTGGAATGAACAATTTTGTGGAGAAGAAGAAACTAATTGGACATTAATTATAACAATTATAGCTGTAATTGCGGGTATATTACTATTTCTAATAGCAATACTTATATTAATTAGAAGAAAGTAATGAAAACAAATTAAAATGAAAAACAAAAAAGGACAAGCATTTGTAATTCCAATAATAGCATTTGTTATTGTAGCAGTTGCTATTGCGGTTGTTTTAATTGTTGGTAGTTTTAGTATATTATTTTCACAATTAAAATATTTTGCAATTGGTGGAGCTATTATTTTAGTAAGTATAATTTTTGGTTTTAAAACTGGCTGGTCAGAAGACAAAGGCAAATATATTTTATTATTTATTATTATTGGTTCTTTATTTATATTAATTCCAGCTTTTGGAATATTGCAAGAAACTTTTGGAGGAACAACATATCTTTCAATTAGTAATGTTGAAGTAATTGATAAAGGTGCAAGAATAATAGTTTATGGGGTGGCTGGAACAGGTGCAGAAGATATAAAAATTAATTTTAATAAAGAAGAATTAAATAATAAATTAAATTCTCAAGGATATTCAGCCACTCAAGATGTTGTTGGAAGAATTTTATTAACTAAACAAATTAAAAAATTTGGTTTAGAACAAAATCAGGATGAAATTTTTTATAAATTAAAAATAGTAAATATAGGAAGATTAACTTTTTGTTCTACTTCAAGTTGTAAAAAAAATACACCTTCTGGTTATATATTTGCTGATACAGCATTTAGAAGTCCAACTTTAGTATGCATGTGTTTATATAAAAGAAATGAAGGAATTAATGCATTGTTTACTGGTAGTGAAATTGAAGATAGTGAAATTAGTGTAACAATAGGATCTGCATCTGGAGTGTTAAAACCATCACAAGGAATAAATACTTTAAGATTAAATGACGGAAAAACATTTATAGAATGGACAGGTGGTTTAAATAATTATTATCAAATAACTGCTCCAAATTATGCAGGTTTATATAAAGGTTCTCAATTTAATAAATTAATTTCTCCAAATGCATTCGCTTTATATAAAGATGAAGTTCTTAAATTTGGTAATTGTTTGGGTTCAACAAATTTTAATTATTATGCTTTAGTAAGCCCAGTTTGGTTATTATTAAATACTAAAGTATCAACGGCTACTACATGTGTAAATAATTTTAATACTAAATTAGATAATTTATTATCTTCTAAAACAAGTATTTATGAAAATAGTATAAATGCTAAAGATGTGTCTTTTACAACTAATACTATGGACGTTGATTTAAAAGTTGCTACATCATTTCCAACATTTAAAATAACATTAGATGCTAAATCAGTTGGAATTATAGAATTAAAAGGAAAACCTAAAATCATAAGTTGTGTTAGTGATAAAACAATATCATCTGGAGAAACTTATTCAACGTCAATTACTGTGAAAAATATAGGAGCTAATGATGGGAGTTTTAGTGGACAATTTAGCTGTTCTAATGCAGTAATTACTGGATATATTTCAGAAGTATTTGTTACAAAAGATTCGACCGTGAATATTCCTGCTCAATTTTCTGGAGAAAAAATAACAGAAGGCGAGAATATTGGTAATTGTAAAGTAACTATTACAGATAGAAAAAGTGGAGATAGTGATGTATGTTATTTTAAACTTAAAGTAAAATATCAAGGCGGCATTATTTGTGAACCTTTTTCTATAAAATGTATAGATTCTAAAACTTTAAGAATTTGTAGTTCTGATGGAATGACATTTGAAGATAAAAAATGTGATGAAAAGTGTATAGTAGATAATAAAGGTGTTGGTAAATGTTTAAGTAAAGCTATTCCTGAAGATGAATGTGCTTGGTGGCAAGAATCTTATACTAGAGTAGAAAAAGATTATGGTGTTGCATATTGGAGATTACTATTTGGAAATCCTAAAATTACAGAAACTCAAGATTGTAGAGTTGCAGGATGGTTAAATTTATTAATGATCGGAGGGGTTATATTAATACTAGGTATAATTTTAATTGTAGTATGGAAACCAAAAAGAAATATAAAAACAAAAAAGAGGTTTAAAAGGTAAAAATGAGAAATAAATATTTTATTCCAAATGATTTTAGAGACTTTTTATCTATATTTTCATTTGTGGGATTTTTAGGTATTTTTATGTTTTTTACTTTTAGTAATACTTGGATTACTGATAATACTACAGGAATATTTTTAATATTTGGTGGTGCGGCATTTTTAGTAATCGGAAAAGCAATTACATTTAGAAAATGGATAAGAGATGGTATTCAACAAAATGAAATAAGTTTATTAATAGCTTTAATATTTGGTTTATCTGCGATGATTATGGGTTTTTTATTAATATTTAATATGAATATACCGAATAATTTATGGGGATACATAGGAATTTTAGCATTAGTACCAGCAATATATATTTTAATAGATTATGTTGCAAAAAACAAATAAAATGGTTAAAAGAAAAAATAAGAAAAAAATTAAAAATGCATTAATATTTTTTGGAATATTAGTACTTACTTTAATTTTCTTTATTACTGCTGTTCAACAAACACAATATTCAGCAGAAAAAACAGCTATTGAAACAGAAGAAGGTGATGTTGTGGTATTTACATCCCAACCATTAAGATTTATTGATAGAATATTAGAAGTTTTTAATCTTAAACAACAAGCGGCATTTGCCAAAACAACTGTAAATATTGGAGAAACAGTGTCAATGTATGATACAATATATCCTGAATTTAATTCACAAACTGTAACAAGTGTAAAATTTGTAATAGATAAAGATGGCAAAGGTTATGCAACTTATTTAACAGGTTGGAAACCAAATTTTCCATTACCACAAAAAATAAGTGTTAATTTTAAACCAACTCAAACAGGTCGGTATATGGCTCATACAGCTATAACTGCGTGTACTCAACCAATTTTACAAATTGGTTGTAAGGATTATATACGTGTTTCATCTTATTTTGCAACTGAGCCTATAAATGTATTAACTGTAAAATCAACAAGTCCAGCAGTATGTACTAAAACAGCATATTGGTCATCTTGGAATACAATAAATAATATTAACAATGGGAGAATAAAAGAAAGAGTTTTTAATATTGTAAATACAAATTGTGAATATGAAACGCCTAGAACAGGAAATACATTACAACAAAAAATCGTGTGTAATAAAGGATATATTGTAAGTGGATATACTTCTTCAATTGCAACTTATACCGGATCAGAATATTGCGAACAAGAATACATAGAACCTCCAGAAGAACCTATTGTAGAACCTCCAGAAGAACCTATTGTAGAACCTCCAGAAGAACCTATTGTAGAACCTCCAGAAGAACCTATTGTAGAACCTCCAGAAGAACCTATTGTAGAACCTGGTGTAGCACCTCCAGCTATAAGTAATACTGAAAAATATATAAAAATAGTAATAATAGTAGGAATAGTTATTATAAGTATAATGGTATTATTAATTATTATTAAAGTACTTCGAAGAGGGAGGAAGAAAAGAAGATAAATAATAATATATAAGTTAAAATGATAAAGAAAAGAAAAAATAAAAATATAGCATATGCATTAGGACTTTTAATGTTCTTAGTTATTGGTGTTGGGGGTTGGTCATTATATAACTTAATAAATCAAAGTGTTTCTGATGGATTAAATATTTTTGGTATTAAAAATTTTTATCTACAAAATATTATCATAATTGTATTAGTTATTATAGTACTTGTTTTTAGTGGACATAGTCTTAAAAAATCAATTAATAAATTAATAAAATGAAATTAAAATATTATAAAGTAATGGAAAATCTAAATATTAAAATAAAATGAATTTTACTTCAACAATGAATCCAGATGAAATATTAATTGCATCTCATAGTTTTACAGCTATCCCATCTATTTGGATTTTGTTTACTTTTATGTCTTTAATTTTTCTTATTATTGGATTATTATTAATTAATAAAAATAGAAGTGGATATAAGAAATTTTTTATAATTTGGATTGTTGCTACATCATTAAATGCACTATTTGCTATCTTTTTAACATTATCACCAAATACAATTCAATTTGTAATTAACAACCTAAATAAATTAATGATTTAAATAATAATAATATTTATAAACATTAAAAATATATAAAATTATGACAAAAAGAACAAAATTTGAAAAGAGAAGAGATTATGTTAATATAAAATTTGGAAATTTAACTAGAAATAAATCATTATCTCTAAAAGAAAAATCTAAAATTTTAAAGCGACTATGGAAAGAAGCTAAAAGGAGATACAAATAAAAATGGTGTGCCAGAGAAATAGATCAACATATAGAACTAAAAAACAGGCAATACGGCATGGATATATTACATATGGTGAAACTAAAACTGGAAGAAGAAAATTTATAGTGTATAAAGTAAAAAAAGGTTGGAATGTAGTTAAAATAAAAAAATGAAAAATAAAAAAAGAACAAAGTGTGAAAGATATTCACGAGTAGTTGGATATCTTAGACCTAAACTGCAATGGAATGAAGGAAAGCAAGCAGAATGGGATGATAGAACAATGTTTAATATTAAGAAAAACAAAATTACACCATATAAAAGATAAAATGAAAAGAAAACAAATAAGTTGGGGTAGTATTTTTACAGGCGGATTATTAGGAATAATTGCTGGATTATATCTTACTGAATTAATGCCTTTATTTCAATATTCGAATATTATTTATTATGTTATTCCTATTTTACTTTTATCATATTTAGGATATAAAAAACCTATTTTTACAGAATATTTTGCTTATGCAGTTGCAGTATATATATTATTCCAATTTGCATGGGATTATATAGTAGGAGATAGAGGATCTATTAGAATGCGTTTCTTTATAAGTGCTATAATTTCATTAACATTAAATATTTTAACTGGAAAAATTAAATTTATTGGAGCTAAAAAAACAGCAAAAAGAGCAATAGGTTTAGGAAAATGAAATACTCTATACAATTGAAAGGAGGTGCAAATAAATGACTAAAAAAACACCTTTACTAAATTTGTTAAATACTTTAATAATGTTAGCTGGAGCATTTGCTGTTTTTGGAGTTGGTGGACTTTTTATTAATGGAACTTTTACTAATGTAGTTATACTTAAATTACTTCCTATAGTTGTTCATAAAGTAATTGGAGGTCTTTTAATGTTATCTGCAATATTGGGTACCATTAGTATTTTTATTAAAAAATAAAATGGCAAGGAAAAAAACAGTTAGAAAAAAGAAAAAAAGAAAAGTTATTAGAAAAAAGAAAAGGAAATAATAAATTGTTTTTATTCTTTATTTTTTTTGATTTATTTTTTAATTTATTTTTTAATATTTTATATTATTAAACAAAAAACATTCATCTGGGACGTCCTGAGACGTCCTGGAGTGTATTTAGAATCATATCTTTAAGAATTAGTTATATTACAATAATTGATTTATTAGATGTAATTATTGGAGTTATATCTTTATTTCCATTAATATTTGGAGAAACACTATTTGTTAATCTAGTAAAATCAGGGATTAAGTATGGAATTGCTCTAAATAAATCATAAAAAGCTGTAAAAGGAATATACATTTGTTCAAATCTTGATTGTCCTATTGTAGGTTCTATAAATATTAAAATAAAAAGCATTTGTAATATTAAAAATGTCACAATAGCTAAACAAAGATTTGCGAATTTAGCTGAATCATTTGATATTGGAGACCATCCATATAATTTAGTAAAAATCTTTATCCATAAGTATAATATATATAAATTAGTAAATAAATCCCATAATGCCCATAAATAAGATCCTATAGATTTAAATATATTACTTTTTCGTATATAAATACCTTCATTTTCAATAATTTTATTTGATAATTCTTTTATATTATCTGTAATAAATAAAAACCTTCCACCTAAATCTTTAATAGCAGGAATAATAGATCCAGTATTTACAGCTGTTATTATAGTACTAATAATTATAAAAAATAAAAATAAACTAAATAAACCAAGTTTTAATATCCTTATTATACTCCATCCTGCTGCTTTTACTGCTATTTGTGCTGATGTCATCTTAATAATTATAATCTAAAGGTTTAGTTACTTCAATAAATTGTCCCCATAATAAAAATTCAGTAGAATTACGTCTTATAAATTTTTCCAATTTGTTATTATTTATTTCCAATATTTTAACAAGCCCAAATGTTGGGTATTCTTTTATTAAATCATTAAGTATACATATTTTAATTAATTTAGTAAAATTAGGGCTATGCACATTTATATTAAGTTTAATTGCTAATTCTTTTCTAGTAATCGGTTTTTTTAATTTCAATATTCTAATTTTTCTTAACATTTTATAATATGTATCTGACAAAGATTCCGATAAATAATATTTATCACTCATTTTAATTGTATTATAACATAATTATAAAACTGATAAAGTTTATAAACTTTATTATTATCGTTATTATATGAACATAATACAATTGAAAGGAGGTGCAAATAAATGAACAAACAGGGTAAAACAAGTCCTGCAATTATTATAGGAGTTATAACTCTAATTGCTATCGCTGGACTTATTGCTTATGGAGTAACTCAAACTCAGTTAGGACCTAAAATCAGACCAGAACCTTCTACTAGTCCAACAGCGTGTGGTGTTGATACAAATATTCAACTTGCTGTAATTAACGCTTTTTCAAAAGGATCTTCTGTTTCACCAACTATTAATGCAAAAATTAATGGAGGTGCAACTCAAGTAATTACATCATCTACAAATTTGAATCCTGGAGATAATGTAGAAATACTTCTAAACGCTAGCGACTATTTAGATACTATCTTACCTAAAATGACATTAGAATGTGGACAAAATTCAAAAACAGCTGAAATGTATGCAACAGATGGTATTACTTTTAGGATTTTTAATTCTAATAACAATTTGTTAACAGATAGTGCTTCTGGAGGAGCAACAAATCAATCAAGCTCTTCAAGTCCAATTAATTTACAAGTATATCTAGATAGTAAAGTTGATCAATCTTCTGGAAATTTAGTTGTTGTAATTGAATCAACAAATACTACAGAAGTTGATTCTATTACATTAAGTGGAAGTGGAGTAGAATCTATAGATGTTCCTGAATTTTATACAGTAGCAGGTGCAGGTTCTGTTGCTAAAGCTTTTAGTGTTCCAGCCATAATGGATGGAGTAAGTAAAGACTTTACATTAACTCTTAATCCAGAAACAGGTCAAACTATTGGTAGTGGTGAAAATGTAATTTATGTAACAGCTTATTCAGAACAAGCTTACATAGATACAGACGGAACTTACAAAACTGGTATTGAAAATGCTGATGGAACTGCTACATATGAAGATACTTTTGATTTTGATTTTATGATTGTATAAAATTAAATAAAATTATCTTACATAAAATATGTTGAGGACATCGACTAAAAATTTAAAAATGACAAATCGTTTACAAACACTTGAATATCTATTAATTAATTTTATTATTATTTTATTTCTTTCCTTTATTCTATTTACATTATTTGAAATACAAACATATTTAACTTTTATTCTTATATTTTTAATACTTGGAATTTTTTATATTTTTATATTAATACTTTTAGAATTAGAATTTTAATAAAATGAATAAAAAAAATACTTCAAAAGAAAAGAGAAAAGAAAATAGAAAATATCCTTATAAAAAAAGAGATCGTAGAAAAAGAACTCATTGTAAAGTTTGTAAAAAAAGAGTAAATTTAATTTATACAAAACTAAAAAATAATAAAATTCGTTTTTTTTGTCCTAATTGTGGATCACACGGAGAAGTAAATATAAAAAAATCTAAGAATTATAAAAAATGATTAAAAATTTTATTAAAAATAATATAGATTATCTAATTATTATATACGGGTATTTATTAATAATTATAGTTATGCTATACAAAATTATTGAAAAATGTTCAAACTTATACATAATTCTAATAAATATAATCATAACAATTATAGTTATTATAATAATAACTACATTAATAATAGCAATAACAAAATGAATTACAAAGGTCACATATTATTTGGAACATTTTTTCTAGTAGTACTTATAGCTTTAGATAAATATTATTTCCATTTTTTCTTTAATTCTATAAATTTGAAATTCTTTTTAATATTTTTGCCTCTGATAATTTTCAGTTTTCTTTTACCTGATATAGATCATAGAATAAGTATGCCACGATTGATAGTTACAATAGGATTAATATTAATGTCACTATATTATGCTTTACAACACTCCTATACACTAATTATAATACTATTGGTAATACTATTAATTATATGGGTTATACCTTTTATTCCTGGTTGGGGACATAGAGGACACACTCATTCAATTATATTTATAGCTTTAATTAGTTTATTAGTTTGTCTCATAAATTGGAAAATTGCTATGATTTTCTTCTTTGGCGGACTTTCACATCTTATAGCAGATGGATGTATAAAATTATGGTAATTTAAATAATAATAATATTTATAAACCTTAAATAATTAATATTATTAATAAAATGGCAATAAAAGATTGGAAAAAGATAAATGAAGGAAAAAATGGAGTAGTTTTTTATGATAAAAAAAATTTAAGAAATATTTTTGTGTTTTTAGATAGGGAAGAAAAAAAATGGTATGTAGATTTAGATAAGTTTAAATCATTCAAAACTAAATCACAAGCACTATCATACGCTAAAAATTATATGAGGAAACATTAAAATGGCATTAAAAGATTGGAGAAAAACTGGAAAGACAATATGGGAAAAAGGAAATTCAATAATTCAAATAAGTAAAACAGATTTTCCAAAAGGATATACTTTAACAATTGCAAAAGATGTTAAATCTTTTAATGAATTTAATAAAGTATTGGAAAGAACTTTCAAATTAAAATCACAAGCCCTATCATATGCTAAAAATTATATGAGGACACATTGAAAAATGAAGGAAGTATATAAAATGGCAAATAAATGTTCTAAAATAGAAAGGAAAAAATATTCCGATGCAATGAGACATATTGGGTAGAATCGTTCAGATTTTGAATTAAGGAAGATGGTAAAATTATTAAGCAGTCTCGGAAAATTTTTTAATTCAGCAGAAGATAATAAAAGATTAAAGTCTGCAAAGACTATTTTAAGACTAAGAAAGAAATGCAAATAACCATTTTCTAAAAAAACAAGTGCCTAATGCCTTGTTTAAAAATAAATAAATGCCTAAAATAAATTGGAATTTCTTATTTTAAAAAACATCTAAAAAAAAGTATATAAAAAAGATTTAATTTCTTTTAAAGTAAGAAAAAAATGTAAATAATTATTTCTAAATTTTATATTAAATCCAATTTTGGATTTTCCCTCCAAAACTTAAAATGATACAACAAATCGTTCAAAATAGAAATAGAGAAGAATCATCTCTTGATAACCTTGAGATTATGTTCAATTTGAGGGGGGAACTCCACCGTCACGATTAAGTAGATAAAGCGAGGAAAAACTAATAAAATGATACAAAATAAAATAGAAGATTATTTACACTTTTTTAATTCAGAATGTTTAAATGCTAAATTTCCAGCACCATCAACATCAACTAAATATGGAAATTTCTTTAATGTTTTTCCATCATCTGATACCGTATATATATTTCTTTTAACAACTTTCCCTTCCATTCCCTTAAAATTTCCTTTGGAAATCCAAACCCTATCTCCTTTTCTAAATACCATAAATAAACATAGATTTAATCATTTAAATAGTTTTCTATTTTCAAAAGCATTGAGCAACTCAATCGTTCCCCCCTAAAACTCTGCTTCGCAGGTCAGCAAAGCTGACGAACATAATACTTGGGTTTAACGAAGTTCTACCAAAGGCAGAATTTGGGGAAATCCTACGGAATTCCCAAATGGGCTTCGCCTACTTCTTTTAACTATGGCATGATAGCGAGTTTTTATTGAAACCTTCAAAGGATACTAAGCTTTTAATTAAATAGTATTTAGCTGTTCTCCAATGAAGGAAAAGAGGTGATTATAAATAATAATATTATTAAATTTAAATACTTTTCCATTTTTATGGCTTTGTTTAAAAAGTAGCTTCTGTTTAAAAAGTCTGTAATAAAAATTAAGGATTATTCCATTTAACCAATTTATCTGGTTTTGCAGAGAAACTAATCTTCTGAATAGATTCTTCCTCTTTTTTCTTACCTATTCTAACAAATTGCTTAAATCCCCCAGAGCCTTCTTTTTCCTTCCTTTCTGTAACTTCTAACTCAAATTTAACAGGTTCAACAATCATAAACTCAGAATTTTTAACACCCTGATAAATTTCTTTTAAAGTATTCTCTATAAATGTTTGAACTTCACTTCCCGTTGTTTGTGGTAAATCATCTGGCATTTTAATCTTCAACTTCAATAATTTGAACTTTTGAATTTATCATTTTTTCATAATTATTTTTAAGTTTTTTCTTAATTTCTTCTATTTTTTTGTATTTATCTGCGATTTCTTTTTGTTTATCTAAATCAAACTTTCCATTTTCATCTATTGGTATCTCTATCTGGACTTCTTTCATTCTTTCAGTTCCTAATCTTTTATTTGAGCCTTCTCCTAATTTATAATTAGGCAGTGTTTGATTTAAGATAAAATTCAAATATTCAAAATCAACTTTATTTTTATATTTTGGTTTAACTCTTAAAATTCCGCAATGAGTAGTTATTGAGAATTTACCATTTCTATAAAATACTGTTCCAACATAAGTTCCATCAGTTGTCCAAGTAAAACATTCTTCGTCATAGTCATAAGTATTAATACTTCCTATCTCCCCTAAATTTGATGTTTGAGAAGAATAAACTGGGAATTCTCCTTTATGGTCGTGCATATATTTTTTAGTGTATTTTGAATTTCCTTTTTCAGCTTCAAAAATTCCTTCTTCTGTTTTTGTATCTGTTACATAAAGCATTTTTGTTTTATATTTTTCTTTTTTTGATTTATCGGCTTCCCATTCTAATTCATCTAAACTTTTCTTTGCTTTCTCAATTTGGTCTTTAAACTCATCAAGAGTTAAATTTTCATCTTCTTCTTCCACCCCCAAATTTATTTTTTCTTCCTTACTCCACCACTTATCTATAATCCAATATTTTTCATTTTCAAATTTTTTAATAGATTGTAATTTACATCGTGGGTCATCTGTTTGAAAACTCTTTGGACTACCTTTAAATTGATTAAATAAATTTTTTGCATTATCTAAATCATTTTCAGGAATTTCAAACCTATTAATGTCTAATGTTTCTCCAATATTGGAAACTAAATAAGTAAATACTGGAAAATCTTGTTTGAGATTTTCACATTCATCTTCATCACAATCTTTTTTAGTAATTCCTAAAACATAAGTTTTCTTTGGAGTATTAAAGAAAGTTTTTGGGGGTAAAGAAATAATACAATTTATGTAGCAATTATTTTTTATTTCATCTCTTAAAACCTTATTTGCAAAAACATTGAATATGCTATCTGGCAATACAATAAATGCCTGCCCTTTTCTTCTTAAATTTTTGATTATCCATTTTAAACATAATCCTTCCATCCCCTTACCACTATTTTTATAGTAATCAGTTAATCCTTCTGCTTCAATTTCTTTTCTAATTGTGGAAACTCCGCTTGTTATGTAAGGGGGATTTGTAATTATTAAATCTGGCTTATCTTCTTCTTCAAATTCTTTAGTTAAACTTAATGTTCCTAAATTAGAATCAGATAAAAAATGAAAAGTATTGTTAAACACTTTTGAAAATTCCTTATTTAGAGATGGGTATTTTTCTACTAAATCAGATAAATAAATAAGCATATTTGCTTTTGCTAAAATAATTGTCCTCTTTTGCTCATCATTATCTTCTCTCCCAGTATCATACCCTAAAAGTTTTACATCTGAATTTATTTTATTATTCTTTGGAGTAAATTTATTCTTTAATGCTTGTGATATTTGGAAGGGTTCTAAAACAAAACCTCCAACCCCACAAAAAGGGTCACAGATAAATTTAGCTTTATCCACATCTGCCATTTCAACAATGCCTTTAACTGCTTTTCTCGGTGTAAAAAATTGCCCCAATTTACTCTTATCTTTACTTTGTTTCAAAAATGTTTCAAACAATTTTGTCTTAAATCCTTTGTCAATATTCTTTAAATCCTTAAACTTTGCATATTTTTCAATAGTATCTTTAAACAAAGTCGCTTGAGATAAAACAGGGCTTCCATCTTTATTTACAAAGATTGTTCCATTAATAATTGTAGTGCCATCATCTCCTGCTTCAAATAAATTTCTTATTTCTTCACGACAAGTTTTAGCATAATGTTTTAAAACAGTTTTATTATCTTCTGTTTTATAAAGTTTCAATAAGTAATCAAAACTATTAACTCCTTTCAATACTCCCAAATCACTTAAAAATTTGAATATAAATATTTCTACAACATTATATAGACAGGCAGTTGGATTATCTTTTGTGCTTATGTAAATACTCTGCCAAACACTTCTGGCAAGAGGGGTTGGGTCTGTCTTTTCTGTTGCTTTTAAAATAGAATTCTTATTATCTGTTTCATCTAAAATTCTTTTGATCAATTTATATGTTTCTTTTGTTTCATCATCCAATTTAGAAACATTCTTTTCATTTTTCTCTTTAATGAAAAACTTTTTCTGTAATCTTTGTTTATCATCATTAAATATAAACGAAAAACTTCTTTTTTGTCCAATAGTTCTATCTTTATATTCGTTATTTTTATCTGGATGATTTGGATTAATCCAATAAGTAACTATTCCATCTGTAATAATTCCAATTCTTGCACCCAATTCTTGACTTAAATCATTACATTGTTCAATAGCTTCTCTTTTTTGCTTTTCTGTTTGAAATTCAGATGGTTTTTTATATTCTAAAGTTGCTATAACTTTTGGTTTTGATTTATTTGCCCTATCAATTAAAAGTCCGTCTGGCTTTCTTGATTCGTATTTCCCATAATCTTTAACTGGAATTATCTTGGATTTTTTATATTGTTTTAATGTGGTGGAATGTGTTGGGAAAAATTCATAATCTACAATAGTAATTCCTTTTTTAGTTAATCCTCTTTGAGTTAATTCTTCACTTGTCATTTTTTATTTTCTCCGTTCTTTTTATATTCTCTCCAATATGCACTTTTACATTTAGGACATATTGTAGGAAGTTCTTTTATTTCTCCTTCTAATTGGTCTAATTCTACTCTCGGTATCCACCTATGCCCACACCTTAAACATTTGAAAGCATTTACTTTAATCTTAATTTTACAATCCTTATCCCACTTAGTAACATAATCTTTCATACAATTTATAGTTATCTATTCTTTATATACTTATCGTTTATAAAAACATAGTTAATATTAGTTAATTATATAAAACTCAAGAATATAAGTATTATTTTATCGTCGGTAATTATATATTATTTACTTATATCAGTAAGAAATAGAAAGGTTTATATAGTAGTTATTACTTATATAAGTATGACAATAAAAGTAAATAACCAAATACAAACAACAGATTGGAAAAAACTTAATAGAGAAGAACGAGGAAAGTTAATCTTTGAAGGGGGGCGAATATCAAAAAAGAATAACTATTGGGTGGTTGGCTCTCAAAGTTCATTTAGAGCATATAAAGTAAGTTTTAACAGACACGAGCCGACTTGCACTTGTCCAGATTGCACATTAAGAAAAGGCAAATGCAAACATATTCACGCAGTTGAATTTTACATTAAAAGACAGATAGACGAAGAAGGCAAAATAACAGAAACAAAAGGTATCAAGGTTACTTACTCTCAAAAGTGGAGTGCTTATAATAAATCTCAAACAAGCGAGAAATTAGTTTTTATGAAGTTGCTTAAAGATTTATGTGAGAATGTTGAGCAACCAGAATATAAATTTGGGCGTCCTACTTTGCCTTTTGCCGATATGCTTTTCGGTTCTGTTATGAAAGTTTATACTGGATTTTCTTTAAGAAGATTTATGTCTGATATGAAAATCGCAAAAGAGATGAGATTAGTTGAAAAAGTGCATTGTTATTCTTCATTAAGTAATTTTATGAACAGAGAAGAAGTTAAACAAATTTTAGAACAGTTAATAATTTTAAGTTCATTACCTCTTAAAGAAGTTGAAAATGATTTTGCAGTTGATAGTTCTGGCTTTTCTACTTCAAGATATGCTCGTTGGTTTGATTATAAATGGGGCAAAGAAAGAAAATATAAAGTTTGGTTGAAAGCACATATCAATTCAGGAGTTAAAACTAATATTATAACTTCTGTTAAAATAACAGAAGGACACGAAAACGACAGCCCACAACTTGCAGAATTAGTTAGAAAAACAGCGGAGAACTTTACAATTTCAGAACAAAGCGGAGATAAGGCATATAATAGCAGAGAGAACTTAAAAGTTATTGAAGAAGTCGGAGGAGTTGGATTTATCCCCTTTAAAAAAAGTGTTTCAGGCAAGAGAGTAAAAAATCATACTTTAGGAATTTGGGGAAAGATGTATCATTATTTTATGTATAAACACGAAGAATTTTTAGAACACTATCATAAGCGAAGTAATGTTGAAACAACTTTCCACATGATTAAATCAAAATTTAGTGGGCAGATAAGAAGTAAAAAAGAAACAGCACAGATTAATGAATTATTAGTTAAGGTTTTATGTCATAATGTTTGCGTTGTAATTCAAGAAGTAAATGAATTAGGTGTTAAGGCAGAGTTTAGTTTGGAAGAAACAAAAGAATTTCCTATTTAGTTTCTTTATTTTTCATTAAATTATTATACTCAATTTCAGTAAGAAAATCTACTATAATTATAGATTTTTCATCATCTATTAAAAAGATTATATAAACATTTTTACATTTTTTAGAGTAGAATTTATCTTTTTCTACTTCGAACATGAATTCAAAATCTTCTTTATTTAATCCCCCAGATTTAAGATTTTTAAAAAATATTCCTATTTCTTTTTTTGAACCATTAACAATTTCATTATATTTTTGTTGTGCTCTTGCTGTTGCTTTTATTTCAATTTTTGTCATTTTCTATACTTCTCCCAAAATAAATTTTCTTGCTTGATTTGATTCTTTATGATACATTTTCATTGATTCATTAAAATATTGGTCGCCTTGAAGTTCTACCCTATATTTTGTTTGTAATATGAATATAAAATAGAGGATAATCGGAAATATTAATATTGCGGTGACGCAATAAAACCAAGACATTATTTGAGAGGGAACATTTACTGAAGCATATAAAAATTCCCCAACTAATAAAACTGAACCTATTAAAGAAGCCCCTAATAATTGAATTGGTTGATTTATATGCTTTGGATTCAAATAAAAGTTTTTCATTGATTATTGATTGTTTTATCATTTTAAAATCCTTTCTGTTTAAAAAGTATGAGATAATTAGGACTTATTAAACAAAGCTCATTTTTATAATTTTGTTATATTACTCAAATAATTCCCAAAATCTTTGAATAGTATAACATTCTATTTCATTTAAAAGTAATAATCTTCTATTATTACAATTTCCTAATCTGTTTTGTTTAAACTGTCTAAGATGACATTCTTCATGTTTTATTATTGATCGTAAAGGTTTTTCATCCACATACATTAGCGTTATTGTAAAATTATTTGATTCTTCTTCAAATGTTACATTAAATGCTCCAGCCATATAATAATCTGGATATGTTGTTTTAAATATTTGTGGTTCGCATTCACTTATAACTGAAAGTTTAGCATAATAAATAATATTTTTATTTATCCATATTATTGTAAAAATAATAAATATTAAGAAAAATATTATTAAACAAATTTGTGATAATGTATATTTATATTGTTTTTGTTCCATAATAATAATAAAAAAGCAAATTATTTAAATGTTTTTATTTATTAAATTTTATTAATATATAATAAATTATGTATATCCTATATTTTCATCTGAATCATACATAGATATAACTTTTCCTATAGAATAAGTACTATCAATAAATTCATTTAATTTTAATTCGTTTTTTATTAACAAAATATTTATTTTATTTTTTATAGCACTTTTTCCATATTCAATTTTAGTATTAAATTTTATCCACAAATTTGATAACTTAAAAAATAATTCTTCATAATTTTCCAAATAATTTTTTAATTTATTTTTTAATTTTTCAGTTTCTTTCTCTTCATTATCTTTTAAAGAATTAAAAATAGAAAGCAAAAATCTATAATTTTGTATAAAATAATTACATTTATTTGAATACTCTTTAGTATACAATAATTCTTTTTTATCAATACTAAATTTTCTTTCTTTAGCATCAATTGAAATTTTATTCAATTCATTTTCTGTTAATGATAGTTTCATAATAATTCCTCAGTATTAAGTTTACTATATTTTTCAACCAATTGTCTTGATCTTTCTAATTCTATTTCTTTTTTAGATTTTATTACTTTAGTTTTTGTATTATTAATATTTTTTTTATTATTATTTCCTAATATTTCTTTTTCTTCTTCCATTATTTCTTTTTCAGTATTACTTATATCATTATTTTTTTCACCAGCAACTTCATATTCGTTTTCAATAACAAAATTTGTTTCTGCATATAAATCTTCCAATTCATTTTTATCCTTTCTTATATCTATAAATTCATTATGTATTCTTTTCCATATTGTTAAGAAATTACCATCGTCTTGTTTCCAACATTTAGTTTTAGGAGGTTGTACTTTTTTAATTTTTATGGCTTTTTTCCCTCTTTCTATTATGACCATTTCACAAGGTTGCATTGTAGAAATATATGCTATTTGTCTTGAAGATATTCTCCTATCTTTTCTAAGTTGTTCACATACAATTTCTCTATCTTTAGCACTGGGCATTTCTGAAATACATAACAAATCGTCTTGTCCTTCAATTAATCCTCTAGTTTCTGCTGGAGATTGAGTATCTCCAAATATATATAATCCACTTCTTGCATATCTTGCTATATCACTTATAAAATTTCTAAAATTTTGTACTCTTACATCATCTTGATTACTAGAATCAACAACTTTCATAAATAAGCTCATTTCTCTAAACATTGCAATATTATGTTTATGCACTTTATCTTTCATGATATAATCATAAAATAACTTTCTTAAAATATAACCCATAATAAAGAATTTAAATTCATTAGGAATATAATCATCACATAAAACAAATATTTCTTTTTTATTCTTAGCTATTTCTTTAAAATTTAAATTATATTTATAATTTTTTCCTACTAGTATTTGATGATAAACTAAAGGTTCAATAAAATTCTTAAAAAGATTCAAATCCCTATATCTTTTAAGTTTTTTGTTATAAAGATTTAAAATATCTGCACCTGTAGCATTATCTGGAAGTGTTTTAACAATATAATTCCAAACATATTTAGCATTAGGAGATACTTGTCCAATAACAAAACTAATATCTTTAATTGTGACATCTTTAAAATAAATTGTCATAAGTTGAGAAGATATTTTAGGTTTCTTTTGTGGTAATTGGTCTGGAAGTTCATCTTTGAAATAAGGGTATACTAACATAACATCATATTCTTTAGGACCAAAATGTTTCATTAATCCTACTTCTTTTTCATATTCTTTCCATAATTTTAATTCATCAGAAGGAAATACCCAAAAAGGACCTTCTCCACGTTTACCTCCAAACATATCCCATATTTTAAATCCTTTTTCATAATAATATTCTACTATAGCTTTAAGTTTGTAGGATTTACCCGATCCCACCCTACCATAAAAATAGCCATTTCCAGTTAGAGGGTATAAAGGTTTAAAAAGTTTAATATCACTCATTATTTATTCTCCTTTATTTGTTTTCTTCTTTCTTTTAAAACTTTTTCAAGTATTTGTATGTCATCTTTTCTCCAAATACTTATGTTAGTTTCATATTTTCTATAACTGGTATTTTTTTTAAATATGTTTATGCTACCGTCATTAAGCAAATGAATTACTAAAAACCATCCATATTTATTTTTTTTTGTTTTAAAAGTTTTCATTTGCTCCAATCCTCAAATTCTTCTTTTTTTTCATTATTTAAACCCCAATCATCCTTTATTTTTTCTTTATTTTCATCCCAATCTTCTAATTTCTCTTTTTCTGTTATTTCAGGTTCATCCCATAAAAGCATTTGACCTCTTGTTATAGATGGTTTAAGATAACCTTTTATTCCATAATCCTGAATTTCCTTACACTCTCGTTCAAGATCAATTTCATCTTGAATCCATTGTTTTTCTTCGTCATCATTTGTTTTAATTAAATCTTCTTTTAATTTATCTATTGTTTTACGATAAGTACTTTCTCTTCTTTCACACATAAAACCCTCTTCATTAATAATACCTTGCCAAAATACCCATAAACCTTTACGCTTTTTTCGGTAAGCAAGAATTTTATATTCTCCAGCACCAAAAGTTTGATATATTAAACACATAAGTTGTTTTTCTGTTTGTATATAAGTCAAAGTATTTAAATCCCATATTGGTAGTTTTGGTCTTTGGTTATAAGGGATATTTTTCATTGACTTATCATAAAGTGCAGAATAATATCTATAATGATTTTTAGAATCTAAATAATGTTTCTTAAAAATACCTAATTTAGGTCTTATCATTTGTGTTACCCTCTAATTTAAGAAGTTGCATTTTAGCTAATTTAGAAGCATTTGCATCCATCCATTGAGATATAATTAATCTAAATTTAGTTGAAGTCCATAATTTTTTGTTTTTAAATCTTTTGTCTTTTAATTTTTTTTCATTTATTATTTTTATAAATTCCTCATCATATTCTATAAGATCCAAAGAATCTTCTAACCGTTCTTTAAAATTTTTAGGAATACTAATATGGTAAGAAATGTGTTCTATCATTTTATTTCTTTATCATCCTTTGTATTTAAACTATTAGCAAATGCAAACAATTCTTTTTTAATTAATTCTAATTCTATAATTATTTGTGCTATTAATTTAGCATCTTTATATGTTAGATTATCATAATCTTTTTCAACAATAACATTGTCATCGTCGTTTGTAATTAAAATCCTCATTTTTAATATATTATATGTAATTTGTAGAGTATATAAACTTTTCTATTATGATATATCATACCAAAAGATATGATATATCATAACTTTTAGAAGTGTTATACTTAATATAGTAATTGATTGAGCGTTCTTATATATATTCACGCTATTGATGACAATTATTTACCCGAGTGCTTTAAAATAGAAAAATATATAAACTCTGAAGTTATTCTTTTATTATAAAGAATAACAATCACACAAATGTTATACGTAGAATGTACCAAAAATGTTATTCTTTAAGAAGAAAACACGATGAATAATAAAAAATATTGTAATCATGAATGGGAAATAAAAAATAATTATGAAATATGTAAATTATGTGGATTAAAACATTTGGCTTTACAAGATACAGAAAAATTTGATCTAAAGATAGGTATTAAAGGTGATGGAAAAAAGTATAGTGTAAGAGATTATAGAAAAAGATATTTTTTTCCAGATGAGTGGATAAAATTTTATGAATCCATTAATAACAAAAATAAAACACTATTTGACACCTTAATAATGACAGGTGCAAGAATAGAAGAAGCATTAAAAATAAAAGTAAATAATTTCAGATTTGATAAAAATTATGTTACACTGTATGTTACAAAAAGGAAAGCTAAAAAAAGAGAAATAAAACCTAAACCAAGAGATATTTCATTAAGTTCAAAATATATACGTCGCATTAAAAAATTTATTAAAGAAAATAATCTAAAAGATGATGATTATTTATTCCTAGACAAAAATAAAGATATTAAAAAACAAATTAATTCTATAAGTGTTTCTTCACGAAAAATATTGAAATCACATCTTAAAAAAAATAAAATAGAAGACTATTATAATTTTTCATTACATAATATTAGAAAAACTCACGGTATGTGGTTAAAAGCTTTGAAAATTGATGTTCAAGAAATATGCCAACGTTTAGGACATAATTATGATACATATACTGAACATTATGGTAGTTCAGATTTATTTAAACCTTTTCATTTAGTAAAAATGAAACAAATTTTAGGAGATATTTATGGATTTTAATAACAATCTCTTTTTATTGAGTGAATATATAAAAAAGTTATCACTAAATAAAAATTTTCCAATCTTTTAATGCCATTTTTCTTATAATTATATAGATTTTATAGTTTATAAATATTATTATTATTTTAAATTTCTTCTAAATCATCAATACTTATTTCTCCAGAAGACATTAATTCATACATTTTTCTTATTGCTTCGTCTTCGTTATTTGCTTCAATTTCTATTTTTATAAATGTTCTATATTTTTTCATTGTTTAACCTCCAAGTTTTAGATTTTATAATATTGGTGTTAGCCAAAGTAAATTAAAAATGCGATTGTTAGAAATCATTGAGTTTTTTTAGAAAATGGTTATTTTCGTTTAGCAATCTTAACTAAAGTATTACCTTGAACAACCCACCGATAAGATTTTGTTGATTTGTATTTTTTAAATTTTCTTTTTGCTTTTTCTGCTTCTCTTTCTGTGTTAAAAAATCTTACCTTTCCTTTATAACTTACCATTTTTATACCTCCTTTCAATGATTTCTAAGTATTTAAATGTTTTTGTTTGAATATAAATGGGGCAAAGCCCCATAAAATAATTTAATACACCTTAAAACAAAGCCATTCTTTATCGTCTAATTCTGTATCTGGTTCTTTGCCAACTAATTCATTCAAAGTTTTAGCTTGTAATCTTTCCATAAAGATAGCTAATGCTGAACCTTGTTGGATATTCTCTTCTTTATCCAAAGTATACCACAATCCGCCATTGACTACTTGTTTATCTCTTAGATAAGCAACTGAAGAAATGTTAATGTTTTCTTCTTTGTCTGGATGTTTTGATTCACAACTAATAATCTTCCCTTTCCTCGTGTCTCTTAAACTAATACTTACAATCTTAACTTTTGTAGGTTTGAGAACTTCTTTTTTTTCTGGTGGTATTGTTCCTATCCCTTTATTTAGTTCTGTTTGTTCTTCCATTTTTTTTAACCTCCTATAATTTAGTTATCATTTTTGAACCCCATTTAAATACTCACTTACATATTCATTTATAAATTCATCTTCACCAAAACATTCTTTATATTTTCTAATATAATCAATAACAATAACAAAATTATTAACTCCTCTAAATTCTCTTTCTGCTAACATTTCTAATAATTCTTGTGTTCTTCTTTTGTTCATTTTATCACCCCTGTAAGATATGCAATAATACAATCTGCTACATCCTGACATAATTTCTTATTTTTATTCATCAATGGAAGATTAACTCTAATTATTCTTGCTACTTCTTTTCTATCTTTTTTAATATTAATTTTATGTGTCATTTTTCATTTTATTAACCTCTTAATATTTTGCAGTTCTTTATAATATTCTTTTTTAAAATCTCCTTCGTTTGTATCCCCAGACATAAACCAATCATAAGAATGTAAAATATTCATTAGAGATTCTAATAATTTCTCAATCTTTTTAGTATTATAATTATCTCTTTGTAAAATATCAATTAATCTTAAAATTTCCATATCTTTATATTCAAAATGCCCTCCACTCATTTCAAATCTCCTGCAAGTTCTTCAATTTCATCTTTAGGTGTTCTCCATATTTATTTCAATTCTTGGACTCTTGTATTTTGATTGGAGAACAAAAATGTTATCTGTAAAAAATCCAATTCTCTCTTGCTTTACTAATTCAGGATAAACATAAAGCAAATATTGAACAACCCCTTTAACACTATTGTTTAAAATTACATAAGAGAAATGAGCAAAATCTCTCCTAACAGATGCTTGATTAATGACTTTACTTACATCAGATTCTTTTAACTCAACAGAAATCCATCTTATTCTTCCTGTTGGAGTTTCTGCCTTAATTAAAACATCAAACTCTACTATCTTTCTATTATATTCTAAATAAGCATTTTTGTGGATTTCTTTGAATGTTAAACAATGTTCATCCATAATTTTGTCTACAATCTCATCTGTTAGGAGTGCATTCTCTTTATATTCATTAAGTGAGTTATTTTTCTTTTTTTTCAGTATTGCTTTATACATTTTTATTACTCCTAGTGCTTAGACCAAAAATGAAATTTGGGCGAAGTCTTGGAATATTGTTGTTAAGAGTAGTTTTTCCATAGGAAAAATTTGGCGTTAACCAAAGTAAATTAAAACTGCGATTAGTCTTTCCCATATTCTTCTTCCTCCCATTCATAAAAATCGGCTAAAAAATCATCTCTATTCATTAAATAAGAAAAATAACGAGTATTTGCTTTTTCTAATTTTTTAATCTTTTTATTTTTCTTATCAATTTCTATTATGAGGTTACAAAAACAAGGAGATAAATCTGCATTAATCTTCTTCTCTATCTTCATTTGAGTGGGAGTTAAAACTCTACCACAATAATCACACTCAAATTCTTCTTGTTTTTGTTTTTTAGCCATTTTCTATTTAATTGCTTGAGAGCATTTTTAATTTATTGAACATAATAACAGAGTTATAAGATGTTTTTGCGTTAGCAAAAATATGGACGGAGCGAAGCATAGTCTTATAACTCATATTAAATCCCCTCGTTAGAGGTCGGCGAAGCCGAAGTTTCGCCACCTTTCGATTTAGTTAATTTTGAAAACTTTTTATTAAATGATTCAAAAGAATAAATATCTGTTAATATTTCGTAATCTTCAACAAAATTATGAGCTAAGATTACATCTATGAATGTTAAAAATTGTTCTTTTGATTCTATTTCTTCTGGTTTTAAATTTAAAATTAACTTCATTTTTGTTGCTCCTCTCTTGCGAGGAAGGTGGTGAAATTAGGCATAATATATTGTATAACAAACTTTATGTTGTTTAACACCCCCATTTGGTATGTTTTATATTGTTTCATTTCAAATCTCCAAATTCTTCTTTGAAAATCTTATCAATAGTCATCTTTAATATTTTCTTTTTTAATTGAGATAACCAAAACTGCTTTTCCATTTATTAATCCTCCAACTTTTTCTACATCCCAATGGTTTCTTCCAAAAATACCTTTTTTCTCTTTAACATTTGGTAATCCAAATTTCTCAGATATTTCATCAAAAGGTATTTTATAGATTATCTCATTTTTCCCATCTATTTTCTGCATTTTAAATCCTCCATTTTATTTAGTTAAACCCCGCCCACAAGATTTAGGACGGAATTGAGTTTAATGTTAGAGTTATAAGAAATTTTTGTGTTAGCAGAAATTTGGGATAATTCGTTAGAATTATCCTCTAAACTGATATTATGCCTCACGAAGTGCAACCCGTTAGGGTTGAGTTTCAAAATCGGCCGATTAGTTGAATCCATCATTCTTTCCACTTCTCCTTAGCATTTTTAGATTTAGTTAAATATCCGAAGAACCTTGAATGAAGTCTTTGTATTTCTTTTAAATCGTTTGTTAAATTTGCTTCTGTATAAATCTTTTCTATTCCTTTTGAAACTTTTTTGTAAGTAACTTTAAATTGGTCAATAGCCATCTTCATTTCTTGCTTTAAAGCAATTCTCAATAAATCATTTTCTTTGTTCATGTTTCTCCTCCTCAATATGAAAGTGTGTTAAATATCCTTCTGAATTATAATCTGGTCTTAAAATTATTCCTTTTATTCTGTCTTGTTCTCCTAAATCTCTCTTTTCTTTAATTAACCTTGAAATTGGATGTAAAATAAAGGTTCCGTAAGCATTTTTATTTCTTTTATAAAGTTTTTTTAGGTAAATCAATCCTTTCTTACAATGCTTACAAGTTTCATCAATTTGTATTTTTATTTCTGTCATCTTATTATCTCCAATTTAATTCCTTTTTCAGTTATTGAATGTAATCTTTTTCCATAATCTTCAAATTCTTTTTCTGTCATTAAAATAAAATGCTCTCCTTTATTTTCCCCATGAAATAATCTTCCAAGTCTTTGTCCTTCTTGTCTTCTACTTCCAAATAAAAAATCTATTTCAATAATTCTTTGAAGTTCTGGAATACTCAACCCTTCATCTCCAACCCTTGAAACTATTGAAACTTCCGCACTATTAATTATCTCTAATCTTTTGCCTATTCCCCCATGAACAAATGGAACTCCTAATTCTTTAGAAAGTTTGTTTCCTAAAGAAATTCCATCGCAGAAAATTATTGTTTTTTTATCTCCTTGTGCAAGAATTTCTTTTAATTTATTATTCTTTGCTCTCCAATCTGAAACAATATAAACCCTAACATCAGGTATTTCTAAAACCCCTAATTCAATTAAATTATCCCAACTTAATCCAATAGGAAATCCTGTCAAGGCGAAAATATAATCTGTTCTTCCATCTTCCCTGTAGGGTGTGGCACTTAATCCAATTCTATATTTCATATTTAATGTTGCAAACTTTGAAAAAGTGTTTGCAGGAAGATGTTGGCACTCATCAAATATTCCTAAAACATATTCTTTATTTTTTAATTTATGAAAAGAGTGATAAGTAAGAACTTCAAACTCGTTTTTATTGTTAGGTAAATAAGTATTTATCCTCTCTTTCCATTGCTCTACCAAAGTTGTAGTTGGGCAGACAACAAATTTATTTCCTTTTAATTTTGCTCCAGCATATAAACCAAAAAAAGTTTTACCAGCAGAATAAGCCCAATAAATTCCTACTGCTCCGACTTCTTTAAATTTATTCCACCCTTCTCTTTGATAATCTCTTAATTCAAAATTTAAATTAACATCTCTTAAATCCTCATCTTCTATTGGCTTTGGCATAAAAGGTAAAATCCCATCAGAAATCATTTGTGCTAATAATTTAAACTCATATCCTCTTTTGATTTTAAGTTTATCTCTTCCTTCTCTTCCAGTTAAAAACTTATGATATTTATCCCAAGTTTCTTCTTGATATTCTTTTCCAGATAAAACTTTTCCATCAAAAACCTTTAAAGGAAGTTTAACATCAAACTTAAATTTCTTTTCAATATCTAAAGGGATATTTCCTAACCATTTCATAAACTTATTTATCCTAAAAACATTATAAGTTTCTGTTACATGGTCTAACCAACCAAGATTCATCTTTATAAATTTTGGAACAATTACATACCATTCTTCTTGTTTTCCAGTTGGAACAACAGCATAAGGTTCTTTAACAAAATTCTTAAATTCTTCTTCATTCAATCCTTCAGTTATTTGAGTTATCTTAGAAATGTTTGAAATTTTCTCTTGATATTCTTTTTGTTTTAATTCTGCTTCTCTTTTCAAACTATCAAGTTCTAAATCTAAACTTTCACTCATTTGTTTTATTTTGTTAAATCTTTCTATCATTGTAATGGTTGCTCCCCGCTTTTGAGGGTGATTTTGAAATTAGGCATAATATATTGTATAACGAACTTTATGTTGTTTAACACCCCCATTTGGTATGTTTTATATTGTTTCATTTCAAATCTCCTGTTAGATTGTCTATTTCTTTGTGGATAAAGGATGTTGAATTCATATAACGTTTTTTAAATCTTGCTTTCAACTTCTTAATAAATTCTTTATCTTGTTTGTTTACTGTATTACGTATTGATATTAAAATTGCTTTATCTTCCATTTCAGAATGCTCTATTATTTCTTCAAATAATTTTCTTCTTTCCTCACTTAATTTAAATTCTTTTTTCATTTCAAATTCCTCACTAATGAAATTAAAACTCCGAGTATGCCACACTCAACAAAAAATCTTAATGTATTAATTTCAACTATTGTCATTCATCCCACCTTCCTTTATATCTTGGACTCTCTAATTTCCCATAAAAGTAAAACCTTCCATCATCCCAAATTATTGCTATAATTTCTCCATCAATTTTAAGACTAAAACTCACCCCATTTCTTCTTTCCAATTCAATTATTTTAGTGTCTTCAGTTTTTTCATCTTTAAATTTTAATCTCATTCATCCCACCTTCCTTTATATTTTATATTCTCTGATTGTCCATAAAAGTAAAACTCTCCACTATCCCAAATTCTTGCTATAAGTTCCCCATCAATTTTAAGAACAAAATCACCTTCACTACTTCTTTTTTCCAATTCAATTATTTTAGTGTCTTTAGCTATTTCTTCTTTAAATTTTAATTTCATTTTAATATTTCTCAATAAATCCACCAACCAATCCAAAAATTAATCCGCCAATAAATCCAACAATAAATCCAACAATAAATCCAACAATAAATCCAACAATTAATCTACCAATTAATCCACCAATTAATCCATAAATTAATCCAACAATAAATCCAACAATAAATCCAATAATCAATCCAAAAATCAATCCATAAATTAATCCATAAATTAATCCCTTTTCATTAAAAGAGTTTAACTTTTTAAATATACTTACTACACTACAAATAAATAAACTAACAATTAAATAATCTAAAATTAATAAAGGAATAATTAATAATTGATAAACTTCATAATTACAAAATTCTTCTGAACATTCCAAACTTCCTAAATTTAAAAATATCCAACTTTCATAAGTTACATAAATACTTCCAATTAATAAAACTAAAAATAATAAACTCATAAATATATATCTTAATTTATCTTTAAGTATGTGATAATATTCTTCTTCGTGTTTTTGTATTTGTTTATTCATTTTTCATTTTTCATTTTTTGTTTATTTTTAATAATTCTCATTTTTTTATAATTTGCACATAACATAAATGTTGATACAATAAATGTAAGATATATACATAAACACATAAGAGTATCACCTATAGAATAATAAAATCCGTTTTTACTTTTAAATCTATCAGTAAATATGGAATTATTAACTTCCAAATCATCTACGTATGAAAAATGTGTATCTGAAGAAAAAGTAGATGTTGTTTTTACAGGCATTTTTTTACTATTTGTATAACATACATAAGTATTCATTATTGCACCAGATATTGAAATTGTTATTATTATTAAAAATAAGAATAAATAAATAAAATTCATTCTTATATATTCTCGCAAGGTAAAACTATTTTTCATACTTCCACCTCAAATAAATTTAATTTTTTAATTATATATTTTTGTATTTGTTTATTCATTTTTAACTTCCTTTACTATTTCTTCTGCTGAAGGATAAATATACTTGTGTTGGGCTTTAAAACGCAAATTAAGGGCATCTGAGAACAAGGCATTATTTAATTCTGTTGGTTGTATTTCTTTATTCATTTAATTTTCCTTCCTTGTATTTTTGAATATTTTATTATTATGTCAATAATTGCTTCTTGTTTAGTTTTAAATTCGTTCATAATTTTATGAACATCTACAAACTTATTCACTTCTTTATCCATATCAAATTGTATTTTTACCATATTTCTTGTATTTTTAAGATATTAATCCTTTATATACTTTTCTAATCACTTAAAAGTGATTTATATTCTTTTATTATAAGTGGTTATGAGGTTTTGCGAAAAGATGAAAGCAATAAATACTCCATTTGTTATATAAGTAAAACCTCTTTGTTCACTCTAAGAATTTTACTTCTTTATGAACTCGGATAACCAATCCTGCAATGAGCTTATATAACTATTATTTATTTTCATATTTCTTTGAAAGTCTTTTATTTAAAGGGTATCTTAAATTATAAGAACATTTAGGGCAGATTTTATTATCGTGTTTATGGTCAGAACCATAAGTATTATGGCAAAGTCTACAAATTTTTTTATATTTATATTTTATTTCTATTGTCATTCTAATTTCCTCTGTTCTAAATATGGTTTAATTCTTGCTTCTGCTATTTTAATATATTCTGGATTAAGTTCTATTCCTATAAATTTCTTTCCTTGTTTAAGTGCTACAAGTCCTGTAGTTCCTGCACCAAAAAAAGGGTCTAAAACTATTCCATCTTTAGAACAACCAGCTTTTATTGGAGTTTCACATAATTCTTCGGGATAAACTGCAAAATGAGCCTCATTAAATGGTTTAGGACATATTTTCCATACTGTTCTTTTGTTTCTCCCTTGAGAATTAATTGTTGTTGCATTACATCCATAAATTCCTTCTGCTGATTTTCCAATATGTTCTTCTCTACCTTTATCTAATCTTGGGTCTTTCAAACTTGAGTCTGCTAATGCTTCATATTGAGTTTCAAAATAATATTTCTTTTTCTTACTAAAGAAAAAAATGTATTCAAAATCAAATGTGAATCTATCTTTTACACTTGAAGGCATACAATTTGGTTTATACCAAATTATAGTGTTTCTTAATATCCAACCTCTATTAATCATTTCTATTGCGAATCTAAATGGAATTCCCACTAAACATTTTTGTTGAATTTGATGGATTATCTTTGTTTTCTTAGTTAAACATACTCCCTTATCTATTGCTTCTTGTTTTCCATACCCTAATTTAGCATCTGTCCATCCTGATTTTTTTCCCATTTCGCCACCATAACTATCCCCAATATTAACCCAACAAGTTCCATCATCTCTTAGAACTCTTTTTGTTTCTTCAAATATATCACATAAATGTTTAATGTATAAATCAAAAGTTGGTTCTAATCCTAATTGCCCTTTCCAGGCACCACATTTATTACAGAAACCATCCTTAGTTTTCCAATCAACTTCTAATCCACCTGCATTAATTGCTCCGTGAACTGTGTTTTTTGTAGAACCCCTATGAACAAATCTTTCCTTAACATCAAAATCGTGTTTACATTTTTTATCACCACCCCAGATAACTGCATTTCCACCACCATAATCCCTTAATGCCCAATAAGGTGGAGAAGTCATACACATATTTATTGATTTCTCTGGAATTGTTTTCAATACTTCTAAAGCATTTCCATGTATGATTTTATTATGAAAATTCATTTAAACCCCTTTGATTTAAATATGGTTTAATTCTTGCGTTTGCAATTTTAATATATTCGTCTTCTTTTTCAATTCCAATAAATTTTCTATTTAAATTTAAACACGCTATTGCTGTCGTGCCTGAACCAAGAAATGGGTCTAAAACTATATCTCCTTCATTACTTCCAATTTTAATTATCCAACTAATAAGTTTTTCTGGTTTTTCAGTAGGATGTTTTGTTTTTCCATAAGAAGATTTATTTGGAGTTTCAAAAAAATTGTGCATTTCTTTTTGCATTAAAAAATTTGGTAATCTTGATTCTTCTTTACTTCCAACAACACAAAATTCACAAGAAGATAAAAAATTAACTTTCTTAAAAGAAGGAACAGGGTTTGTTTTGTGCCAAGGGATTATAGTTCTTGTTTTAAATCCATTTTTTATAAATAAACCATCTATTGGGTCTGTAAAATAACCAACTCTTTCTTTTGAAAAAAAACAAAAAAACCATCCCTTCTTTTTTAATACTCTTGCACATTCTTTAAACCAACTCTCTGTAAATAATTTAAAATCTTCTTCACCCTTTTTATCCCAATCTCCAAAATCTAATCTAATTGAAGTTCTTTTAGCAAACATTGGACTATTCATAGTTTTTCTTGATAATTCTTTTTTATCTTGTGAAATATTAAATGGAGGGTCTGTTACTATTGCATCAACAGAATTCTCTGGCATTTTCTTCATCTCTTCTATGCAATCACCTTTTATTATTATATTTGTTTGCATTCTAACTCCTTTTTATGTTTTTGTCTATATTTCTTCTGATATTCTTTATACTTATTACTTTGTCTATATTTTTTCCGTCTTTCTTTAAACTTATCACTTTGTTGATATTTCTTCAGATATTCTTTATACTTATCGCTTTGTTGATATTTCTTCAATTTTTCTTTATTTTTCAAATAATATTTCTTTTGACTTTCTTTACACTTATCACTTTGTCTATATTTCTTCTTATATTCTTTATACTTATCACTTTGTCTATATTTCTTCTGACTTTCTTTATACTTATTGCTTTGTCTATATTTCTTCAGATATTCTTTATACTTATCACTTTGTTGATATTTCTTCTGATATTCTTTATACTTATCACTTTGTCTATATTTTTTCCGTCTTTCTTTAAACTTATCACTTTGTTGATATTTTTTCCGTCTTTCTTTAAATTCATCAGTTTTTTCAAAACATCTTGAACAAATATCTCTTTTACTATAACTTCTCATAATTTTTCCACAATTTTTACATCTTTTTGGTCTTTTCATTTTTTAATCATTATTTTATTTTTATTTCTAAAATTACTACCTCTTAAATTATCACATTCAGGACAAACTTTTGAAAAATGATAAATTGTTTTATACATTTTTCCACATTTTTTACAACATCTTATATATCTTTTTATTTTTTTCATTTTATCTTCTCAATTTGAGTAACAATAAATTTATCTACATTATATTGAGTTTTGGATAATATTTTAATCGCAAATTTAATATCTTTTAACTCAACTAATTTACTTTGTCTTAATTTTGCAGAGGATATAGACATTCTAGTTAATGATTCTAAAAATCTCGGATTTATTTTTACTCCACTATGATGGGTTTTTCTCGCAAGAGAATAAACTTTTGAAAGTATCTTTTGAGCATCATTATTAATTTTTGGTTCTTTAAAATATTTAATATAAGCAAAGAATCTTTTTAAAAAATTTATATTATATTTAGGATTTAAAATTCCTCTTTGCCTATTTATCATTTTTTGAGCAATTTTTTCATCATCTTCTTCATTGATTTCATCTTTCATAACAAAAATAGAATCAAACCTATTTAATATTGGGGTAGGAATATTAAATTGCTCTTGTAATGTAAATTTACTATCATATTTAAAACAACCATATATTGGATTTGCCGCCGCAATTATTCCACAAGAAACTTTCATCTGAACATGAAGATTAGCTTTATTTATTGAAATTATTTGCTCACTCATTCCTTCTTGAAGTTTAGGTTTATCTTCATCTTGAAGATTGTTTAATTCGTCTATAAAAAGTAAATCTTTTGCTAAAACCATTGCTCCAGGTTCAACCCTATAACCCCCTAAAGAATCTTCTTCTTTTACAACACTTGCAGTAATTCCAACAGCACTACTCCCCCCACCAACTGCTTTTCTTGAACCAGTATTTATTTTTAATGCAAAATCACCCAATACACTTTTTGCTATACCTGGGTCTCCAATCATTAAAATATTTGATTTATTTCTTATTGTTTTTTCTTTTATATTATTTCTTTTATTACATGCCTGAAGAATCATTGCTCCTTTTACTTCTTCATATCCATAAATTTCTGGAGCAAATGAATCATAAAGAAATTCAATTCCTTCTTTATTTATCTTTTCTGATAAATCATTTATTTTTTTAATTTCTTCTTCATTAAATTTTTCAACTTCTACTTCCTTTTCAATTAATTCAATATCAAATATCTCAAAAATCCAATTCAAAAATACAGTTTTAAAATTTCCTTTATAAACTGGCACTTCTTTTAATACCCCGCTACATTTAACTTCATTTCCTGGAGTAAATAATTTAATTATATTTGGTTCACAAAGAGAATTAAATAAAACCCCCTTTATTCTTTGACTATGGGGATTATCTGTTTTTTCCTGTAAATCTTCTAATTGAACAAAACAAGCATTTAATTCTTTTCTTTTAATAGGATTAAATCCTCCTTTTCTACCACAAGAACATCTTTTTGGCTCTTCTAATTTTCCAATCCTATAATTTTGTTTATAAGTTATTAAAGCTCCACAAGAAGGACATTCATAAGTCATCTCAAAAATAACTGGTTTAACTTCCCCTAAAGAAGTAACTCTCCCTTCAATACATAAAATCTTATTTAAATGTTCTTTTCTTATCTCTTCTATATTAAAACTATTTGAAGTTGGAAGATTAATTATTTTAATATTTAACTTTATATCATAATATTCTTTTACTTTATTTATAAATCTATTTGGCTCATTAAGTAGATATTCAGCTAACTTAGGTGAAAATTCAACAATATCATTAAAATTAATCACTACAAAATGGCTTTCCCTAATTAATTTCCTTTTATGAAAGAACTTTTTAAATTCTAAATTAAACTCTTGTTCTTTAATTTCCATATTCTTTAATTTTCTCTCTTCTTCAATTTTTTGGGCTTCAATTTGCTCTAAATCATTAATTCTAGACTGAATTTCATCCCGAGCTAGGGGCGATAACCGGGCGATTACTTTTCCATTAAAATCCTTCTGTATTACAAAATAGTGCTTTTTTCGAGAAATTGCCTGTCTTACATTATCTGGTTTTTTTTTCAATATTTCTGCTATTTTATTGTATGTAAAACCTTCATTTGATGTTGCCAAAATTCTTAAAATTTGTTCAAAAATATTGTTCTCAAATACTACCTTTGAAATGTCTGTAATACACAATACAGGTAACCGGCGATTACTTGTATTGTTTGTATTGTATGTATTACCTGTATTACTTATATTGTTATTATTACTACTTATATCTTTCTTATTCTTTTCCTCTTTTCTCCACTTTTCAACCTGTATTTTAGGTTCTTTTTTAGTAACTACATTTTTATTTCCCATTCAATTTCCTCTCTTTTTCTTTCTTTAACATAATTTCCTTCTAACTTTTTTTATACTTATCATTTTGTTGATATTTCTTCAATTTTTTTTTATTTTTTAAATAATATTTCTTCTTATATTCTTTATATTTATCACTTTGTTGATATTTCTTCTGACTTTCTTTATATTTATCACTTTGTCTATATTTCTTCTGATATTTTTTAAACTTATCACTTTGTCTATATTTCTTCTTATATTCTTTATACTTATCACTTTGTCTATATTTCTTCTTATATTCTTTATACTTATCACTTTGTCTATATTTCTTCTTATATTCTTTATACTTATCACTTTGTCTATATTTCTTCTTATATTCTTTATACTTATCACTTTGTCTATATTTCTTCTTATATTCTTTATACTTATCACTTTGTCTATATTTCTTCTTATATTCTTTATACTTATCACT
>Ga0190358_1000067_pt1 | contig 38970 bp, 34 predicted proteins | sample 48721812_MG_FD_161666 | JGI IMG/M metagenome (GOLD analysis project Ga0190358, IMG submission 161666) | Hydrothermal vent microbial mat bacterial communities from Southern Trench, Guaymas Basin, Mexico - 4872-18-1-2_MG | ecosystem: Environmental > Aquatic > Marine > Hydrothermal vents >... | reverse complement strand
TGATAGTTCTACATTTATAGATTCTAATCTTTATATTTATGGAGATATTACTGCTACAATTTCAACTCCTTCTGGAGCATCTAATTTTACACAAGAAGATACAATAATTTTCCTAGCAGACACTGTTGATGATTGTGGGGACTCTTTAGCATTAAATACTTCTATTGACGCAGAAGAAGTACAATTTTTAATGTATGGTTTAGGAAGTTATAACTGCACAGACGGAATAACACAAATAGGTGCTAATGCTTATACTTGTAATTTAGAAACAGAATTAACAACAACTTATGGATGGTATAATGTTAGTATATCAAACGCAAAAAATTATTATTATGATAAAACAACAAATCAAACATCTAATCCAGGATTATTCTACTTAAATCCAGTATCTGATATTCCAATATTAACTTCTCCTGAAAATGATTCAAATGTTTATACAGACCCAGTAGCATTAGCTTGGACAATGGCTGCAATTCCTGAAGGAGCAGATATGAATTATTGGATATATGGAAGTGATGAACCAACTGCAAGCATATATCTGACAAATACTACAGATACTGTTTATTTATGGAGAGGATTATCCTCAGGAATATATTATTGGAAAGTTTTAGCAAACAATGGAACAGATAATTCATCATTTTCAGAAATAAGACAATTTAACCTTGATTTATGTGCTCAAGATACAAATTATGATTATGCACAAAACTATCCAATGAATTATGATAATATTACAGACACAATAACTGTTTGGGGTAGTGATGGAAGTGATGGATACGATGCAATGGGAAGCAATGAATCAAACCCAATAACTTTTGAAGAAATATATGAGTTTGGAAGATATGCAAGAGGAGCTTGCGCAATAACAAAACCAGCAGCAGGTTCATATGCTATGTTAAGTAGATTAGAACTAGGAAATATTACATCAGAAGCCAATACAACATTTGTAAGTACATCAGGAGAAGCAATTAGTTTTGCTAAACAACTCCAATTAAACTTCAACTCTACCTTAATTTCAGGAGAATTAACTTCAGGAGGAATTGCTCAAACAGGTTCATCATTCTCTTTCTCTGGATTAGATGCAAATGAAAGTGAACAAGGACAATTTTATTTATTAGAAGGTTCAGAACTAAGATTATATGATACAGGAGTTTCTCATTCAACTACTGCAAACAATTCAAATCCTTTTAGATTATATTGGAATGGAAATGTAAAAGCAAAGAGTAGCACTCTTCAAAATTGGTATACAATAAGATTTTTAGGAGATAATAATACAGTAAATAATCTAAACATAATTAATGTTGGAGAAGGATTTTATCCTGCTACAACTCAGATAGGTAGCTTAACAACAATTAATCCAGGTAATGTGGACACTGGAGGTTTAGTTCTTGCAGAGAATTCAAATGTTACAATAACTTCTCTAGAAATTTCAGAAGCAAGCAATGACATTTTAGTATTAAATTACACTGGAATTGCAAATCTAGTTAATCCTACTTTAAATTGGAGTTCTATAAATTGGACAACAGGAGATTTTTCAGGACAAATCAATCAGCAGTATACTTACTCTCCAACAATTGTAGATTCAACAGGTTCAGCAATTGAAAATGTAAGTCTAATCTTATTAGATTTGAAAGGAGATACTGTATTTGATTTAACAACAAATAGTAAAGGAACAATAGATTCTCAGACAGTAACAAGAGCAATTTATGATTATAATTATCCAACAGGAGACGAAAGGGGAGCACACACTCTCAAAATTAAACAATTTGAAAAGAATTTTCAAACTCTTGCTAAATCCTTCTCAGCAGCAACAGTAGAAACAATTCAGCTATCAGAAAATCCTTTTGTAATCCTAGAGGAGTCAGAAGTTTTAGATTTAAATGGAATAACATATATTCCTCCAACAAAAATAGATTATGGAGAAGAAATAAACTCTTCATGGTCTACTGAAGGACAATTAGAAAATTATCCAATAGCACAATCAGAATTCTTCTCAATATTTGCAAATAATACAAAACTAACTGAAAATGTAGATTATGATATTAATTATGAAACAGGAGAAATAACCTTTTACACAGATATGACTGGATATGACGTAAGGCCTGTTTATAGTTATGGAGGAAACATAACAATATCTACTGGAACAGAATCAGAGAATTGCATTAGTATGAGTGATTTATATTCTTATATGCAATATAATTTATCAGAAACATTAGAGACAGTTGATGGAGTAGCTTATAATTCTTATGTAGATTTAATAATTGGAAATGAGACTACAGGAGGATGTATTGTAGGTTCTTCTGCATCATTAACTTTTGAAGATGGATATGCTTACTCATTTAGTGATATTGGAGGATATATTGATTTATATGGAGTAACTGCAGGAAGCGGAACAGGAGGAGGATTGCCTCTAAATATCTTTGATGATGTGGGAACAACTTATGAGCCAGGAGATACTGTATATATCTTCTCAACAGTATTAGATTCAGATGGAAGTCTTACTGCTGCAACAATAGACATAACAGTATATTATCCAAATAACACAATACTTTCAAATAGAATCTCTAGTATAGCTTCTGAAGCAGGAAGATATGTCTATAATTTAACTTTAAGTGGAAGTGCTCCAGAAGGAACATATAGAGTAGATATAGATGCGAATGATGGAACAAATGAAGTTCATGATAATCTAGTATTTCAGGTTTCAATTGGAGGAACTGGTTCTGCAAATCCAGAAGTAACAGTTAATGCTCCTGCAGTTGTAAATACAAACACAAACTTTAGTATAACTGCATTAACAGAATCAAATGCAGGAGTTCCAGTTGACTGTAGTTCAGGTGCAGAAATAACAATTAGAGATACTCTAACAGGAAACAATGTAGTGATAAGTGATAGTATGACTAAATTTGCAACAGGACAATACAATTACACATGGACAACTGAAAATGAATCCAGTTATTTAGCAACAGTTGTTTGTACAATATCTGCAATAGATTATACAGGAACAGACGAATTTTCAACTTTAGGAATTGGAGGAAATGAAGAATTTGTAATAAGTTCTCTATCTGCACAAAGTCCTAAATATCCAAATGAAAATGCAATTATAGAAGCAACATTTTCAAATGAAAATGGAAGTTTTGTGAATCCTGATTCAATTAATATGACTATTATGAAACCAAATTATTTAACTCCTTGGTATGATGCAACAATTAATGACTTCACAGAATCAAACGAGATTTGGTATTGGATTCAAATGATAGAAGATAATCCAACAACAGGAGTTTATTATGTTCATATGAATGCAAGCTATAATGGAATTAAATCTACACGAGTTACTCAATTTAGAATTGCTACTGGAGGACCTTATAGTGTTACATTAGATTGCCCAGATTCAAGTCAAATAGGTTCGGGTTTAGATTGTACTTTAATCATTTTAGACGAAGGTGAAGCAGCTACAGAATCTACTTGTGATATTTGGGTAGATACCAATGGAAACTTTCAATTAGATGCAACAGAACCTCAAAGCCAATATTCTCAAGAAACACTTCCTCAACAAAATCTTTCTAGAGCAGTAAGTTTAAATGTTCCTAGCACCCATCCAATAGGAAACTATGTAATAAGAGCTTCGTGTAGTTATGCGAATTCAGTGCAACCTCCTTCAAATGCATCAGATACTGTAACATTTATCTCAGGAGAAGCACCAACTCCTCCAAGTGGAGGAGGTGGCGGAGGAGGAACTCCAGTTACAGGAGAGGCAATTAAAGAAGTTCCAGAAGAAGAATATATATTAAGAATCTTCACAAGAATCTTACCAAAATATCAAGAACTTTACGAAGGAGACGACACAATGGTTGTAGAAATACCTCTTCAAAACTTTGGAACAGTTGAATATATTGAAGATGCTATTCTAGAATATCACATTGAAGATGAAAATGGAAAAGCTTATGTTACAAAAGTAGAAGATGTGATTATAAATGGAAAAACAGTGTTATTAAGAGAAATTAATATTCCTAAGGATATGAAAGCTGGAAAATATTGGTTTGTTGCACAAATTGAATTTTCAGACGAGAGTTCAATAAGCAGAGAGAAGTTTGAAATTCTTAAAATAGAAAAACCTGAAAAAGCTTGTTGTATTAGAAATACTTATTGGTTTAGATTTATAGTGTGCGGGTATTGGTGGGTATTATTGCTAGCAATTTTCATAGGATGGAGAATTAGAAAAAAGTACATTAAATTAAAACAAAAAAGACAATCAAGAATTGCTAGAGATAAAGAAAAATTAAAAAACTTGATTTCATTTATTAGAGAAGAAATATAATGGTAAAAAGAGCTAATGTTATTGCTGTAATGTCTCCTAAAGGAGGTGTAGGAAAAACAGTTACTACTGCAAATCTTGCTGCAGCTCTAGCTACAGAATTCAATAAAAAAGTTTTAGCAATTGATACAAATGTTTCAACTGCTTCTCTAGCTTTACACCTAGATTTATATGCTCCTAAAAAAACAATGCAAAACCTTTTAGAAAAGAAATTTGAGATAAAAGAAGCTATTCATCCTTATCATGAAAATCTACATCTAATTCCTGCTTCTATTAAAATAAAAAAAAGAGATAAAAATCCAAAAAATGTGCAAAAAAATATAATGAAAATAGTTAAATTTTATGACGAAATTCTAAAAGAACTTCATCAAGAATATGATTTGGTTTTATTAGATTGTGCTCCTGGTTTTGATGTTGAAGCTTTAGCTAGTATGCATATAGCAGGAGCTTTACTTCTAATTACAAATCCAGAAATGCCCTCTTTAGTAACTGCTGTCAAAGCAGTAGAATATGCTAAAAATTTCAAAATTCCTGTAGGAGGAATAGTGTTAACCAAAGTTAGAAAAAGAAAATATGAAATTTCTGAAGAAGATATAGAAGATTTATTAAAAATAAAAGTTGTTGAAAAAATTCCTTTTAATCATAAAATTTCAGAATCAATTGCAAGAAAAATTCCTATAGTTTTATTTAAACCAAAAAACAAAGCCAGTAAAGCTTATAAAAGATTAGCAGGAACAATTGTTGGAGAAGTTTATAAGCCCTTTTTTTGGAAAAAAACTTCTAAAAAAAAGATTAATAAAGAAAAAATTAGAGAAAAATCTAAGAAAAAGGTTTAAAATCAAATTTCTTTTTTCTATTTTTTAATTTTTTCCTCTTTTTTAATTTCTTTTTATGTTTTAGAATTTTTCTAACAATAAAAAAAGCTCCTACTAAAAACAGAATAATTATAAAACCACTTGCAAGTGTATCTATCTCTCCTGAATTTCCAAAAACCGAAAGTCCACTAATCGGAGCTCCCAAAATTAAATCTTCTGAGACAAAAGTAGAGTATGTTTCTGAATTAAGATTTACTAACAAACGCATTTCTCCTTCTAAAGAAGATTCAATAGGAATAGTTATTTCAAACTCTCCTATTGAATTTGCTGAAATATCCTTAATTTCTTTTATTTCTGCTATTTTCTCATTTTCAAAATCAAATAAAATAAATTGCAGTTGAACTTTTTGATTTATATTTGAAAGTTCTTCTAGGAGATAATTAACTTGAACTTCTCCTTCTGTAATTCTTTCTACATCTAAAATTTCAAAATTTAATTTCTTCTCTATTATTTCAATAATTAAATCTGTTGATTTGTTCAGTTCCTGGCAATTTAGAGTAATATCTAAATTATGTTTTCCTACTTCTACTTCTTCTGAAACAACTAAATCAAAAACAAACTTATAAATCTCTCCAGAGGCTAAATTTTTTCTTTCATTAGATAAAATCCAAAAATTTGAATTTCCTTCTTCAACAACATAACAATCATTTAAAATGCTCGTTCCAATATTTTTAGCTCTAAGATATAATTTCTTACTATCTCCAGAATAAACCACTAAATTCGAAAGATTTCCAAGATCTAATTCAGTTAATCCTGAGATAATTGTTGTACTGCTTCCACCTCCTCCACCACCTCCAGAATTAATAATCACAGTAGAAGAAGTATCCACTGAAAAACTTGAAAATTCAAAAGCAGAACTTCCCAAACTATTGTTTGCATATAAATTTAAGACATAATCTCCATCAGTTGAAACATCAAAACTAGATTCACTACAATTTTCTAAACTAGTATTTCCAATAATCTCTCCTCCAACAGAAGTTTTAACATTATACTCACAAGAAACATTATTTCCAATAATAGTATAATTTAAAGGAATTCCAATTCTAGATGTTTGAGTTCCAATTGGTTCTAAAATAGATATAGAAATTCCAGAAGCATCTACATTAAACTCAACAAAATCACTAGACATTAGACCCAAACTATCATTTGCATAAATTGTAAGAACATGATTTCCTTCAGAAACATTAAATGCAGTATTTTCACAATTAATTAAAGTTATATTTTCTCCATTATCTAAATTATACCAACAAGCATCTAAGTTATTATCATTGTCAATAACAGTATAATTCAAAGCTATAGACTCATTTTCAGTATAAAGAGTGTTCTGAGGCTCAAATAAATAAACTTCTGGTGCTGTGTTAATTAAATCATAATTTAGACTAACATTATAAAGTTGAGGAGAAATAGAACTCATTCCAGAAAAAATAACTCTATACTGAAAATATCTTGATTGCAAATTTAAATTATCTAAATCAACACTCTGCCAATTTCCATCAGAACAATCAGAAGAAGAACAATTTCTTACTTCAAAGGATAAATCAGTTGAAAGAGAAAAAGTAGTTAATCCTTTTGGATCATTTGTAGATCCTCCATTCATATCTCCTTTTTCAATCCAAGTTATTCCAGAATTTGTTGAAACAAAAATCCTTCCAATTGCATCAACTACAAACAAATAATCATTTTCATCAACAATCATCACTACTCCATTATTTGGATAAGATGTAAAACTATTATTAATTAAAGTCCAATCTACTCCTAAATTTTCTGATTTATAAACCTCTTTGTCAAGAAGAATATAAAGATGTCCATTACTATCTGCAACTAAATCATCTGTTGCACTTCCTCCTCCATAAGAAGAAGTTTGTTCTGTCCAAGTAATTCCTTCATTTGAAGAAACATAAACAGCCCCAGTTCCATCAACTGCAAAAAGAGCATCTGAAGAGTTTATTGCAAGTCCTTTAGGGTCATTTGTTGCTCCTCCATTTATATCTCCTTGCTCTATCCAGGTTTGTCCATTGTCTGAAGATTTAAAAACAGCTCCAGGGCCAGTTAAAAGATATAAATTATCTGAGAAATCTGATTTTCCTTCTAAGGGTGTTGCAGAACTAAAAGTATCATTAATTACTGCCCAAGTTTTTCCATAATCCAAAGAACGCCAAACTTCATTTCCATTACTAGAAGTAATAAACAAGTAATCTGAATTAGATAGCATGTTTGTCGTTGCTGTTGTCCTTCCATAATCTTCCTTAAATAAACTCCATGTATCACCCAAATCTGTTGAACGATATATGTCTCCTCCTCCATCAACACCATAAAGATAATTTTCTATTGGATTTGTAGAGAAATAACTCAAATTATTCCAATTTGCACCTTCATCATTACCAGCATCAAATATTTTAGAAACATAGGTTCCACTTATATTTCCTTCAGATAAAATAACTGCACTTCCATTGTATTCTGTATTATTATAACTTCCTTCATCAAAACCAGCTTGATTATAAGTCTCATAAACAGCAAATCCAGTAAATCTTCCTCCAATAAAAAGTAGAAAAAAAAGAATAAACAAAATAAAGACAAGTAAAAGCCCATAATCTAGATATTTTCTTTTAAATCTTGCTCTAAAGGATTCCCTCTTTTCCATATATCTTAATAAGAATTTTATTTTAAATAGTTTTTTACACTGAAGAGATAACCAAAATCCTTAAATATTCTAAATAATTAAAGAAAATATGAAGACAAAAAGAATCTTACTAACTTTAATCCTTGGAATTCTTTTAATATCTTTAATTTCTGCTCAGAATTATAAATTAGAAGTCGCTACTACTTCTGAAAATTTTGATTCAGGGCAACCAATCACTCTAAAAGTTTCTCTTTTAGATGAAAATAACAATCCAGTTTATGACAGAGTAGAAGTTATCTTAGAAGATTCTTCAAAAAATCAAATAAAAGAAACAATAAATTCCAATGAATTAGTCTCAATTTATTTTGAGAGGGCTACTTTTGGACAAGGAATAATAACTGCAAAATATGGAGATATTTCAACAACAGGAATATTCTTTATAAATGCAAATGAAAATATTGAATTTGCTTTAGGAGAAAATCTTCTTACAATAACCAATTTAGGTAATACTCGTTATATTAAGCCTATTCAAATAGTTATTGGAGAATATGTTGGAGAAGAACAAACTTTAGATTTAAATATTGGAGAATCCAAAAATTTTAAATTAGTTGCTCCTGAAGGAACTTATAATCTAAAAGTAATTGTGAATGGAGAAATTCTTTTTTCAAAAAGAGAGGTTCCTCTTTCTAGTGAAGGATTTACAGGAGAGGCAATAGGAGCAATTGATGAAAGCTCTACAAGTCGAAGTGGTTTAACAGGAGGAATAAGTCCAGATCAAGAAAATCACGAAGCAATATTAGGCTATTTAAAAAATAGTAAAATTAGCTATATTTTTATTATCGCTGTTTTTGGAACAGCTATTCTTCTAGCAATAGAAAGAAGATTTCGTAAAAAAGCAGACAAATAAACTTTAAAACTGCACAACAAAACCTTTTAAATACTTCTTTGAATATTAATTTATATGCCCTGGTAGCTCAGCTGGATAGAGCGACTGCCTTCTAGCTATTGTATCTAATATTTAAAAGATGCAAAAGAGGAAGAGAGCAGTAGGTCGCAGGTTCGAATCCTGTCCAGGGCATTGCGGAGGTGGCACAGCGGCTACTGCGTCTGCCTGCAGAGCAGATTTTCGTGGGTTCGAGTCCCACCCTCCGCTTTTAATTTTAATTTAGAATTATTAAAAATTCAATCCAATTCTACAGAATCAAAATCTTTAGCAATAGTTGTATTTTTGTATTGCTTTTTTGCATCAGATAATAATTCCTGAATATTCTGCTCATATCTCTGACTAATGTGAGTTAAAATAAGTTTCTGAACTTTTGCTTGTTTTGCTATTTTTCCTGCTTGTTCAGCAGTAAGATGTAAATGCTCTTTTGCCTCTTTAGAATTTTTCGAACTAAAACTAGATTCGCAAACAAGTAAATCCGCATTTTTAACAAATTTAGAAATATTTGCATTATATAAAGTGTCTAACACAACTGAAATCTTTTTTCCTTTTTCAGAATAGGTTAAATTTTTTGCCAAATACTTTTTTCCTTCATAAGTTACATTTTTTCCTTGTTGAATTTTAGAAAGCAAAGGTCCAGAAGGTATTTTTGCTTTTGCTAATTTTTTCTTATCAATTCTTAATTTATTCTTAATAATAAAATTATATGCGTTGGTTGGAGTTCCATGTTCCATTTTTTCTGCTTCTAAATAAAAATCCTCTGTTTCGAAAAATTTTCCAGAAACCTCTTGTATTTTTAAGGAATAATTTTCCTCAAATTTTCCTGCTTTTAAAAAATCCTCTAAAAATTTTTTCATTCCTTTTGGACAATAAATATAAAGAGTTTTTCTATAATCACTAAAATTCAGAGTGCTTAATAAACCAGACAATCCAAAAACATGATCTCCATGTTTATGAGTTAATAAAATTCGAGTTATTTTTCCTAAATTTATTTTTGCTTTTCTAAATTGTCTTTGAATTCCTTCTCCGCAATCAACTAAAATATTCTCATTTTTATAAGTAATTAAGATTCCAGAAGTATTTCTCTTAGCAGTAGGAATCTGTGCTGCTGTTCCTAAAAAGTTTATTTTTATTTTATCCATTTTTTCTATCTCTTAAAAATTATATTTAATTGTTTTAATCTAATTTATAAAAGAGAAAGCAATTTAATAATTTAACCTTTAGTTACCTCTAATAATAAGCTGTCAAGAATTCCGCCTAGCGAAAATCAACAGGCATAACGCTTATTCTTTTTTCAATGCAGTTGAAGCAGGAGATATAAAAATAATAGTATCTCCTCGTAAAAAGGTTAATCCAAGATTTCTTTTCACCTCATTGTTTTGCATTTCCTTGATGTTATCTAACACCAAATTTATGTGGATATCAAAAGCTAACAAAGTCCCCACAAACTGCTTGTCTCCTTTCAAATGCACTAAAACTTCTTTACCTTTAGAATTGTTCAACAAATCCAAAGGCCTCTCAATTCCATTAACCATAAATTCATTATTGTATTCCTGTTTTTAAAACTTACTATAAAATCAAATAACCGAACAATTTATAAACAAAAATGAGAATTAATTACCATGGTTAGCAAAAAAGGAAAAAAAATTTCAGGCGGAAAATATATCAAGAGAAGAAAGAAAAAGTCCTATGAGAGAAGAGGACAAAATAAAATAGTAAAATTAGGTGAAGAAAAAAGAAAATTCAAAAGAGTTAGAGGAGGAAACAAAAGAAATTTCATGCTTAAAGGAAAATTTGTAAATGTAAAAGACAAGAATAAAGTAAAAAAAGTTGAGATTAAGAATGTGCTTGAAACTCCTTCAAATCGATTTCTAGCAAGACAAAATATTCTAACTAAAGGAACAATTGTTGAAACAGAACTTGGAAAAGTAAAAATAACAAATCGTCCTTCTCAAGAATCAATGATTAATGGAATTCTAATTGAATAATTTAATATCTAAATTCTTAAAAACAAATTAATATTAATGAAATTATGTCAGAAGAAAACCCTTATGCAAGTCAAGTAAAAGAAGATAAAAAAAACCTTATTCATGGACAAATCGTTTATGTAGCGATAAGTGGAAAAAAAGAAATAGTTGCAGTAAGCAGTAATCCTAATAGGTCTTATAATAATGCAATAATAAGAGGATAAGCTTATCTTGTAGTTCTTAGAGGAATTTTTCTAAAAAAAGATATAACAAAAAATTAAAAAATTTATAATTAGATTTTTGCTCCTTTTTATGACTACAAAAAACCAAAGCTTTATAAAGGGAAAAGCTTTTTAAACCTTTGTATTAAACTTTATAATAACAAAATTCTGATATGGTTTTTATAAAAAAATGTCCTGAATGTGACAGTATAAATGTCACTTATGACCCTCATCTAGGAGAAGTAATCTGCAATGACTGCGGATTAGTTATTGAAGAAAAGATGGTGGACACAGGAATAGATTTGCAGGGAAAATTCGATAAAGGAGAGAAAAAAGGAAGAGGTGGAGCGCCAATAAGTATGCAAAAGTTTGATAAGGGATTGACTACAAATGTTGGTGAAATCTCAGATATCTATAAATTAGATCCTAAATCAACTAGAAAATTTCTAAGATTAAAAAAATGGCAAGAAAGAGTTTCAACGTCAATTGAGAGAAATCTAAGACTTGCTATGGCAGAATTAAGAGTTATTTCTTCTTATCTTAATCTTCCAAATGTTGTAAGAGATGAAGCCTCAAGAATATATAATTATGTACTGCAAAGAGGACTAGTAAGAGGAAGAAGCATGGAATCAGTTATAGCTGCTTGTTTATATGCTGCTTGCCGTTCTTATAATATTCCAAGAACTCTAGATGAAATGGCAACTGCTTCTGATGTAGAAAGAAAAGAAATAGGAAGAACTTATAGATTTATTATAAGAAAACTAGGAATTAAAGTTAAGCAAAGCTCTCCAAAAGATTACATCTCTAGATTTTCTTCTGTATTAAGACTCTCTCCAAAAACTCAAAACGACGCTCTAAAAGTATTACAACAAGCAGAAAATGTTGAATTAACTTCTGGAAGAGGTCCTGCAGGAATTGCTGCAGCAGCTTTGTATGTTGCAGCTTTAATAAATGATGAAAAAAAGACTCAAAGAGAAGTTGCAGATATAGCAGGAATAACAGAAGTAACAATTAGAAACCGATACAAAGAATTAATAGAAAAACTCAATCTAGAAGAAAAAATAAAACAAAAAGAAAAAGAATTAAGTAAAAAGAAATAATTAATTCCAAAAATCAATTCTTATATTCTGTCTATTTTTTATTTTAAGAGCTTTTTTTGAATGCTCTTTTTCCATCTTAAAATCTATAATTTTAAAATATATTAAATAACTAAAAACTCCTAAAAATAAGAGAAGCCAAACTAATAAATTACTTGAAAGAAAAATTCTAATCAGAAAAAATATAATTAAAACAAACAATAAAATTACTAATTGATTTAATATTTCCTCTTTCATAAGCACTTTTGTAATATTTTTCTTTTTTAAAGATTAGTAATAACTCTCAAAAACAACAGATTAAGGGGGTTTTGCAAAGGGAGTGTCCCTCTACAATGGAAATCCTAAATAAATTTATTCAGTGTATCGCGATGTCTATGCGTAATGGCATGCAGAGATTAGGATTCAAAGCGAGGACACCAAGGTTTCCTTTGCATAATCTTCCTTATTCTTTTAAAAAGATTAATCGAATCCTAAAATGCGGAGATTAGGATTCGAACCTAAGTAGGCACTAAGCCATCAGGATTTTCAGAAGCTTTCTCGCGTTATTAAGACAAATTGTCTCTCGCAAACATTCTTCACCTAAACCTGACCCGTTTGACCACTCCGGCATCTCCGCACAAAAAGCCAAAGAATAAAATTACAATAAATTACTAATATAAAAAGCTTTAGAAATATTCTATTTTCATTAATTGTAAAAATATTTTAACAATCACTTCTGGGGTTCCCAAGATAAAAGTAACGTTTTGCTCTAAAAGAAAGAGCTTTTTCAAAAATTTCTTTTGTTTCTGAAATACAATTTCTCTGAATTGATAAACTATTAAGTTTAAGAGGTATGTTTAAAAAAGAACTCCAAGGAAGATTAGAGGTAATATCTGTAAGCTTATTAAAATTATTGTCATCTAAGTCAAGAAATTCTAAATTTTTAAAAGAGGTTAAATCAGGTAAAGAAGATAAATCATTTCCTGTTAAATATAAAACTTTTAAATTTTCCAGATTACTTAATTGTGAGGCATCTGAAAGACCATTATTAACCAATCTTAAATCTTCCAATTCAGTAAGTTTTACAAGATTAGTTAAATCACTAATGGGTTTATCGATGATGTGGATTTGAGTAAAATGATTATCGGTAATGTGTATATTATTACAATTGATATCTGAAATTACAATATTATTGCCTAATAAAAAGCTGGAATAATCTTCATATTCATAATTATAAACTTCATATCCACAGTAATTAATTAATTTATTTTCATTTAAATTTAAAGGATTTGAAGAACTACTCATTAGTTCTGGTTTCCAATACATATAAACAGGATGTCTATCGTCTGTTAAATACTCTGTATAATATCTAAAAGTTTTACAATAAATCTCATCTGGTTTAAAGTTTTCAGAAGTGCAAATATTTCCGGCACTATCTTTTTCTCCAGAATATAATTTTGGGCCATTCCAATCAAATAATTGTGCCCTTCTTGAATTTTTATCTATCCATTGAATAAAAATTGCATTATGAGGTGCTTTTTCTTGTCCATACATATAAGAGATTAAATAACCTTTACCTAAATTATCTAATTTAATTTCTTGAAGAAGGTTTTCTTGTCCATTATTAACAATACATTTTTCAGGATAATTTGCAACTTTAAAGATATTTCCATCAATTATTTGTCCAACTGAATTATAATTTCTTCCAATTGTATCAGAATAAATACAATTGCTTAATTCTACTTCAGAAAATTCATAAACTGAATTAGCTGATTCAAAACAATTAATATTATCTTCTACAATTCTTCCTTCTAATTCTGCTGCTTTTTCTAGAACATTTATTTGAGAAATTGAGAGCTGAGCAGGTTCAGTTACTCCTTCTAAAATAACTTCTTCACATCCTGTAAGTCCAGTATGAACACACATTTTATTTTTGCCCAAAACATCTCTCAATCTAAAACCAATAGCAACACATTCCTCTTTATTACATGTATTAAAAAGTCCAGTTCCGCAATCACTACAACTATCTGCATTTGTCACAATATTTCTTTCTGCTGAATTAAATTCACTTGAATAATCAGCTCTAACATCTTCCCAACTATTCCATCCTAACTCCTGCTTTTGCTCTTCTAAAATAAGCAACAATTTTTCATTTTCACTAAGCTCTGCTTCTTCTGAAGTAACACAAATTGGATTTCCACTTTCTCCAATTGTGCAAAGCCTATTTGTAGTAGCACAATCAGTAAGCATATACCACTTAAATTCGTTAGAACATCTCATAATCTTGCTTCCTTCGCATTTCTCATCTCCTAAATCACACTCTTTTTTAAGATTCTGTATATATTCTCCAAATAATATCTTAGCAAGTTCTCCATATGCTCCTGCCCTTAAATAAATTAAAGTTGCTTTTTGGTCATTATAAAACACTTGTTCAATAACTGAATTAACTAAACTGATTTTCTCACTAGCAGAAGTTTCATCTTCAATTTCTTTTATTTCTCCTTCAATAAATTCTTTAGAAGCATAACCATCTGAAGTTAAAATATCTTGATAATTTTTATTAACTGTTTGTAAAACATCATCTTCAATATTTTGAAAATCAATTGAATTCTCCACACTTAAAGTATCTAACCAACATTTTAGATTAGAATTTCCACAATAACCTACTTCAACCCAACGAGAATTCTCTGATTCTGCATTTGCATCTGTTCCTATTCCTGGATTTTCAGTTGCACAAATTCTTATTATTCCTGAATTATAAATTTCAGGATTCAGAGCATTTTCTACACCTGCCTGAAGATTCAAATTAACTAAACTAGATAAACTAGAAGTTCCTGAAATACACTGTTTTTCTGTTGTAATCTCTGTATTATTAACTTGACTAGCTACATAATAATCTCTAACATAATTAGCTGCAAAATTAGTTGTTATTGGTGAAAATCCACACTCTTCTTGATTATTAACTCTAACACATAATTCTCTATATCCTGCTGGAGCAACAAACTCTTTTGTATTAGAAACATACTCTCCTTTAGGGGCATATCCAGTAGCAACATCTATACTATATCCTGTATCTTGATAAAAAGAACTAGTTGGACTGCCTCTAAAATAAATTTTATAATATGCTCCAGTATCTTTTCCAGCATAAATATGATAATAAACTTTATACATTGACTGTGGAGGATTTGTTACACTTGTATAAGGTATTTCATCAAACTTTGCATAAAATTGCACAGGAGAATCAGGAGTTGTAAGAGCATCTAAAACTCCTCCACCATTTGGATAACGAAGAGATAAGAAACCGTCACAAATAATCTCTTGTCCTACTCCTTCAATAGTTCTTTGTTTAAATGCTTTATATGAATTTGCTGCATAATATTGTGCAAAATATTCTACAGAAGATTGAGCTCTTTGCCAAGCATCTGTAACACCTAAATACTCTCCCCCACCCCTTGCACCTTTTCCAACAATTAATTCAGTTAAACGAGGTATAGTTAATTTTGCAATAGGAATAGCTTGATTATAGAAAAATTCACAAAAGTAAATACTTTGAATCTCATCACAAATTCCTACTGTTTGTCCTGTATCTAAACTCTCTTGTAGACAATCTCTATAAGATTGAAAAACAGATAATAAACCCTCTACTCCTGCAGAAATTCCACTTAAACAAACAGGAACCACTATTCCTTCTTTAGCATTTGGAAGACAAAGAGCAATACTTCCAAAAATTCCTGATTGAATAACATTTTGAACATAGTAATTTCCTCCAAAATTACATCTACTTGGAGGGCAAATAACAGGGTCACACACATTAAACAAAATATTACAATCTTTTGGAGACATAAAATCTTGACATTTCATTCCAGGCAAATCAACAGCAGGATTTCCTACTTTAATGTTATTTCTATTAATTGTTACTGATTTTATTTCTGACCTATATGCTCTTTGAGCCTCTTGAATTGCATAACTAGCTTTTCTTAATAAAGAAGTTACTTCACTAGGATTATCAATTCCAGGAAAAGAATTTGATTTATCTTGCTGAATATTTACAAAAGAACGACAAATATCATCTCCTCCAATATTTTCTTCTTTTCCATTTCTTCCTACATTACACAAATAATAAGTTTCTACTCTTCCTGATTCACTATAAGCAGCAATTCCTCCAATTTGCTGAACAGCAGCATACCATCCCTTTTGCAAATCAAAAGGAACAATTGCAGGATATCCTTTATATGGAGCAGTTTCATAATATCTAATCTCTGGATTTGAATATGAATTTTTATAAGAGTTTTCACTGTAGCTAACAAAAGAGCCAATTCTTTTTGTTATATTTTCTAAAAGCTCTGAATTCTCTATAAGCATACCTTGAGAAGAATAAATATTCTCTATAACATAATTTTCTCCATCTACATTTCTTAATCCTAAAATATAATCTTGTGAATTATAAATTACTCCTTGAATAGGAGTTCCCTTTTCAATATTTCCAAAATTAGCAGTAGTCTCTCCTCCTCTATAAATCTCTGTTTTTGAATCTTTATCTGTAACAAGACTAAATGCAACATTAAATAATGCAGAATTTTGATTTAAAGAGTCAGTTGCAGAAAATTGAAGTGCTTGATTTCTTGAATTAACCTGAACATCTAACAAAGTCGAGTACAAATTATCTTCTGCCATTTTTTTAACTTCTTCAGAAGCATCACTTATAAGAATTCTAGAATACAAATCAATATCTCTTAATTGTTCTACACTATATTTTCCCTTTCTAAATGCTGAATCAGAAGAAATAATTGTTTTTATATCTTCAAGATTTATGTCTTCTCCTTTTGCCCTTGGATCTGATAAAGTTCCATCCAAATTAAAAACACTTTCTAAATTAATTATATTTGCTTTCACTGTTTCAGAATAATCATTTGCAAATTTTTCAGTATTCACATAATCTGTAGAAAGAAGCTCTCCTCCTTCAGTATATTTTGCTTCTATTCTCTTTATTTCAGTTTGCTGATTTTCCATTATTCCATATAAATCATTAACATCTTTATCAATTTTATCTGAATTCTCAATTAAACACTCTTCTTGACTAGAATAAGGTCCTCCTTGAGCAACTAATTCATTACATTTATCATACCATCCCTGGTCTCCATTCATAACTAAATCTCTTGCAATTCCTTTTCCACCAACATTTTCAATATAATTTTTAATATTCAAATAAGCACTTGTCACTAAACAAGCAGTTTTCATTGTTTTTACAATTTTTCCAAGAGCATCTGAAATTCCAGCCCATTGCTCAATTTTCTTATCTAATTCTTTTATTTTTTCTTGAGTTACTTCTGGAGATAATTTAATATCTCTTTTATCAATATTTACTCTAAAATTAAAAGAAGCATTTGAACTAGAATAATCAATATTTGGAATTACTGAAACCTTAGCAACTTGTTTTAATTTTACTTCTGTAAGAGTTAGAGTATATCCTGAATTAAAAGACTCAGGAGAATTTAGAGAAATTTCTTCACTTCTATCTCTTAAAATATCTCCAAATTCTGTGTTTGATTTAATATTTAATTTAAGTTTTGCAGAATTCTCTTTTAAATCCTCTAACATAATATACTCATTTTCAGCAGAATTTAAATAAATAAGATCATTCTTTGTAAGAGTGTATATCTTTGAACTTTTTCCAGTTTCAGAAGGATAATCTACTCTAATTTTTGCACTATACTCTTCTTCAGAGGGATTAGTAACATCTTCAAAAGATATTGAATAAATTCTTCCATCAATTAAAACTTCTGTAATAGAAGAAGTTGAACTAGAAACTTTTAATTTATTATTACAACTCTCTAAGGACTTCCTAGAGCCTGGATATCTTTCTTCAAATTCTTCACACAACTCTCTTAAAGTTCTTTTTTGATTTAACTCATTTGATAATTCAATTAATTCATACAAAGATTGTTCTCCAAGAGTATTTTCTGCATATCTATTCTCCTCATTAGAATAACTATTAATTAATTCTCTATAATCTTCAACTGCTAAGTCAAATTTTTCTTGAATTTCTTCTGATAAGAGCATATCTCCTGATTCTGAAAATCCAAGGACATCTATTTCTAAATTCCCAAAAACTTCTTTAGAATATCCATATCTAATTCCTCTAAAACTCTCTCCATCACTTAACCACTCCCAAAATTTAGAAGAAGCTCCTAAAGAAAATTCTCCAACTTCTTTAAGGAAATTCCAGACATTTCCATCTCTTTGAAAATCTGTTTGCCCATAAATCTCTTGTGCTATTTTTTTTGCATTTTCCATTTCATCAAGAGTTAGTTTATCACTTGGATGCTTTCTCTCAGGAATAGCAATTAAATAAACATATAAATCATCTTCATCATTTGTTTCTCCAACAGTATTTGCATAAGCCAAGAATATTTTTTTAGTTCCTTTTTTATTTTTTACTCCTAAATACTCTCCTATTTGAACATTTTTCTCTTCACCATTCACACTTAAAGAAATATTTGGAGTTATTCTTAAATTAATATCTCCTGTATGAAATCCATCTCTATCTTCTTTACAAACAAATTCAACCTCTGAATTAATTCCTTGCTCTTCTAATCTTTTTATTCTACAATTTCCATCTAAAAATTTCTCTCCATCTAAAAGTTCAATTGGATTTCCATTTATTCTTAATCTTGCTGTGGTATCTGGATTTTGAAGACTATCTAATTTTAATTGCATTGTAGCCAAGCAAAAATCAAATCCAGGAATATAGAGTTTTCTTGAAGTTTCTCCCTCTTTTAAATCAACACTAGAATACAATAATTTATCATCTCCTTGCCCTAAAAGCCCGCTTCTATATCTATCAGAATAAATAGATATTTTTGCTGAATTATCATAAGCTCCTTCTGCCCTTAAATAGCCTCTGCCATCCCAAAAACTATACTGCTTATATCTTGAATTCCAATCTTCTTCATTTAAAACAGGAAGATAAAATTGAGACTGTCCAACTCCAAAAGCATTTCTAATATCATAACGAATTTTAGCAGTAAGATTTCCTTGAACATAATTAGGCATTGCAGATTCATTTGGTTGTCTTCTTAAAACAATAACAGCATAGCCAATATTCTGTAAAAAAACTGGTTGATTTAATTGATTTTGATAAGGATTTAAAGCTGCTTCAGCAGGATGAAATCCAACAGTCGCAACTTCTTTTGGATATTTTCCAGTAATAGTTATCATATTAATTGCATCTACATCTATTAAAGGATTAATTTGAGTTGCAGAAATTGGACAATAAACATAAACATTTTGTTCTTCTAACAAATCACTTCTAACAACTGCAGGTTCACAACCTAAAGGAGATATTTGAAAAATAAAATCTTGTCCTGTCTGACACATTCTATCATCAAACATTTTATTTAAATTAAAAGAATCAACTCTATCATAAGGCCCATATTGAACATAATTAGTTTGATAATAAGCAGATACAAAAGAACTAAATAAAAGAATTCCTAATATTAAAAATCCTATTCTTCCTAAAATTTTATTATTTATTTTCATATAAAAAATATCCCCAAATCTTTAGTTTCAAATAATAAATGATTTTTTTGCAATTGTTCAAGAGAACTTGGTCTTGGAAGACTCTCTGCAGTTATTGCAATTGTTTCTGAGTTTCTAAGTTCTTCTTCTGTAATATAATAATTTACTTCTCCTCCTCCTGCTAATGCATTAGAAATAATTTGAGGTGGAATACTAACTTCAAAACATTTCTCTTGAGTAAATCCAAGCATTCCTCCAATTCCAGGACTTGGAATCTCCACACATTGTTCATAATTTTGTTCTGATAAACTCAATGAGGAGTTTTGATAAATATAAACACTCACATTATAGTCTCCTTCGCTTAATTCAACACTTCTTGTATCTGGATAAATTATTGTTTTGGATAAATCCTCTGAAACAAAATTAATTATTGCTTCTCCATTATAATTAGAACCATCTAATCTTAAATTAACTTTTTTGTCATAAAGTCTATTTAAAATAAGATAAATTTCTCCTCCATCTACTACAGAAAGAATTGTTTTATAATCTGAATATCCTTCTGCTCTAGCAAGAACATAACCATTTACACATTGAGGAAATTCTGTTTCTAAAACTCCTTCAGGAGAAGTTTTTCCTAAATCACAGGTATTTCCAAAACATTCATAAGAAATATCTGCTGAAACTGGAACTAGATTAGAATCATAAGTGTGTACTCTTACTAAAGTGCTTGCATCTTCACAAAAACTAGAATCTTCAGGAGCAACTGCCTCTCCTGAAAGAGGTTCTCTTGGATTATTTCCTCTTATAATAACTGCAACTGGAAATTGAAAAATTTCATCATTCTCATAAACCTGAATTAGTACAGGATACTTTACATCATAAACATAATGATAATTAACATAGCAAAATCCTAAAATTCCTAATCCTGATTGAGTTCCAACAGGTTTTGAAATAAGAAACATTCCTTCAGAAGGATTTACCTCAAAATTAGATGGCCAATTTGAAGATGTTAAAAATCTCACATTCTCATTAATTGGTAAATCAACTACAAAATAATCATCAGATGCTCCTTTTGATTTTAAAGACAAAATATTAATCTCAATTGCTTCGGATAATTCTTCAAAAACCTCCTGAGCATTCCAAATCAAAGGAGAACAACTAATTTCAACACCATCAACCGGCGCATACAATCTCAAAACATCAATAGTATATTCCTCTAAAAATAGTTCTTTTTGTTCTTCTTTATAAACTTTTATTGCAGAATCATATAACTTTCCTAAATTAGAATTCGCAGACAAAAAATGCTCTCTTACTCTAACACTATTCTCTCCCCTATTAATTGTTAAATCCATATTCAAAGTTACATCAATGTCTTTATCATTTATTATAACATCAGCATTAGGCTCTCCCAATAAAACTTCATATCCTGAATCATAATAACTTTCAAAAGAACAAGATAAAATTCTATTTTCTATAAAATTTCCTAATTCATTTTCCATTTCTTTTTTAGATGGAATCTGTTGTTTCTCAAGATTATTTCCAGAAACATAATACCAATAAGGAATTGGATTTCCTAAAAAATTAAGTTGAGATGAAAAAGGCATATATGGAGAACCTGGTTCAAATTCGGGCATTTCAATATATCCTCCAGAATTCATTAAAATATCTGCTCCTGTTAAAGTATCTTCTTCTAAACAAGATAAAAAACTTGTATAAAGAGGTTTCATAGAACTTGGAACTTTTGTAATTGAAGAAGGCTCTCTAAATATTAAAAAAAGTGCAACTCCTGCAACAATTAATATTACTAAAATAATAAAAATCGTGACTTGTCCTTTATTTTGCATTTTTTTCCTCTTCTTTTATTTTTTTGTCTATTAATTCTAAAATTTCTGTATTCAAATCTTTTTTAATAAGTTCTTTAAATCTTTTCCAAAGTCTTTCATCCTCTATTAGAAGCAAATATTTTTTCACCTTAAATTTCTCCTTCAACCCTTTATTTCTTAAAGAAAAATGCAATATATAAATCTTTCTTAATTAATTACTTATTTAATAAGTAACTTACTAAGTAATTTTAAATAAAAGAAAAAATTGTAGCTTAAAAATTAAAAAAATTATCTAAATTTGTGAACTCTATAGTTTTTAGCATTAATAACTCTCAAATAATTTATTGCACCAATAAAAATTAAAACAGAAGAGATTAAAATAATCCATTTATCTGCTTTTAAAAAAGTTTCTGGAAGAGGAAGAAATTCTAAAGCCATATTAAGAAGATAAATTCCAAATATCAAATAAACCAAAAATCCAGTAAATGCCCCTTTTCTCATATATAAAATTATTAATCAGTATATTTAAATATTTCTAGAAATAGAATAAAATTGAAAAGAATCTTATTTTAAAGGAAAGTTTAGTAAAAAACTTAGTTGTCTTTATGGTCCCGTAGTCCAGTGGCTAAGACGCCTCCTTGACGTGGAAGTAATCGCAGTTCGATTCTGCGCGGGACCATCGAGTAATTTCACAAAGAACAAATTAATATCAATTCCAAGTGAAGTCATGAGCCACTAACTTTTTAAACCCAATTTATCTTTTCAGTTTATAAAATGAAAATTCCTAAGACTACAAAAAGATATTGTCCATATTGCAAGAAAAAAACAGAACAAAAAATAAAGTTAGTTAGTACAGGCGCAAAAAGAGGAACTTTAACAAGAGGTTCCTTAACAAGAGCTAAAAAAAGAGGATTAAGTAGCGGAATAGGAAATAAAGGAAAATGGGGTTCTAAACCAGCTGTATCAAAATTCAAAAGAAAATCAAAAACAACTAAAAAAACAAATATCATGTATACTTGTCAAAAATGCGGAAAATCTAAATATAGAGCTTCACGAAGAAATAAAAGAACAGGAAAAGCATTACAAGAATAAAATGGCTAAAGCAAAAAGAAAAAAGAAATTTTTTGAAGTTGACATGCCCCTTCTTAAAAGAGAAACTTCTTTACAAGCATATGAAACTAAAGAATTAGAAGGAAGAATAATCAAATATGATTTAACAAGATTTCTAAAAGGAAAAAATACTCTTATTCAATTAAAAGTAAAAGTAGATGGAGAAAAAGCCACTTCTACTCCAAGAGAAATAAAACTTCTTCCCTATTACATCAGAAGAATGATGAGAAAAGGAACAAATTATGTTGAAGATTCTTTTTCTACAAATTGTAAAAATGCTCAAATAAGAATAAAGCCATTTTTAATAACAAGAAGAAAAGTCTCAAGAGCAGTTAGAAAAGCTCTAAGAGAAAAAGCAAAAGAAGAATTAATAAAACACGTTAAAACTAGAGATTATGAAAAAATATTTGAGGAAATTTTAAAAAATCAGCTTCAAAAAGATTTAAGTTTAAAACTTAAAAAAACCTATCCTTTATCTCTTTGTGAAATAAGAGTACTAAAAGTTGAAAAAGAACTAGAAAAAAACAATTCTGAATCAAAAAAAGATAATAAAAAACAATAAGAAATTTTTTAAACTAAATTATTCTAATATTTTTACGCCTGCATAGCTCAGTGGTAGAGCATTTGCCTTGTAAGCAAAGGGTCGGGAGTTCAAATCTCTCTGCAGGCTTATTTAATTTCTAAACTTCCTACAGACTTATTATTTTACTTCAACTTAACAGCTGTTCCATAAGCCAACATCTCTGAAGCACCTTGCAAAATCATAGAAGTCATAAATTTCATTCCAATAATTGCATCTGCACCCAAATCAATTGCTTCATTAACCATTCTATTAAAAGCTTCATCTCGAGCATGACTAGTCATATCTGTATAGGTTTTAACTTCTCCTCCAACAAGATTTTTAAAACCTGCTCCAAGATCTCTACCAATATTTCTGGCACGAACAGTATTTCCTTTAACAACTCCTAAAATTTCTACAACCTTTTTATTAGGAACTTCAGTTGAAGTAGTCACAATTACTTTATTGCTCATTTAGATTTTTTACCTCCTGATTTTTTAATTTGTTCAATAATATCTTCTTTTTTATTTAATAAAATCCAGATTCCTAATATTAAAAGAGGAAATCCATAAATTAAAACTCCCCAAGAACCATCAAAATTTCCAAAAAAACCTAAAGGAATTAAGATTATTCCTCCAATTATAAAAACAATTCCTATTATTAATTGACTTAAATGCATAAAAAAATAATGTGTAATTCATTAATAAAATTATCTATTTTTCAATTGATTCTGCTTTATTATCTTCAACTAATATTTTTGCTATTTCTTTTGGAATATTTGCAACTTGTCCTTTTTCAAAAGGACCCATTTTTCCTCCCTCTAAATCCATAAATTCATCTACAGCTTCTATAAAAACAACTAATTGATTTTTTGTCTTCTCAATTTTTCCTCCATTTAAAATGCCACTAACTTTTTTATCAGAAGAATCTATACATTTCATAAAATCTTCAAAGAGTTCCTTTTCAAATCTTAGCATATTCTCAAAATCTTGTTTTGAGATTCCTGTCTCAGCTGCAATTAAAACCAAATTAAGAATCTTTTTTCTTCTTCTTAACATTAGTTCTTTAAAAAGAGTTATTGCATTTTCAAGTTGTTTTTTTGTTTTAAGAATAACATCTGAAAAATCATCATCTTGTTTTGAAGCAATCTCTTTTTTTTCTTTTAAATAATTTGAAACTTCCTCTACAAAGTTTTTTGGAATAGGCTGTAATTGAGTAGAATATCTCTCTTTTCTTGCTGCTTCATAAATATCATTATATGTAATCATAGTTGAAAAAATATATGATTATTTTTAATAATTGCTATAATAGAAAACATATCCTTTTTCTACAGACAAATCAGATTATAATAAAAAAAATTCAATTTCATCTCTTATCGAGTAAATCCTACTTTAGAAAGTAAATCATTTCCATTCATTCTTCCAAGAGTTCCAAATTTAGCCTCTTTTTCACAGAATTTCTTTTCTTTTAAATTAGAATTATTATAAAATAAAACAGGAACAGGGTCTGCAGAATGGTCCTTAAGTTTACAAGGAGTTGAATGATCTGCAGTAACAACAACTTTTATTTTATTTGGAGGAGCAAATTTTCTTATAAATTTAAAAAAAGTTTTGTCTATATATTCTATCATCTCTTTTTTTTCTAGAGGTTTATTATCATGTCCGGGTAAATCAGTTTCTTTTAAATGAACATAAGCATAATCATATTTTTTGTAGATTCTTTTCAATATCTTTATATTAAACTTACATGCTTTTTTTAATCCTTCATACAAATTCTTATATGCATCTAAATCTTTTAAAACAGGATATTCAAATGAAAAAACACTCATTCCACTTGCTTGAGAAAATCCCATTTCAAGAGGCATATAGCTAGGAGAAGCCCATTTTCTATATTGCTTTAATTTAGGAGCTTCTACTCCTGCTCCTCTAATTAAAAGATAATTTGCAGAAAGCAATCCTCTTTTCTTTCTCTCCTTATTAACAGGATGCTCTTTTAAAACTTCATAAGCTTTTTCTAAAAATTCATTTACAATGTTTGAAGTATATTGAGAATTTTCATCATCATCAGTTGGTTTGCACAATCTAATTTTATTTTGAACAGAGGATTTTCCTTGAATATATGTTGCATCATTTCCTAGAATACTATCTGAAAAACCTCCTTTAAAAACTAAAGTAGCTCTATGTTGAATAGTTGGTTCAAAAACAAATTTGCATGGAAGTTCAATTTTATTTAAAGAACGTGCAAGAGCCTCTGCTTCTTCTGTTGTTAAAGTTCTTCCAGCTCTTCTATCAATTATATTTCCTGATTTAAGATCATCTATTGTTGCAAAATTAACTCTCAATGCTAAATCTCCTCTAGTTAATTTAATTCCAGCTCCTCTTGCCTCCAATTGTCCTCTTGAACTAGCAATTAAACTATTTCCAAAAATAGATACAATTGCTTCATCTGATTCAGGAATAAATCCTGGTTTAACAGGATACAAAAGTCCAAGTTCACCTCTAGCAGCTAAAAAATCAAGATTAGGTGTTTCTGCAGCCTCTAAAGGAGTTTTTCCATTAAGTTGTTTATTAGGTAAATCTCCCATTCCATCAATAATAACTAATATTCCTTTCATTTGAATTTTCTTTTAAGATTAGTTTTTGTACTATACTTGAAAAGGCTTCTTCATTTATAAAAATTTAGATATATAATAAGTAATAACAAAAGTTAATATTATAAACTTCTCTTAATTTAAAAAAACATGTTTAAAAAATTCAAAAATAGGCTTAAAAATTGGACAAAAAAAGTTTCTAAAAAAACAGAAAAAGATGAAACCAAAGATATTAAAATTCCAATGAAATTTGATGTTGAAAAGCAAAAATATGAGTCAAATTTAGAAGAAATAAAAAAACCAGGATTTCTAAAAAAAGTTAGTTTAAAGATATCTAAAGTAAAAATATCTGAAAAAGAATTTGAAATTTATTCAGAAGAACTAGAAATGCTTTTATTAGAAAACAATGTTGCTTTAGAAGTTGCAGAAAAAATAATCAGAGAATTAAAATTAAGAATCGTTGGAAGAGAATTTTTAAAAAAAGAAATAGAAAGTGAAATAAAAGATTGTTTTAAAGAAATTATAGAAGAAATTTTAGTTTCTCCTTTTAATGTAGTTGAAAAAATTAAAGAAAAATTAGCTGACCAATCAAAAGAGCCATATGTTATTTTATTTTGTGGAATAAATGGAACAGGTAAAACAACTACCATTGCAAAAATCGCCAAATTTCTAAAAGAAAACAAGTTATCTTGTGTTTTTGCTGCAGCAGATACATTTAGAGCTGCTTCAATAGAACAAATAAAAAAACACGGAGAAAAATTAGACATTAAAGTTATTTCTCAAAATTATGGTACAGATCCAGCAGCAGTTGGATTTGATGCAATAAAATATGCAAAAAAGAATTTTATAGATTGTGTTTTAATTGATACTGCAGGAAGAATGCACACTTCAAAAAATCTTTTATCTGAAATAGAAAAAATTGCAAAAATTTGTAAGCCAGATTTAAAGATATTTGTAGGAGAATCTTTAACAGGAAATGATGTTATAGAACAAGCAAAAAGCTTTAATTGGGCAATTGGAATTGATGGAATTGTTTTAACAAAAGCAGATATAGATGAAAAAGGTGGAACAGCCTTAAGTGTAGGATATATTACTAAAAAGCCAATTCTTTATTTAGGAATTGGACAAGAATATGATAAAATAATTGTTTTTGACAAGAAAAAATTCATTAAAGATTTAGGACTTTAGATTAAATTTATAAATCTCTTTTGCTATAAAAAACAGGGCAATAGGAGGTGTTTTTGGAGTTTTTGATTTATTGCAAACAATAATTCTTTTATTTATCTTTTAATCATCTTTTTAATAGCAAATTAGATATATTTCTCCTTAACCTTAATGAAAACTGCAAAAAGACTAAAAGTAAAAAATCCCTGGTTAGCTTGGATTCCTCTTGTAAATATTTATCTGTTTCCAAAAATGGCTAAAAAACCTACATAGCCAATTATCTTTATTATTATAGCACTAATTTCAAGTTATATTATTTAATTAATCAACATATCTAATAAAGTTATTTTAATTGTATTTGTGATAATTTCAGTAACAGCACTTTATTTTTCAATTAGTTGGTTCATAGCAATTTTAAAACGTAGAGGAAAACCTTAGTGGTGGATTTTGCTAAGATTAATTCCTTTATTTGGTTTTGTGTGGATATATATAATGTGGGGAATCTTAGCATTGGGAAAAAGAGAGAATAAAGAGGAAAATCAAGCATTCTCTTCTCAAGAAAATTCCTCTCCTGTAGATAAAAGCCTAGTAGACTATCTAAAAAAATATATCTCAGAAGGATACTCTAGAAGAATTAAAAGAACATTTAATAAATTCAGGCCAAAATCCTCAGAATATTGATGAAGCAATAAAATATATTTAATGATTCTTAACAAAATTTAACAAAAAAATTGAAAGAATTCCTATTCCTGATAAATATGCAAACATTGTGAAATAATTTAATTCCCATAAATATCCTGCAATCAAACCTCCAAGTACACTCACTATTCCAATTGAAACATAGTATAAACCATGAGCTGTTCCTTTTAATTTTCCAGATAAATCACCCACATAAGCTCGTTGATTAGTGTCTGTTATTGCATAAACTGTTCCATAGATTAAAAACAAAAAGCCCAACAACCAAACATTCTTAATAAACAAAAATCCAAAAGTTACTGCCAAAAATAAAACATAGCCCATCATTAAAACCTTTTTTCTTCCTATTTTATCTGATAATTTTCCAAAAGGAATTGCTAAAAAAGCATAAGTTACTGTAAATAAACCATAAAAAATCATAGGAATTATTAAACTTCCACTAAGCTCTTTAACTCTTAACAACATAAACATATAAAGTCCAAAATTAGATAAAGTAAAAATAGAAAAAACAAAAATAAGATATCTCAATCTTTTATCTATTTTTTTCAAACCTTTTATTAATCCATCTTTTTCTGGTTTAAATTTATATTCAGATACAAAAAAAAGCGGTAAAAGAGAAAAAGCAGAGATTCCTGCTGCTACAAAAATAATTGTTCTAAATCCTAGTTCCAGTTTCCAAAACAAAAACAAAACAAGTAAAATTCCAATCAAACCTCCAATACTTTCAATCATTCTATGAAGTCCAAAATCTCTTCCATGTCTTTTAGTTGCTTGACTAATCATTGCATCTCTTGGAGCATCTCTTAATTTTCCAAATCTTTCAAAAGAAATAAATCCAACTAATTGCTGCCAAGAACCTGCAATTCCCATTAAAAATTTAAATATAACTGAGAAAAAATATCCAAATAAAACAATAGGATTTTTTTTTCCTAGTTTGTCTGAAAACCATCCTCCAAAAAATTTAAACAAACTTGAAAATCCTTCTCTTAATCCACTTAAAAGCCCTATTGCAATTCCTCCTCCACCAAAAGCAGTAATATAAAAAGGAAGAATAGGTGAAACCATTTCACTTCCAATTTCATTAAATAAACTTGCTCCTCCAAGAAGTTTAATATTTCTTAAACTTCTATTCCTCTTTTTAGCCATAAAAAAGAAAAAAAACAAAACTTTAATAATGTATTCCCTACTAGTTAAAGCATGTTAGAAAGACTCGGAGAAGTAATTAGAAAAGCTACAAATCGTATAGCGAATGCTATTTTTTTAGACAAAAATTTAATGGATTCAATTATAAGAGATTTGCAAAGAGCATTAATTGAAGCAGATGTAAGTATTTCTCTAATAAAAAAAATTAGTGATGAAATAAAAAAAGAAGCATTAGATGAAAGAATAAAAGGAATAGAAAAAAAAGAGCATGTTATTAAGCTATTACATGATAAATTAAGAGAAATTTTAGGAGAACATTCTCGACTAGAACTTAAAAAAGAACAAAATAGAATTCTTCTTTTAGGACTCTATGGTGCAGGTAAAACAACTACAATTGCAAAATTAGGAAACTATTTTGCAAAAAGAGGAAAAAAAGTTGCATTAGTAGGATTAGATGTTCATAGACCTGCTGCAAAAGAACAATTAAAGCAATTAGCAGAACAAAACAAATTAAACTATTTTATTGATGAAAAAGAGAATAATGCAATAAAAACTTGGGAAAAATTTGAAAAAAAATTAAAAAAATATGATTTGATTTTAATTGATACTGCAGGAAGACATAATTTAGATAAAGAATTAGTAAAGGAAATAATTACTTTAAATAAAAAAATAAATCCAACAGAATCTATTTTAGTTCTACCTGCAGATATTGGACAAGCAGCAAAAAAACAAGCTCAAGAATTTAAAGATTCTGTTAATATTTCTGGAGTTATTATTACTCGTATGGATTCAAGTGCAAAAGCAGGAGGTGCTTTAACTGCCTGTGCAGAAACAAAAGCTCCAGTATATTTCATAACAACAGGTGAAAAAATAAATGATATTGAAGAATTCAATCCAGAAACTTTTTTATCTAGATTATTAGGAAGAGGAGATTTAAAAGCTCTGATTGAAAAAGTAAAATCAGCAACAGGAGAAGACAAACAAGAAGAAATGCAAAAAAGATTAGAGCAAGGAAAAATAACTTTTGAAGATGTAATTGAACAAGTTAAATCAATGAGTGATATAGGAGGACTTGACAAAATAAAATCAATGATTCCTGGATTAGGAAATGCAAAAATTCCTGATGAAATGTTGGAAAATCAAGAAGAAAAAATAAGAAAATGGGAACACATAATTAAGTCTATGACTCCAGAAGAAAAAAATAATCCTAAATTATTAAAAAAACAAATCTCAAGAATAAATAGAATTGCTAAAGGTTCTGGTGTAAATAGCAGTGATGTTCGTACTTTATTAAAACAATATGAAATGTTAAGTGAAATGGTAAAAGGCGGTTCAGAAATGGATTTTTCACAAGGAATTTCTCAAAAACAAATGCAAAAATTAATGAAAAAGTTTGGAAAAAAGAAAATTAGGAGATTGTAATGACTCCAAAAATTATAGCTCAAGGTGCAGAAGCAAGAATAATTCTTTCAAATAAAATAATTTATAAAAATAGAATTTCTAAATCCTATAGACTTGCAGAACTTGATAAAAAAATTAGAAAATCAAGAACAAAAGCAGAGTCAAAACTTCTAAAAAAAGCTGCAGAAATAGTAAAGATTCCATTTCCAGTTAATGAAAATATAAAAAATTTTCAAATAAAAATGCCTTATATAGATGGACAAAAACTTTCTGATAATTTAAACAAATTTCCTTTAAAAAAACAAAAATTAATCTGCAATAAAATTGGACAGGAAATTGCAAAACTTCATGGTGCAGATATAATTCATGGAGATTTAACTACATCAAATATGATTTTAAAAAACAATAAAATATTCTTCATTGATTTTGGATTAGGATATATTAGTTCTAAATTTGAAGATAAAGCAGTAGATATTCATTTGTTTAAACAAGCTCTTGAAGCAAAACATTTTCAAAATTGGAAAGAATTATTTAAAGAATTTGAAAAAAGTTACAAAAAATCAGAAAATTCTAAAATTGTTTTTGAAAGATTAAAAGCAGTTGAAAAAAGAGGAAGATATAAGCATTAATAGCTCTATCAGAATTACTTCAAAAAATTTTTGAAGTCCCAGAAAATTTTAATTTTCTGAGCGTTCAAATTTTAAATAAAATTTCATAGCCCCACCAGGATTCGAACCTGGGTCACATCCTCCAAAGGGATGTATCTTTGACCGCTAGACTATGGGGCTAAGCAATGTTCACTAGTCTGCCAAATCGCCTTGATACGAGTGAGCTTACGAACATAGAATTTAGAAATATATTCAATTTATAAGATTTATGTTAACTATTAATTTTATTGCTTAAAAGTGCTCTCATAGAAAATAGTTCTATTAATATCTTGTTTTTTTGGCTTAATTTTTTTAAACAAACTCTTTAATTTTAAAGGTTTAGATTTTTCTCCTAACAAAACTGCTGCTAATCTATTAATTTCATCACTAATCTCAGAATTTGGTTTATATTCTAGAGGAGTTTTAAATCTAGATTGAGCTTTTAAAACATTAACATCATGGGGTAAAACAGCCATTATTGGAACATCAATTGTTTCTTCAATATGATTTAAAGGAATCTCAAAATTTCTTTTATAGGATTTATTAACAATTAAACCAGTTAAAGGAGCTCCTCTTTGTTTTAAATTTCTTGCTGTTTTTAAGGCTGTGCTAATTGAAGAATAGTCTGGAGTTGTGATAATAAAAATTTCATCAGAAGCATTAATAACTCCAATTGTTTCTTCATTTATAGAAGGAGGAGAATCAAGAAGAATTACATCGTAACTTCTTTTTAAGCTACTTAATTTATCTCTTAGTTTTAAAGGATTTATCAGAGACCTATTATATAAAGAAGAGGGAATTATATCAAAGTTTTCTAATTGAGAAATTGCTTCTCTTGGATGAGCTTCTCCCTTTAAAACAGAAGAAAGTGTTATTTCTGGTTCTAAAACATTCAAATGAATTCCTAAATTAGGTGCAGATAAATTTCCATCAACTAAAAGAACTTTTTTGTCAAATTTAGACAAAGCATGCCCTAATGAAGTAACAGTAGAAGTTTTTCCAACTCCTCCTTTTAAACTAAGAATTCCTATAACTTTTCCCATAATTTAAATAATCTTTTCTCATTTAAAAATCCTACCAAAACTTTAAAAAACATCATTACGAGATAAGAAAATGTCTAAAGAAAACAAAGCAAAAAAACTCTCTGAAAAAGAGTATGAAAAAAAAGTTATAGAACTATCTGAAAAAGGACTAACTAGTGAAAAAATAGGAGAAATTCTAAGAAAAGAAGGAATTCATCCAAAAGAGTATAATAAAAAAATATCTCAAATTCTTGGAGATAAATATATTAATCCAGATATAAAAAATATTGAAGAAAAATTAGAAAAAATAAAAAAACACTACGAGAACAATAAACAAGATAAAAGAGCAAGAAGAGAAAGAGATAGAGTGTTTTCGCAACTAAGAAATTTAAAAAAACACTTTAAAAAAGAATAATTAGTTTATTTTGAAAAAAGAAAATTAAAAATTTTCTAATAATCATTTTTAAAAAATAGAGATAAAAATGAAAAAAGAGGAAATTAATTTAAAAGAGAAAATTAAATCTGTAGCAAAAGAATTTTTAGAAAAATCAAAAGATAAAGAAATTCAAATCATAAGTCATTTTGATACAGACGGAATTGCTGCTGCTGCAATAATGGTTTCTGCATTAAAGAAATTAGATAGAAAATTCTCATTAAAAATTGTAAAAAGTCTAGAAGAACAATTTATTTATGATTTGCCAAATAAACTAACTCTTTTTCTTGACTTAGCTTCTGGAAGTTTAAATCATCTAAAAGAATCCAAATTAGAAGAAATTTTCATAATAGACCATCATGAAATAATTTCTGAAATTCCAGAAAAAATAAGAATAATAAATTCTGAACTTCATGATAAACAAAAAATAAGTGCTTCTTGCTTAACTTATTTATTTTGCAAAGAACTTAATGAAAGCAATAAAGAATTTGCTAAATTAGGAATTCTTGGAATGATTGGAGATATGCTTGAAAAAGAAATAGACAAGCTTAATAATGGAATTTTAGAAGATGGAGAAATAAAAAGAAAAAGAGGATTGCTAATTTATCCCTCAACACGTCCAATAAATAGAGCTCTTGAATTTTCTTCAAGTCCTTATATTCCAAATGTAACAGGTAACATAAAAGGAGTTTTAGAATTGCTTAGAGAAGTGGAATTAGCTCCAAAAGATGGAAGATACAAAAGCATAGTTGAATTAAATAGTGAAGAAATGGAAAAATTAGTAACAGGAATAATGCTAAGAAATCCAAAAGCAAAAAATAAAGAGATAATTGGAGATATTTTTCTAATAAAACTCTTTAATAAACTAGAAGACGCTAGAGAACTTAGTGCAAAGATAAATGCATGTTCTAGATTTGGAGAAAGCTCAATTGCATTGCAACTATGTTTAGAAATTCCTTCTGCAAAAAAAAGAGCAGAAACTATACATGCAAAATACAAACAAGAATTAATTTCTGGACTAAATTATGCTTCAAATGCAGAAAAGATATTGGGAAATAAATTTGTAATTATAAATGCAAAAAATCATGTAAAAGATACAATGATAGGAACAATTGCAAGTATTTTATCAAATTCCTCTTTATATGAAGAAGGAACAATTATAATTACAATGGCTTATTATGAAAATAAAGTAAAAATCTCTTCTAGAATTGTTGGAAGAAATGGAAGAAATGCTAGAGAAATACTTAACTCTGTTATTGAAAAAATAGGTGGAGAAGTCGGAGGACACAAGAATGCTGCTGGATGTATAATCTCTCAAAAAAAAGAAAAAGAATTTTTAGACTTTCTAAAGAAAAATTTAGAATTAGAAACAATAAAGATATAAATCACAAGTTTTAAAACATCAAACTATTTCTAAATTTAATGGAACTTGAAGTTGGAGATGTTGTTTTATGTACAGTCGATAGAATAATTGGAACAGTTGTATTTGTAAAAATAGAAAGAAATGGTGAAGGAAGTATTGTAACAAGTGAAATTGCTCCTGGAAGAATAAGAAATTTAAGAGAATATGTAGTTCCAAAAAAGAGAATTGTCTGTAAAATTCTAAGAATTTCTGAAAATGGAAATATTAATCTTTCTCTAAGAAGAGTTACTCAAAAAGAAAAAAAAGAAGTTTTAGAAAAATACAAACAAGAAAAAAGCTATAAAAGTATTTTAAAAAGTGTGTTAGAAGAAAATTCAAAAGAAGTAATAAATAAAATAGAAAAAGAACAGAATTTATTTGATTTTCTTCAAGAAGCAAAAGAGAATTCAAAAAAATTAGAAAAATTTGTGGATAAAGAAAAAGTAAAAAAAATATTAGATATAATAAAAGAACAAAAAAAGAAAATAGCAATAATAAAAAGAGAAATTGAATTAAAAACCTCAAAACCAAACGGATTAATTTTAATAAAAGAGCTTTTAGAAGATATAAAGGAAGCTGAGATAAAATATCTCTCTGCTGGAAAATATTCTATAAAAGTTGAATCAGAAGAAATAAAAAAAGCAGACAATCAATTAAAAGAAATTCTAAAAAATATAGAAGAAAAAGCAAAAAAATTAGGATTTGAATTCTCTATAAAAGAAAAATAATTTTTAAAATGAAATTAAAAAAATGCAAAAATTGCAAAAAATATACTCTAGAAAAAAATTGTCCAAAATGTAATAAAAAAACAGATAATGCTCATTATAAATTTATTAAATCAAAGTAGATTGTTTCTCGTCAATTAAAGCAATTCCATACTCTCCATCATATCCTGGTTTAACTCTTATTTTATTTTTTCTATTTTTTAAAATTAAATCAATTAATTTTAAATCCACTTTTTCGGAAACCATTTTCTCTTTACTAATATCCAAAAGTATATTAAATTCATTTTCAAATTTTTTAATTAAATCATTATATATATTCCAAACTTTCACACTTTGCATAGAAACTCCCGTTTTAAGAGAAATTAATTCATGTAAGGGTAAAAGAGTATAAAAGAGCTTTCCATTAGGCAATTGAAATCCTTCTTGGAATTTTGCTAGTTCGTGAACTCTATAATCTACTCCTCGAGTTAATTTTTGATAACAAATAGGACAAATTCCATTTAATTCTTTTGTTTTTTTAGGACTACAAGAAAAATTACAATTTCTATGTCCATCATAATGATACTTTCCATAAGCAGGATTAGTTTCAATTGTTCCAATAAAAGAATTTTCTCTAATTTGTTTTATTAGTTCTAAATAAGAATCTGTTTTCTTAAAAATAGTTGCCTCTCTTCCTAATCTAAATGGCCAAAAACTATGTGCATCTGAAAAACTAACAATTGCTTTATTCTGTAATTCTGTAATTCTCCAATTCATTGGAGGATCACTACTTATTCCTGTTTCAATTGCATATATTTCTTTAAATTGAGAACCAAAAGCTTCTTTTAAAGAATCAAAACCAGATTTACTTCCAAAAACTCCAAAATAAGGAGTCCAAATATGTGCAGGAATTATTTCAATATCCTTAGATATACTCTTCATATCTTTTGTAAAATTCTCACAAGAAATTCCAAAAATTGGTCTGCCATCATAATCTCTTCTAAATCCTTTTTCATCTAAATATTCATGAATTTTTTTTGCTATTTCTAAACTAGGAATCAATAAATTTAAATGAACTTTTCTTCCTTTTTCATTTGCAGTATAAATTAAAGAAATTTCTCCTGTAATTATAAATGGAAAATCTTGATAATAGTAAATTCCTTTTCCATTATCTCTCAATTGTTCAATTTCTTTAAACCAAAAAGGATGAGTAAAATCTCCTGTTCCAAGAAAATGTAATCCTTTAATTTTTGCCCATTTAACTAAATTTTCAAAGGTAATCGAAGTACTACACGCTCTTGAGAATCTAGAATGAATATGTAAATCTCCTATCATCCAATTTTCTTCCATTTTCAAACAAAAGCAAGTAAGTTTTTAAAGTTAATATCAATAAAAATATCATGGAAAGAACATTAGTACTAATTAAACCAGATGCAATGATAAAAAGACTCGCAGGAAACATAATTTCTGATTTGTCTTTTTTAAATCTAAAAATGATTGGATTAAAATTAGTTAATGTTCAAAGAGAATTAGCAGAACAGCATTATTCTGAACATAGGAACAAACCTTTTTTTGAAGAATTAATTAAGCATATAACAGGAGAGCTTCATGGAAATGAAAATGTTATTGCTATTGTATATGAAGGAGAAAATGCGATTTCAAAAATAAGAAATTTTATTGGAAAAACAAATCCAGATGATTGCGAGCCTTATCATTTAAGAGGAAAATATGGAAAAATTCATACAAAAACAAACTGCCATGAAACAGTAGTTCATGCATCTGATACTAAAAAATCAGCAGAAAAAGAGATTTCTCTTTGGTTTGAAGAAAGTGAATTAGTTTGACTCTGTAAAAGGAAAGAATTTACCTTTGTACATCTCTTCAAATTCTTTCATTTGGTTTCTCAATACAAGAGGATTATTCTCAAAACTTTTAAAAGAATCAATTTCTGAAATAAAAAATCCTTCAAGAGAACCAATTGTTCTATTTTCATTATCCAAGAATTTATATATCATAATATCGTATTCAGAATTTATAAAAGAGGATTTGTTTTTAGAAGTGTCATAATATTTCCCATATAAGTAAATGTGTTTACCCTGTATTTTCATTTAAGCCTCATCTACTATTCCACTATTATTTACAAAGAAAACACACTCATTATCTGGTAAATTAGGACTATCAATTAATTTAGCTACTCTACTTCCTTGTTTTCCTCTTCTTAAATACATTCTATATGTTGAAGCATGTCCTACAATATTTCCTCCAATTGCTGTTGTTGGATCTCCAAATAATTGAGCTGGATTTGCCATAACTTGATTAGTAACATAAACAGAAAGATTATGAGTTTCTGCAAGCTTCATTAAATCATGCATATATCTATTTAATTTCTGTTGCCTATCTGCTAATTGTCCTCTTCCTGCAAATTCAGATCTAAAATGAGCAGTTAAAGAATCTACAATCAATAATTTAATAGGTTCTCCTGATTTTATCATTTCAGTTATTTTTTCTAATAAAAGAATTTGATGGTCTGAATTAAAAGCACGAGCAACAAAAATATTCTTTAAAACTTTTTCGGGATTTGCTCCTAAACCTTCTGCAATTTGTTTTATTCTTGCAGGTCTAAAAGTACCTTCTGTATCAATAAACACGCATTTGCCATTTGAACCTCCTTTATCAGCTGGCAATTGTACATTTACAGCCAAAGTTAATCCCAATTGTGTTTTTCCAGAACCATAAGCTCCAAAAGCTTCTGTTATTGCTCTGCTCTCAACCCCTTTTCCACCCAAAAGTTCATCTAATTGTTTGCTTCCTGTAGTAATATAAGATATATTTTCTCTTCTTTTTTCAAACTCAGTTCCTTCTATAAAGCCCAAATCTAGCATTCCTCGAGCTGCCTGAATAGCTTTTCTTGCAACAGCAGAACTAATTCCCGCAGCATCACTAAGTGCAGCAGGACTCATAACAGCCAAAGACATCATATCAAAAATTCCTGCAGATTCTAATTTTGCAGAAACAGCAGGTCCAATTCCAGGTAAATCTGTTAATTGAGGTTCTTCAGAAGTTTCTTTTTCTTCTTCTTTTTTCTTTGAAACCATAAAAATTCAAACTTCTAATTCTTTATAAAGATTATTTAGATTACAAATATATATTGAAAAACTTGACAAAAATCAAATACAAATTTCCAATTAAAAAAAGCACAAAAATAACTGTTTCTATTCTGCCTCCTGTTTTAATTATTCCTCTTAATCTCAATTTAAAAGGATAAAAAGGCTGAATTCCTCTAATTGTTAAACTATCTGCAAGAAGATGAAGTCCAAATCCTAATAAAAAAGGAATTATTAAATTAGGCAAAAATAAAGAAAACAATAGAATAATCAATCCCAAAAAAACAAAACTATGAAAAAAACCTCTATGAGAAACAAAAAATTGAAGAGGTCTCAAAACCTTTTTTTTTCCTAATTTAGAAAATTTAGTATCAATATCTGGAATCAAAGTTGCAATTAAAGCAACACTTAAAAAAATAAATTTATTTTCTGCAAGTTCAAAAAAAAGAAATACAAAAAAAAGAGTTATTAATAAATGAGTACGAATTAACATTATAATTATAAAAAAAAGACCTATAAATAATTAATTTTCTTCTTCTAATTTAGCTAGTAACTTATCAGGTTCTATTTCTTTAACATTTCCAACAATAAATTCAGGATTATTAAAGAAATTATTCATTCTAACTTCTCCAGAAAAAGTAAATTCACTTCCTAAAAGATTTTCTCTTTGAATTATTAAATTTTCAGAATCTTCTAAATCTCCCATATTTAATCCAGAAATAGCTTCTTGAAACAAAACAGAACGTATTGTTTCTGTTCCATCATCTAAAACAAGATTAATTAATGCTTTTTTTTCAGGATTTATTTTTCCATGCTCTGCGCAAGAAAAACCCTCTGCTTCTTGAGTTGCTTTTTTCTTGCATTCAGGACAAACATGAAAAAATTTAGGCTCAAAAGCCTGAACAACAAAAGCTCGAGTACTTACACTATCAGATAATTTAAAGTCAGCAATATTTTTCTCTTTTACAATTTTTTCAGTTACTACTTTTTCTATTTTTTCTTTACTTGGCTTTAACTCTGAAAAACTTCCTAAATGGATTTCATTTGCTCTCATACTTCCATTTCCAATCTCAATAACACTATCCTCTTTTATTTCTCCTTTTTCAACTAGAGAAATATGGTTTGTATCCCATAAAACAACTTTTATATTTGAAGTATCATCTGCAACAATAAGATTAACTACTTTTCCCTCATCTCCTTTTTTTGTTGTAAAAGTACGAACTGGAGAAAGACTAATAATTTTTCCAATTATATTTACTTTTCTCATTCCAGGAAGCAACTCATCAATTTTTAATTTTTCATTATCAAAAGAAATTCCTAATTCGGCTGCAATAACTTGTGCTGCTCCTTCTTTACTAATTAATCCTGCAAGTTTTGCTCTTTTTGCTTCAACTCTTCTTTCTATTTCCTCTTTTTCTAGTCCAGAAGATTTAGAAATTTTTTCTACAATCTTATCATAATTTTCATCACCCATTTGAAAAAAAAATAAACATTATTTATAAGTATTATGCTGTTATAAGGTTATTATTTAAAAATTTCTGTCAAATTAAAGCAAATTATCTAAAATAACAAAAAGAAAAGTTAATCTTTATAAACTCTCTTCATTAAAATAAAATATGGGAATCGCACTAATAAAAATAAAA
>Ga0190358_1000065_pt1 | contig 39438 bp, 33 predicted proteins | sample 48721812_MG_FD_161666 | JGI IMG/M metagenome (GOLD analysis project Ga0190358, IMG submission 161666) | Hydrothermal vent microbial mat bacterial communities from Southern Trench, Guaymas Basin, Mexico - 4872-18-1-2_MG | ecosystem: Environmental > Aquatic > Marine > Hydrothermal vents >... | reverse complement strand
CAAAGAAAAGTATAACAATTACCAGCAGAAAATAATTGATTATAATTCAAAGGTTGAGCAATGGAATTATTTTAACCCGGATAAGAAGAAACAAAAGATAAGTGAAAGCAGGGTAAATAAAATATTATTACTTCTTCAGCATCACACAATTGATGAGCTTTTGTATTAGCCCCTTAAATAGCTGGACAAAAAACTAAAAACAGATTAGTAGATTGTTCAACTTAAAAATTAAATTAGGGCTATGAAAAAAAAGAGAGTTTTTACGGCAGAGCAAAAAATGGAAGTTTTGCGGGAAGCAGAAAAGAATGGGATGCTTGCCACCTGTCGCAAATATGAGATTGCACAAAGCTTGTATTATCGCTGGAAGAGGCAGTTTGATCAAAACGGTATTGATGGTCTACAGGGCCAGTACTACAGGATTGATCCCCATGTAAAGGAACTTGAGAAGGAAAATGAGCGGTTAAAAAAGATCATTGCCAAACAGGCCCTGGAGCTAGAAGTAAAAAGTGAGCTGCTAAAAAAAACTCAATTTCGAGGCAGGAAAAACGTCTGATAATCAGCAAATACAAAACTCGAAGCTCCATTGTATCACTTAGCTCATGGACCGGTCTTCCCAGAAGCAGCTGGTATTATAAGCCTACAGATGGAAAGAGAGGGATTCCGCCCAGTACTCATACACAAAAAACAGACGGAAGTAAGGTTAGTAATGATGCTGTGCTGAATGATGTCAAGAAGATTCTTAGTGGAGATTTGGGTTATTATGGTTATGAAAAAACAACCTGGGAGTTACACGACTTGGGATATATTATTAATAAGAAGAAGGTATACAGGCTAATGAAGGAAGCTAACTTACTATTGATACAGGAACGTATTACAACTAAAGGACAGCGTCAATTTATCCAGTTCCGGTGTGTGGATCCGGAACAACCTCTGGAGTACCTTTGTATGGATATTAAATATTTGTATATCGATGCTGAGAAGCGGTTTGGATACCTTCTGACGGTGATGGATATATGTACCCGGTTCGTGGTAGGTCATACGCTCAAATACAGTATAAAGAAGACTGATGTTGTGCTCTTACTGGATGGTATACTCCAGGGACTTAAAGCCAAAGGAGTTATTATACGCAATGATAACGGGAGCCAATTCCTGGCGCATATTGTGAGGGAATACCTTGATAAAATGAACGTAATACAGGAGTTTACACATATTGCCACACCTGAGGAGAACTCTTATATCGAGTCTTTGCACAGCAGCCTGGAGAGGGAACTTATTCATCGTAACTGGTTTGAGAATATCTATCACGCCAGGATGCTGGTTCATGATTATTATCAGGTGTATAACTTTAAACGGAAGCACCGGTCACTGAAAAAACGGAGTCCGTACCACTATATAAAAACTTTTTTCCCGGATTTCTCTGATAAACATCCCTTTGCATTTACCGGAGATTTGTCAAGAGTAGCTTGGGATTGCGAAGAGGATCGTGGGGCTACTTGTCTTGCTCTTGACGAAAATCCGGAAAATGATGAATTTGTGAATCAGAAAAATCAGGATTTATTACTAAATTGAAAAACAAAATTTGTCCAGTTTATTGGGGGTCGGCACACAACATATTGAAAATGTTTGTATATCAGCAATATGTGGAAATAGAATGAAATTAGAGGAAAGTTTAATTTGTTCCAGTATAGTTCCAGCCATGATAAAAGCAAAAGCCCCAATATTATTGCATATCAGGGCTTTAATCTTTCTTTCCTGTTGACCCGCCAGGGCTCGAACCTGGACTCTTCTGAACCAAAATCAGACGTGTTGCCAGTTACACCACGGGTCAATCACTACCTTTTAAGGTGCTGCAAAAATAGAAAAAAATAAGCTAATTATCCAAATCTCCGATTTTTGTGCATGTAAAACATATTGCAACAGGATATAGCATCTCCTCTTTTTTATAACTTTAACAATCATAGCCTGCCTTTTGGCACAGCATTTGACGTTTCCCTTATAATATTTAATAATAGTAAAACCCTCTGACCAATGGGGCTGAAACCCCGAAAAAGTATTATCGTGACCGGTAAGCATGGCTTTTTTGTTCTTCTTTTATCTGTTTTTGCTCTTGTTCCTCTTTCAGCACAGGAAGAAGATCAAAGGGCAACTGATCTGCTCCGGCTCTACTTTGATAATGTTTACGGGGATGATGAAAGACTTATAACCGGCCACTTCTATTATGGACCTGCAAAGGGCTCGATCAAAGGCCATCCTTACTATTTTGACGATTCATGGAAAAATGGGATCATTGAAACAGATGATGCTGTTTTCGAGGGCCTCCGGGTAAAATATGATATCTGCATTAACAGGTTAATACTCAATTATACTACAACTGATAATGCCTCCTGCCAGATAGGTCTCAATTCAGGAAAAATAAACAGGGTGAAGATTACCGACACCGAGTTTATCCCGCTTCCCGGATCCAGTGATTCCACGGGAATACCCTTCGCTCAGCTTATAAGCAACGGACCGGTAAAATACCTTGTTACCAGGGAAAAGTCACTTGAAATATCAAGCAGCACAGGCTCGCCCGACTATGAATACAAGGAATATGTCAGACAGTACCTTTGGCATGACGGCACTTTGAAACGGTTCAAAAGTAAAAATACTCTTTACAGAGCATTCCCGGAGATTAAAGGACGGCTAAAAAGATTTGTGAGGCAAAATTATCTCTACTTAATCCGGAACAAGATTAATGACCGCAAAATGCTGATTGATTATTGTAATCATTTACTTTCGGGCAATGATGAATAGGATCTTTACCATATTGCTCCTTATCTTACTTTCTGCTGCATCAGCTTACTCCCTGCAGCCGGCAGGTAATTCAACCGCGTACTTCTGCACTGAAAGTTCAGCTATACCCTCACCAGCCCGGCAAAGCTCCCGGGATGATCATCCGTTGATCACAGCCAGCTACAAAAATACACCTTTCAAAGTATTTGTATCCGACCTTAAGGAAAGATACGGAATCACAATATATTTCCGTCCCGAATGGGTTGAGGAACTGACGGTAACAGCTTCTGGCGATTCAATACACCTGGGCACACTCCTGGAGGATATCCTTTCACCTCTTGATCTTCATTTCGTTTACCGTGGCAAGGGGCAATACTTCCTCACCGGTACTGTTTCCATCACCGGCGACTTCATGGCTGTGACAACGGAGCCTGAGGAACCTGACCCCGGCCCTGAGCCGGGCGACATTACCGGCCAGTACTCATATGAAAAGAAAATCAGGCATGCTACGGTAGGTTCTCCGGAAAATGTCAGAACAGGCTTAGCCCTCCTTTCCGGGCGTATCACCTCGGCAACTTCCGGTGAGCCTGTTCCGGGGGCCACTGTCATCATAGAAGGTACCAGTAAAGGGGAGATCTCGGATGGTGAGGGATTTTATGCCATGCGTCTCGAGGCTGGTGAGACCTATAATCTGACTGTTTCGTGCATGGGCATGGAAAAAGAAACCTATATCCTGGATTTCAACTCTACCGGCACCCTGAATATAGAGTTACAGGAACAACTTATAGATATTCGTGAGGTTGTTGTAAAATCAGGGCGCCACGATAATGTGAGGGGTATGCAGATGGGCTTCCAGAGGATAGATATCAGGGAAATAAAGTCAATACCCGTTGTAATGGGTGAGCGTGACATTCTGAAAGTGGCACAGCTGATGCCAGGCGTTCAAAATGTCGGCGAAGGCTCATCGGGATTTAACGTCAGGGGCTCGGGCAGTGACCAGAATCTTTTCCTTATAAACGAGGTACCAGTATTGAACACAGGTCATCTTTTTGGTTTCTTTTCAGCCTTTAATTCCGACATGATAAGCGACTTCACCCTATATAAAAATAATTTCCCCGTTGAGTATGGAGGCCGACTGGCATCAATTTTTGAGATCTCAACCCGGAAAGGTAATAAGAAAAAGTTCGGGGCAAGAGGGGGTATAAGTCCCGTAACAGCTTCCCTCCTGGCAGAGACACCAATTGTAAATGACCGCTCATCCATTGTCTTCGCCGGGCGATCAACCTATTCAGACTGGATACTGAAAAGGCTTGACTCACCTGAACTAAAATCAAGTAATGGCTCCTTCTATGACCTGATGACTTCTATACATGTTATCCCCTCGGAATCATCATCGCTCCAGGTATTCGGGTACTACAGTAAGGACAGGTTCGCCCTTGCCGGTACCGACAGGTATATGTATGAAAACGCCGGCAGCTCCGTGGTATATGACCGCAAGCTCAATGAGCGATGGACAATGAGCAGTGCCGCTGTCTTCAGCCGTTATACCAATCAGCATACCAGCATTGAAAATCCTTTCACGGCATGGCAGCACAGGTTCATAGTTAATCACCGTGAACTTAAAACCAGGGTTACCGGCTATAAGTGGTCTGATCATACAATCACTGCCGGTGCAGGCATTATTTCCTATGCACTTAACCAGGGCTCATACGATCCCTATGGTAACGAATCAATACTGGCTCCCTTATCCCTTGGCAGGGAACAGGGGCTGGAATTGTCATTCTACGGAGCCGATGAATATGCTATAGGGGACAGGCTCACGCTTTACGGAGGAATACGGCTTAACCTATACAAATATCTTGGTCCCAATAATATCTATACCTACTCCCCTTCACTGCCCAAAGCACCTGAACATATTACAGATACTACGTCATACAAGGCGTTGGAAACCATTGAGAACCGCGGAGGGCCTGACTACCGTATTTCAGCCAACTACACATTCTCACCCACGGCATCTGTCAAGGTGAGCTTTAACAGGATGAGGCAGTATCTCTTTATGCTTTCCAACACCATAGCGATATCTCCCACTGACAGGTGGAAGCTGGCTGATCCACATATAGAACCTCCCCTGGCCGACCAGTTCAGCCTTGGCTTCTATAAAAACCTTCCCCGCAGGGCACTTGAGATATCGGCCGAACTGTACTATAAAAAGACACAGAACCAGGTAGAGTACCGTGACGGTGCTGACCTTATACTGAATCCACTGTTTGAAACAGCGGTGGTACGGGGAGAACAGGAAGGATGGGGGGCAGAGATACTGCTCAAGAGGAACGCGGGAAGGCTGACAGGATGGATGAGTTATACCTATTCACGGTCATTTGTAAGGGTAAACGGAGAAAATTCCTGGGAGAAGATAAACGACGGGAATGTTTACCCCTCAAACTACGATAAACCCCATTCATTCAACTTTGTCGGGACACTCAGGATATCGCGCCGCTTCAGCATATCAGGCAATGTTGTTTACAGTACCGGCAGACCTATAACATATCCCACAGGCCTGATATCCATAGATGGTGAGAGGGGAATAATTTATTCCGGGAGGAATGAATACAGAATCCCTGATTACTTCAGGGCTGATGTGTCACTGAACATCGAAGGCAACCTGCTGAAGGAAAAATTTGCCCATGGCTCATGGATGATATCCGTTTACAATGTAACGGGACGTCGTAATGCATATTCGGTATATTTTAAAAATGAAGGAGGGAGTTTAAAAGGCTACAAATTGTCGATATACGGAACCCCAATATTCACAGTCAGTTATAATTTCAAACTGGGCAACTATGCGGTTAATTAAGTACATATTATTAATATCTGTTACCGGTTCATGGCTTCACGGATGCATTGACCCCTATTTCCCTGATGACCTCAAATATGAGAAGATGTTGTTTATTGAAGCAAGAATTACCGATGAACCCGGTTTCACTCCATACGTATCCTTTAAACATAGCTCCTCTATTGCTGGTTATGATCCCTGGAGCGGGCAAAATCCCTGGAACAGGCCTGCAGAGCCTTTAATCAACACCTCGGGTGCCACTGTCCATGTTGAAAACATGCAGGGCCAAAGATGGTATTTTACAGAGGAAAATATTGCATGGCTGGTGCCGGGACCCTGGCCGGCTTCAGGTTCCTATTATACTCTTACGGATCCTGATTTCACGCTGGTGGAAGGTGAAAGTTACATGTTACACATTGAAACACAGGATGGACACATATTTGAATCACAGTATGAAAAATATTTACCCTCACCCCCTGTGGAAGAGATCAACTATACTTATGAGACATGGGAGACCAGTGAAACAGGGGATGCCACGGACGGCTACCGTTTCTATGCAAGCACACGCTCAGATGACCAGGACCCCCTTTACCTCAGATGGTCCCTTGATGCAAGCTACGCCTATATGGTACCATATATTGCCTCCTATTACTGGACCGGTAGTGCATTGATTGATACTACTAACGATGGAAGGAGGCTTTGCTTCATGGATGAGACTGTCAATGGTATTTTCACCGGTACTTCGGAAGGACTGGCAGCAAACAGGGTAATCAATGCGCCTCTCCATGGGGTGTCACGTTATGGTGACCGCCTGCAGGTCAAGTACAGTCTGCATGTAAAACAAATACGCATACCATCTTCAGCCTACCGTTTCTGGAATGACCTTAAGTCGCTCCTTTATGAAACCGGGGGCTTATACGAAACGGTGCCTTTCAGGTTATCGGGTAATATTTCCTGCGTCTCACATGATGATTTCAAAGTTGCCGGACTCTTTGAAGTTGCCGGAGTTTCCGAAACGAGAATTTTTGTACCCAATCCGGGCGAATTCAGGGTAGTTACTGACCGGTGCGTGCCGGATACCATACAAATATTTGAATGGAACCAGTTACCTGCCGGCTCATGGATAATGGAGGAAGTCCCTTATCTGATTACAGCCGACAGGGAATGTTTTGATTGCACCGCAAAGGGAGGATACACAGGGGTACCCTCTTTCTGGGAAAAATAAACCAAGAGTAAAGATGAGTCGATTAAAAATAAAAAATACCGGAACATTAGTATTGGCATCCGCCCTGGCTCTATGCCTGCTTCTGCCCTGTTATATTGCCCCAGCCCAGGATAATAAAACATCCGGCCCCTTCAATGCCGAGACCGTTTTATTATCCACCGACCGCTCGGTATACCTGGCCGGCGAAACAATCTATCTCTCTGCTACCGTTCTTGAATCTGATAATTTCACCGTTTCAGGCTTGAGCAGGGTAGTCCGCATTGAATTAATGGGCAGTGAGGGCAAAACAGGTGTACGGGAGATATTATATTCAGCTAACGGCCGTATGGCCGGCACCATAAAACTACCGGAAAACCTGGCCACGGGCTGGTACCGACTGAGGGCCTACACATCATGGATGAGAAATTACGGTCCTTCATTTTTTTCATATAAGGATTTACGTCTTATCAATCCCGCCGATGCCGGCAACCTTACGGACTATACCAGAGATGATACTCTCATGGTATCGCTGGTTACGGGAAACGGCACAGCCCTCAGCGGTGCACGAAACCATTGTGCGGTGCGGAGTATAAGCCACAGGGGAAGGGCCATGGCAGTAAGAGGATCACTTGTCTCATCACGCAATGATACAGTGGCTCATTTTTCAACCGGCAGTACCGGGTGGACCAGTCTTGACTGGACACCTGAACCCGGTGCCACATACCATATTGTAATTGAGTCAGATCCGGGAATGCCGGTATTTACAGAAGTACCACAACATTCTGACGATGCTGTATCGGTAACAATTACAGACCCCCGGCTTCAGGACGATGATCACAGTAAAGACAGAAATATTACACTTACCCTTAGCGGTAATATACCCGACACCGGTATTAAATTACTGGTTCATCGCGTAAGCAGCTGGTACATCTTCAATGAGGCGATCCCGCGCAGCAAGCGTTTAAGCTTTGTCATTCCCACAGCTAACCTTCCGGATGGGCTTATGGCTTTCTCTTTTCTTAATGAAGACAACCAGGTTTTTGCTTCGGGTCTGTGGATAAAAGGCGATCCCCTGTCAGGACGGGGCTATGTAACAACAAAGGCCAAAGCCGGGGAAAACGGCACAGGCCTGCTCACTGAATACCGTACAGGATCAGAAAAAACAGAAGGTTTTTATACCCTTGCCACCAGGAGGCGTGAGCCGGCTGAAATCTCCGATAGTTACCTGGGGGCAATTCCCGGATGGCCGGCTACATGGCTTATCCCTGCCGGCAGGGATGAAAGGGAAGGATGGCTGATAGCAACAAGATATACTGATTCTGTAGCTGAATCCTTCTTTATTGAAGGCCAAAGCAAGCCCCTGGTACCGGTGTTAAATTTCAGCGATGTAAAAGACACCAGGCAATCCATGGTTGAGTACCTGCCTGAGACAAGGGGAATTAAGCTCAGCGGTACTTTATCCTTTGAGGATGGCAGGCCCGCTGGTTTTCAGAAGCTTTCACTTACGGGACTCAATGATAATCTTTTCATAACAACCAGCACATTTCCTGACGGCCGATTCCACTTTGCCTTCCCCGGCAGGAAAGGATCAAAGGATATGATTCTTTCGCATATCACCAGGCCTGCAAGGAAAATGAACCTCACTTTAAGCTCCGGATTTGATTCCCGTACCAGCGAACTGCCACCTCAAAATATATATCTGACTGATGAAGAAATAAAATATGTTAACAGTTTGATTATTGATAGCCGCCTGGAAAATATCTATCGTGACACCACTGATAGTACACGGCCCCCTGATCCCGGGAAATCCACAGAAAAGGCCATGTTTTACGGAAATCCTGACCGGGTTGTCTATATAGATGACTATATCAAGCTCCCTGATATGAGAGAGCTTATATTTGAAGTTGTTCCTTTCGTGTCTGTCAGAAAAGAAGGTGATGACTATTCATTGAAAGTAATAAGCGAAAACCCTCAACCCGGAACCTATGATCCTGTTATCCTTATCGACGGGATTCCCCTGCTCAGTTTCAACCGCTTCCTGGACCTTCCGCCCGATCGCTTTAAAAGAATAGATATCATAAACTCTATTTACATCCATGGCAACCAGATTTTTTCAGGTGTGGTAAATTTTATCTCCCGCAACGGAGACCTTGCCGGACTTGATCTTCCCGGGGGATCGCAGATAATATCGCTTGATATTCCCGGTCCTTCACCTGGGGGAGAACTTGTAAAATACAGCAATTTTTTACCGGGCATACCCACCCTGGAACCTACGCTGTCATACATGCTGCTTACAGACACCGGGGAAGCTTCATTCTCCTATACCGGTAATCCGGCCAATGGAAGATATATAACGATTCTTACTGGTATTGATGGTGAGGGAAGGTGGGTCTCCTCATCTTCTGACTTTGAGATCAGGGGTCTTTACCTCAGGTGAAAAGAGATCAGGTTCATTTACCTCCCAGAGGCTGGGCATCTCATCATTAAATTTTTGTACTATGGCTGACATGACAGTCTCGCGCAGGAAACGCGATTTGTTCTTCACCCTGTAACGCTGGCAGTATATATTCAAAGCCCTCATCTCACGGTTATTCAGCATTATGGTGAGGCGATTGTTTCTCTTCAGTTTTTCTTCTTTTATCTTAAGTCGTCTCAATACAGGCTCTTATGATAAACTGTCATAAAATTATGATTTTAACGGCTTTAAGCCTCCTTACCGTGGAATACTTATTAACAAAAACAAAGCAGCCAGACCACAACAATCTGGCTGCCTGTTAATTATATATTTATAACTTATAAAATACCTCTTGCATTAAGGTCATCAAAGGCCTCTTTCAGGCGCTCAACAAAGGCTTCTTCACCCTTTCTGAGCCATACCCTCGGGTCATAGTATTTCTTGTTTGGCTTATCCTCTCCTTCAGGGTTACCAATCTGCCCCTGGAGGTATTCCCTTTTTTCCCCGGCATACTTTCTAACCCCGTCCCAGAATGCCCACTGCATATCGGTATCAATATTCATTTTTACGGCACCGTATTCTATTGCTTCCTTAATAAGGTGTTTTTCCGAACCTGAGCCACCGTGAAAAACAAAGTTAACTGGCTTATCGCCGGTCCGGAATTTTTTCTTAATATATTCCTGGCTGTTCTTCAAAATGACAGGCTTCAGTTCAACGTTTCCGGGCTTATACACACCATGAACATTACCGAAGGCCGCAGCTATGGTGAAGTTCGTACTTATTTTTGACAATTCTTCATAAGCATAGGCCACCTCTTCAGGCTGGGTATAGAGTCTTGAACTGTCGACACCGGAATGATCAACACCGTCTTCCTCACCGCCTGTTACTCCGAGTTCAATCTCAAGTGTCATGCCCATCCTGTCCATTCTTTCAAGATATTCCTTGCATGTTGCAATATTTGCCTCAATGGGTTCTTCCGAGAGGTCAAGCATATGCGAACTGAACAAGGGTTTTTCGTTCATCTCGTAAAATTCTTCACCAGCATCAAGCAGGCCATCTATCCATGGCAGCAGTTTCCTTGCGGCATGATCGGTATGTAATATTACCGGGACTCCATAATATTCAGCGACATTATGAACATGCAATGCTCCTGATATTGCTCCGGCTATTGCTCCCATCTGGTCTTCCGAGCTTAAGCCTTTACCTGCGAAGAAATGGGCTCCGCCGTTTGAAAATTGTATTATTACCGGCGAATTAACATCACGGGCAGTTTCAAGAACGGCATTAACCGAGTTGGTTCCCACAACGTTAACAGCCGGGAAGGCAAAATTATTGGCATTCGCATAATCCAGCAATTTCTTAACGTCATCACCAAAAAGTACACCTGGTTCAAGTTTTATTTTTTTCGTAATCATTTTTTGATTTTTTTCGTACGCAATACAAATATACGTAATTGATAATTCAATCCTGAATATCCCAGATAGCATTTTATGCTTTTTAACAAATGAACATAAAAAACTTTCCTCCGGTAAACTATTATTAATTATCTTAGCTGCTTGAATTGCAAACCATTTACAGTATGGGCATGAAAAAAGCAGCAATCTTACTTATTATACTTTTTGGTGGCGTTTTAAACCTGCAGGGACAGGAAAAGTACTGGTCGCTTGAAGAATGCATTAATCATGCTATTGAAAACAATATCATGATTAAGCAGCAGGAACTGCAAACACAGGTTCAGGAAAACACACTGCAACAATCAAAGCTGGGGCTGCTTCCTTCCCTCAACGGCACTGCTACCAATAACTGGTCCTTTGGCCGGGCTCTGGACGAAACAACCTACCAGTTTACAGAAGAACAGAATGTAAGGTCAAACCAGTTTTTTGCCAGTGCGGGGCTTACTCTTTTCAGCGGCCTGCAGAACTATAACACCATATTAAGAAACAGGTATAATGTAGATGCCAGCTTCCAGGACCTGCAAAATATAAAGGACGATATTTCCCTGAATGTAGCCCTTGCCTACCTGCAAATCCTTCTTAACCAGGAACTGGTAACGGTAACTGAAAACCAGCTTGAAACCACAAGGGAACAGATAGGTAAAACGGAAAAGATGGTTGAAGCCGGAAGCCTCCCCAGGGGTAACCTCCTTGAAATACAGGCGCAGGCGGCACGTGAAGAGCTTCAGCTTATCAATATGGAAAACCAGCTCGACCTGTCATATCTCAATATAGTACAGCTGCTTGAACTGGATTCTGTTGATGGTTTCGATATTATAGTCCCTGAAATCCAGATCAGTGAAGCGGGAATGATAACGGAGAACGTGAGAGATATCTATAATACGGCAAAGGAGACACGGCCCGAGGTACTGAGTGCTGAATTAAGACTCAAGAGTTCGGAATATGATCTCAAAATAGCAAAGGGAGGAAGGAGCCCGCGGCTGAATCTCAATACATCTTTCAGTACGGGATATTCCTCAATAAGGCAGAAGATACTCGGTATAGACCCGGTTGAAGGTGTTTTGTACGGGGAATACCCCTTCAGTGACCAGGTAAATGACAATATTAATTACGGGATAGGTCTTACACTCAGTATCCCGGTTTTTAACGGCTGGCAGGTAAGTACCGGAATCAGTAATTCAAGAATAAACATCAGGAACAGCCAGTACAGTCTTGAGAATACAAAGAAACAGCTGTACAAGAATATACAACAGGCTTACGCCGATGCTCAGGCCAGCCTGAAATCATATATTGCAAGCCGGAAAGCAGTGGAGTCGATGCAGGAATCGTTCAGGTACACCGAACAGAGATTTAATGTTGGAATGGTTACTCCTGTTGAGTACAATACGGCGAAAGCCCAGTTACTGAATGCTGAATCGGAGCTTGCTCAATCGAAGTACGAATATATTTTTAAAATTAAGGTGCTCGACTTTTATAAAGGCTTACCGCTTAAACTTAATTAAACCCTTTAAGCACAAAATAAACCATTAAGAATAAATAATCCATGATAACATGAAATCGAATAATCTTCTGAAAATACTGGTCGTAGCAGTGGCAGTGCTCGTGGTTATAGCCATAATAGGCAAGAAGCAGGGATGGTTTGGCAAGGAACTGACGGTAAAAGTCGCTGTTGAAAAAGCAGAAAGAAGAACTATTGTAGAGATGATTACTGCAAATGGGAAAATACAGCCCGTGAAAGAAGTAAAAATAAGTCCAGATGTATCGGGTGAAATAGTACTGCTCAATGTTGAGGAAGGTGATTATGTAAATACAGGTGACCTTCTTTTCAAAATAAAACCTGATACTTATATCTCTATGAGGGACAGGGCCAGGGCTGCTCTTGAATCAGCAAAAGCAAGGCTTTCCCAGGCAAAGGCACAGTTCATTCAGGCAGAGCTGGCATTCAACAGGAGCAGGCAACTTTATGAGGAAGCAACCATATCACAATCCGAATATGAGCAGGCCGAAGCCTCCTTTAAGGTGGCACAGGCCGAAGTTGAAGCAGCTGAATACTCTGTAAAAAGTGCAGAAGCCTCACTGAGTGAGGCCAGTGAAGCCCTGCTTAAAACAACTGTCTATGCCCCCATGACGGGAACCATATCACTTCTGCTGGTGGAACAGGGTGAAAGGGTGGTCGGTACTGAAATGATGACTGGCACCGAGGTGCTCAGAATAGCCGATCTTTCCCGGATGGAAGCACAGGTGGCAGTAAATGAAAATGACATTATCAGTGTCAAACTAAACGACACAGCCTTAATTGAAGTTGATGCCTACCTCGATTATAAATTTAAGGGAGTAGTTACCGAAATAGCCAACTCGGCCACAACAACGGGGATGTCAGCCGACCAGGTTACAACTTTCGATGTCAAGATATTTATCCTGCCCGAAAGTTACAGTCAACTCATGGAAACCTCAGGCAATAATCCTTTCAGGCCGGGAATGTCAACCACGGTGGACATTCAGACTCAAACCAAACATGATGTTATCACCGTTCCGATACAGGCAGTAACAACAAGAACCGACTCCACTGATGTATCAACCTCGCTGGCTGACGAAGAGATAAAAACACTTGTATTTGCATCTGACGGAACCTATGCCCTTGCAAGGGAAGTTAAGACAGGCATACAGGACAATAATTATATTGAAATAATATCAGGGATAGAAGAAAATACAGATGTAATAGCTGCTCCTTACAGCGCAATAAGCAAGAAGCTGTCCGACAGCACTCTGATAGAAATACTCCCGAGGGAGGAGCTCTTTGAGATTGAAAAATAAACCTCATTATGATACTCTGCATCGAAACTGCCACACCGGTCTGCTCAGTTGCTTTATGTCACAGGGGAAATTTAATGGATAAGGAGGAAAGCCGCTATGATAAATCACATGCTTCCCATCTTACCGTTTTCATTGAAAGAATTCTCACCAGGTCAGGCATAGAAGCCCGGTATCTCGATGCCATAGCAGTAAGCAAAGGACCCGGATCATACACCGGCCTGAGGATAGGCGTTTCCGCTGCGAAGGGTATAGCTTATGGTGCCGGCATACCTCTGATCGCCGTAGCCACCACCGAACTCATGTATCACGGTGCAAAGAAGGCAGGTGATTACGATTATTACTGCCCCATGATAGATGCGCGCCGAATGGAAGTATATACCGCAGTTTATGGAAAAGACGGGAAAGAAATAAAGGGCATAAGTGCCGAGCTTATAAGTGAAGAAACATTTGCTGAAACACTGGATAAGGGCAGGGTGCTTTTTTTTGGTAACGGTGCTGCAAAATGCAGGGATATAATTAAACACCCGTCAGCCTTTTTTGATGAAACCTTCCGTATATCTTCGGAATATATGTGCCGGCCCGCACAGAAAGCATTTGATAATAAAATATTCGAGGATGTAGCATATTTCGAACCATTTTACCTGAAGGACTTTATCGCAACAATACCTAAGAAGAATATACTGACTGATAATAAATAATAAGCTTCCTCCCCCCTGCCTTTATTTCATGAATGATTTCTTATTGATATATTTGTACGGGATTTTGATAAAACTATCTGATAGAAACATTTATAGTTCACTTAATTGATAACAGTAATTTAATTATATGGCAAGTACTTCAGACTTCAGAAACGGAATGGTCATTGAATACAACAATGACCTTTACACAATAGTGCAGTTCCAGCATGTTAAACCCGGAAAGGGAGGCGCTTTCGTAAGAACAAAGTTAAAAAGTGTAACAAGCGGTAAAGTTATTGATAATACATTCAATGCAGGTGCCAGGGTTAATGAGGCAAGGGTTGAGAGAAGACCTTACCAGTACCTTTACAAAGACGAAATGGGTTATGTCTTTATGCATACCCGGACCTTTGAGCAGATTAGCCTTAATGAATCGATGATCGAAAATTTTGACCTCCTGAAAGAAGGGCAGGAAGTGGAAGTGGTTGTGCATGCTGATACAGAGAATATTCTATCCGTTGAATTACCCCAGTTCGTGGTGATGGAAATAACCTATACCGAACCGGGAATGAAAGGCGACACTGCCACAAACACTCTAAAACCGGCAACAATAGAAACGGGCGGCACGGTAATGGTCCCCCTTTTTATAAGCACAGGTGAAAAAATAAAAGTCGATACCAGGGATAAATCCTATGTTGAAAGAGTAAAAGAATAACTGTTATGACCCGTAAATCATCCAGGAACAGATTACAGATGTCCAGATACAAACTGGATGCCCTCCTGGATATTACACAGTCTATAAATGCCAACCTCCCGGCTGAGGAATTACTCAAGAAATACGAATCCATTCTCAGGGAAGAACTGAGTATAGGGAAGATATTTATTCTTTTCAGGGAAGAAAACAAATGGATATGCCTGCTGAACGCCGGCTACCCTGATAAAATGGAAGAAAATATTGATCCCTCGTCACAGCTGGCAGAAATTAAAGAAACAAAGAAAGTTTCCGTTTCTGATGATCTGGGAATACCGAATGTTGACATAATTTTTCCTGTCTTCAATAATAACGAACCCCTGTCATATATATTCATAGGCGACATTGAGGAAGAATCTGAAGGAATGAGTCCCATTCTCAAACACCTGCATTTCATACAGACTATCACCAATATAGTAATTGTTGCCATTGAAAATATTAAGCTCTTTCACAAGAGTCTCAGGCAGGAAGCTATCAGGAAGGAACTGGAACTGGCAGCACGCATGCAAACACTGCTGATTCCCGATAACGAATCACTTCCGCATAATGATAAAATATTTGTTTCAGGTTATTACCATCCTCATTTTGAGATAGGTGGTGATTATTACGATTGCATACGGCTAACTGACAGTATTACAGGATTATGCATAGCTGATGTCTCGGGCAAGGGTATTTCTGCAGCCCTCCTGATGTCAAATTTCCAGGCCTCCTTAAGGGCTCTCTTCACTTCATACATTGAACTTGAGAAACTAATACACAAATTGAATGAAGTAGTCCTAACAAATGCTTCTGGTGAGAAGTTTATCACTTTCTTCGTTGCCCGCTATAACCATGAAACAAAAGAAATGCAGTATGTAAATGCAGCACATAATGCACCGGTTCTGTACGATACCTCCGACGGCTCATTACAATATCTCACAGCAAAAACCGTAGGTATAGGTATGCTCGATAAAATCCCTTCCGTCGAAAGCACCACCATAAGTATCAGGCATCCCTCAAAAATCATATGCTACACCGACGGCCTTTCGGAAATAAAAGACAATACGGGAAAGGATATCGGTACAAAAACCATAGAAAAACACATTGCCAACACTGACACGGTAGATAAAAACATCAAGGCACTTATTAATGAACTGGGTATACCCGACGATAATCCCAATCTATTTGATGATGTGTCAATTATAGCGGCTAATTTTTATTAGAGCTGCAAAATAATTGTTGAACCGGGCAGGGTGAGCCGGAGCTCACCGAAGGCAATTTGCCGGAGGTAAGCGAATCCTGCGAGCCCGGCAAAACCAATTGTGTAATTGAACCGGGATTTGACCAGTTAACCAGGACCCAGTAAACCATGTCCCTAAAGCGAACAACGGGTTTACACCACCCTTATCACAAAATAATTCTTCTTCCCTTTCTGGATTAAAATATACCTCTCGTTAAGCAGGATTGACTCATCAACCAGTACATCTGCATCGGCTATCTTGTCCTTATTAAGAGACAGTCCGCCTCCCTGTATAAGGCGTCTCATCTCCCCTTTCGAAGAAAATATCTTAGTTTGTTCGGTGCACAGTTCCACAAGGCTTATCTTATTTTTCAGGAGATCCCTCTTTATGTCGAATGTAGGCACTCCGTCAAATACTGAAAGAAAAGTATCCTCATTCATCCTGCGAAGCGATTCGGTTGTGCCTTTTCCAAACAATATTTCAGAGGCTTCCACCGAGGCCATAAGGTCAGCCTTTGAATGGACCATAACAGTCATTTCAGCAGCCAGTTTTTTCTGCAGCATCCTTTCATGGGGAGCTTTGTTGTGTTCCGCAATAAGGTCATCTGTTTCCTCCCTGTCAAGACCTGTGAATATTTTAATATACCTTGCTGCATCCTCATCCGACACGTTCAGCCAGAACTGGTAGAATTCATAAGGAGATGTCTTTGCGGGGTCGAGCCATACATTACCTGATTCGGTTTTTCCGAACTTGCTTCCGTCAGATTTTGTAATCAGGGGACAGGTCAGGGCAAAGGCCTCCCCTCCTTCTTTCCGTCTTATCAGTTCTGTGCCTGTAACAATATTTCCCCACTGGTCAGATCCTCCCATCTGCAATTTACAACCATATTCCCTGTACAGGTTCAGAAAATCATAGCCCTGCACAAGCTGGTATGAAAATTCAGTAAATGACATGCCCTGGTTTGAATCGCTTCCGAGCCTTTTCTTTACCGAGTCTTTTGACATCATGTAGTTCACTGTAATATGTTTACCTATATCCCTGATAAATCCGAGGAAGGTATAATCTTTCATCCAGTCGTAATTATTAACCATGATAGCCCTGTTGGGTATATCCGACTCAAAGTCCAGGAACCTGGAAAGTTGATTTTTAAGTTTCTCCTGGTTTTCCCTCAATATTTCTTCACTCAGCAGGTTACGTTCCTGGTTTTTACCTGAAGGATCACCTATCATTCCTGTTGCTCCTCCCACAAGGGCTATGGGGGTATGTCCTGCCCTCTGAAAATGCTTGAGCAGTATTACCTGCACCAGGTGACCAATATGCAGGGAGTCAGCCGTCGGATCAAATCCCACATAACCTGCCGTTTTCCCTTTTTTAAGGTATTCTTCTGTGCCGGGTGTGATATCATGCAACATCCCCCTCCATCGCAATTCATCAACAAAATTCATCAGTATGTATTATGAATGAAAATGCAAAGATAGTAAAATAAGGTTGAGAATGGGTTGAGAATGGGTTGAGAATGGGTTGAGAATGGGTTGAGAATGGGTTGAGAATGGGTTGAGAATGGGTTGAGAATAGGTTTATATGATGGTGTCCCGTGATTTTTTATCTTCACGTTTCTGCTTAAGGTTATCAAAACTCCTGCGCAGATCGCCTCCCTCTATTATAGGGAACAGCAGCGGGGCAAAATCGGCTATCGGGTTATAGAGTTTTGATTCGGCAATTTTGTCCTCAGGGAGGAATCCGGCTTTCTGGTCAATTGTATTGAGAAAAACAAAAATTATGCTCATGATAAGCGTCGTTTTCAGAACGGCAAACAATACGCCCGTTATACGCACGGCGAATCCCAGGGCAACTGCTTTAAGAAGTTTGTCAAGTACTTTTGCCAGGAAATGGATCAAAACAACAATAACGATAAAGGTAATGATAAAAGCAATCAGCCCGAGGTATTCCCCCTGCATATCGAAATATTCTATAAGCTTGTTCTGGGTAAACCATGAAAACCGGAGTGATCCCCATATACCAAGCACCAGAGCGGCTATGGAGGCTATTTCCACAAACAGTCCGTTCTTAAACCCCCTGTATACAGCCCAGGCAATGAAAGCAAGGATTATAATATCTATATAATTCATACCGCATTATTTACTTGTCAAAAGTAACTATTTTTTGATAGAGGCTATTTCCCTCACTGCCTCAATTGCAGTCTTTATATGATCTTCAGTGTTAAATGGCCCTATACTGAACCGTACCGATCCGTGTATCTTATCAGTAGCCAGTTGCTCGTGAACCCTCGGTGCGCAATGCAATCCCGTCCTGCAGGCTATTTCGTAATCAACATCAAGCATGGTGCCCACATCGCCCGCCTCAAACCCTTCAACATTAAAACTGACAACGGGATTCCTGCTTTCATTTCCATCCTGGCAATACAGTATTACGTTCTCTGTTTCCGACAGGCCATCACGTAACTTCCGGTAAAGAGTCATTTCCCTTTCATGTATCTTATTCATCCCTTCTTCCTTTAGCCACTCAACACCGGCCTTAAGTCCTGCCACACCAATAAGGTTCAGGGTGCCGGCTTCAAGCCTGTAGGGAAATTCAAACAGATGTGTTTTCACTGCTGACCTTACTCCTGTTCCACCGTATCTTGTGTGTTTTGGATCTATACCTGTCCTTACATATGAACCTCCTATCCCTGTGGGACCGAGCAGGCATTTATGTCCTGTGAAGATGAAAGCGTCTATACCCATTTCTTCTACATCAACAGGAACAGCCCCGGCACTCTGGCTGCCATCAACGATAAACAACAGGCCCTCTTCCCTGCATAAACGGCCTATCTCTTTTACGGGCTGGATGGTGCCCAGCACGTTTGAGCAATGATTAACAACCACAGCCGAGGTATTCTTCTTTATTGCCTTTTTTATATCATCAGGGTGTACATATCCATTTTCATCAAAGGGGATATAGCTTACATCGGCAAGCCCGTCAATTGACATATGGTAGAGTGGTCTCAGTACCGAATTATGCTCAAGGTTGGTAGTAATAACATGATCTCCCTTATTTATCAGTCCGCAAAGGATGAGGTTCAGTGAGTCAGTGGCATTATAACTGAATGTCAGCCTGTTAGGATCGTCGCCATTGAACAGTTCAGTCAACAGGCGGCGGGTATTAAAGACGACCTCTCCTGTTTCAATTGCTGCATCAAATCCTGAGCGTCCGGGGTTTACGCCATGCTCACGGTAAAAATTGCACATGAAATCATAAACAACATCAGGTTTGGGAAAGCTGGTTGCCGAATTATCAAGGTAGATTAATTTACTCATAATTACTTTTTTATTGAATATCGTGTTTTATTAGCATTCTTCATTCCAGTACCAGTGCATCTGCCACTATTTCTGCAAGGGTTTTTATTTTGACATTCATCCTGTAAACCTGGTTAAGCTGCATCAACTGATCAACGCAGTTATGGCAGGGGCTTACCACCGTCAGCGCCCCTGTATTTTTAATTTGTTTCACCTTCAGTTCTCCGGCCTTAAGCCTGCGTTCACCATACTCGCTCATTGCCAGCTGTCCGCCGCCCCCACCGCAGCAATAATTATCATATCCGTAAGGATTCATTTCCACAAAATCGCTTACTGCCCTCTCGAGGATAAATCTTTGTTCTTCAAATATTCCACCGCTTCGCACAAGATTGCAGGGATCATGCAGTGTAATACGCTCCGTGTTAAGTGAGCTGTCAAGCTTTATCCGTCCCTCTTTTAAATAGCGGCTGATAAGTTCAACTGACGTAATTGTTTCGAATGCATAGCTACTCCCAAGATAATTTGGGCCTTCCCACCTGAACGACCGTGAACCGTGTCCGCATTCTGCAAGCACACATATCCGGGCATTTAACTCGAACATTTCATCACGCAGGCGCCGTGCTATCTCCCTTGCTTCATCAAGATTGCCCGAGTAATAGGCATAATTGGTAACATCGTACATCCTGGTTGACAAGGTCCAGCTTTCACCCGCGGCATAAAATATTTTAGCCATAGCTGAAATGGACAGGGGAAAAAATTTGGGTTCCCTCGGGTTAAGGGTATAAAGTATGTTTACATTTGATTTGTTTACCGGTATTGCTGCCTCCGTGTCATCCACCTCATCACGAAGATCGTCTTCGAGCCATTCAAGGGTATCAAGCAGCTCATCCACGGGGATACCCATATTATTACCCGTTTTTATTGCAGCATCGACCGTCGACTGCAGGCTGGAGGGCACCATAGCCATCTCTGCCAGCATAGACCTTCCCACACTGACAAGGTATGATATATCAACACCAATGGAACAATGTGCGGTACATCTTCCGCACATAGTACATGAGCCGAACAGAAGATCGACCATTTCTGTAAGTGTAAACTCGTCCAACTCCCTGGCCTTTACCAGTCCGGGCATCAGCTTTCCTGCAAGAGTGTTGTACCTCCTGTAAACAGAGGAAACAATATCCACCTTTCGTGCCGGTATATATCTTTCCTCGCCCGTAGAAAGGTAAAAAATACAGCTTTCAGCACAAAGACCGCATCTTACGCAGCTGTTCAGGTGCGACTGCAATTTACTGTCTCTCCTTTTCAGGACAGCCAGCGCCTTTTCTTTATTTCCGTTTATTTTCATTACACCTTAATAATTCCCTGATGGTGGCCATGAATTCCTCCACCCGTAAAAATAACCCAGCTGGTATCTTGCTGCAAAAAAATATACCACGTGCCTCAGCTTACCAAGAGGCACATAAAGAAGCAATACTGTGACAACAATATAATATGCTTCTACCGGTATATTTCCGATCAACAGGAAAATTGTTATATACTGAAACGAGCTTACCAGTATATTTGAAAAATAATCATCAGCACAGGATAAGCTTCGCATTTTCCCGGAGGTCATCCTTTTGAACAGGATGCCGGTACCCGATAAGGCACCGCTTAAGAGTACAGCGGAACAAATATATTCCCACACAGGAGAAAGAGCAACTCCCGTCAGTTGCAGGAAAAATAATATTATTGCCAGGAAGGTCCCTGCATGGTATAATAAGCCTGCCGTGTAGGTTGGCAGGTGCAGGTAGGCTGATTCTTTTTTTGATGGTTTCATTGCCCCTGTAAAAGAATATCTTATTGCCGTGCCCGTATTCCCCAGTTTATGGGAGTAATCTTTTGGGGCGCCATAGCGTAGCAGGCGGATAAGGTGAAATAAACACGAGCCAAGGCAAATAACCAGGGCCGCCAGGCTAAGAATCCTATACCAGTGCATATTATTAATTTAACTAAACACAACCATCTGGTTTTGGCAGTCCTGCGACACGACAGGCGCCGCGGGCAGGGCCCAGGGGGAATAATTCATACAATTCACGGAGCTTTACCCCGGCATCCTTGCACAGGAGCCTTACCATGGGAGCCATTCCCTTTTCCTCGTAGTGCTTCCTGATAACCCTCACTATTGCCCAGTGTTTGTCGTTCATCTCTTCAATCCCGTCACTTTTTGCTATCAGTTTTGCGACTTCCTCATCCCAGAGCTCAGGTTGCTGGAGAAAGCCATCCCCATCTACTTCAAATACTCTTCCTTCGATTTCAAGTGTAGCCATATATAATAAATTTGTTATTAATTATTATCCATATCAAAACGGTCTATTATCTGGTCTATGGTCATTACTGAATCAGGCAAAACAAAATCAGGGCAAAAGTTGAGTTTTTCCTTTGCCTTGAACCTCATACAGCCCAACCATTCTTCCTCCTCACCACAACAATAACTATCAATATAATACCGGTAAACGTCTCCCTCCAAAGCCAATTTTTCCCTGACTAAAGCACACTCATTGTAGTTTGGACATCCGGCGCCGGTCATAATTCCTAAAAAAGTCTGAAAATAACACTTTTTTTACGATGACAAAAGGATGTATAACATAAGTCATCCCTTGGAGGAGTTTAGCTTAATATATGGCAGTAATAATATATTCCTGATTATATAACAGAAAATAAAATAATTAGACTATCTTTGCACCCCAATTTACATTTATGAACATATTTAAAAATACAGGTCTTAATAATGAGTTATTAAGGGCTGTCACCACACTGGGGTTTGAAAAACCCACTCCCATACAGGAAAAAATAATACCCGAAATACTTAACTCTTCAAGAGACATTATTGGCCTGGCTCAGACAGGTACGGGTAAAACAGCGGGCTTTGGCCTTCCTCTCATTCAAAAGATAAATATTGAAGACAGGTCGGTTCAGTCACTGATACTGTGTCCCACACGCGAACTGTGCATGCAGATAACGGAAGACATCAACAATTATGCACAATTTACCGGGGGGCTGTCAGTTCTTGCCGTATACGGAGGAGCAAATATTTCACCCCAGATACAATCATTGAGAAAGGGGACCCATATTGTTGTGGGCACACCCGGGAGAACCCTTGACCTGATAAGGAGAAACATATTGAAGGTAAACAGGATATCATGGCTTATACTTGACGAAGCAGACGAGATGCTGAATATGGGTTTTAAGGAAGATCTTAATGCTATTCTTGAAACAACACCTTCCGAGAAACAGACATTGTTATTTTCAGCAACCATGCCCGCTGATGTCAGGCGCATCGCTGAAAACTATATGAAGCAGCCTCTTGAAATAACAGCAGGTAAAAAGAATACAGGTGCAGATAATGTTGAGCATCATTATTATGTTGTAAAGGCATCTGACCGTTACGCGGCACTGAAAAGAATTGCGGATATCAATCCAATGATTTACGGCATAGTCTTCTGCAGGACCAGAAATGAGACAAAGGATGTTGCGGACAAACTGATACAGGACGGATATAATGCCGATGCCCTTCACGGCGAACTGTCACAGGCCCAGCGCGATCATGTAATGCAGCGTTTCCGTAAGCGAACCCTGCAGTTGCTCATAGCAACTGATGTGGCTGCAAGGGGTATTGATGTAAACGAACTTACTCACATAATAAATTATAATCTCCCGGATGACCCCGAAGTATACCTTCACAGGAGCGGCCGTACCGGCAGGGCAGGTAAATCAGGCATATCAATCACCATAAGCCATTCGCGGGAAGGCAGGCGCATAAGGGAGCTTGAAAACCTGATAGGGAAAAAATTCCTTCATAAAATGATCCCCGGTGGAAGGGAAATATGTAAAAAAAGACTCTTTAACCTTATTGATAAGGTTGAAAATGTTGAAGTGGATGAATCCAAAATAGAATCGTTCATGCCAGCTATTTATAAAAAACTGGAATGGCTCGGCAGGGAGGAACTTATCAAACATTTTGTTTCGGTCGAATTTAACCGCTTCCTTGAATATTACAAAAATGCTCCCAACCTGAATATAGTACCTGATAAAACTGCCTCTGAAAAGAGGAAGCGCAACGGGAATACAGATTACGCCAATATCTATATAAATATCGGGTCAAAAAAAGGAATGAACCCTTCAAACCTGATCGGGCTCATAAATGAGGCCATGGGCAAGAGAGACATTCCCATAGGGAAAATAGACGTACAGAGAAATTTTTCATTCTTTGAAATTGACCGTACCTACGATCAAAAACTGCTGGAGGTCTTCGACAGGGCTGTCTATGAAGACCAGGCAGTGGTTGTTGAAATAAAGAATGGCCAGGTAAAAAGCTCATCAGGCAAAAGGAAAACTCATACCAACGGTAATGGCAATTACCGGTCCGGGACCAGGACCAGAAAAAGGATAAAAAGGTAACAGGTATTTGGCCAGAGGCCGGCTCCGCTTGCATTATCAGCTGAAGCCTGGCCTCCTGCTCCCTGCTTCCTGCTACTTCACCAGTTCATAGCCATCCTTCGTACCCTTTTCCATCTGGGAAATACCTTCCTCCATCCAGTATGGCATGGGTGCATCCTTCAGGTAATGGTCAAAAAATTGCATCTTCCTCACTGACAGGTCTTTCCTGTTAGGCCTCTTCGTCAGGTTGTGTTCCTCGTCGTTATAGCTCAGCATCCATGCCGGCTTCTCAAGCCTGCGCAGGGCAACAAAAAACTCAATCCCCTGGTACCAGGGCACCGCACCGTCAGCATCATTATGCATTATCAGAACCGGTGTATTGATTTTTGGCACAAAGAATATTGGTGAATTCTCAATGTAGTGTATTGGTTTTTCCCATAATGTACCACCTATACGGCTCTGCGTCTGTTCATACTGGAACATCCTGCTCATGCCCGAACCCCAGCGTATACCCCCATATGCACTGGTCATATTGCTCACGGGGGCACCTGAAAAAGCACAGGTATAAAGATCGGTTTGAGTTATGAGGTAAGCTATCTGGTAGCCTCCCCAGCTCTGGCCGTCAAGGCCCAGCCTTGTCCTGTCAATAAAATCATATCTTTCAAGCAGGGCATATGTACCGCTTACTACAGCATTGTAGCAACTCTGACCCGGGTATCCTTCAATATAGGGGATGTCGGGTACGAATACCAGGTAGCCGTTACTTACTGCATATATCCTGTTTATTGTTGAAGCACTGGGTGCGGGTGTATAATGCCTGTGCAGTCCGTCCGAACTGAGCTCATAAAAATATACTATCATAGGGTATTTCTTCGAAGGATCAAAATTCTCGGGCTTATATAATATACCCTGCAATTTCTGCCCGTCAAATGAATTCCATTCCACCAGTTCCGAGGTGCCCCAGATATACTCGTCCTGCTGTGGATTGGTTTCTGAAATCTTCAGGGGATCCTCAAATCTGAGATCACTGACATAAAGATCGGGATAGTCACCGAAGGTCTCTTTCCGGAAAATAATTACATCCCTGTCTTCAGCCTTTGTAAACGATCTGAAAGAACAAGCTTCCATGATAACCTTCTCAGGATTAACCGTTTTGTTAATACTTGTTTTGAATAATCCGCTCTCCTTATTCTCTTCATTAAATGCTGTTAAGTAGATTGTCTCCCTGGGTTCAAGATAATCCTTGTCATCACTGTTTCTGCCAAAACCCCTGAAGCCACCACCTGCGGTAAGATCGGTATACCTGAAGGAAATATTATTTTTTCTACCGTAGCCATTGGTTATCATCATGGGAGCTTCTTTCCCGCTTACGTCAAATTTCCATATATCAAAATGGTCATAAATTAGCACGTACCTTTCACCTTCTATCCACCTGTCAATAACACCGTATGGCCTTGGCTCACTGGGTGTATCATGCCGTTCATTATAAAACTTAACGTCAAGTCCCGCCGTGAGATCAACAACTTCACCACCCGCCGTCTTACGTGATTTCCAGCTCTTGCTTTTAATACACCAGAAGAGCATATTTTCACCTGAAGGAGAGAATTCCACTGATGAGGGGGCCTTTTCAAGTATAAGTTTACTTTCGCCCGTATTTATATCAATCAGGTAATAATCACTATACCTGTTGGCATCCCATGAGATAAGTTTCCTGTACTTCAAAGCCGAAACACCTACCACTACGTCACCCTCCCTGTCAAGGAATGTCCTTATTTCAGGAATATCTTTTGTAGCCAGTTGTACCATAGTGGCTTTATTTAAATGGTAAACTGCCTCATACGACCTGTTTTTCTCCCGCTTTAATTGCACTTTCTGCTGTGGCTGAAGGAGGGGGTCGTGCCAGCTCCAGATATCCAGCTTATACTTTTCCTCAGCAAGTAGTGTATCTTCAGGTTCTTCGACTGGTTTTTCGGCAGTCCCGAAAAACAGCCTTTCACCGGAATCGGAAAATACGAGCTTCCCGTTTTCACTTACAGACCATCCACCGGTCATGCCCCTTGTTGTTGTGTCCACTATTTTACTGCATTGATCTCCGTCCCAGAGGTAGAGGTCATATATTTTAACTTCGGATGTATCAGAGCTGTAGATAAAAGACAGCCTGCTACCGTCTTTGTATAAGGCCAGGTTTTTAAGTTTGCCATCCCCATTGAAGATCTCCTTACTCTCACGGGTCTTTGTATCAAAAACAGAAACACTGTAATTTTCCACCTTGTTGGTATCGGTTTTCACCTGTACATAAGAAACAGCCGTTCCCATTCCGGCGACCTGGTATTCTACAACATCATTAATACTATATTCTGTCCCCTCAACGGGATTAAGTATGACCAATTCAGTTCCTTCAGCCCCTTTATTCCCTCCCCCGCGCCTGCCTCTGGCAGGGGTTTTGGCCTCTTCTTTTTCTTCCTCCTTCTCTTCTGCTTCATCCTTTTCTTCTTTCTCAGGCAGGGGCTTTTCCTTCAGGTAAGCCATCCAGTCCCCCTCATCTGCGGGCATTTTAAACGATTTCACCCTTTCAATTACTTCTGACTTATCACTGCCCAGTAATTTAATGCCAAGATTATTTTTTGGCATTTCATCCGGCTTTTTCTTGTCTTTTTTTGCCTGCCTCGTTTCGCTGTAGGGAGGGATTATAGTGTATACAAAATAATTGATATCCGGGGAAAAAGAAGCATTATTGCCTCTTTCAAACAGGTCGGTAGCAGCATTTTTCCTGTTGTATAGGTACAGCATACCATCTCCCTGCTGTGGGTTTATTTCATAACTTATAAAGTTGCCGTCATCCGTTATTTTAGCACTGCTCAGGTTTTTCCAACTATCATAAACCGAATGGTCAAGTGCTTTCTTCTGTCCCGCCAGCATTGCCGGCAGTACCAGAAATAATATAAAAAGAGTCTTTTTCAAATTCATAATTGCATGGATTTTTTATTTAAAACAAACATATTAAAAGTAATTATTAAGGACAGTTTTTCTTATATGTTATACAAACAATAATACAAAACTTATATCCTATTCCTGTAAATTTTAGTATATTACCTATTGCTGAAGATCAATAAATGACACGGTTGCTCAATATAACGCTTCATTTCGACTACTGGCCTCTGCTTGTCATTATTGCACTGGCATGGATCGTGCCAATGGCGATTTCACTTCTCAGATTAAGGCGAATACCCTCGGTTGTACTTGAAATTATCCTGGGTTATTTTGCAGGCAGATACATTCTGGTAAATGCTGATGATCTCAGTATAAAAATACTTGAATTCCTTGCCCTGACCGGTTTCATTTTCCTTATGTTCCTGAGTGGGTTGGAGATCAATATGGATCATATAATAGGATCTTTCCCCAGAAAAAAACCTAATCTCAGGAGTATCCAAAGAAATCCTCTTTTAATGGCCTGCCTGTATTTCATCCTGTGCCTGATAATATCATATACAGGTTCAGAAGGCCTCGCTTCACTGATCGGCATGAGTAATACATGGTATTTCGCCCTTATCATGGTAACCACCTCGGTGGGAATAATCCTCCCTGTTTTAAAGAACAGGGGTGAAACGTCAGGTTCATACGGACAAATGATAATCACCTCTGCAGCTATTTCAGATATTCTGAGTATTATCCTTTTCACGTTTACCGCCTATGTTCTTAAAAATGGTTTTAAGATTGAAATACTTTTTATCCTCCTGATTTTCGCATTGTTCTATTTTATGTACAGTGTGGGAAATCGTTTCAGGCATTTAAGACTCTTTAAAAAAATCTCATTTCAGTTCTCACATGCTGCCTCACAGCTCAGCATAAGGGGAACTACACTTCTTATATTTATTTTTGTTGTGACCAGTCAGTTTATCAGCGCTGAAGTAATACTACTGGGGGCCTTTCTGAGCGGTATACTATTATCCTCCTTCCTTCATAAGGAACGTTCACTGCTGCTTGTTAAGCTTGATGGAATGGGATACGGTTTCTTTATCCCTATCTTCTTCATAATGGTGGGTGTTAAATTCGACCCTTATGCCTTGGGGGAATTTGATGCATCTCTTTTCCCGATCCTGGTAATTCTTTTGTTTTTAATGTATGCTATTAAAATAATCCCTTCATTGATATGGTTACGGCAATTCGGACTGAGAAAATCCCTTTCAGGTGGAGTGTTGCTTTCTACCAGGCTGAGCCTGATTATTGCTGCATCGGCCATTGGCCTTGAACTGGGAGTTATAAGCTCAAGTATTAATTCCATTTTTATCATTATGTCCATTATTTCATGTGTTATTTCACCGCTGCTTTATAATTTTTTGAATATCAGTGTTGAAACGCCTCCGGATAAAACAATAATCATTGGTGGCAGTAGCAAAGGGGTACTGCTTGCCAGGCGTTTGAATATGCATGAAAAGGTTTCAGTGATTGTAGAAAAAGATAAGAAAAGATATAAAGACCTTGTCGCAAAAGGATTCAGCACCCTGCTCTCTGACGGGCTTGATCCCCGCACCTATAAAAATATAAATATCGACCCTTCTAACTGGATTTTCGTTGACGCAGGTTCGGAGGATACGAATATAAGAATATGCAATATGCTGAGGAAAGAATTGAAGCATGAACGAATAATCTCAGTTGCTAGTTGCCTTGGTCTTGAAAGAAAGTTCAAAGAGCTTGATATAGTGACAGTTGATACAACAAGGGTTATCTCAACAACAGTTGAGAATCTTATCGTCAGACCCACAACATATCACACCCTGGTAGATAGCTTTGAAAATTTCACCATTGAAGAAATAATGATAACAAATCCCGAAGTGGATGGGCAGCAGCTAAAGAATATATTGTTTCATAAAGATGCAATCTTAATAATGGTGAAGAGAGACAATGAATTGTTTGTGCCAAAGGGTGAGACTTATCTCAGAAAAGGCGACATCCTTAATATTCTCGGCACCGGCACAGCACTTGATATTGCCAGGCAGACTTTTACAGTCTAGGATTGAAGGAGTTTATTTGATTATCGGGGAGGTAACCTATAATTGCAGAATTTTATGCAGCCCGGACAGGTTAAGTGTATTCAGATAATAAGTATCATTCTTTTTTCAACCTTTATAACTAATTTGCGTCACTCAAGTGAAAACTTATGGATAACACCGGAGATCATACGGTACGGATAATCGAAAAGTGTATCGAAGGCGATATTAAAGCCCAGTTTATACTTTATAAAATGTATTCCAAGGCTATGTATAATATTGCGATAAGGATATTGAACAATAGGATGGATACTGAAGATATTTTACAGGAATCATTTATTACCGCTTTTGGCAGGCTGGGTGAGCTGAATAATGAAAAAGCCCTTGGCAGCTGGCTTAAAAGAATAGTGATAAATAACTGTATATCACATATACGAAGTAACAGGGTGATTTTTGAAGATATCGAAGATTATAAATTTGAAAGCTATGATGAATACCTGGAACCCGAAGACTCGATTGATCCGACAATTGTCCATAAGGCGATCAAAGAATTACCGGACGGCTGCAGGACAGTGCTGGTATTGCATGCCCTGGAAAACTACAAGCACAGGGAGATAGCTGAAATGCTGGAAATAAGTGAATCGACCAGTAAAACACAATACAGAAGGGCTCTTATGCTGCTGAATAATATGTTAAAACATAAAATATATGTCAACTGATCTGGAAAAATATCTGAAAGAGAACAGGAAGAAGCTCGATGTTGAATCCCCTGATGATGAATCAATATGGGAAGGGATTCGCAGTGGTATTCATAATGAAAAAAACGGTAGTGAAAAACCCCGGGGGAAAATAATATTAATGCGTTTCCGGAATATTGCCGCAATAGTGCTTATCGCGCTGCTCGCCGGCTATGTTATCAGTGATATTATAGGAGACATATCCCTTAACAGAAGAATAACACTTGCCAGCATCGATAATGAACTTGGCAAGAAAGAAAAGGATTACAAAGAGCTTATCAGGTACAAGAAACAGGAAATAGGCTCATTCGATGATATTGATAATGTTATTGTAAATGAACTGGTGGAAGAACTTAACAGGCTGGACACTATATACAATACAGTAATGGATGACCTCAACAGAAACGGTTATAACGAAAAGATAGTAAATATAATATTCGATACCTATGAGAAGAAAATAAGGATCCTCGAATTAATTATCATGGAAACCAATAAAACTCAAAAATATGAAAACCAGGAAAATATTGCTCTTTAGTCTGAGCTTGTGCATCATAACCATTTTTGGACTGAAGACCGCAGATGGACAGGATATTGATAAGACATATAAGTGGAACTATAAAGTAAATACCGATACTTGGGTTGTATTGGATAATTATGATACAGATATGGAAATACATACCTGGGATAAGCCTGAAATAGAATTCCATATGACCATACAGGCCGAATTCAGAAACCAGGATGATGCCTCTGATGTTGACGCTTACCTCAGGGATCTTGAATTCAAGAGCACTGCCGGAAGAACGGAGATAAACTCAAAGTTCTGGAAAAGCAGGACTAATATTATGGGGTTCTCTACAATGGTACTGGAAGGTTTTAATAAGGTGAGATATAAGAAATTCAAAATGGAATGTGCCGTATGGATACCTCAAAATGCTAGTCTTGAACTTAACACCAAATATTCCGAGATAAACATGGATGATATTGACGGTGAGCTGAAACTCGATTCATATGATGATGAGTTGTACGCTGGGTCTGTGGGTGGTACGGCGTCAATTACAGCCAAGTACAGTGAGATGGCTTTCACAGGCATGAAAGATATCGTTGCTGACCTCTACAGCTGTGAACTGGCTACAGGTAACGCAGGCAATATGAAAATCATTACAAAATATTCCGATATAGACTCAGAAAACATTGGCATACTGGATATTGACAGTTATGAAGATGATTTTACAATTAAAAATTGCAGCGACATTAAATATATAGCCAAATACAGTGAACTCACTACAGGGCAGGCAGGGAAGCTTGTGGCCGATAATTATGAATGCGAATTTGCTGCAGATAGGATAACAGATGCCAGGATAGAGTCAAAATATTCCGAGTTTGATATTACCACCGCCGGTACTATTGATATAACCTCATTTTATGAAGATAATCTTACCGCTGAAAAGATTAGGTCCCTGAACATAGAAAAGACAAAATATGGTGATTTTGAGATAGAAGAGATTGAAAAGAAATTTACCGTAAAAAGTGCTTATGAAGATGATTTTTCTGTTGACAGGCTTGGTATGAAGCTTGAAGAATTAAATATTAATGGTAAATACCTTAATATTGAGCTGGGTGTTGCCTTCAATTTCGACTGCAGGCTTAAAGCTACTATCAAATATCCCGAAATGAATATCGATGATAATATCTTTAAAACAAAAATACACATAAAAGATGGCAGCAATCTTGAATATGAAGGGATCAAAGGGACAGAAAAGGAAGGAATGCCTGAACTTGTGGTAAAAGGATATGAGGTAAACCTGAAGGTTTCGGAACATTAGAATATCATAAAGGTTAAATCGTTGAATCGTGTTTGTTGAAATCTCTTTTCCCGATTAAACAATTTAATGATTCAACACATAAGCATATACCCCTTCCCTTTCAGGGTTTTTATTTCAACTGACTGGTCTTCTGAAAGATACTTTCTTAACTTCCGGATATAAACATCAAGGTTACGTGAATTAAAAAAGGAATTGTCGCCCCAGACGGTCAATAACAGGTCTTTCCTGTCAACTACCCTGTTTTTATTGGCTGCAAGTACTGATAATATTTCTGTATCCCTGTTTGACAGTTTAGCTATCTTACCACCCTTCTCCAGCTCGTACTTATTCGGGAAAAAATTATAACTCCCAATCTTAATTTCTGATTCGCCCTTATGATTCTTATCCCTGACACCTGACAGCTGCAATTGGTTCTCAATTCTTGCAATCAGTTCTTCAAGGCTAAAGGGCTTTTTTATATAATCGGTACCACCGCAGTCAAAGCCTTTTAATAAATCCTTCGTTTCACTTTTTGCCGTCAGGAAAATGAGAGGCATCCACGGGTATAATCCTTTAATATTCTTTGAAAGTGTATAACCATCGATATTGGGAAGCATTATATCCATCACACAAATATCCGGCCTCGTTTCTTCCAGTATATTTATCATGCCCGAACCTTCCTTAAGCCAGATGACATCATATCCTTCCTTTTCCAGTGTGTCACTGACTATCTTGCCCAGGAATTCTTCATCTTCTATGTATAGCACTCTTCTTTTCACTCCTGTCTCATCGGTATTTTAATGGTAAAAGTACATCCGTCAACATTGTTCTTCACCCCGATACTGCCATTATGCATTTTAACTATGAGGCAGACAAAGCTTAACCCTAAACCATAACCCTTAACATTATGCAGGTCGCGGTGTGGCACCCTGAAAAACTTGTCAAAAACCCTGCCTATGTACTCTTCAGGGATTCCAGGCCCCTTATCACTCACTTTTAATACAGCATAATCCCCGTTTGTTGATAGATCCACTGCTATTTCAGGGTCTCCATTTCCATATTTAAGGCTGTTATCAAAGAGGTTGATAATAACCCCCTGCAAATATACAGGATCACAACTGACGATAATCTTTTCCGGGTGCTTAAAAGACACCCTGGCCCCTTTAGCCTTTATCATGGGTTGCAGTGATCTTATTGAATCATCAATAAGCCCGGCCAGGTCAACCTCTTCAAAATTTAGAATGCTGCCATCCTCCTCAATAATTGAATGATCCAGTACTTTTGAGATAAGAAGCTCCAGCCTTTTAATTTCCTTGCCTGCCATTTCCAGGTATTCTGCTTTGGTTTCCTTATTCCCTTTAGATGTATCATATTTTTTCAGGGCCTCAATGGCGATCTTAACAGTTGACACGGGGGTCTTCAGTTCATGTGAAATGTTGCTGATAAAATTATTTCTTATCTCGTTCAGGCGTTGTTGCTTCTTTATGTTCCTTAGAGCAAGGAAAAATGCCATCCCTGTTAGAATTACCAGGATCAATGCAAACAAAATCTGGGGAATAATCCTTTTTATAATAAAGATAGTATTTCGTGAAAAAACTGCTGCAGGCACTGTGCTTGAAAAATCACCTATTACTATTCTTCCCCTCTTGATAAGGCTGTCTTTGTCAAACCGGTCTGAAGAAATCCACCCGGGAATGAGATTAAAGTTATTCTCCGACAGCTTTTCAATGTAGTTTTCGACAAAAATAACGGAATCCTGTCCCCCTGAAGCCCTTTTCAGGTAATTACTGTGCAACATGCCACTGTCAGAAGAGAACATTACAAATGCCTTGACACCTCTAATCAGCATCTCTTCGCTATTCCCTGGGGAATCATTTAAGCCCTGTCTTTGGAATACACCGGTCGAATCTGTGGTTCTGAGCTGTATCTCAACTGTTCTGTTTGTTGTTACAGAATCCGGATAAGCCATTTTCCCGGAACTATCATTCACAGCAAGGTTCCCGGCAATAATCTCATTGCTTCCATTAAACTGATACCTGGCCATACTGCTGCTATCTCTGATGGCAGGTTCAATTATATAGTCTATAATCAATGAATCGAGAACAGAATTATACGATTGTTTATATATTAGTAAAAGTTCCTTTTCAAGACCGTTTTTCTCTTTGATATACTGCCCGTAAAGCCAGTAAGCAGAAAAAGCTATTATCAGTAATTCACTGATAAGCATCAGTGCTGATACCCACTTATAATTATCACGCAGTCTCATGTTTCTCTCTGCAAATATAAGGTCAGGCAACATAAACGCAATAAGCATTAACCTTAATTAACCTTAATTTACAGCAATTTAACCCTCCGGTACATCTTGAGTATATATTTTTATGCCAGAAAATTAAAATATGGAATTATGAAACGAATGGCTTTATTAATTATTGTTTTATCCTTACCGGTAATTGCCTGGTCACAGGATCAAAGAGGAACTATTCAATATAAGGAAAAAGTAAAACTCGAATTCAAGATTGAAGGTCCCATGTCTGAAGCATTGCAGAATATGCCTAAAGAAAGAATATCAGGGAAGGTTCTATATTTCAGCCCCGAAGCTTCATTATATAAAAAAGCGGAACAGGAAAATGATAATAATGAAAAGGAAATAATGCAATCCGGTAAAAATATCAGGATTACAATGACCGAGCCCGATAACAGGTATTTTATTGATCTAAACAAAAAGAAAACAATTGAACAGCGAGAATTTATGACCCGGAAATTCCTGATAAGCGGTGATCTTCCCGAAAATAACTGGAAAATTATCGGGGAACAGGAAGAAATACTGGATTACCCATGTATGGAAGCAATAAAAACAGATACCAGCGGTGTTATTACCAGGGTTTGGTTTACTCCTGCCATAAATATCCCTGCCGGACCATCTGAATACTGCAATCTTCCCGGCATGGTTCTCAAAGTGGATATAGATAATGGAAAAAGAATAATTGAAGCCACAAATATCAACTTTGATGACCCGGGTGATGAGGTATTTGAAAAGCCCAAAAAAGGAAAGAAAGTCACCAAAGAAGAATTTGATAAAATAGTAGCGGAAAAAATGGAAGAAATGGAGGCACAGGGAACAACCAAAGGTGCAACTGTAGTTATTAAAATCAGAAAGTAAGATATAAAATGAGGACAGTAATAGCATTAGTTGCCTTTATTATACCCCTATCCCTTTTTGCCCAGAATTACAGTATTCACGGTGAGATACTGGATGAAGAAGCTATGGCAATGCCCTCTGCCACCGTTGTTTTACTGAACCCGGCCGATTCAACCCTGCAGTATTTCGGTGTAAGCAATAAAGAAGGCAGGTTTGAGATCAAAGGCATAAAAGAAGGCAGTTACCTTCTGCAGATAGCTTTTATAGGTTATAATACTATTTATAATAACATAGAAATTCCTTATGAAGATAACGGGAACCTTGGTACTGTAATAATGACCTCCAGGCCCGTATCCATGGGTGAAGTGACGGTAACCGGAGAAAGAATACCGCTCAAAATAAAAAGTGACACTATCGAATATGATGCAAAAGCATTCAAGGTTGCCCCGGATGGCGTTGTTGAAGACCTGATAAGGAAACTTCCGGGGATTGAAGTTGACAGGGCAGGAAATATTAAGGCCCTGGGTGAAGAAATAGGAAACGTGCTGGTGGATGGCAAAGAATTCTTCGGGAACGACCACAAAGTAGCGACCAAGAACCTTCCGGCAAGTACTGTTGACAAGGTCCAGCTTTATAATAAAAAATCGGAAGAATCAGAATTTACGGGTATAGACGACGGTTTAAGGAATCAAACCCTCAATCTTGTCCTTGACGAAGACAGCAAGCAGGGTATCTTTGGGGAAGTACTTGCCGGCGGAGGAACAGGTAAGCATTATCAGGGCAATGGAAATATTTACAGGTTCAGTAATAAGACCCAGTTTGCCGCACTGGGTATGATAAATAATATTAATAAGTACGGTTTTTCAGTAGGTGACTACCTTACATTCAGTGGTGGTTTGTCGGGTATGGGGGGAGGTATTAAAATCTCCCTGGGCGGTGACGGATTCCCTGTCAATTTCGGAGAAACAATAAACGGTTATTCAACATCGGGAGCTGCAGGATTAAACTATTCCTATACACCCAAACCCAAACAAAGATTCTTTATCAGTTACCTGGGCAGCGGAACCAAAAGAGAGCTTGAAGAAAGCAGTAAAACAACAGCTTACCGTGAGACAGGGCCATATATCCAGGATGAATTTACCGAACAAACAAAAAGGGACACATCACACAGTATTAATTTTGGCACACGCTATCTGTTCAATGAATCGAATAACCTGATAATAAACGGCAACTTATCTTATAATACTGCTTATAACCCTCTCAATTCTAATATATATACATACGAAAACGGACTGCTTGTCAATGATATGCTGCGTAAAAACGAGGATATCTCTGACAGATTATCAGGAAACGGGAATCTGACTTATCTAAAAAGGATTAATGAGGGCAGAACAGTGCTGAAGTTCTATAGTACAGGTTCTTATTCATCAACCAGTTCAGAAACAGAGTTTGAAAATACTACAAACTATTATAATCCTGATATCAATGCATATATCAGCCAGTTCAGGGAAAACAATTTAAAGGCATTGCAGCTCAGGGCAGCTCTTTCTTTTACTCAGAAGATATCACAACTCTCTTTCCTTGATATTGTTCTTAGTTGTAACCGCTCAGTGCAATTATTATCACGTATCCAGGGAGATGCCACAAACGGCCATAATATAATAGACACACTCAGCCCTGAATTTGACAGGTATGAAAACAGCCTGAGGCCTGGTATATCAATCCGGAGAAATACTGATAAAACCACTTTCTCAATAGGTTTTGACCTTAATATGGGTGAATATTACACCGTTTTGTGGCAGGGCGAAGAAGACAGGAAACAGTACAGGGCAATCATGTCAAATATTTCATGTGAATATAAATATGGCAGCGGTCGCAGGCTGAGCCTTAACTATAACTCCAGGATCAACACACCTGCTGTTGACCAGTTATTACCTGTGGTCAACAACTTTAATTCACTTTCCCTGTTTTATGGAAACAGTGATCTCGAACCCGAGTATCTGCACAGCCTGAGCTCCCAGTGGTGGATCTTCGACCAGTTTTCATTCACCACTTTCATGGCCAGCCTCCGGATGAATTATACTGAAAACAAGATCAGTTATGACAGAACCATAACTGAACAATTCAATCAGGTCATAACCCTGACCAATGTTGAGTCGGATTTCATGGCAGGTGCAAGCATCGACTTTTCAACACCAATAAGGCCCCTCGGCATAAAGACTAACCTGTACCTGGATGAAACTTATAATAAAGGATTCAATATTGTAAATAAGGTTCAGAATGAAGTTAGTTCCCTTAATCATCGACTGTCATTGAGTTTTGAGAACAGGAAGAAAGAAAAATGGGATATAAGTACCGGTACTGGTATTAAACTTACAGATACCAGGTATTCAATCCAGGAATCGTTGAATAATGTATATTTCGACATTTCCTGGTTTGGCGAAATACGGTGGACACCCAATGACAGGTTTGACTTAAACATCAATGCCGATGTTACCAATTATACTGCCAGGAGTTTTGAAGAATCGCGGGTTGTCCCGCTGCTGGGTGCACAGCTAAGCTATTTCTTCATGCAGAACAACAGGGCAGCACTCACGCTTTCAGGCTTCGATATCCTTAATAAAAACACAGGAATAAACCGTATAAGCGAGTTGAATTACCTCCGTGAAACCCGGTCCAATATCATTGGCAGATATTTCATGCTGACATTCAAATACCGGCTAAATAAGGTTGGTGGAGATACCGGTATTTTTGTTGATGTGAAAAAGCGGTAAGCTGTTTTCCGGCACATTATATCACTTTCGGTAATTCTTCCTGATTATAATTTAAATGTTTACGGAAATTTTCTTTATCGCAACGTCTATTATATCCTCATATATCAGTATGCTATAAACAGAAAAAGATTAATAATTTCAGTTCTCATGGGATGGTTAATTTTTATCGCAGCTGATGTGCCGCAGAAGCTACAATTCAAAAATAAGCACACTACTTCAGAATCCGGTGATCAGAAAATTGTCTCTCATTACCGGAGATGAGAAAGTACGTACTATAAAAGATGAGCACAACAGAAATAAGATATTGAATGCTATCAAAATGATAAACGGACCTGATGAAGTGATCTTTTAGAGCATACTGGCAGTGTTTTTCTTCCATACTGACAGGATAATGCCTACAGCAAAAGAAGACTGTCTGCTTTCCGCTTATAATGCAGTACTGATGACTGAGAGCCTGGGACTTGGTTCATGTTTTGTATCTCTTGCTCAACTCACACTCCCTGATCCCGAATTTCTTTCTGCAAACAGGCTAGCAACTAGTTGATTAAAGTACCAAATGATAATATTCTATTACCTTTGTATACATGAAGAAACGTATACTTGGGTCATCAGGCCTGGAAGTATCAGCCATCGGCCTTGGTTGCTGGGGCATGTCAGGAGCTTATGGTGCTGGCGACAGGAAAGAATCAATCGCAACAATTCACGAATCAATTGATCAGGGTATCAATTTTATTGACACTGCCGACATATATGGCAACGGTCATAATGAAATACTTGTCGGCGAAGCCCTTAAGGGAATCAGGAAGAAGCTTATCCTGGCTACCAAATTCGGTTTCGTGGGTGATGAAGACGGGGAATTGTCAGTTGATGGCCGGCCCGAATACGTAAAAAAAGCCTGCGATGCCAGCCTTAAAAGACTGAAAACTGACTATATCGACCTCTACTATCTTCACAGGCTGGATAAGGACGTCCCCATAGAAGATACCGTGGGCGCAATGGCAGGGCTCGTAGAGAAGGGTAAGGTGAGAAGCCTGGGCCTGTCAGAGGTTTCAGCCACAACAATAAACAGGGCATTAAGTGTATATCCCATTGCTGCCCTGCAGTCAGAATATTCACTTAATACACATGACCTGGAAAAAAGTGTTATTCCAGCCTGCCGTAAGAACAATATTGCAATTGTACCTTTCAGTCCACTGGGCAGGGGCCTGCTTACCCTGTCAATCAAATCAGAGGCTGACCTCCCCGTAAACGATTTCAGGAGGAAGATACCCAGGTTCCAGGGTGATAACTTCACGAAAAACTTAAAGCTCTTATCAGTACTCGGGGAAATAGCCATACAGAAAAATCATACACCCGCACAGGTGGCTCTGGCCTGGCTCCTTCACAGGGGGAATGATATAATACCAATCCCCGGAATGAAAAGGAAGAAATATGTTAAAGAAAACATATTATCCGTTGAGGTCAGTCTCAGCCGTGATGAAATCAACATGCTCGATACTCTTTCCAAGAAATTCGCAGGTGGAAGGTATATGGAATGAAAGATCTGCTTGAAATTGACAATATCCCGTATACAATTGCCGTTGAAAATCCCGGAAGCACAGACCTAAGCGGTTTTAGAAACAATCTTGAGAAAGTAATCCCAGTGACCACCGGGCTTATTGGCGATATCCCTTATAGGCATTACTCCCTTCTCATAACGGACCGCCTTAAGTTTACGGTATGGGAGAACCCGAACATGCCAATTCGATGGCAGTTTATGCCAGGGGCATCTTCCATGACAAGGATAATGAGGAAAAGACAAAGGATGGATGAGATTCTAAAACACTTAATGCCTGGTTACAATAATTCAATTACCCACCCTGCCCTGTTCATCATTCATCATTTAAAAAGTATCCTTCCCGTGACAGCAGGTGATCGAGGTTAGCAAGACCGTAAACTACTATTGCCGTAACAACCGCCGTATGCTCCTGGTACTCGGGTATGCTCATATTGTAAAGATCCCTCTCGGTATGCCAGATTTCACCGTAATTAAAATCATAACCTTTGGGATCGGCTGTCCCGAATGATATGGTGGGAACACCGTTCATGGCAAAATAGGCATGG
>Ga0190358_1000062_pt1 | contig 40824 bp, 43 predicted proteins | sample 48721812_MG_FD_161666 | JGI IMG/M metagenome (GOLD analysis project Ga0190358, IMG submission 161666) | Hydrothermal vent microbial mat bacterial communities from Southern Trench, Guaymas Basin, Mexico - 4872-18-1-2_MG | ecosystem: Environmental > Aquatic > Marine > Hydrothermal vents >... | reverse complement strand
AACCCGTTGGAAGTACTCAACTGAAAAAAGTTGATGTCCGATTTATCTGTGCCACCAATCGTGATCCTTTAATTGAAGTACAAAAAGGGCGATTCCGTGAAGATCTCTATTATCGCTTACATGTGATCCCAATCTTGCTTCCCCCACTTCGGGGACGTAAAGATGATATTTTACTCATTGCTAACCATTTTTTAACGAGATATACACAAGAGGAAAAGAAGTCGTTTACGGATTTTTCGCAGGAAACCGAGACGGTTTTACTTAGTTACCATTGGCCTGGTAATGTACGGCAATTACAAAATGTCATTCGTAACATCGTTGTGCTAAACAATGGACAACAAGTTACCCTAGATATGTTGCCAGCACCACTTAATCATTTCAATTCCAAACCAGCACAAGGACGAAGGACTCGAACTAAATTATCTTCTCCCAGTATGGCTGATATTGTTTCAGAAATTCGTCCCCTTTGGCAAGTCGAAAAAGAAACCATTGAATATGCCGTTCGATTATGCCAAAATAATATTTCTAAAGCGGCTGCATTATTAGAAATAAGTGCTTCAACTATTTACCGTAAACAAAATGAATGGGAAAAACAAGTTGAAAACATTAATCTTAACTACTAAGCCTTGAAATAAATTGCAAGCTAGGGTGGGCAAACGTTATGTGCATCAGCATTCCATTTAGTTCTGCAATTTAGATATTTTTAACTTGCGTCGCAATATGCAAATTATATTATCCTCATAATGTAAATTGCTTTTAAAATCAAGCTATTAGATTTTTGGCAAATAATTTGCTTTTATTAAGTATAAGTCAAAACAAACTAATATAATTGAGGAGAAAAAAATGGAAAATGTCATAGATTGCAATATTGTTTTTAAGAAGATAATTGGGGTCAGAGTCACATTAATTTTGGTAGTGAACCACTTATTACCAATGGTTATCATTTACAGTCTTTTTGGTTCTTTCTATAAATTATTAATTTTACTCTGACCCCAATTATTGAGTTTTTTCATAAAGTTGTATAGCTAGGCACGAGTAGAGCAGCTTTTAGCAGCCCGCTTTTGTTAGCTATTTTTTTCACATTTTGTGTCATAAAATCTAATAAAACAGCTTTAACAACTGGAACTGATACACCATTGCCCATTTGTTTGTACACCGCATTATCATTATCTAAAAGCTTGTAATTATCTGGATATCCTTGAATCCTCGCACATTCTCTTGGGGTAATACGCCTAGCAATATTATTTTGAATTACCCCTAGTCGATTAGAATCAGATGCAGTTAAGGTAATTGAAATTCCTTCAGGATCAAGAAACTTAAATACTTCAAAGGACATATTTCCACAGACGGGATTATATTTTCCATCATAACAACTTAAATATCCTTTTTTGATGAGAGATGATGTAATTTCATTAAAATTTTTGGCATCATAAAAAGTTTCAATTTGCTCTCTTGTCAAACTCTTACCATCTTGGTGTGTGCCAAATACTTTCTTTCTACGATTTGATATAAGAAGGTTCATGAACTCTATTTCATTTTGAGTACAAATACCTTTTACACCTAACTCCCATGAATGTAATGACTTTCCACCTCTATAGTCTATTAGCCTATACCCATCAAGTTGTGCAAAATCATAGTCAACTATTCTTTTTAGCTTGTCTGTAAAATCTGGAGAACATGTATATTTAGAATCTGGATTTTTCTCCAATATATCTTTAACCACTTTGGGTTTTATTTTTTCTTCTTCAAATAAAGAAGTTTGGAAATTTTCCATATTTAATTTAAATTTGTGAGTATCAGCAGCACCTAGATCACTATTTAAGGTAAGCTTTAATGTTCCATACATTACTCCAAGAATATATATTCTTACCCTATTTTGTGGGACATCATAATTGCTAGAATTCAATAAAAGATAATCAACAGAATACCCAATTTTCTCTAGTTTTTCTTTGATTGTTTGATAAGTTCTCCCTTTATCGTGTGTGATCAAACCACGTACGTTCTCAAGTAAAAAATACGCCGGTTTTTTTTGATTTAAGATTCTTTCGACATCAAAAAAAAGTGTTCCTCTAGTATCTCCAAATCCTTTTCTTTTTCCAGCGTACGAGAATGATTGGCATGGAAATCCTGCTAATAAAAAATCGAAATCTGGGAATTCATGGATTTTTCTAATGTCAGAGTATGGATTCTCCCCAAAATTTAATTCATAAGATAAACAAGCATTCTTATCTATTTCTGAACTAAATACACATTCTGTTTCTATTCCAGATTCTAAGCAAGCTTGTTCCATAGCAAGTCGCATACCACCTGTACCAGCGAATAAATCAATAAATTTAATCAAGTGTTTCACCTATCCATTGAGAAAGAATATCAAATTCTTGATTTGAATAAGCTACTGTACAGTCACTGTTGGTACAAATAGTTGATATAGCAGACGTTCTTTTAAAATTTCCTGCACCATCTAAAATATAGGCAATCTTATAACCATTTTAGTGCATAAGATTCATACGGTCTGCCGCTTGCCCTGCTTTTCGCTCAATTGTACTGTTTGTAGTAACCTGAAAACTAACTTCTATTCCTATTTTCTTATTTCCTTTTTCTACAACCACATCAAAAGGCATTCCATTTTCTTTTTCGTACCCAACTAACTCCATATAACCATTGCTGATTACATGGTAGTCCTCTCCTAATGATTGGGATAAATATTTTACAATTTCTTTTTTGTGCAAGTTGACCCAATGAATTTGCAGTAGCACCGCCTGTTATACGACTCACATTTATATAACGTTCTTTAACATATTTTTCTAAAATCGCTGTTTTTCCAAGTAACGTACCAATTTCACAAGCTACTAATCCTGCTTCTTCATTTACCGTTGATGTTGATCCAAACATCAATAAAACAATCATATCTTTATACAGGTCTGTTAGCTGCTTTTCTTCAATTAAACCTTCACCATCTATAAATAACTTTTTGTTACCAAGGCCACGAATTGGAAGACGTTTAAAATCATAAATATAATTATTTGAATTCCATGAGAATGTTATGAAATAATTGGGATCAGAGTAAAATTAATTATATACTTAATATTCATCAAAAATTTAATGTTACTTTGGTCCCAATTATTTTTAATAAAATTTTTTAATACGATGGTTGAGCATGATACATTAACTCAAAATAAATATCAAACATTTTTTTCGTTTCCTCGCCCATATGCATCAAGGCAAGCTTTTTGCATGTCCTCCCATCTCTTTGATTTATATCAGATATTATGAAAGATCAGGTAGGTTGGGTTAGTGATAACGTAACCCGACATTTACTTATTAACTTGACTATGAACAATACCATCTACCGTAGCAAATGAATTGGCAACGATGCTTGTCGAAAATCATTTAGCCGCTTGTGTTAATATATTGCCCAATATTCAGTCTATTTATGAATGGGAACACAAAATTGTCAATGATGCCGAGGTGTTATTATTTATTAAGACGCGCCGTGAACATTATGCTACTATTGAACAAACCTTGTTAGGATAACATCCTTATGACATACCTGAATTAATTGCGCTTCCTATAGAAACAGGCTTGCCGAGTTATTTGGTGTGGCTGGATAAGGTATAGAAATACCATTTTTTCAACAAATGCTATTTCTTTTTAAGGTATTTACAAAACTGAAAATTTAACTATGATGAAAAAAGCCCTAGTATTATTAAGTTTGTGTTTCTTCACCTGGTATAGTAACGCCCAATCTCAACAAAATTTTCCTGAATTGGAAAACCTTTTTGAATCTGAAGAACTAAACAACTTTTCCCCCTTTGAGACAAATCCACCCTTTGAAAAAGAAGAGTTAGGGGGAATTTCTGACATTCTACCTCCAGACGCGGCTTTTATCTTTTCAAGCTACCTGGAAAGTTCTTCCATGTTAGTAGCCCATTGGCAAATTGCCGATAATTATTATCTATATCGCGATCAATTTCAATTTACACTTAAAGGAGGTGGCATATTAGGCGCACCCCAATTTCCCCCTGGTAAAATCATAGATGATGTCAAATATGGGCGTGTCGAAATCTATGAACAAACATTAAGCATTAAATTGCCAATTGTTGACGCGCAGGGCTTAGACACTCTAACACTAGAAACCAGTTACCAAGGCTGCGCTGATGGGAGACTCTGTTATCCCCCTATTCAAAAAAGTGCCCTGGTAACATTAGAAGAAACTCCACAACTTAGTCAAGCGATAGAAGCTGATGACGCTGAATTAGCTGAATTAGCTAAATTAATGGATGGTTTAATACCAGAAAATAGGGGCACTCAATTTGGGGAAAAAGTAGAATTTCTTAAAGTTGATGAAGCTTTTATACTTTCAGCCGAATTTTCTGATCCCTCTCATCTCGTGGTACGGTGGAAAATTGCCGATGGCTACTATTTATATCAAGATAAATTGAATTTTTCATTAGAAAGTGAGGGCAAACTCGGTACACCACAATTACCACCCAGCACCCTGAAACCTGATCCTTACTTTGGCGATGCCCAAATTTATTTATCACCCCAACTTGAAATAATTCTGCCTATTCAAACAGCGCAGCTTAAAACTGTCGCATTGAAAGTTAAATATCAAGGTTGTGCTAATGCCGGCTTATGTTATCCGCCGACAACAAAAGTGGTTAATTTAAGTTTCCCTTCCAACGGCATTTCTGAACAAGATCGTCTCGCTAACTTGCTGGCTGATGCTCATATATTATATACCATCATGGTATTTTTCGGCTTGGGAATATTATTATCATTGACACCTTGTGTTTTCCCAATGATTCCGATTTTATCTAGCATCATTGTAGGGCAAGGCAAACAAGTCACTACTTATAAAGCCTTTATCATGTCATTGGTTTATGTATTAGCGATGGCATGTACTTATGCCATTGTCGGCGTTTTGACAGGATTACTCGGCGAAAATCTATCAGCAGCCTTTCAAAATCCCTGGATATTGATCAGTTTTGCGTTAGTATTTGTCGTCTTATCTTTTTCCATGTTTGGCTTTTATGAATTGCAACTACCGAGCGGATTACAAACAAAACTCACTCATTTCAGCAATCGCCAACAAGGTGGCACATTGATAGGGGTTGCCATTATGGGTGTATTATCCGCACTGATTGTTGGACCCTGCGTTGCGGCTCCCTTGGTAGGTGCATTAATTTATATCAGTCAAACCGGTGATGCCGTGCTAGGCGGACTTGCCCTCTTTTTTATGAGTTTAGGTATGGGCATTCCATTGATTATCATCGGTATTTCCGCCGGTCACTGGTTACCCAAAGCAAACAAATGGATGAATACAGTCAAAGCCGTTTTTGGAGTCTTGTTACTAGCCGTTGCGATTTGGATGCTAGAGCGCGTTATCCCAGGACAAATAACAATGCTATTATGGGCAAGCTTGTTGATTATATCAGCAGTGTATATCGGCGCGTTGGATAAACTTGATTCCAAAGTATCCGGTTGGCATAAACTTTGGAAGGGCTTGGGATTTATTTTACTGGTATATGGTGTATTGCTTATAATCGGTGCCGCCAGCGGCAATGTGAATCCTTTACAACCACTGCAAAATCTCAAAATAGGTGATCAGACAACTGACTCTAGCGTGGTGCAAGTGTCACCATTTAAAGCTATCAAAGGCGTAGAAGGACTAGAACGTGAACTGGCTGTAGCAAAAGCACAAAATAAGCAGGTGATACTAGACTTTTATGCAGACTGGTGTATTTCTTGTAAAGAAATGGAACACCTCACTTTGAGTGATCCTGGGGTGCAAAAAATATTGGCTCATTTTGTTTTATTACAAGCCGATGTTACACCCAATGATAAACAAGATAAAGCCCTCTATAAACGCTTTGGCATTTTTGGACCACCGGCAATTCTATTTTTTGATACGAACGGGCTGGAACAACAAGCTTATCGCGTCGTTGGATTTATGCAGGCTGAAGCATTTCGTCAACATTTACAAAAAATCGTTCAACTATAGATTGTCAGAAAAATAACTTCACAAAGGGCAGAGGTAAGGTGGGCAATTAAAACACTTTGCCCACCCTACAATTCTATTTTTGTTTCTTGTATGGTAGGTTGGATTAGCTTAGAGCGCGATAACGTAACCAGACATTTACCTAATAAATAGAGGATAATTCAATGTATATCAATAAACGATTAACTCTGAGCTTATGCATTAGCTTATTGGTTTTATCTAGCTATGCTTATGCACAAAGCTTCCCTCTTTCACTGAACAAAAGCTTATTTGCGGCGGGTGATTTATTGGAACTATCTGTCGCCGCTAATGTTGATGAAATCAGTGTGACAGAGGCTGATGTTTACCTGAGCGTCCAATTTCCAGATGGTGCTCTTTATTATTGGGATGGTCCTGGTCTGGAAGGGATTAATAAACGCAATCAAATTGTGTCATTAATCACCGGATGGTTTATCCAGAGCGTACCTGAAATTAAGCTCCTTGCCTTTGAAATTCCTACTGGGATACCATCAGGCACTTACAAGTGGTATCTTACTTTAGCAAAGGCGGGTTCAGATGTCGCGCAACCGGTTAACTGGCTAGCTAACGTCAGTGCCACATTGATGCTCACTGAAGATGAAAGAAACTTCCTTGATGGACCGTATGAATCGGGAGTTGACTTTTCTGGAGCTGATGATGATGGCGGAATCGATAAATTTTCTGCACCACTTCCTTCTGCACCAGCAAGCATGTCTGGTGGATCAGTTGTGGCTGCTGCTGAAATTATAGCACCATCGCCCTTTCCTGGTGATAGCCAGATTACCCCCATTTCAGGCACTTTGACAGCGGGTGATATTGATGATAATCTGAATTTTGCCGCCTTTCAAGATTATTTAAATAGGCAACAGGATGATCGTTCTTTACCCTTTATTAATATGTTAGATAGAGTGACATTGTCTATTGTTGATGATGCGGGAAAAGGGGTGAGTAATGCGAGTTTAAGGGTTCTCAATTCTCCGATAGATTCTGCACCGCTAATAGATACTTATGTGGGTACTGATGGGCGGTTTTACCTATTTCCACAATTTGACAGGGTGACAAATTCACAGATTAATTTGCACGTAGCAGCACCGGCAGATGAATTAGGTTCACCCAATTCAGTGTTGAATACCATACTGGATTTAGAACAGTTATCTGAAGACCGTCGCTTAACTATCACGTTGCCCGGTGTGGCGGCTAGTTTACCGCATTCATTAGATGTGATGTTTGTGATTGATACAACTGGCAGTATGTTTGATGAATTGCATTATATCATCACTGAACTACGTGACATCATTAGTGTGGTGCAAGCTCGTCATCAGCAGATTCGTATGCGTTTTGGTTTAGTGCTTTACCGCGATAGGGGTGATGAATATGTGGTGCGGGATTTTGCTTTCACTGACTCACTTAATGAGATGCAAATTCAGTTAAATGAGCAAAAAGCGAGAGGGGGTGGCGATTATCCTGAAGCTATGGAACAAGCTTTAGAAAAAGCGGTAACAGCCAAATGGAGCCAAGGTAATGTCGCACGCCTATTGTTTTTAGTCGCTGATGCCCCTCCGCATGATGAAAATTTAAAAGCGATGTTGGAACCGATCCGTATTGCGCGGCATAAAGGGCTACGCATTTATCCACTGGCAGCCAGTGGTGTTGGTGATAAGGCGGAATTTATGATGCGTCATGCCGAGGTATTGACACAAGGGCGTTATCTTTTCTTAACCGATGATTCCGGCGTAGGGTCTTCACATAAGGAGCCAAGTGTACCTTGCTATGTTGTGACGCGACTGGATAAACTGATTGCTCGTGTGATTGATAGTGAATTAGCAGGGCAACGTGTTGAGGCTGAAGAGATTTTGCGTCAGGTTGGAGATTATGATGCGGGTATTTGTGGGGATAGCAATGTGACTCCGCCCCCTATTCCGTCTGATCGTCTCGCTCAAGTTGAAAATATCAGAATTAACCTGCTTGAATCTTTTCCTGTACAAGTCAATATTATTGTCAACGGTTATTTCCGTGATGGCTGTGAGCAGATTGAGCAAATTCATAGCGCACAAGAAGATAATCTTTTCAAAGTGGTCATAAACACTCATTCAGTAGGAGAAATGTGTACAGAGGCATTAGTGCCTTTTGAAAAAGTCATTCCCTTGGATGTTTATGGTTTGAAAGCAGGTATTTATACTGTTGATGTGAATGCTGTGATAGACACATTTGAATTAAGTTTGGATAATGTGCCTAGTACGACGCGCCGCTAATATATCGGATAATAATTGTAGCCTGCACCTCACTGCCATTTAGTTAAGGGCAGTCGCGGTGGTGGTCTGCCCCGACGAAATCCCTTATATTTCTTGGAATTCAAACCTTCAGATTTGGATTCCAAAGCTTAACTTAATGGCATTGGATGTGTGCATAGAGTAGCCTACCCACCCTACCCACCCTACACTAACTAACAGGAGAAATAATCATGTTGAGAGTTATCATTGCTTTTGTGGGTATCATTATAGTAGGTGCCCTCTTTTTCATTCAATTTGATACCGAAGCTCCTGAAAAGAAGGGCATTCGCTCATCAGGGCAAAATAGCGCACGCATTGCCCTTGTCATGGGGATTGGCGATTATCGCAATGCTACGGATCCGTTTTATTTTGCTCAATCTACATCTATTACACCGCCACTACTGCCTATTATCGAGCCTTTGGCACCCGGTCAAGTTTTCACTGATCGCTTACAAGACGGTAATTCAGGTCCAGAAATGGTTGTGATTCCAGCAGGGCAATTTCGGATGGGCGATATTCAGGGTGGTGGATATGATGATGAACAGCCTGTGCATCGGGTGAATATTGATCAATTTGCGATGGGGAAGTATGAAGTTACCGTCGGTGAATTTAGACAATTTGTGAATGCGACTGGGTATAAGACGGACGCGGAGAAAGAGAGAAGTTGTTGGGCATTAGGTCAGAATGAGGGAGCCAGTTGGCGTGATCCCCGTTTTTCTCAAGCTGAGACACATCCTGTTGTCTGTGTGAGTTGGAATGATGGAATTGCTTATGCGGAATGGCTAACTCAACAAACAGGTAAACAATATCGCTTACCAACTGAAGCTGAATGGGAATATGCCACACGCGCCGGCACCGAGTATTCTAGATATTGGGGGAATAATTTCGATGATGCGTGTGGTTATGTGAATGTAGCTGATAAAACAGCTAAGAAAAAGTTTTCAAATTGGACTATTCACAATTGTACTGATGATTATATTTATACCGCCCCAGTAGGTTCTTTTAAATCAAACGTTTTTGGTTTATTTGATATGTTGGGAAATGTATGGGAATGGACTTGCTCTGAATATGAAGATAAGTATAACGGTAAAGAAAAAAAATGTGGAAGCAAAAATCATGACATGCGGTTTGTGGTTCGGGGCGGCTCGTGGATCAACAAAGCAATGGACGTGCGAGCGGCAGCCCATAGCAGGTTCTCGCATGACAACCGCTACAACAACATCGGATTTCGCCTCGCCAGGTAACCCTTTGATATTTAAGACTTTTTCCATTTAACGGGGGCTGGGGGTGTCCTCCAGCGAGGTTGTAGGGGCAGCGCCCCTGCTCGATTTTTTTAGGGGTATTTCCGTATTTTTATAGGATTATTATTTCACCAGAAATCCGATTTTTTCAAAAATCGGATTTCTATTTCAGGTTTCGTTCTTACAAAACCCTTACTCCTTATTAACCTGCTGTACTTGTACCCGGATGATTTCTTCAATATGCCGTTGTTTATCCTCATCCTGTAAAGCCACCGCCACTGAATGCCCTGCACGGACCAATTGTCCGATATATAGCATTTCCCTTTTGAGTGAAGTACATCTTTTGTAGGGGCAATCCCTTGTGGTTGCCTTTTTTTGTATCTCACCCAAACGAAAAACGCTATACTTATTGATCGTTCCCAATAAAAAATCCGTTAGTTGATCGTAAACTCTGTTTGAGTACAACGGATTAGGGAATGCAACGGATTTTAACGACTTTTGTTGATCGTTTCCCCTAAAAATCCGTTTGTTTCGATAATCCGTTGTACTCAAGAAGTCAAAATGAAGGAGTAAAAATGACAGATGAATTTTAGAATTTCTCAACATGCCTTAGATGAAATACAACGAAGAGCTATTCCTTTCAATTTGTTAAAATCTGTATTAGAAAAACCACAGCAAATTATCCCAGAAAAGAATGGAAGACACGCTTATCAATCACAAGTTGATTTTGGTTCCGGCAAGTTCTTTTTATTACGTGCTATTGTAGCAGATGATAACGATCCTGCTGTCGTTGTCACGGTTTACAGAACCCGTAAAATCAAAAAATATTGGAAAACATTATGAAAGTCATTTACGATATCGAAATGGATATACTACGTATCCTATTTAATGATAGCCCGGTTGAAGAAAGTGATGAAGAAAGGGAAGGAATCATTTTTGATTATGACAAACAAGGCAAACTGGTTGGCATGGAAATACTGGATGCCTCTCAACAAATTAATGAACCTTATACAATGGAAATGAAGTATGCCGTTACCAATTTTCATCGTTCTAAAATGCCCTTGTTAGCCAGGTAGCCCACCATTGCTAATATTAATACCAATCCAGTAAACCCACTTTTGAATTGCTCTTTTTCCACATCTTTTAATTTTGCCTGGTCACGATGAAGTGGCACATTTATGGGGACTTGCTAACGGTTTGCGTCCTTCCAAGTGCCTGGACTGCTTAATTTGCAAAGAAGAGCTTATTCTGACTTCAAATAAATAGCGAGCGTAGGCTCAATGCCATTAAGTATCGGGATGGCGAACACTTATGTTCGCCACTACAGTCCCTGAATACGTGAAATTTTGTAGGGGCAGACCTGTGTGTTTGCCCTTAACTTAGGAATGAGGATTTAATAACTTCCAAAACTTGAATGTCCAAACCTGCCAGGTTTTAAAAACCTGGCAGGTTTAATTTCGGGTTTTATTGAATCCTCATTCCTTAATGGCATTGAACCGGTATCTGCCCTTTAATTAACTATAAATCACAATCTAAATCTTAATTGATTGTTCAAATCAAATAGGATGACAATATTAAATCTTTTAATTCTCCGCATTGCCCATCATTATTGATAAACATGGTATTATATTCAATTTTTAAATGGATTTTACCTTTTTAGTTCACATATCTATTATAATTAAAATCTATACTTCTTTTCAATTATTTTTTTATAAGACTCTCTATGACACCCACTGAACGACGTGCCACCATTGCATTAGCCAGTATTATGTCTATGCGAATGTTGGGTTTATTTATGATTTTTCCTGTATTTGCCCTTTACGCACAAGATTTGCCAAGCGTAACTCCCCTATTAGTGGGATTGGCGATAGGCATTTATGGTTTGACGCAAGGGATTTTGCAGATTCCTTTTGGAATGTTATCAGATCGTATTGGACGTAAACCTATCATCTATATTGGTTTATCAATATTTGTGTTTGGTAGTATTATTGCTGCTTTATCCACTTCAATTATTGGCATTATTATAGGTCGTGCTTTGCAAGGCTGCGGTGCGATTTCTTCAACCGTGTTAGCACTCACAGCCGATTTGACTCGTGAAGAACATCGCACTAAAGCAATGGCGATTTTAGGGATGAGCATCGGAGCTTCGTTTATTTTCGCATTGGTTGCAGGTCCTTTATGTTATCAGTGGATAGGGATGTCCGGCATTTTTTGGTTCACTGCCATACTGGCTTCGGTGGGTATTGTTATATTATACCGCACCATACCCCAGCCGCCCACTTGTAGTTTTCACCGTGATACAACGCCTGCATTAGCACAATTTAAACGGGTATTACAAGATACCCAATTGCTACGCATAGATATTGGTATTTTCGTGTTACATTTGCTATTGACTTCAATGTTTGTTGTATTACCGATTGCTTTATTAGATAACCAAGTGGATGTGGCTCACCATTGGCAAGTTTATGTATCAGTGCTAATGGCTTCTATCATTGTTATGGTGCCATTGATTATTATTGCTGAAAAATATCGCCACCTGAAACTCATATTTGTGGGAGCAATAGGCTTGCTTGGTTTATCGCAAGTGGGATTGAGCTATTTTCATCAAAGTTTAACCGGTATTATTATCATGCTCTTTTTCTTTTTTACGGCGGTGAACTTACTTGAAGCCAGCTTACCTTCCCTGGTTAGTAAACTAGCACCAACAGAAAGCAAAGGGACCGCGATGGGTGTCTATTCAAGTTCTCAATTTTTCGGCGCATTTTTTGGAGGTGTAGGCGGAGGTTGGTTACATCAACATTATAGCATTGGAGCCGTTTTTGGTTTTTGTGCCATATTAACTATAATATGGTTTATACTCGCTGCCACAATGCGACATCCAAATTATTTAAGTAGCCACTTACTTAAAATTGGACAACTTAACAAAAAACAGGCTAATCAATTAACCCAATGTCTGATGCAAGTACCAGGTGTGGCAGAAGTCATGGTTATTATTGACGAAGAAGTGGCTTATTTAAAAGTTGATCGTAAGATTTTAGAGCCAGCCGCATTGGATAAATGTGCAGCTGTTTGCTGCTAAGTTTTTGATTTAATTGATATAAAGGGGAAAATGAAATGTCTAGGGGTGTTAATAAAGTTATTTTGATAGGTAACCTGGGAAATGAACCTGATGTGCGTTATACGCCGGCAAATCTTGCTATAGCAACTATCAGTTTGGCTACCAGTTTTTCAACTAAGGATAGACAAACCGGTGAATGGCGAGATGAAACGGAATGGCATCGCGTGGTTTTTTTTGATCGCCAAGCTGAAGTCGTCAAACAATATCTACATAAAGGTTCAAAAATTTATGTAGAAGGTCATTTACGAACTCGTAAATGGCAAGATCAAAATACAGGGCAAGATCGCTACATGACAGAAGTTATTGGTCGTGAAATGCAAATGTTAGACAGTCGTGCTGATGCCGGTTATGGTGCGCCGCAGCAGCAAAGTGGTGGTTATGGTGCGCCGCAGCAGCAAAGTGGTGGTTATGGTGCGCCACAGCAGCAACCGAATAGTGGTTATGGTGCGCCGCCTATGAATCAAGGTGTAGGACAACAAATTCCACCACCACCGCCTTCCAGTGACGGTATGGGACAATCCATTCCCCCATCGCCTCCGCCCATGGATAATGTGACTCAACCAAGTCCGCCGCCAGCAACGGATTCGACTAAGCCACCTGCTGATAAAAGTTTTGATGAGGATGTGCCGTTTTAATGAATGAGCAAACCATTGTTTTAGCCAGTGGCAATCCGGGCAAATTACGCGAATTTGCCCAAATACTACAATCCTTTGATTTTGAAGTAGTCCCTCAAAGTCAATTTAAAGTACCTGATGTCGCAGAAACCGGTTTAAGTTTCGTTGAAAATGCCCTTATTAAAGCGCGAAATGCTGCCCTACATACCGGTTTACCTGCCATGTCAGATGATTCTGGGATTGAAGTTGACGCGCTTAAAGGTGCGCCTGGTATTTATTCAGCACGATTTGCTGGTGTAGGGGCAAGCGATGAAGATAATAACCGGCTATTATTGGAAAAATTAAAAGGGGTAGCAGATGCCAAGCGCACGGCGCGTTATCACTGCGTCATTGTTTATATGCTCCATGCCAATGACCCCATGCCCTTGATTTGTCAGGGCAGTTGGGAAGGGCGAATTTTGCATAAATCGCGTGGTGAACATGGCTTTGGTTATGATCCGTTTTTTTATGTACCAACGCATGATTGTACTTCGGCGGAATTACTGCCAGCGGTGAAAAATGATTTAAGTCATCGGGGGCTGGCATTACGAGCTTTACAAGCGGCTTTATCAGCAAATTTATCTTAAAAATTTGGTTATACTTTAAACGGCTGAAATTTGGATTTTTATGTAGGGTGGGCAAGTCTTTTTTTGCCCACCAACAGTTAAAAAAAAGTCCAAAATTTACCAGTTAGTAGTATAAGTAGGTACGCAGTAGAAATCCGATTTTTCCAAAAATCGGATTTCTTGATTGAACAGCTTAAAAATGTTAAAGAGGCTAAATGAAAAAAATCATTGCAATAGTCGTATTATTGTTAGCAGCCCATTTTGTATCGGCAAAAGACATTGAAATCACAGACGTGATTACACAAGACGACTTTAAGGAATTTACTAAAGAATTTGGCAGTGCCCTATTATTTTCTCCAATGGCACCAGCAGAGCCTTTGGGTATCACCGGCTTTGATGTATCATTGGAAATGGTGATCACTGACATTAGTGATGATAAGGTATTCTGGAAAAATATGGTTGACGATGGTGATCCCTATTCTTTTATCCCCGTTCCCAGATTGCATGTCCAAAAAGGATTACCGTTTAATATAGACGTAGGTGCAATGTATGTTGCTATGCCCGATACCAATATCAAACTATGGGGGCTGGAAGCAAAATATGCCATTCTTGAAGGGAGCATGGTGACACCGGCACTTAGCGTTAGAGCCAGTTATAGTAAACTGCAAGGCGTTGACGATATTAACGTAGATACCCAGTCGCTTGATGTGCTAGTCAGCAAAGGCTTTCTAATGTTTACGCCGTATGCAGGTGCATCTCTTACTAAAATCAATGCCAGTGAAAACTCCGCATTAGTCACGCTGGATGATGTGAGCGAAACTGGTTATAGGGGATTAGCGGGGCTACAATTTTCGCCCTTTCCGCTGCTCATTATCAATGGTGAAATTTCTTATGGTGAAACCATGCAATATGGTTTAAAAATCGGATTTAGATTTTAGGTGAGTGTGCTCTTGATTTGATAACGTTTTTTTTGTAGGGTGGGCAAGATCCTCTTCTTGCCCACCATTGACGCTACATTAGTAGCTTGCTACCGACGACTTTCACTCCTTTTTTGAGTAGACCGGCTTGATCCTTGCCGAGGTTGGCTTCTTCTTTGACTAGATTGGCGGCTTGATCTCTGCTGATGTTTGTTTTTTGAACGCGATTTTTTGGAGTATTTTCTGTATTTTTTTTCAGCTTGCTTTTTAGCCACTATTTCCGTTAAATAACGAAAGTTAGCTTCAGATTTCGTCATGACTAGCATAATATTTGTAGTCATGTTCACTGCCATACCATCCACCGTACTCTTTTCCAATATAATATTGGCAGAGGCATTCGTTACCAACAACATGGCAAAAGCCACAATAAGCAATTTCAATTTCATGGAAATATCCTCCTGTTCATATACTGTAAAATTCCAGAGTCTTTTATCAACTATTATATTTATTATACACTTTTCAATTTTAAATGCAAATTTTCAGCGGCTGAAAATTTATAAATTATGAAGTCAACCCAATTTACTAGAAATAGAATTATTTACGCATTAATAATACTCATTGTGATTATGCTAGGGCTGGCTTCGCGCAGCTACCCTGAACTATTCCCCCTGTTTATAGCGACTTATGCCGGTGATACATTATGGGCATTAATGGTTTTTCTTTTAATTGGTTTTATTTTTCCGCAAAAATCAATTGTTAAGGTAGCTATTTTCGCACTACTATTTTCGTTTTTCATCGAATTGAGCCAGTTTTATCATGCTCCTTGGATTGACAACATTCGAGAATATCGCCTGGGTGGTTTAATACTGGGGTATCGTTTTTTATGGAGTGATTTGGTGTGTTATAGTGTGGGCGTTGCAATAGGTAGCGTTGGTGAAATAATTTGGTTAAAGCTTAATGGTTAATGCTATTAAAAATACTATTTTGCAAAAATAGTATTTCTTAAAGCCTTTTGATTTTTAATTCACAATTCACAATTATATACTTTATATGCGCTTTAAACAACTTGCTAACGACGGTTTAGCCCGTCGCACCTGTTTATATTTTCAACGTGGCATGGTAGAAACGCCAGCTTTTATGCCCGTTGGAACCGCTGGCACCGTCAAAGCTATGACCCCGGAGCAAGTTCGTGCGACTGGTGCAGACATTATTTTAGGCAATACTTTTCATTTAATGCTACGTCCAGGCACTGAAATTATTGCTGCTCATGGTGATTTGCATAACTTTATGCACTGGGAACGACCTATACTAACTGATTCAGGTGGTTTTCAAGTATTTAGTTTGGGAGAAATGCGCAAAATTAGCGAACAAGGCGTGACATTTCGTTCCCCAATAGATGGTGCTAAAGTGTTTTTAGGACCAGAAGAATCTATGGCAGTGCAACGCACTTTAGGTGCTGATATTGTGATGGTATTTGATGAATGTACACCTTATCCTGCCACGGAACAGCAAGCCCTTGATTCTATGAAATTATCCCTACGCTGGGCAGCACGCTCTAAGACAGCTCATGGTGATAATTCCGCAGCATTATTTGGTATTGTGCAAGGTGGGATGTATGAGCATTTGCGGCAAGCCTCGTTAGAGGGGCTAATAAAAATTGGTTTTGATGGTTATGCCATTGGAGGGCTATCGGTGGGCGAGCCTAAAGAAGAAATGCAACGCATTTTAGCTCACCTAACACCGCAATTGCCCACAGATAAACCACGTTATCTGATGGGAGTCGGCACGCCGGCGGATATTGTTGAAGCAGTGCGTTGTGGTATAGACATGTTTGACTGTGTGATACCAACTCGCAATGCCCGTAATGGGTATTTATTCACTCGTTTTGGGGTGGTACGAATTCGTAATAGTCAGTACCGGCACGATACCGCGCCCTTAGATTCTCAGTGTGATTGCTATACTTGTCAAAATTACAGCCGTGCCTATTTACACCATTTAGATAAAGCAAAAGAAATTTTAGGAACCCATTTAAATACACTACATAATTTGCATTATTACCAATACTTAATGCGAGGGTTACGAAAAGCCATTGTTCAGCAACGGTTAGAAATTTTTGTTAAAGAATTTTATGCAGCAGGGCAACCACAAGGGATTGCCCTTACATAATAATATTGTTGTAGGGCAAGCCCGATTGGTTGCTCTTCGTCGTCACAAAAACTAGAACTAAGGATAAAAAAATTATGGGATTCAAATGCGGAATTGTAGGTTTACCCAATGTAGGCAAATCGACTTTATTTAATGCACTAACCAGTGCCGAAATCCCGGCTGAAAATTACCCCTTTTGTACCATTGATCCCAATGTGGGGATAGTTGCCATGCCCGATGCTCGCCTGGATACATTAGCTAACATCGTCAAACCAAAAAAGATCATTCCAACGACTATGGAATTTGTCGATATTGCCGGCTTAGTTGCCGGCGCGTCGAAAGGTGAAGGGCTTGGCAATCAGTTTTTAGGCAATATTCGTGAAACCCAAGCCATTGCCCATGTTGTGCGCTGTTTTGAGGATGATGATGTCACGCATGTTAGTAATCAAATTAACCCGCAAGACGATATTGAGGTGATTAACACCGAATTGGCATTAGCAGACTTAGATACAATTGATCGCACCTTGCAGCGATCTATGAAAAATATCAGAAGTGGCAAAAAAGAAGCATTGGCGCAAAAAGAATTATTGGAAAAAGTTCACGCCCACCTTAATAACGGACAACCCGTTCGCACCTTGACACTTAGTGAAAATGAGCTAACCTTATTACGCGAATTGCATCTACTGACTGCAAAAAAGACGCTGTATATTGCCAATGTTGCAGAAGATGGTTTTGAACAGAATCCTTATCTTGAGCAAGTACAAGCCGTTGCCAAACGTGAGGGGGCAGAATTAGTATCAGTGTGCGCCGCGACAGAAGCCGAGTTAATTGGCTTAACGCCAGAAGAACAACAAGAGTTTTTAAATGAAATGGGTTTAAGTGAACCTGGGCTAAATAGGGTTATTCATGCGGGTTATCGTATGTTAGGTTTACAAACATTTTTCACGGCTGGTCCTAAAGAAGTACGTGCTTGGACAGTACGTATCGGTGCCACAGCACCAAAAGCCGCCGGGGTGATTCACACCGATTTTGAGCATGGTTTTATTCGTGCCGAAGTCATTTCATATCAGGATTTTGTCACTTTCAACGGAGAACACGCTGCAAAAGAAGCCGGTAAATGGCGATTAGAAGGTAAAGACTATATCGTACAAGAAGGAGATGTCATGCACTTTCGGTTTAATGTTTAAGGGCAACCACAAGGGATTGCCCCTACATAAGAATATTTATCGTGACAAAACTCTGTTATCACCATTATACACAAGGTTTCCGGATGGACACCTAGTACCATGTAGCGTAAATGAATCCGACTATTGATATCAGTGCCAATCATGGGTTGGATCAATGCCCTTAACTTAATGTCATTGGGTAGTTGCAGCCATTTTTTTACCCATGTTTCTACCTTGTCGTTTGTGGGCTTGCGGTTGGTTATAGCGACCCCCCTTGCGTTTGGGAGCACTATAATATTTTTTAGGCTGTGATGAAGAACCATTGCCACGAGATTTGCGTTTATTTTTGCGAGCGCGTTGTAATCCACGTGTGGGTTCCAGTCCAGGAATCACATGTTGAGGCACTTTTTGACCGGTATAACGTTCAATCCGTTCTAAATGAATGGCATCACCTGGCAACGCAAAAGAGATAGCCGTTCCCGATGCACCTGCACGTCCTGTACGCCCAATGCGGTGTACATAATCTTCAGCAAAACGGGGTAAGTCAAAATTAATCACATGGCTAATACTAGTGACATCAAGCCCCCGTGCTGCTACATCAGTCGCTACCAATAAGCGCAATCTGCCCCGACGCATATTCATTAAAGTTCGATTGCGTGCGCCCTGCTTCATATCACCATGTAAAGCTGCCGCGGAATGTCCTTGCGCTATCAATTCTTGAGCGAGTATATCAGCACCTTGTTTCGTTGCGGAAAAAATGAGCGCTTGGCTCAGTTCATTATCATCCAGTAAATGATGCAATAAGCGGTTTTTATGCTTAAGATCATCGGCTAGATGTAAGCGTTGTTCAATATTATGTTGAGTTGGCTGGCTTTCAATTTGGATGCGTTCTGGCTCCTTGAGTAAGCGATGCGCCAATGTTGACAATTCGTTATCCCAAGTTGCAGTAAATAATAATGTTTGACGATCAGCCTGGGTCAAATCGGCAATTTGATTTACCTCATCAACAAAACCCATGTCCAACATACGATCAGCTTCATCAAGCACCAACATATTGACATTGGATAAATCAATGCGACGACTTTTAATATGGTCAATTAAACGACCAGGAGTTGCTACCACGAGATCAACGGGTCGTGATAAGCTTCGGAGTTGAGGTCCATAAGGCATTCCTCCTACCAGGATAAGACTTGATAAACGAAGATTTTTACCATAGTTGCGAATGGCTTGATTAACCTGATTAGCTAATTCTCGCGTTGGGGTCAATATTAATACTGACGGTTTGCCAGACGTTTTTTTAAAGCGGCGCTTAGTCAGACGCTGTAAAGCAGGCAGCACAAAGGCAGCCGTTTTACCGGTGCCTGTATTTGCAGAAGCAATCAAATCATGGCCGGCAAGCACTTTTGGAATGGCTTCAGACTGAATGGGTGTAGGTGTGCTATAGCCACACTGTTGTACGGCTTTAAGGATCCCAGGGTGTAATTGAAAATCTTTGAAAGACACAAAAATTCCTCTTTAAGGAAAAAGCAAAAGCGCAAGCCGCAACGCTCAATACAAGATTTAAACAGGAAACGGCTGGCGCAGGAGTAGCGAATATCACTATTCGCATTATCAATTGTCGCCAACCATAATAATTGTGAATTGTGAATCGTGAATGGTAAATTATTAATTATGGAGATTGAGATTAATCAATAGCAATCTTCAATAACAATTCACCATTCACAATTAGAAAGGATTATCTAGCAATCATGTTGGCAACCTACTGTTTTACTAACATGGGGTCAATCATGGTATTATTCAAACTCACACCCCAATGTAAATGTGGTCCAGATGCACGTCCTGTCTTGCCAACTGTTCCAATGATTTGTCCTGTTTTTACGATTTGTTCGGGGGAAACGACAATCGTATTAAGATGACCGTATAAAGTCACTACGCTTTGACCATGATCAATAAACACTGTTTTCCCAGTGAAAAAATAATGACCTGTTCTGACCACTTTACCGGGCGCCGCGGCGACAACCGGGGTACCCAGAGGCACGGCAATATCTAACCCTTTATGGGGACTACGGCGTTGTCCATTAAAATAACGACGAAGACCAAAAGGGCTACTGAAACGCCCCTTGACAGGTTGCATTAATGGCAAAGGCGAATTTGAAGTTGCTTGCCAATAACTTGACAAAGCGGCTTGAATCTGTTTTTGTTCATGCCTAATGCGTTGTAAATCCTTGCGATTAGGATTAACTTTTCGTTTATTTTTAATCCTAACATGTTGTGTTTTGTATTTTTTATACTTAACTTTAAATGAATAACGTTTCCTGGTTTCTTGATCAATAACGCTATGCGATCCCACTTTAGCATTTAGGGGAACACCTACCAGTGCGACCCATTTTTTTCCATGACGCAATACCACTACTTGGCGTTTTTGATATAGAATTTTGGGTGGCGTGGCACTTTGCTTAGGCAAAGTTATCCAGGCAACACCACCAGGGACAGCTGATGTATGACGTAGTGAAAGAAGGGAAGTCGGTAATAAAGCGACTATCGGTGGAGGTGTTAAGACAGGCTTATATTGTATCAGTGGTTTATCAATTTCCGTTATTTCAGCCAGGGGGGATGGTTTGGAAGGTAGCGGTGTTTGGTCAATTTTGGTTATCTTTTCTTGACGTTCTATTGGTACGGCACTTGGTTGGGGTGGATGAACCGGTGCTACTGTACAAGATACCCCAGCCAAAGTAGCTACGCAGATGATAAAAACTTTTCCAAAGGAGATATTCATTTCGTTTAAACCTTTATGCTATAGTTATCCAGATAATATTGCGACTGAAAAATCCGATTTTTGGCTGATCACCATGGAAATAAATTTCCATGCTAACAGCTAAAGTCGGTTAAAACCGACTAAAAATAATGTGATTCGTAGTAGTCGGCTTTAGCCGACTTTAGCCGACTTTAGCCTGCAGAATTTATTCTAAGGCAGATGATGTGTGTATAGAGTTGCCTTTGTCAAAGGGGATTTTTCTGGCAATTAATAATGCTTCATTACGCAAACCTTGCGTTGTATCTCCGATACAGGCTTCTTCTTGATAAACCACTACTTGTAAATCAGCAAACATAAGCAATAATTCATTATCCCTCAAACGAAATTCAGGATTTTTTGGACCACAATCATTGACACAAGTGCGCGTAAAAGTTTGATAAAATAGCAAACCATTTGGTTTTAAGGCTTGTATCAAGGCAGATACTAAACTTCTATCTAAAAAATGACACACCACAATAACATCATAAGTAGCGGGGGAAGGTTTTGAAACACTCACATCACGTACTTGGGTATGAATTTGCCCAGGTTGAGTTACTGCATAAGCTTGTAAACGCTCAAGTGCCGTTTGAGCATAATCCCAAGCATAAGTATCTAAACCATGACGGGCAAGTAGGAGAGCATTAGCTCCCAAACCACAAGCTAAATCTAAAGCGGTGCCGCTGGAAGGTAATAAATGTGTATAAGCTGCAAGTACCTGACAAGGTGGGGGCTTATGTGCTGTTGTTTGGTAACGATTATTCCATTCGATTGCACTGTTCATATTTATCAATTGAAATTGGAAATTGGAAATGGGGAAACACGAAGTAATTGGGAATTAATAAAGAGCAAATTAACCGTAAAAATAAATAACATACCAAAATACCAGGTTAGAAACCCCGTTTTTTTGGAAACGATTTTTAACTGATAACTAATAACTGGTTATTTTTCAAATTCATTCCAATCTTTATCATGTACATTCCAACCTCGTGCCCAATAAATAAAAAAAGTATCAATAACTGCAATGATAACCTTGATGATATATTTAGCAAAAGCTAATTCAATAGCTTGCCAGAAACCGACAACTGGACCCCAGACAACCATGGTATATAAAATGGAATCAAGTGCTTGAGATGTAATGGTTGAAACATTATTTCTGAGCCACAGATGACGACCCTGGGTTTTTTCTTTTATATAATGAAATATCCAAACATCAAAACTTTGTGTGATGATATAAGCTAGAAGGGAACCAAACACAAATAGCGGAGTAAAATTAAAGATGGTGGCGATAGCATGATGGACATTTGTTGCAAATTCTACATGTTCTGGTACATCACTTGGCAAAAACCGTAAGCTAATATAAATCATAATAACCATAATGATACTAGCAGCAAAGCCTAATAATACAGCACGTTGCCCCTCCCTTTTCCCATATTTCTCACTGAGTAAATCAGTGGCGAAATAGATGCCAGAATACAATATAACCCCTAAACTGGTTTCCATACCAAAAATAACGGTAAGTTTAGGACCTTGAAAATTACTTAACATAATATTAAGTATCACAACAGTATAAAGCCCCATTTTACCAAACAGCCTGTAAAGTAGCAGCGTGATAGATAAATCAATTGCAACAGTTAATAACCACAATAAATCTTGATAGGTTGAAAAAAAATGCTCAATATGCTCAATATATGGAGACAACATGTTTTTCTAGTCCATTCTTTTTGGTAGGGTAAAGTACTTGAATAAATCACAATAGACATTATAGCGATTTAAAAATAATGCAGTGCATTTTTATTGCCATCATCGAACCTATATAAGTTAAAGAAACTGATCAATCATTTTACATTATAATAATTATATTTATCCGATTTTAGGTGTAAAATCAAAGCGAGATATTTTATTATCATAACGATTAACCTTGAAACTGTTCATGATAGCCTTATATCTACGCCTGTTTAATTCTTAATACAAAGGAGAGACCTGAAAAAATGACAGTTGAAGCTCATAAAGAAACTCTTGGTTTTCAAACCGAAATAAAACAACTACTTGATTTAATGATACATTCCTTGTATAGCAACAAGGAAATATTTTTGCGCGAGTTGATTTCTAATGGCTCAGATGCAGCTGATAAGCTGCGTTTTGAGGCACTGTCAGATGAGGCACTGTATGAAGGTGATGCTGATCTAAAAATTTGGGTCAATGTGGATAAAGATGCGCGGACTATCACGGTACGCGATAACGGTATTGGCATGTCGCGTGAAGAAGTTGTCGAAAATATTGGTACCATTGCCAAGTCAGGTTCTCAGAACTTTTTTAAAGCGTTAACCGGTGATGATGCTAAAGATAGCCAATTAATTGGACAATTTGGAGTCGGATTTTATTCTTCGTTTATCGTTGCTGATAAAGTGACTTTGTTAACCCGTCGTGCCGGATTAGAACCATCGCATGGAGTCAAATGGGATTCCAGTGGTGAAGGAAGTTATAGCATCGAAACCGTTGAACGTCAAACCCATGGCACAGAGGTGACTTTGCATTTGCGGTCCGATGAAGATGAATTTTTATCGGATTATCGCCTACATGGCGTCATCAAAAAATATTCTGATCATATCACCTTGCCTATTATCATGCCTAAGGTGACGACAGATGATAAAAAAGATGAAACCACAATCGAAGAAGAAGTGGTGAACACGGCGAAAGCCTTATGGACGCGGTCTAAAACCGAAATAACCGACGAAGAATACACGGAATTTTACAAACATGTTGCCCATGACTTTGAAGCCCCTTTGGCTCATCTTCATAGCAAAGTTGAAGGCACAAATGAATATACCGCGTTATTGTTTATCCCGGCTCGTGCGCCATTCGATTTATGGGATCGCACTAACCGCCACGGCATAAAACTCTACGTGCGGCGCGTGTTTATCATGGATGATAATGATAAACTGCTACCGCCTTATTTGCGCTTTATTCGCGGCATCATTGATAGCAACGATTTACCTTTGAATATTTCACGGGAAATGTTGCAACATAATAAGCAAATAGATGCCATTCGCTCCGGTACGGTGAAAAAGATCCTCAGTACGCTGGAAAACATAGCGAACAATGAGCCTGATAAATATGCCACTTTATGGAAAGAATTTGGCAGAGTCCTTAAAGAAGGTATTGTTGATGATACTGCTAATAAGCAACGCATTGCTAAATTATTGCGTTTTTCAAGCACGCATGACGATAATCCAACACCGGCTATTGCGCTTTCCGATTATGTTGAACGCATGAAAGAAGAGCAGAAAAAGATTTACTACATCACTGCTGACAGTTTTGCAGCGGCGAAAAATAGTCCACACATGGAAATTTTTCGCCAAAAAGATATTGAGGTGCTGTTGCTCTTTGACCAAATTGATGAATGGGTGAGCACACATCTGACTGAATTTGATGACAAACCGTTGCAATCGATCACTAAAGGTGACCTGGATCTAGGCGATTTGGAAGATAGCGAGGCGAAAAAAGAAGCTGAAAAAGTTTCAGATTCCTTGAAGCCCCTATTAGAACGCATCAACACCAGTTTAGGCGAAAAGGTAAAAGAAGTGCGCTTCACGCACCGTTTGACTACATCACCGGCGTGTTTGGTGGCTGATGAACAGGCAATGGATGCCAGTTTAGAACGCCTACTCAAATCGGCTGGGCAAGCAATCCCTGGTAGCAAACCCATTTTGGAAATCAATCCGCAACATCCCATTGTAGAAGCTATCAAAGAAGAAAAGGAAGATACACGTTTTAATGACTGGGTGTCTATCTTATTTGACCAAGCCTTGCTCAGTGAAGGAGGGCAGCTAGATGATCCGGCGGCATTTGTCAAGCGTTTGAATGAAATGTTTATTTCGATGGGTGATTTATCATCTTCCCGGATCATAACTTTAAATTAATTTGGAATTGGGGATTGGGAACTTATTGAAAAAGAAATACTATTTTTTTAAATAGAATTGAAATAATAATTCCCAATCCTTGTTTATAAATTTATTTTCAAAAAATATTGTGTAAGGTATTGAAAAATATCATTTTTTTTAATTTTTAGTTTTTTTAATTTAATTTTTTAAAAAAAAGACTAGACATCATGATTTTTTTCTGTTAGAATGTCTTTCACCTTTTTGGAGAGATGTCCGAGCGGTCGAAGGAGCACGATTGGAAATCGTGTGTACGTTTCTTAGCGTACCGAGGGTTCGAATCCCTCTCTCTCCGCCAATTTATGGTAGTCAGTGTCGGTCCCCTCGCGACGCAAAGTTGTGAACCCCGTCAGGTCCGGAAGGAAGCAGCGGCAGCAATGGAGGCGGGTGCCGGGGTGTGGCTGGTGCTGACTACCACTCTTCTTTTTTAATTATCATAGCAGTATGGCCTATCAAGTTCTAGCTCGCAAATGGCGGCCTCACAATTTCCCCGAAATGGTTGGTCAGACCCATGTTTTACGCGCCTTGATAAATGCCCTGTCTAATAATCGTCTCCATCACGCTTATTTATTCACCGGCACACGTGGCGTGGGTAAAACCACGGTGGCACGTATTTTGGCAAAATCTCTCAACTGCGAAAAGGAAATAACAGCTTATCCCTGTGGACAATGTGCCGCCTGTCGTGAAATTGACGAAGGGCGATTTGTTGACTTAATTGAAGTCGATGCCGCTTCGCGTACTAAAGTTGAAGATACCCGCGATTTATTAGACAATGTACAATATGCACCCACGCGGGGTCGTTATAAAATTTACCTCATTGACGAAGTACACATGCTATCGAACCACAGTTTCAATGCTTTGTTGAAAACTTTGGAAGAACCGCCACCGCATGTTAAATTTTTGCTCGCCACTACAGATCCCCAAAAATTACCCCCAACGATTTTATCGCGTTGCCTACAATTTAATCTTAAACGCATACCGCTGGAACAGATTATCCAACATTTGACTAAAATCGCTGAAGAAGAAGGTATTAGTTATGAATCTCAAGCATTACGCTTATTGGCACAAGCGGCAGATGGAAGTTTACGAGATGCACTCAGTCTATTAGATCAAGCAATTGCCTACGGGGCGGGCAACCTATCAAACGACGATGTAAGTCGTATGTTAGGTACGCTCGATCAAAATGTCGTATTAGAATTAATTAAAATATTAGCCGCTAAAGATGCTCCTGGGGTATTGCAACAAATTGCCCTTATATCTGAACAAAATCCTGATTTTGTGACGATTTTAGGTGACATTTTATCGTTATTACAACAAATTGCTATAGCCCAAATCGTATCAACTACCATTGATACTCATCAACAAAACAGTGAAGCTATATTGCAACTAGCCCAACAATTATCACCTGAAGATGTACAATTATTTTATCAAATTGCTTTATTAGGACGACGCGATTTACCATTAGCACCTGAACCGCGTGGCGGTTTTGAAATGCTCATGTTGCGAATGTTAGCCTTTCGCCCCAATAATGAACAACAACCATCACCGACTCAAGTCATACCAACGGCATCTTCCCCTGCCATGACTGCTTATGCTTCCCCACCTTCAGTCAATGTTCCATTTAAACCCGCCACTTCGCCTGCATTGACAAACACTAATAATGCTCAAAATGAATGGGGAAATATCGTACACTCTTTAGGGCTACCAGGGACGATCAAACAACTAGCTCTTAATTGCGAGCTTAAAAAACATGAAGGGGACACCTGGCATTTAACTTTGTCACCCGAAAAAAAATTCTTATTGACCGAGGATCGAACCCAGAAAATAGAAGAATTATTACAAAAACAGCTAGGTGGTCCACAAAATGTACGAATTCGTGTAGAACATCCTGAAAGCGAAACGCCAGCTATAGAACAGCAACGCATTGCCGAAACTCGTCAACAATACATTGTCAAAGCTGTTGACAAAGATCCTTTTATTCTTTATCTGAAAGAAAAATGTGGCGCACTTATTAATAATGTGACAGTGCTTGAATAAATCAGATTATAAATCTCGTATTTTGTCAAGGTTATATTAACGAATTTTAGGAATACAAAGCTAAAGCTTTGTATTCCAACCTACAAACAAAGTCGTACTTGGTAATAAAGAAATGACTGAATTGATAGAAATTGAAACTCTTGAAAACGAGGTACGGGATATTATGCCATCAAGGAACCATAGTCTAGCGGTGGGTAGAATAACAGGCTTATTATTTAAGGACGAAAGGTTGACTGTTATGCCAAAACTCAGCTTAGATAGCAGTCAAATTGATCTCAGCCAATTTGCTTTCAAAGCGAAAGATGAATTAATTCCTGACATAAGCGTTTATCTTGAACTACCTGAAGAATCGGAAGATGAATTGGAGCAGGATATTTTGAAAATGACTCAAATGCCAGAATTAGTGATTGAAGTACTTTCGCCAAAGCAAGCGATTACAGAAATTCTTTCCAAGTTCAAGGCTTATTTTACGCTCGGTATTAAATCATGCTGGTTAGTTATCCCCTCCGTGAAAGTGATCAAAATTTATTTTCAAAATGGAAACAAAATTTTTGATATACAACATGACACTGAAGTTATTGATGAAATCATAGATATTCGTTTACCTATCCAAAGAATTTTTTTCAAGTCGATGATGATTAAAAATACATGACTTCTATCTGAAATAAACGAATTTTTTAAAATGGTATATTTTGTTATATTTCGTGTCATTAACTGAAAAAAAGTCATTTATCTGTTATCATTAATAATAGTTGATCAATGTTGATAATTCGCAATGATCATTTTTAAAGTTGTTAAAGCAAGAGGTGTGTCAACATGAACAAATCTGATTTTAAATCACTACTAGCAACCCTATTGTTAGTCATGATGGTAGGCTGTGTCGATGCCACCCCACAAAATAATGAGGCTGAAATTTCCTGGTTGGAAAAATCAAAACAAGCTATGGGCAACATGTGGGGTCAATCCACAGAAACGGCTGAAGAGTCAGTCAATCCGTCAACGGAAATGACGGAACCGGTTGAAAAGAAAAACGGATTGTTTGCAGAAATGTGGAAAAAAGTGACTCCAACACTTAATAAGGTGCTAAACCTTGAAAAAGAACAGGAAACATTACCAGAGTCAACTTGGTTTGGAATCGGTAAAGATAAAGCAGATAGCATCAGTGAAATCAATCTATTGCTTGATGAAGCCGTAGAAATTTTGAGTATCTCTCATTCTACTGAAACCAGGCAACGCATTCGTGCCTTCGAAGCACGAAACAGGGAACTGAAACAAATCATTTCCCAACATCGCCAGGCTAAAATTAGTGCCCCTATTAGCTCAACTTGGCAAACCACGGTGGCAGATTATGATGCTAAAATCCAGCAATTAACCAAGCAAATTGAAAAAAATTATTACCAAATTGATGAACTTAAAATTCAATTTGCTAAGGAATTGGCTGATAACGGTTTATCTATAACCGACGCACAATTAGAAGTGCTATTATCCAGTGTGGTGGGAGACGATATTATTCAAAGTAGTATCGTTTATGATAACGTGAAACAAATCAGTCAACAGCTGATGACGCTCACCACTGAAAGCGGTGAAGATTTAGACATTAGCCAACGCTATTATGGTATGTACACTGTGCTGCTCAAAACGCTGGTTCACATGCAGCAAAAGTTCATCAATAATATTGATGAAAAATACTTACCCAAAATTGCTCAAATTGAGGCTGATGTTCAAGATATCAGCGCGATAACCCGAAATTTATTGCGCGGAGAACGTGATAAAAATCGTCGTCAGCATTTATCAGCTAACCTTGAAGCTCAAAATTTGACGTTAAAAACGTCAAGATTATACAAAAAGCACCTAAGGGCGCAACGCCGCAAAGTAGTTCTTGCCAAGGAGAAAACCATGGCAGATTTACAAATAGCGCACAATACCTATAAAACGGTCAGCGTCAGTGGTGAATTGATTAATTTACTACGCACTAGCCAAAAATCTTTTGAGTTATTGCTTAATATCCAGGTACCAGATTTATTGGTTTTCCAGAACTTGCAAATGAAACAAGAGTTTGCCATCCTAACTCAAAAATTGGCTAAAGAACAGTAACAAAATAACTTGAACATTTAGTAGTGATGCAAGAAACCCCGTTTTTTCAAAAAACGTCATTGCCCCACTAATAAAGTTAAGTTTGTCACCACGTTGAGTATACTTTTATTTCATGGCTGTAGGGCGAACATAAGTGTTCGCCCTGGCTTAAGTCAATGGCATTGAGAGGCGAACCTGCGCGTTCGTACCTGACTTAATGGCATTGACACGCCCCATACTTGGAAAAACACCGTTTAATTTCCCTAATAACTTTCACTTGATAGAAGACAGAACACATTATGAAAAACGGACTGGCTGGCTTAATGAAACAAGCCCAAAAAATGAAAGGCGATTTTGAAAGCGCACAACAGGAATTAGCTGATTTGGAAGTCATTGGCGAATCTGGGGGCGGTATGGTCAAGATCGTTATGACGGGGCGGCACGATGTGCAGCGAGTTGAAGTTGATCCTAGCTTAATGAGCGAAGATAAGGAAATGTTAGAAGATTTAGTAGCAGCTGCCATTAATGATGCAGTGCATAAAGTTGAAAGAACGAGTCAAGAAAAATTTTCGGGTTTAACAGGTGGACTCGGATTACCGAATGGTATGAAGTTACCTTTTTAAAAGAACATACCGGTTTTTCAGTACGAAATACTATTTTTCCGTCAACTAAGTTTTTTCAAAAAACTGGGTTTCTAAGAATTTACAAAATAATTATCCTCATGGGCAATGCCTCTCAGCTTAATCAATGGTTTAAAACCTTCTTAGGACAACGCTTATTACGCGAAGAAACCAAGGTTTTGCAACAAATTTTACCCCAGTTATTTGGTTATCATTTATTGCAAATTGGCGACGTGGGACACGGCTGTTTGCTAGAAAGCAGTCGTATCATGCACCGCTGCGTATTAGGCAAGACCGTCAACACTATTTGTAAACCCTATTCCAGTGTTTATGCTTTAGCTGATGATTTGCCTATTGCCAGCGATAGTATTGATGTTGTCATATTGCCACATATTTTAGAATTTGAAAAAAAACCGCATGACATCTTGCGCGAGGTGGAAAGAATATTAATTCCAGAGGGTCATCTAGTCATATTGGGTTTTAATCCGTTGAGCCTATGGGGATTCTGGTGTTGGTTGTTTGCGCGACGCGATACTGTAGCGTGGTGTGGACGATTTTTACCGTTAGTACGCCTAAGAGATTGGTTAGCTCTTCTAGGATTTGACTTGAAAAAACAAGAAACTTTCTTTTTTGGTTTACCTTTTCAAAAAGACCGGTTTAAGAATTACACCCAATTTTTAGAAAAAATGGGTTCACGCTGGACTTTTAATTTTGGAGCGGTATATATAGTAGTTGCACAAAAACGTGTCGCCACTTTAACACCTATTAGATCAAAATGGCTGACTCAGCCGATATTAGTAACAGAAGCCATCGGCACACATTTTGAAAATACATTGAGAACACAAGATGACGATTCCCATTGTTAAAGCGTTTACTGACGGTGCCTGTCGTGGCAATCCAGGTCCAGGCGGCTGGGGCGTGTTATTATGCTTTTCTGACCAAGAAGAACAATTGTATGGTGGCGAGCTTAATACAACGAATAATCGCATGGAATTATTAGCCGCTATTAAGGCGTTAGACAGTTTAACGCACCCCAGTCACGTTTACTTAACGACTGATTCTGTATATGTTAAAAAAGGCATCACCCAATGGATTGAAAATTGGATAAAACGCGGTTGGAAACGAGCGAATAACAAACCTGTCAAAAATGTTGACTTATGGCAACTCTTACACACCGCCAGTCAACGCCATAAAATTGAATGGCAATGGGTCAAAGGTCATAGTGGACATCCAGAAAATGAGATGGCTGATCATTTAGCTAATCAAGGAATTGACTCCATAATTGGGTAGCACTAAAGAGGATTTTCAATATGCGCCAAATTGTCTTAGATACCGAAACGACGGGTCTTGAACACAGAGAAGGTCATCGCATCATAGAAATTGGTTGTATAGAAATCTCAAATCGACGCATCATAGACAAACGTTATCATCAATATCTGCAACCTGATCGCAAGATTGACACAGAAGCGGCTACTGTCCACGGTATCACAAATCAATTTCTCCAAGATAAACCGCATTTTGCTGACATCGTCAATGAATTTATGGATTTTATCCGGGGTGCTGAACTGATTATCCATAATGCCGATTTTGATGTGGGTTTTATTAACCATGAATTGAATTTGCTCAATCAAAACTGGAAGCTATTGGATGATTATTGTCGAATAACAGACACTTTAGCTTTAGCCAGGAAACGTCACCCCGGTCAAAAAAATAATCTGGATGCCTTATGTAAACGTTATAATATAGATAATTCTAAGCGTAAGCTACATGGTGCATTGCTTGATACGGAAATTCTCGCTGAAGTATATTTAGTCATGACTGGTGGACAAGTCAGTTTATTGGCTCAAAATAACAATATTTCAGAGCATTCCAATAATATCATCAAACCTATTTCTGAGAAAAGAGCGCGTTTAACAATACTGGCACCAACTACTGAGGAATTACAAGCCCATAAACAATGTTTAGCCGCGATTGATAAAGCAAGTGGTGGTAATTGTTTGTGGCAACGTTTGGAGCCATGATGCTCAAGCTTATGGCTATTTTTGTAGCTTCCGATACTTTTATGTTAACTAATTTTAACAATAGCACCCAAACATTGGGTGGGGGTATCTCCCAAAGTTCTAAATAATTTTTAGATCGCTTTAAACAACCCAAATTGACTTGGTTCTCGCCAATTTGAAAGGATTGTTAGTTTAGCTTCGCTGACTTCGTTTCAGGTTTTACCAGTTCGAGGTTTTAGTTTTTTGAAGAAAAACTAAAACCTCGAACTCACTTTTTAGACTGAACCAAATACCTGCCACTTGAGCTAAAGTCCTTTGACTATAACTGTTATTCATTAGACTCAAAAAGGGATAATTTGTCAAGAAAATCGTTAACTCTATATTTCATTTAAGACTGATTTTTGTTAAATATTGTTAATATTTGTTAGCAAAAGATTTACTATGCATAAACCTTCATTATAGAGAGAGAACTATGGAACTTAAACAAAAAGGTGAAAATACGTCAATTGACGTTAAAAAATCGTTTACAATAACGATGAAGTGGACAACGGCTGCGGATTTTGATTTGGCGGCTGTTTATGAAACGAAAGACGGTAAACAAGGACTTGTTTATTTTGGTGATAAAGGAAAATTGGAGCAATTTCCTTACATGAGCCTCAGTGATGATGAGGGCGTAGGCGATACTGGTGGAGATAATGAAGAAACCATGCGTATCTACAGTTTAGATAACATGAACTACGTGTGGATATTTTGTTGGGACTATGGCATGGTACAAAAAGGACAGGCAGCGCGTTTCAAAGACAGTGATGTTAAACTCACGATGAGTGATGAATCTGACGAGCGTACTTTCGTTGAGATCGACACAGGTGATAAGGGCAATGTTTGTTGCATCGCCACCATAGACAATAATGATCCTGAAGCTGCTAAATTGATTAATTATAGCCAAGTCGGGACCTTGCAAGGACTTAAAAAGCTTGAGCAATTAACAGATATTGTACAGCAATTTATTATATAAAGCAGCTCAGGTGGGCAAGATGTTGCCTAGCATTGGGCAGACAACGTGGAGTTCAGTCTTTAAATCATTGTCTGCTCTTCCTACCTCCATTTTTACGCTACTTTAACTGAGCCTATTCCTATTATTCCACAATTCGGTATTTGGAAACCACTTAATTGTAGGGGCAACCACAAGGGATTGCCCCTAAACTGACGATAATTTTGATAATCTTTAAAAGCGCGTTGGTTGTTTTGCATCAAAACAAGCGAAAGAAATTTTCTGTTGTTACACGTGCGATGGTTTCAAAACTTTCATTCCGTAATTTGGCAATAAATTCAGCAACTTGTTTCACATAGGCAGGGTAATTGGTTTTGCCGCGATAAGGCACTGGTGCTAAATAAGGTGAGTCAGTTTCTACTAACATAACATTTAAGGGTACCTGTTTTGCTACCGATTGTGAGACTTTGGCATTTTTAAAAGTGACAATACCGGAAAATGAAATATAAAATCCCATATTCATGACTTGTTGAGCCACTTCCCAATCTTCAACAAAACAGTGCATGATGCCTCCAACATCAGCAGCCTTTTCTTCGCGCAAAATGCGTAGTGTGTCAGAAATGGCATTGCGGCTATGAATAATTAAAGGTTTACCGATTTCTTTAGCGGCTTGAATATGGGTACGAAAACGCTGTTGTTGCCAGGTTAAATCGCCGATGCTACGAAAATAATCTAAGCCGGTTTCACCAATGGCAATGACATTGGGATCATCAGCTAAATTCGTGAGCGTTGACACTTCAACGATCAGATCAGGTGAGCTATTAGGATGAATGCCCACTGATGCAAATACGTTATTAATGCGTTGAGCAATTCCTAATAGTCTTGGAAAATGATCAAGATCAATAGAGACACTCAGAAAATGAGTCACGCCCTGAGCCTGGGCGTTAGAAACCAGGGTATCGGGATCACTATTTTTAATTAAATCTAAATGGCAATGTGAATCAACTAACATAATCAGTTATCAGTGAACAGTTATCAGTGAACAGTTATCAGTGTAAAACTAACCCACAACTTTGTTACCCACTAAATTTATCAGGAATGGATAACTGGTAACGGAACACTGATAACTGAATATTACATGGTATAAGTCCGTCTGTCTAAATTCAGTTTACCAACCAATATATCTTCAATTTTTTTTCGGGTTTCACCTTTATCCATTTCACTAAAATGCACCCCAATGCCAGATGGACGGCTTCCCTGGCTGTCTTTGGGATTAATCCAAACAACTTTACCTGCTACAGGTGATTTTTCACCGTTGAATAAAGTCAATAATAAAAACACTTCGTCCCCTAATTTAAACTTGTTGTATTTTTCAGTTTTAATGAATAAACCACCTTGTTTAAGAAACGGCAAGTAAGAAGAATATAAAGCACCTTCATCGGGAATATTCAAGGTGAGCATATTTTTACGTAAGCCACCAGGGCGTTTTTTAACGGGCATATTTATTTCCTACGGCGTATAGCGGATTTAAACCAGGCAATAGCAATTGATTCTAATAAGCCTTGCGCTTTGACATTAGCCTTGCTGGTAACTAATTGATAAGCTTCTGTTTGTAAGTCTAGCAGTTTAAATAAACTATGCAAGTCAAATTGCCTGGCAAAGCGTTGTAACATTTCTTGATAATCATGGTTAACCAGGTAATGGGTTTGAGCTGTCATAGCATAGCGAATCATATCCCTTGTTCCACTCAACATCCACTGCAAGATAGGCACTACCTCTAATTGGCTCCACCCTTCTGCAATATGAACAGGATCATTTTTACCACTGGATAATGCTGCTAAACTATCAAATAATTCACGCCGCTTTGTCATGTCATTGGCTAGGGCAAGTGCTGCGAAAGGGGCTTGGCTAGAAAGGTTCAACAATAATCGAATATCATAAGTGGGTGAATTGTTTAACTGGTTATGTAGCCAAGTTTGTGCCACTGCACTTTCTGAACGAGTGAAATCCAGACGTTGACAACGACTACGAATCGTAGCCATTAATGCCATTGGTTGATGACTGACTAACATGATTAAAGTTTTAGGCGGTGGCTCTTCTAATAATTTTAATAAACTATTAGAGGCATTGCGATTCATCGCTTCCGCGGGCTTGATAATAATGATTTGATAGCGTCCATAATGCGCCGTAAGAACACAAAATTGAATTAAGTGCCGTATTTGGTCAATTGAAATTTGTTTACCGACATCTGCGGGTTGTATTTGTAATAAATCAGGGTGTGTTTTAGCTTGAAGCAGGTGACAAGGTTTACAATGTCCACAGGCTGATCCCGACTCTTCCCCTGTTTTTAGGGGCGTTTCACACAATAAAGCTTCAGCTAAACATTGTGCAAACACGCCTTTACCCATTCCGGTGGGTCCACATAATAATAAAGCATGTGGCAAACAGTTTTTTTGCCAACGCTGCATTATTTTTTGCCATAATACATTATGCCAAGGTAATATAGTGTTCATGCTGGTATGATTTTAAATAGTGTCTATTCGCAATTGCAAATTTTATATACAATAGACTTGTTCCTAAATAATTTGAACTGTAATTTATGTGATTAGTATGATTATCATGAGTTTTTTTGGACGAGAGTCTATAGAATCATATCCTAATTTTTCAGAAAAATAACATCAATCACAAAAATCATAGTTCAAACTTTATTAAGGAACAAGTCTATTATTAAACTTTCAGAAATGAACTAGAAATGTTTTTGAGGTAGATTTTTCGTGATTGAGAATGATGAGTAGAAATGACTAAAAACTGAAAGACGGTGCATCTGAGCGTGACCAGCACTCAATGCACCTAACCACAATTGATAATTAGGTAGGATTAATTTTAATTATGGTTGCTTATAAGTAAGCAAAATGAATGCCAATTTTTTAAAGGCTCGACAATTACTAGGCTTAGTTATTTCGTTTCGTACTTTTTAACTGAATCACCGACCCAATGCATCAGGGTATTTTCTAATCTGACTAATTGTTGTGCCGTTTCAAAATCTCGCGGGTTCATCCTTAAAATGTAGGCAATGATTTTGAAATTAAGGTATTAAGTTCTTGCCACTGGTGTTGATTTTCCGTCAAATGAGGCGAAGTTAAATTTTGGCCTGTTGAGTGAGCCAATTGAGAGTAAGGGTTTGGCAAAGTTTTATTAAACTCAGTAAAAATTTGATATATCGGAAAATGACTTCTTGGGGACGAAAATGTTGGTCTAATGCGGGTGTAACATTGGCGTTGCAGTGTTATAGATAAGACAAAGGTGAATAGCGGGTTGAAACATCTTATGTTAATGCTTAATGGTTAATGATTAATGTTTATAGTTTGAACAGCTAAAAACGTGATTTTTTATTTAACGGCAGACTTCACAAGTTTTAGAAACTTGGAAAAAATAAAACTCAATCGTTAGTAGTATAACGGAAGATTGTTTACCATTAACCATTAACCATTAGACATTAGTAACAAGCTGGATTCCAAACTAGGTAACGAGCATTCACCCATCCCATAGTGTTTCGATAGTCTACTTGATACCATTTATTTTCGTTTGGAGCATAACCCATCCCAATCACCATCACACATTTTTCATTTCGTGGAATTCGCCCCACTTTTGGGCTACGATGATTGGGGCTTTGACGAATATTTAAAACATCCTTTTTGGGTATATTGACTACTTTATAATAGGATTCTTCATCCTCAGTAGCTTGAACAATATTTTGCCAGCCTGATAATACAAAAAAAGATATAAAAATCAACAGCTTGGCAATTTTTCTTGTCTGAGAAAAATATAATATCATATTAACTTCCTTTGATGCTTATCATGTTCCGATTGTCCAAACTCAAATTGAGTTTGCTATACGCAGCGTGGAAACAAACTTAACTTTTCATATGAGGTTGATAAGCAAAAAAAGATGCAACCCCTTTTGGAACTCCATAAGTTGTATCCGCGTGCAGTATATACTTGACACCGTCAAAGACTGATTGTGTCACACAATGAAATATGCATACTTTGTGCCAGAAGCTGTTTTTGAAAATGGTACCTGGTTTCAACTACTGTGAAACTGCGTGCGCTCCGCTAATCTAAAAATTTTATAACCGCTCTATTTCGACGTTGTATAGACTTTTTAAGGGTTCTTTCATAGCTTTTAATTTTATCTATTATTTGATTGTCATCTTGATAAAATTCTTTTATCAAAAGAAGTGGATCAACACTTTTATTATTCGGTTTAATTTCAAAATGCAATTGTGCCTCAATGGCATTTCCGGATGAACCATTAATTATTCCTATCACTTCACCTTGTTTAACCTTTTGACCTCTTTTGACTGAGGCACGTTTAAGATGAACATAAAGCGTGTAGAGTTTATTACCATGATGCAATTTCACATATAAACCGGAACGAGAACTTCTTTTAACTTTTGTAACTGTTCCATCAGCCGCCGCAATCACATTAATTTTATCAATATAGATATCATAGCCCTGATGTTTTCTTTTTTTACCCTTCCAATCATCGCGTTTGGAACCAAAGTGGGGCAGTCCATCACGAATAAAGTCAGAAGGAACATATCCAATAGACCGAAGCAAAAATTCGTCTATTAACATGTCCTGTAAGGGAATTTGAAATAAAATACTATTGAAGAAGAACATCATTTTCTTCGAACTCCTGATTTCACTCAACCAGTCATTTTGAGCAGTGCGTTTTGAACAGGCTGGAAGACATATATAATATTGATAAGGAGATGAAGTTATTTCAAATTCATTTTTGCTCAAATCCGTTAAAAAAGTTGCAACAACCCGAACGATTCGTTTTTTTCCATCATAGAGTGCCCAATGGATACCTTTTAAATTAGGATAATCCACTTTTATTTTGCCCTTGTCACTGACCAAACAATTCTGCAACGATAGGATTAATTTTCGCTTCCATAAATCATAAGATTTTAACTGACAACCACTATGGCGAATAACAATAACAGCATTATCTTGGTCAAAAAAGATATTATTTATCCTACCTGCATGACTAGCCATTGGGAGCCATAATAAAACGATAAAAATAAAAGTTCTATTCAATATTTTTTTCTCCTTTACAATCTTCATGACTTTCTGTTAGGTAATATGAATTAACCCATCCCTGTAATTCCTTATATTGCACTTTAACCCACAGATGGTTTTTGACAGGATGAAGTTCACCTAAGTATTCAATACATTTTTCGGTCGATGTTATTACCCCAATAGCATGTTGACGAGAACCATAACTGACACGTACATTTAAAACGTCATTAATGGCAACACGGGTGACATCATAGTATTTTTTGGCTTTAAAGTCATTAGATACTTGTTGTTGAAGCACCACACGCGGCTCAAAACGTTGTACTTCTAAAAGCAAAGCTTCGGCTGTCAGGTATTTATTTTCAAACTTTATGCGATTTTTTCGTTCTATTGATAATTTGCTTTCAGCAATACGACGTGCTTTTTGTTCTTGGTTAATAGTTGCCTCGGTTTCGTTTAGGATACGTTCTACATCCGTTTTTCTTTCTGTACGGAATTGGTGGTTTTTATACCCTAAAATCGTTGTAACAGCACAAAGCAATAAAATAACCCCAATGTAGGAAATATGTAATCGGCGATAACCTGATTGAGATACGTTAGTAGTTGAAATAACTTGAGGTGTGGGGGCTAACATTTTTGAATGCCATTGTTCCACAGTTTGAGGTCTATCTTCCTCGCTGAGTTGTAAAGCCCAATCAATGGCTTGTAATAAGCTTTTCCTATATTTACCTTTTCCAATTTTGACGGCGGGTATCATAGGATCTTTCATGACACGACGAGTAGCAGCCGGCGGTGCTTCACCGTTAATAGTACAATACATGACCGCCCCTAGCGCGTAAATATCCGTCCACGGTCCTTGATCTTTAATTTCATTATCATATTGCTCTAAAGGCGCGTAGCCAGGGGTCACGATACTGGTGACGCTACGACTTTTTTGCCCAACTGCAAAACGGGCGGAGCCAAAATCAAGCAAAATAGGCGTTTCATCGCTTCGAATATAGATATTATTTGGCTTAATATCACGGTGCAAAAAACCTGCCAAATGTAGTTCTTGAAGCCCGTCTAATAATGGCAATACGATGGCTAAAAGTTCTTCTTCAGTTAAAATACGTCGTTGTTTTAAGTAGTCCGTCAGACTACAGCCCTTTTGGTACTCCATGACCATATAGGCGGTACCATTGGCTTCAAAGAAACGTAATACCCTGACAATACCAGGGTGTTTAAATTTCGCCAGCACTCGTGCTTCATCAATGAAGCATTTTAGGCCCCATTGAAATGATTCTTCATAAGAAGCCGATCTCACATAAACCGTGTTCCTACCTTCACGGACAGCAAAATCACTGGGTAAATATTCTTTGATAGCCACTGATTGACGCAAGTGAGTATCTGTTGCCAGGTAAGTGATACCAAAGCCACCTGGTTTTCCAAGTACTGACTCAATTTGATATTCAAGCAGCCCAAATCCTTGTGGGAGTGCGTTACGATATTGTTGCTCTTCCAAGGTTAGTGCCTAATCTTATGGTTAGGTATTTTGAACATGAGATAATTAGTGTTCATCCGAAAACTTCTTCAAAAATCCCGACAGTTTTAGAAATTATTTTATGCACGTTCCTAATCCACAAAAATGATGAATAAGGTGGATATGCTATAGCTTCAGTCGCCCTACACAGAAAAAGAAGAAATTGAGCGAAGCTAAATTCACTCAATTACTAATTATAAATAGTAATTATAATTTTAATTTCAATGTTTTTTGGATAATAATTCAGGATTGACAGAAAGATAAGCAAATTCTTGGAAGAGGTGGAACCTTGAAGGGATAATAAAAATCAACGAAAGAAGCTAGCTGCTTGTCAGAGAATACCGCTATGTTTTGTCATAAAATGGATTTATATAAAAATGTATAATAATCAATGAGTTATTGGATTAATCTGACAGGCTGCTAGTATTTTCAGATAAATAGATAGTTAATTTGCTCATAAAGGTGATTGCTGAATATGCTCTTAAAGTTCAAGTTTGTGAATGTGGATTATATTTATCCACTTAGCTGTTTTTTTACTTATGCTGGACCATAAATAAATTTTTGAACTTGGAATATTTTAGTAAGCACCTCGTGCCATCACCACTGCTGGTATCGTTTGAAATAAAAGTACTATATCATTGATAAAAGATTGATTAGCAATATATTTTAAATCCAGTTCAACTTGCTGATTAAAAGGAATATCGGAACGACCCGAAACTTGCCAAATACAGGTGATACCTGGTGTGACTTTTAAACGCTGATGTTGGTAGGGTGTATATTCTGCTACTTCGCTAGGTAGTGCTGGACGTGGTCCTACTAGAGACATATCACCCATAATAACATTCCAAATTTGTGGAAGTTCATCAATAGAAAATTTACGGATAAAACGACCTACCAGCGTAATACGTGGATCTTTTTTCATTTTAAACAATACTCCACCTTTCATTTCATTATCCTTCGTCAAAGCCGTTTTACGTTCTTCTGCATCAATATACATAGAACGAAATTTCCAGATGATAAATAAGTTTCCATCTTTGCCAACCCGAGTTTGAGAAAATAGAATTGGACCTTTAGAATCTAAGCGGATCCATAAAGCAACAGCCAGTAATAAAGGGCTTAATATAAGAAGAATTATTCCCGAAACCATAACATCGAAAACACGTTTAATAAGTAAACGGGCATTCAAACTCTGTTTTGGTATCCACTTAAAAACAATATTGCAATCTATGACATTTTCCATTTTTTTCTCCTCAATTATATTAGTTTGTTTTGACTTATACTTAATAAAAGCAAATTATTTGCCAAAAATCTAATAGCTTGATTTTAAAAGCAATTTACATTATGAGGATAATATAATTTGCATATTGCGACGCAAGTTAAAAATATCTAAATTGCAGAACTAAATGGTAACTAAGTAAAACCGTCTCGGTTTCCTGCGAAAAATCCGTAAACGACTTTTTTTCCTCTTGTGTATATTTAGTTAAAAAATGCTTCGCAATGAGTAAAATATCATCTTCACGTCCACGAAGTGGGGGAAGCAAGATTGGAATCACATGTAAGCGATAATAGAGATCTTCACGGAATCGCCCTTTTTGTACTTCAATTAAAGGATCACGATTGGTGGCACAGATAAATCGGACATCAACTTTTTTCAGTTGAGTACTTCCAACGGGTT
>Ga0190358_1000060_pt1 | contig 41892 bp, 40 predicted proteins | sample 48721812_MG_FD_161666 | JGI IMG/M metagenome (GOLD analysis project Ga0190358, IMG submission 161666) | Hydrothermal vent microbial mat bacterial communities from Southern Trench, Guaymas Basin, Mexico - 4872-18-1-2_MG | ecosystem: Environmental > Aquatic > Marine > Hydrothermal vents >... | reverse complement strand
GTGGGAATACATTACTTTGTATGTGAATGTGGAAGCGGCGCAACCACTGCGTAATGACATTAAGGCAGTCAATGAATTAATCAAAAGTGAATTCCAAGTGGCTGCTGAAATCAACTTAGCAAAAGAATTTCAACCATCTCCTCGTTGTTTTGAAGGGAATAATTTTTCCATCTTTTTAACTCGTTGGTGTTTAGAATTACCTAAACCATTAGTCGTATTAATGGATGAAGTCGATGCCCTCATTGGCGATGGTTTGATTTCAGTGCTGCGTCAATTACGTAGCGGTTATACTAAACGCCCTCGCGCTTTTCCCCATGCTCTATGCTTAATCGGTTTACGCGACATTCGCGATTATCGGATATATTCCGATGCCTCAAAGCGTTATATTGTTGGTGGTTCCGCATTTAACATTAAAGAAAAATCCATTCGTTTGAATGATTTTACCCTCGAACAAGTCAAAGAATTATATGCCCAACACACTCAAGCAACGGCTCAAAAGTTTACCCACCATGCATTGCAACGGATTTTTGACTTGACTCGTGGGCAGCCCTGGTTAGTGAATGCTTTAGGGCGAGAATTATGTTTTGAGGAAGAGGCAATTGATTGGAAACAAACCGTTCACAAAGCAGATATCGATAAAGTCGCCGAGATTTTAATTAGACGACGTGATGTGCATTTAGATCAATTAGCAGATAAATTGACGGAGCCAAGAGTCGCACGGATTATTGAATCCATTTTGGTTGGTGAAAGGGCTAAACAAGAAGAATTTGATGGTGATTTGAATGAAGATAAGCAATATTTAATTGACTTAGGCTTAGTTCGTTCCGGTGAACGAGGGCTGGAAATTGCTAATCCCATCTACCGCGATATTATTCCAAGAGAATTAACCGCTTATCGACAAGAAATGCTGGGAATTGATCCCCAATGGTATGTCAAAGCCGATGGCAAATTGGATATTCAGAAAGTTTTAACGGAGTATATCAAGTTTTATAAGCGAAACCATGAATTAGTGACGAAACGCCGCACTTATACAGAAGCCGCTCACCATTTATTATTGATAGCCTGGTTACAACGGATTGTCAATAGCGGTGGGCGTATCAATCATGAATATGCGGTGGGTTTAGGGCGTTTAGATTTATGTATTGAATTTGCGGATGAACAGTTTGCCCTTGAATTAAAATTGAATCGCAAAGAAGCATTGAGCGAAGGTAAAAAGCAACTGGCTAATTATTTACATCGGTTTAGTTTAGAGCAAGGTTGGTTAGTCATTTTCAGTCGGACAGAAGTTTCTGATTGGGATGCCGTTGGGAAACGGGAATGGGTGGAATCCGGCGGGAAGAGAATTGAGGTGATTTGGTTGTAACGTCAAAGAAATCCTATTTTTCTAAAAAATCGGCTTTCTCAGTTCAGGGCAATCTTTTACAATAACTGATAACTGATTAGAAATTGAACAAAACCGTTTATTATTATGCTGAGGCTTGTTATTTATAAACCTGAACCCAATGGATAATGAGATTGCTAGACAGCGTTTGTTTACAAACTAAAGGTTGCCAAAAGTTGACTAATAGGTTGAAAAAAAAACATGTTATACGATTTGGTAGTTGTTATACCTGTATATAATGAACAGTCTAAACTTTCTGATAATTGATAACTGAGGGACAAATCGAAGTGGATGAACTGATAGAACTTGAAAATGAGGACTTGGAAAATATGGGTTCGATTAATCACAGCATTGTACAAGCCAAGATAACAGGGCTTTTACTCAATGATGATAGATTTACACCGGCAGTCGAATTAAGTTTAGATATAAGCCAAATAGATATGAGCCAATTTGGACTCAAGGCTAAAGAGGAACTTAAACCCGATTTGTGCCTTTATCAAGGTCGCCGTGAACTAAGTAGTCCAGACGACATTTTAAAAATGACAGAAATGCCTTTGTTGGTCATTGAAGTTCTGTCACCCAAGCAAACAATTGATGATATTTTAGCCAAGTTTAAAGCCTATTTTACACTTGGCATTAAGTCATGTTGGTTGGTGACACCCGCAATTAGAGCGATAGCTATCTATTCACAACCATCAAACTTCAAAACGTTTGGTATGAACGATACTGAAGTGATTGATGAGATTATGGATATTCACCTGCCCATTCAAAAGGTTTTTGGATGGTAGCCAGCGTAGCTTATGTTAAATGGCAATTATGGCGAGCAGCTATTCTTTCTTTTTGGCAAACTTTACGCTGTCGCCCAAAAATCAATGATATGACTTTCAGTGATGTTATGTTGCGTAATCGTGCAAAAGGTGGACTGGAAGCTATTGTTAGCTTACCGTATGAGTAGAAAGCATTACAGGGGAATCCAAAGCTTAACCAAGCTGCTCAAGTTCATGAATTTTAAAAAAAATAGATGAAATTTATTATGACGACGAAAACAACTGTTGAGATCTCAATTGTTGTGCCTATGTACAACGAAACAGACAATTTAAACCAATTTTTTTTTCGTTTCACCACTGTACTGAACCATTTAAAGATTTCTTATGAAATTATTTGTGTCAATGATGGTAGCACAGACAACACCTTACCCCAGTTATTAGAATACCAGAAACACAATCCTTTTATAAAAATTGTTGAACTATCACGCAATTTTGGTAAGGAACTTGCCCTAACTGCTGGTATTGACCATAGTAGTGGTGCTGCGGTAGTTCCAATTGATGCCGATCTTCAGGATCCACCGGAATTAATTGAAACGTTTTTAGCCAAATGGCACGAAGGCTATGAGGTGGTTTATGCCACTCGTCGGATGCGTCGAGGAGAATCTTTTTTCAAACGGATTACCGCTAAGTTTTTTTACCGCTTTATCGAATCTATTAGTGATATTCATATCCCTAAAAATACGGGTGATTTTCGTTTAATGGACCGGCGGGTGGTTGATTCGCTTTCTCAATTGCCAGAACGTACTCGTTTCATGAAAGGATTATTCGCTTGGGTTGGTTTTAAACAAACGGCAATCTATTATGATCGTGATCCCCGACAAGCAGGGCAAAGTAAATGGAATTATTGGCGTTTGTGGAATTTTGCTATTGATGGCATTACTTCATTTAGTATGCTACCATTAAAAATATGGAGCTACATTGGGTTTTTTTTATCTTTTATGTCAATGTGTTATGCCACTTTTTTAATAGTACGTACCTTGTTGTTCGGAATTGAGTTACCGGGGTATGCTTCTATGATGGTTGTGATTTTATTTTTGGGAGGCATTCAATTGATTACTTTGGGAGTGATAGGCGAATATTTAGGGCGTATTTATAATGAAGTTAAAGCACGTCCATTATATTTAGTACGTCGTCTCTATGGTTTTAAAATGGGAAAAGATGATGGAAGCAACTCTATATCCACAAATGGCAGCACTTGAGAAAAAACATTGGTGGTTTTCAGCACGTCGTAGCATTATTGAACATATGCTAAAAAAGACAATCCAATAGGCACACATTTTTGAAGTGGGTTGTGGCACCGGTGGTAATTTATCCATGTTATCTCAATATGGTGATGTGTGTGCAATGGAATTAAATGATACAGCACGAGATTTTGCTCGTCAAAATGCACCGGTCCAAATATGGGCTGGTTCTTTACCTGATGACATTCCGGTTGAAATTGAAAATAAACAATTTGATTTAATTGTACTATTTGATGTTTTGGAACATATAAAGGAAGATTCACGTTCTTTACAAAAATTGCGTCCTTACTTAAAGGTAGGTGGACAATTGTTCATTACAGTGCCGGCATTACCTATATTGTGGAGTGAACATGATGAAAGACATCATCATTATCGCCGTTATCTCAAAACAGATTTGTGTAAATTGGTTGAACAAGCAGGTTTTAAGGTAACAAAGTTGAGCTATTTTAACTTTTTCCTCTTGCCAATGGTTTTTGCTATCCGTTATTGGCATCGTTTTTTCAAGAAAAAGCATGATGATCTCACACTACCAGCACCTTGGCTTAACTGGTTGTTAAAGAAAATTTTTGCTAGTGAACGTTATCTTATTGATCGAATAACATTACCTATCGGTGTTTCTTTACTTCTTTTGGCACAGTCTTCTTAAAAGATTATTATAGCAATTTTTAATTATAAATGCTTAATGCTTCATTAAATTTCATACAAATATCAATTATTGGGAAATTATAAATGCATTCCAACTCTTTAGTTAAGCAATGCTTTCCATTGGTTATTTTAATGGGCTTGTGTTTGCTAATAATATTAGCACGTGCTCACACTTATAACGAGCCACTGGAACGAGATATAACTGGTTATGCCGTCATTGCTCACGAAATGTTAAATGGACGGGATTTGTATTCTGACCTGATGGATTTAAAAGCTCCGGGAATTTTTTTAACTTATGCCGCGATGGAATTGGTGACAGGATATGGTTTAAATTCTATCTATTTGCTCAATATAATGGCGGCAATCATAACACTATTTGGCGTGTATTTTGTTGCAACTACCTTAACGGGTGGGCAACGTAGTGCAGGGTTATGGGCTGCCATAAGTTGGGCAATCATTTCCGGCAATCTAGGCTATCAAGCTAATCAGCCAAATGTTGAAGTCTTTATGAATGCTTGCTTGATATGGGCATTATTTTTATTTATTAAAGATGATTGGTCGTCTGGATACAGAAAAGCCATACTCATTGGTTTACTTGTGGCACTCGCTTCATTTTATAAGCAAATTGCCATTGTTGTTCCTTTACTACTCGGTATCGTCTATATAGCCATACCGCCGGTAACCGTGAAAAGGCGACAAGCTTTGATTCATGTTATTGTGATGGGAAGTATTGGGGCTGTTCTATGGATGGTGGTATTTGGCTATTTTGCTTTCATGGGACGCTTTGAAGCTTTTTATGATGTTGTTTTTGTATATACCCAATCTTATGCCGGTAGTTTATTTGATAATTTGCTGACAGGGCTAACTCTGGAGCGACTATTTCCACAGTTTGCACAGCCAATTATTTTACCGCTTGGACTATTAACCCTTTTAGGTATGGTAATAGGTTTATTGAAGAAAAACCGCTTATGGGTTTATTTCTTGACGTATGCAATTGCTGTTCAGATTATGGTATCTTTGCCTGGCAAATTTTTTCCACACTATTACCAATTGTGGTTACCTGTATTCGCGGTAGGTGCTGGAGCAGCAGTGATTGAGTTAAGAAAAGTGATTAAATGGCAATGGATATCTCATATCGTGGCAATGGCAGCTATTATCATCTTACTTTACCATCACTTGCCCTTATACAAGCTTTCCTCTGATGAATGGTCAACTAAGAAATACGGTAATTTGTTCGTTGTAAGTAGAAATTTAGGATTGGAAATTAATAAGCTTCTCAAACCAGATGAAACATTTTATGAATGGGGAGCTGAAACGGGTTTATATTATTACAGTCAACGTCGCCCTGCGACAGGTGTCATTTTTTACTATCCCTTGATACAGGGTCCATTAACTGAAAAACTTTCGCAACGTGTCATTGCTGATCTTGAACGTAATAAACCGGAATTGCTGATTTTACCTCCACAGGTGCAGGGCAATCATCCCGTAATCGCTTGGCTTTCTTCACAATCTTGGCTACATATTAAAACTAACGTTGCCACCTATTTTTCTTTGTACGCACGTAAAGGCGGAAAACTGGAGGCGCGTTTATTAGAACAAGCCCGATCAAATCAATCAAAGTAAATATATATCGGTAAAGAAATCCGATTTTTCCAAAAAATAGGATTTCTCGCTACTACAATCGTAACTGATAACTGATTAGGAGATAATTATGATTGAAGTCATTCCACTCAAATATGGTACGATGTTTAAACGTGTTTTCAGTCAGCCTGAGATTTTTAATCAATTTGCTAAAGATGTGCTAGGCATTGAACTAAATATCAGCAAAGTGCATACTGAATATGAGTATCCCGAGCCAGTGGGTTTTGTACGCAGTCGCTATGATCTCTTTGCAGAAGATATCGAAAAGCGAATTATCGTCGAAATTCAGCATGTTAAAGAAGAAGACTTTTTTAACCGTTTTCTTTATTACCACCTGATCAGCTTGGTAGAACAGGTCGCAGGTTTTGAGGAATACGATTTTAAGCGCACGGTTTACACCATTATCGTCTTAACCAGTGTACCGCGTGATGATAGCGTCAATTTCAGTTGCGCGATTAGCGATATGAGTCCAACAGACGAATGGGGAAACAAAGTGTCTGTTTATCCCCATCGCCTTGTCTTTCTTTCCCCACGGAAGGTTAATGAAAAAACGCCGTCTGCGATACGCAAATGGCTTGACTTTATTGACGATTCATTAGATGGAAAAATAGAAGAAAGCCGCTATAGCGAAAAACTATTTCAAGGGATGATCGAAGATATTCGTAAACGGACAATTGATCCCGCTCTTTTGGAAAAAATTAAGGATGAAGCAGCTTGGGAAAAGGCGAAAGCCCGTTTTGCGGAAGAAGGATGGATGGATGGTCAGAAAATGGGACGGGATGAAGGGCTGAAAGAAGGATGGGAAAAAGGACTGGAGAAAGGACGGAATGAAGGACGGAATGAAGGACGGGATGAAGGGGCATTGGCTCAACAACGTCAAACGATCATTGCTGCCAAACAAATGGGTATGGAAATCGCTGCGATTGCCACATTGGTAGGATTAACAGAAACTGAAATACAGGAGATATTGAATCATGTGTCTCAAGCGGAAGGGTAATTTTATACACGGGAGCCTCACGGTGTAAAGTATATAAGGGCAGTTATGAAAAAAAATCCGATTTTTCTAAAAAATCGGATTTCTCAGGTTAAAAGAAATTTGGTATCTTATCAAAATTTAGAGGTAGGGTGGATTGGAGCTTCGCTGCAACCCACCACTTTTCAACGGAACGGTGGGTTGTAATGAAATTCCTACCCACCCTACATTTCTGACTCCATTGATTTTTCATAACAGGAGAAACTGACATGTCAGCGACTTATGATGAAGACCTTTATACCTGGTCATTAGAACAGGCAATCCTATTGCGGACACGTAAGTTTGATCAGATTGACCTTGAACACATTATTGAGGAGATAGAAGATATGAGCAAATCTGAAAAGCGTGCATTACAATCTTTTTTAGAAACACTGCTTATGCACTTGTTGAAATGGCAATTTCAACCAGCCTATCAAGGTCGAAGCTGGAAATTTACGATTATTGAACAGCGCAAACGCATCGAAAGCCATTTACAAGAAAATCCCGGTTTGAGAAGTAAATTGCCTGAATTGGTTGAAAAGGCTTATGGTTATGCAGTGACAGGTGCAGTTCGTGAAACTGGACTTGCTGTTAAGGTTTTTCCACAAGAATGTCCATGGTTGTATAAGCAGTTTACCAACCCAGACTTTTGGCCAGAGAGTTGATATATTTGGAATAATTTTCCTCTAAACCTTTAAATTATTTAACACATGGCGAACACACAAGTTCGCCCCTACACCACGTTTCCCACATTTTCCGATATTCCGCTTCTAAACAAGCAGTGAAATTAACATAATCCATCAGAGGAGAAGCGAGCATTCTTTCACGCATACTTGCCCGTAATTGTTGTAAATAGTCAGTGTCACTGGCAAGTTTAACGCAAATATCCACATATTGTTCAGGGGTATAAGCAATTAGTTCGGTTAAACCGAGGGTGGATAAAGTACTTAATCCAGCCCACGAAGCCTCTGTATCTCCGGCTAATGTCACCACTGGTATTCCCATCCATAATGCCTCGTAAGTTGTCGTGCTACCATTATAGGGATAGGTATCAAGTCCAATATCCACTTTCCAATAGCTTTTTAAGTACGCAGGTGCAGGTTCAAACATTTCAAAAAAAAGTCTATCTGGAGCGATACCCCATTGTGCAAATTGTTTTTTTAATGCTTCTCGTGTCGGCTCATCAGATAGGGCTTTCGTTTTAAGAAGTAACTTTGAACCACTGACTGTATTTAACACTTCTGCCCAAAGTGCTAAAATATTATGATTCATTTTTGGAGCATGATTAAATGAACTGAAAGTGATAGTATCCTGTTCAAGACAAGGTAATTCACTCACGGGCGGTGTGTCATCTATGGGACGATAGCAATAATAACCAGGTATTCTAATTAGGGACTCTGAAGAAAAGGACTCACTCGTTTCTTGAGGATCGCGATAAGCGTCTGTAATCCGATAATCAATAGCCGTTAATCCGGTGGTGTTAGGATAACCCAAATAGCTAACTTGTACAGGTGCCGGTTTCATCGCAAAAACCAAGAGCCTGTTTCCAGAAGTATGCCCTGCCAAATCAACTAAAATATCAATCTGATCCGCTCTGATTTTATCAGCGAGCTTATCATCCGATAACTTAACACAGTCAACCCAGTCATCAGCATACTCTTGCAATTGCCGAGTCATTTTATCAAAATGACTATTGTTGTAATAACAGACTATTTCAAACTGTTCATGATTATGATGAGCTAAGATTTCCCTTATAAAAAAAGCCACAGAATGTTGTCTAAAATCAGCCGAGACATAGCCAATCTTTAACCGACGTTGTGGTTTACGATCATTAAGATGAGGTGAAATGGAAGCCGCTAAAGGAAGGGCATGTTGTTCATTGAAGCGTTGGTGCTCCGAAAATATCGCCGCTTGATCATAGTTAGGGGAATAATTGATTGTGAATAAAAAAGTATCGTGGACTTTCCAGTTAGTGGGTTCTATTTCTAAAGCCCGCTTGTAATGCGTAATGCCTTCATCAATCATGCCCTTACTTTTAAATAGATCGCCTATAGAAGAATGTGCTGTGACATCATTAGGCTTGAAAGTAAGCACCGTTTGGAAACAGGCTTCTGCTTTTTCAAATTCATTTTGCTCTGTGAATATGACACCCAGATTATTATGTGCATCAATATAGTCAGGCTTTAAAGCCACCGCCTGTTGGAAACCAGCAATCGCTTCCGTCATTTTCCCTAACATTTTGAGCGCGACTCCTAAACCATTGTGGGCTTGCACATAATTCGGATTTAAAGCAATTGCTTTTTCATAACAGACAACCGCTTCGCTAAATTCATTTTGTGCGCTAAGCGCATTGCCCCAATTGTTGTATGCATCGGCATGGTTAGGATTAATAGACAAGGCTTTCTTGTAACAGGTAATTGCTTCGGCAAATTGCTTTTCTCCATTCAATATAATGCCCACGTTATAATACGCCTGAGCAAAATTCTTTTTCAAAGCAATTGCCGTTTGGAAACACTCTTTCGCTTCTTTAAATTTACCTTGTTGCCCTAATGCAATTCCTAAATCATTTTGCATCTCAGCATGATTGGGATTAAGTGACAGAGCGCGTTGTAAATAAGTAATGGCTTCGGCTAATCTTCCCCGACTATTCAGGGCAGAACCAAGCCCTTTATAAAAATCCAAAGCCTTGTTATGATGTGGATGCTTTTGCAAGATTTGATAATACAAAGCTTCTGCTTGTTGCCACTCACCCACTTTTTGGTATTGTTGAGCCTGTTGAAGCGCCTGAGAAATTTTAAAAACTTGTTTTGGATTTTTAGAACCCTGTTGCTTTTTTTGAGCCGTTTTTTTCTTTTTAGACATTATTTTTTTTAGACATTGTTTTTGAAAACGTATTTTAAAAATGATAACATATCATAGCATTTTTTAACTCAAATCAAAAAGGAAACACTATGGAGAAATTTTTCAACACTGCCGGGGCTTGTGTTCCTGAAAAACATTATATGATTGCCCTTGATTTCAGCAAATTCACCAAATTGATTAAGACTGAACGTTATTTTCTTCTACATGCGCCTCGCCAGACAGGTAAAACAACTCTCATGTTGCAATTGATGGAACATCTGAATCAGGAAGGGGAATACATTACTTTGTATGTGAATGTGGAAGCGGCTCAACCACTGCGTAATGACATTGAGGCAGTCAATGAATTAATCATTAGCGAATTTGAAGCCAATGCAGGTGCTTATTTGCGGAAAGAGTGGCAGCCTCAAGAAGACTGTTTTAAAATCCGTTCCATGTCAAGGGGGATCAGTCACTTTTTATCTTGTTGGTGTCTTCAATTACCCAAACCCTTGGTTATATTGATAGATGAAGTCGATGCATTAATTGGAGATGGGTTGATTTCGGTATTGCGACAACTACGGGGAGGTTATACTAAACGCCCTCGTGCTTTTCCCCATGCTTTATGCTTAATCGGTTTACGCGACATTCGCGATTATCGGATTTATTCCGATGCTTCAAAGCGTTATATCGTTGGTGGTTCCGCATTTAATATTAAGGAAAAATCCATTCGTTTGAATGATTTTACCCTCGAACAAGTAAAAGAATTATATGCCCAACACACTCAAGCAACGGCTCAAAAGTTTACCCACCATGCATTGCAACATATTTTTGACTTGACTCGTGGACAGCCCTGGTTAGTAAATGCCTTCGGGCGAGAATTATGTTTTGAAGAACAGGCAATTGACTGGAAACAAACCGTTCACAAAGCAGATATCGATAAAGTCGCCGAAATTTTAATTAGACGACGTGATGTGCATTTAGATCAATTAGCGGATAAGTTGACGGAGCCAAGAGTCGCACAGATTATTGAATCCATTTTGATTGGGGAAAGGGCTAAACAAGAAGAATTTGACGACAATTTTCATGAAGATCAGCAATACTTAATTGATTTAGGGTTAGTGCGCGTCGGAACTTATGGGTTAGAAATTGCAAACCCGATTTATCGTGATATTATTCCCCGTGAATTGACAGCTTATCAGCAAAATATGCTGGGAATTGATCCACAATGGTATATCAAAGCCGATGGCAAATTGGATATTCAGAAAGTTTTAACGGAGTATATCAAGTTTTATAAGCGAAACCATGAATTGGTTACGAAACGCCGCACTTATACAGAAGCCGCTCACCATTTATTATTAGTAGCTTGGTTACAACGGATTGTCAATAGTGGTGGGCGTGTCAATCATGAATATGCGGTGGGTTTAGGGCGTTTAGATTTATGTATTGAATTTGCAGATGAGCAATTTGCCCTTGAATTGAAATTGAATCGCAAAGAAGCATTGAGCGAAGGTAAAGAGCAACTGGCTAATTATTTACATCGGCTCAGTTTGGAGCAAGGTTGGTTAGTGATTTTCAGTCGGGCAAAAGTTTCTGATTGGGATGCCGTCGGGAAACGGGAATGGGTGGAAGAAGAGGGAAAGAGAATTGAAGTGATTTGGTTGTAACGTCAAAGAAATCCGATTTTTTGAATAACTGATTAGGAGATAACTATGATTGAAGTCATTCCGCTCAAATATGGCACGATGTTTAAACGTGTTTTCAATCAGCCTGATATTTTTAATCAGTCTTTTATGGTTACCCACCCTACCTAAAAGTTTAAATTATGCCCGCGTGCAGTATAAACTCCAAATTAGGAAAAAAGCTATAAGCGTGAAACCCACCCATCTTTTCCAAACCTAACGAATACAAATTATGTCAATAAGATTACCTTATGGTATTAGCAATTTTAGCCAACTGGTAAGCGAGAATTATTATTACGTTGATCGCACGGCTTATATTGAAAAGCTAGAACAAGCCAATGAACCTTATATATTTTTTTTACGTCCACGCCGCTTTGGTAAAAGCTTGTTTATCTCTATACTGCGGCATTATTATGGTATAGAATTCACCGAGCAGTTTGCTCAATTATTTGGCAACTATTATATTGGTCAACATCCCACGCCAAAAGCCAATAGTTATGCCGTTTTGTACTTGGAATTTAGTCGGATTGATACCACGACTAGAGAGAGTACTTTTGAAGGCTTTTTAAGAAATGTGGTAAGTGGGGTTCATCGTTTTTTGGAAACCTATACCACTTTATCAAAAAGTGATATAAAACAAATACTTAGCCAAAAATCACCCGAAAGCGTGTTGGTGAAATTGTTTGAGTACTACCATGAACCGAATATTTATGTCTTGATTGATGAATATGATCACTTCGCCAATGAGATTATGGCGTTTAACCTGGATCATTTTTCGGATTTTGTCAGTCGCAATGGTTTTGTTCGCAAGTTTTATGAGGCGATTAAAGAAGCTACCGGGCAGGGGATTGTGACTCGTTTTTTTGCCACCGGGGTGACACCGATTACTTTGGACAGTTTAACCAGTGGTTTTAATATTGCCGCTAATTTGACGACTCATTTTTATTTCCATGAAATGATGGGGTTTACGGAATCTGAAGTGGGCACTTTGCTCAAGAAAACCGCGCCTGAGTTGTCAAAAGAAGAACATCAAAGGGTGTTGGACGATCTGAAAAAGTGGTATAATGGCTATCTTTTTGCGCCTGATGCCGAATTTCGGTTGTACAATCCAGATATGGTGCTTTACTTTTTAAAGGAATTTGCCTATAAAAATACTTATCCAAGGACTTTAATTGATCTCAATATTGCCAGTGATTATGGCAAGCTCCGCCGCTTGTTTCGTTTAGGTAGCAGCGAACATTATAAAGTGGTTCTGGAAGGCTTAATCGAAACAGGACAAGTTGAGGCTTTATTGACTCAACAATTTAGTTTTGAAAAATCGTTTGATCAGGATGATTTCATCAGCCTGTTATTTTATATGGGTTTAGTTACCATCCATCAAACGAGACTGTCTCGTTTCAAATTTTCCTTTCCAAATTACGTCATTAAGGAGTTGTATTTAGAGTTTTTTATCAAGTCCCTCAAGGAGCAATTTCAACTCGACTTTGAAATTAATGATGTCCGTGATAAGTTGGAACAGTTAGCACTGGATAATAACATCAAGCCCTTTGTAAGTTTAACGGAAAAGGCTCTGAAAACCTTATCCAACCGTGATTTCATTTCTTTTGATGAAAAATACATCAAGGCATTATTTGTTGGCTTTGCCAGTTTGTCTAATTTGTATTTCATCAAAAGTGAGCCGGAAATGGAACAGAAATATCCCGATATTCTGTTTTTATACCGCCAACCTTATGCTCCGAATTATCAATTTTTGCTGGAATTAAAATATTTGAACAAGAAGCAGCGTAGCCGATTAAACGAGAAACGAAAAGAGGCGATTAATCAAATTAAAAATTATCGGCAGTTTCCTGAAATCCAACACTTGGAGAATTTGAAAAGTTGGGTAATTGTGTTTGTCGGTGAGAAGGCGGAGGTGGTTGAGGAAATTTGATGGTATTCTGTCGGGGCGAACCTGTGTGTTCGCCCTGAACTGATCCCTTTTATTCTATCTTTTCTTTCTCAATTAATACGGTCATTATTTTTAATTAATCGAAAATCGAATGGTTGTTACCCACCCAGCGTATTCCATCACCTAAAGTTTCTCGTTTCCAAAAGGGCGCACGAGATTTGAGTGATTCAATTAAAAAGCGACAAGCTTCAAAAGCGGGAGCGCGATGCCCTGCCCAGGCGGCAATTAATACTATCGTTTCCCCAGGTTGTATCTTCCCTACACGATGAATAATTAACGTCTCAAGAATATCATAACGTTGTAAAGCGGTTTCACTCAGCGTATGCAGGTATTTTTCTGTCATGCCTGGATAATGTTCTAAAAACATGGCTTGCACTGTATCACCTTCGTTATGATCGCGCATCGTACCGACAAATGGGACAACAGCTCCGTATTTGCCATACGTTAATGTTTTTTCGTAGGTTTGTAATTGGTCCCAGGGGTTAAATGCTTTTTCAGTGATTTCAACTTTCATTTTAGCCTCCTGTCACGGGTGGAAAAAAAGCCACTTCGTCGCCCGCTTGTACTAACACATCAGGCTTTGAATATTCTTTATTCACTGCCATAAGTATATGAACGGGTAAGGGTGCATTATCACAAACTTTAGTCCAGACTTGTTCTACGGTTAATGAATCAGAAGATTCGATTTGGACTTCACTTTTTCCAACTTGCTCACGCAAACTGGCAAAAAATTTAACGGTAATAGTCATGTTAGTTATAAATAAGTTATAGCTCTTTTCAATTTGAATTTATACCACTATCTAATCTTTTATTGTATATTATTATATAATTTTTAAATAACATTTACCTAAAATTTTTAACCAGTAGGAGTCATCAATGAATGAAGTAAAGCATTGTCGTTTGTTAATTCTGGGTTCTGGTCCTGGGGGATATACTGCCGGGGTGTATGCTGCTCGTGCTAATCTTAATCCTGTTTTGATTACCGGCTTAGAGCAGGGTGGGCAGTTAATGACGACCACAGAGGTTGATAATTGGCCTGGGGACCAAGAAGGGGTGCAGGGTCCAGATTTGATGGAGCGGATGCGCAAACATGCGGAGCGTTTTAAGACGGAAATTGTGAATGATCATATTAGTGCTGTTGATCTAAAACAGCGTCCGTTTCGTTTAACGGGAGATGCCGGGCAATATACTTGTGATGCTTTGATTATCGCAACGGGGGCATCGGCTCAATATTTAGGTTTGCCGTCTGAGCAGGCTTTTAAGGGTAAAGGTGTTTCGGCTTGTGCTACTTGTGATGGTTTTTTCTATCGTGATAAAAAGGTTGGTGTGATTGGGGGAGGGAATACGGCAGTGGAGGAGGCACTTTATTTATCGAATATTGCCTCACACGTTACCGTCGTTCATCGGCGTGATGCCCTGCGTGCTGAGAAGTTTTTAGTTAATGAACTATTGGAAAAGGAAAAAGAGGGTAAAGTCACCATCGCTTGGAATCATATACTTGATGAGGTGTTAGGAGATAATAGCGGTGTGACGGGTATGCGTCTTAAAAATGTTCAGGATGGTAGCACTCAAGATATTGATTTATATGGTGTTTTTATTGCGGTCGGGCATAAACCGAATACAGAACTGTTTGTAAACCAATTGGAAATGAATCATGGCTATATTGTAGTCAATGGCGGTAATGAGGGCAATGCACAGGCAACCAGTGTGCCAGGTGTGTTTGCAGCCGGAGATGTATGTGATCATATTTATCGTCAAGCGATTACTTCTGCGGGGAGCGGTTGTATGGCGGCGTTAGATGCGGAAAAATATTTAGAATAATGGCTAATGATTAATGCTTAATGGTTAAGGGCAACCACAAGGGTGTGCAGCCTACGTATTATTTAAGATGATTCTTAAGTCATTAGAAATCCGATTTTTGAAAAAATCGGATTTCTTATTTCCAAGCATTAACCATTAAATAAAAACCATGCGTTATAGTTATCAAGCCTTTGACAATCAGAAACAGGAAGTAAGCGGTATCTTAACTGCTGATGCTGAAAGAGAAGCTTTCCGTCAATTACAAAAACGGGGACTAACTCCTATTTCTTTGATACTGTTAGGTGCAAAAAAACGTCGTCAAAAAGTCAGTCAACCTAAACAGCGTGATGTTTTAATTGTTCTTCATGAATTGGCGACTTTATTGGAATCAAGTGTCGCTTTGATAGATGCAGTGGAGTCCCTTGGACAGTCTTCACATCATCCTTTTATTACCCAAACTTTTACGGATATTGCTGCTCAATTACGTCAGGGTATCGCTTTTTCTGCTGCTTTGCAAAAATGTTCCCTGAAATTGCCCTGGTATATGACGCAATTAGTTGAAGCAGGAGAATTAACGGGTCATGTCGCTACCGCTTTGCGCGACGGTGTCGAGCAGATGGAATATGAAGCGCGAGTAGCTAATGAAATGCGTAATGCCATGATTTATCCCATCATATTAATCTTTTCTGGCATTGCCGCCGTTTTGATGATTTTTACGATTGTTGTACCCCGTTTTGCTGGCATACTTAAAAATCGCGGTGACGATATACCAATGCTGGCTCAAATTGTTTTGAACACAGGCATGTTTTTTAATAACTATTTTGAATGGCTTATTGGGGGAGCAGTGGTGTTAGCGATAATAGTGGGGTATTTATTTAGTCAGCCCTATTTACGCGCTAAACTTAAAGATGCCACTGCAAAATTGCCCGTATTTGGTGTTTGGATTATTGAATCTGAAACGGCTCGTTGGGCAGCGATGATGGGTACTTTGTTAGAAAATCGTGTTTCTTTATTAGGTGCCCTTGAATTAGCCAGTGAGGGCATTAAGCTACCAAGCCTTAATGCCAAATTGAATCAAGTGCGTAAAGCTGTCAAAGCCGGCACCAGTTTATCACAAGCTTTGCAGGATAATGAAGCTTTAACACCAACCGGGCATAATCTCATACGCGCCGGGGAAAAGGCTGGGAAGTTGCCTAGAATGTTGCGTTCATTGGCAAAATTATTGGAAGAAAGTGGGCGAGTTCGGATGAAGCGATTTTTGTTATTGATAGAGCCAGCGGCGATTTTGGTGATAGGGGGTGTAATCGGGGTGATTATCACCGGGGTGATTTTAGCGATTACGAGCGTTAATCAGGTTAATTTTTAAGTTTTGGGGGAATGGGGAAGAATACTGATTATTTGGCTTAGAGAGTTATGTGCATAGAGTAGGTATGTCGGGTGGATAAAGCGGTAGCGTATCCACCTACAATTAGGACTCAACGTTAATCCAAATCAGAAAAAAATTTTTGATTCAACATCTCTTCTAATGTAAAAGGGCATTCAGCAGGAAAATTTTTTTTATCAATACCCGTTTCGTCTTCTGCATTTAATTTTGCTTTTTCATAAGCAATCTTAATTTTTTGCTCAATTTCATAACGTAAGCTTGGACTATCTGCTAAAAGTTCATTAATATCAATGCGTTGAATGAGTATGGTATTTTTCCAACTTCTTGATCTTTTTATTGATTGGAATTTCCATTTTATAAGGTGAGCAAGTAATACTGTTAAACGACTTATCAATTCCCTTTTTTCGCTCCTGCTCATAGATTCTAATTCCTCTGCTATATGTTCAACATCTTTTATTTCGGTAAATCGTTTTTCACGGATTAAACGAGCACTTCTTGTAATCCAAGAATAGAAATCTTCATGATAGCCAATTACTGTTTCCATAATTTTCCCCTTTTTTACAACGCCCTTTATTGATTTAATTATAATATTAAACTTATTATAGATGCAAGATAAAAGAAATATCTTTTTTTCAAAAAATGACTAAACAATTACCTCAGTTCCCAGATGAAAATACCCCCGTACAATGGATTTGGCCTCCCATAGCCGGGCGTAATATTTTAGATAAAGTCTTTAAACATGCCCTAAAACCTCGTTTACAGTCAGATGGTACTTGGGAAATTAAGGCAAAAAATGACTGGCATTGTTTTTCTAAATCGGATTGGTTATATACCCATCCGGATGAGGCACAAGCTGCCCTACGCATTCATATGCAGAAACATTTACAATGCAGTCCCATTTTATCAGAACAACGCTGCGTGGCGGTTGCCACCGGTATTGAAAACAGGTGGCGTTTATGGCAAATTGTTCACCATGAACCGACATTGGCTGAAAATTTGGCAAAAGTATTGCATGAAAAATCGCCTGACAAATTGGCTTTAGAAACCTTTAGATGTACCACGCGCTATGCCGATGCTTTGTTACAAAGTATAAATTTTCCGCCTTTACTTAATCTGTCGCTGGAAAATTTAGGTATAGATGCAGATGTACAATTGGTTTATCTAGGCATGGTAGATGAACAAGCGGTGCCCACCATTATATCTACTAAGAGTGTATTTATAGATACCATAAAACAGGCATTAATGGCACCGATTGTCGAGGCATTACCACACCTTGATGCCACGGCGGTGGAAAAAGAACTTGACAAAATAGATGGATTTGAACAACAATATTTAGTAGAAATATTAATAAAGATATTTCGTCAAAAAATTTAGTCATCAGTCTTGTTAAATGACACTGATAACTGATAACTGATAACTGATAAAGGAAAACATACGTATGAAGAAATTTGCATCATTTCTCGTCACAGGTAAAGCCGCCACCCTTCCATTTTATGCCCCAACTGTCTTAGCTGATAATATGCTGGATGTGATGGCAGAGGGCAAAGTCTGCATCGCAGAACTGCCTAAAGATGGCATTGAAGTCATGAATGTGTGCGAAGGCGGAGTCTCAGCTAAAATTACTGGGTGCCCAGGCGAAGATGGCACTGGTCCTGACGTGATGAATGTCGTTGTGACTGGTTTGAATCCGAATGATGTTGTATTCCTCATCTCTGCTGATGATAAAAATGGATTTGAATGGGAAGATGAATTTAAACTTGGTACAACAAATGTTGTGTTTTTGAAAAGTCTCATGACACAACCCCCTATTGATTTGGATGATCTTATTAAGGATGCACTTCCTGAGTATGTTGTCGGTGGTGCTTTGGCAGAAGGGGGCAGTTGCTCAATTTCAATTCCCGTTGATTTAACCAAAACGCCTAATGCCACTGGATTTAATCTGCAAGCGGTTGTTATTAGAGGTGATGAAGTTATCTTTTCCGAGATGGATGAAATTGAGCGGGATGCCCAGGGTGAAACTTGCCCAGCGGCTCCAGTAGTAGAAGTAGTCGATCCGGGTTGTGAGACTGATATGTATGGCGAGTGTATCGTTGATGATGGTGGTGATGATGGTGATGACACTAGCACATACGCGGGCGGTGATGACGTTAGTGATGGTGGTGATGACGTTAGTGATGGTGGTGATGACACTGATAGCACATACGGTGCTACCGGTGGTGATGACGTTAGTGATGGTGATGACGTTATTAGTGGTGGTGGTGGTGACGTTATTAGTGGTGGTGATGACACTGGTGACGCATACAGCGGCACTGGCGGTGACAGTGGTAGCACGTACTAGAATCGCATTATCTATAGCCCACCACTTTTTTAATGAGGAAGGTGGGCAAAAAAAGGACTTTGCCCACCCTACATGGCTGTGAAGGTGGTGAAGAACCTGGTATGTACTAAATATATTTAAGTTAGACAGAGTTTATAACTCTGTCTAAATCTTTTTTTTGAAAGTTGTGGAGTTAAAAATCCGATTTTTTCAAAAATCGGATTTCTTGAAGCCTTAGCAAAGAGCAGAAATACCATTTTTTGAAAAAATGGTATTTCTTTTAGCACCAATTAAAGATGGGTTCATTCAAAAAATTTATTTTAGTTTCCAAACTCGGTTTGGGAATTTTTTCTCGCTCCCATCCCATTTTTAATGATATTTATGCCATCAAAACGGTCGAATAACAAAAAAATTTAATCTTTTTACAAAATAAAAAAAATTATGCAAGTCATTTCAGCGAAAACGGCTCAACAAAATTTTGATACCATTTGTGAACAAGTTTACCAAAATCATGAGCCCTATATTGTTAATCGAGAAAATTATCACAATGTCGTCATTCTATCACTTGATGATTACAACTCGTGGTCCGAAACCAACTATTTGTTATCAAATCCTTACAATGCAGAATGGCTTTTAAATTCCTTGAAAAAAGCGCGTGCTGGTGAGGTTTTTGAGCGGGAACTATAAATATAATGCTTCAATTACAGTTACAACCCCAAACCGAAGAACGATTAAGAAGAATTTTAGCGCAATACTCTGATTTAGAATTATTTGCTCAAAATATTATTGCCTATCAAATTGCCGAATTGAAAAAAGCCATTCTTAATATCCGGCTAGACTTACATCAATTTGAACAAAAATATCAGCAATCAACTGAAACTTTTTACCAACAATTTACCACTGGAAAACTCGACGATAGTGAAGACTTTCTTATTTGGGCGGGTATCTATGAAATGTTACAAGATAATAAACGTCAGTTGGAAGCGATAAAATGATGATTGAAAGCTATTTTACCCAACTCGAAAACATTTTTCAGGATTTTCCCTTAATTCGTTCTTATACACTCAGCAAAAAACGGTATAATGCTAAACAAGGATTCATTCGTGGCACCGTTATATTTAAGGAACCTATACAAGCCAGGTAGGCTGGGCAAACGTCTTTTGCACACTTTTTTTTAATGAGGAAGGTGGGCAAGAAAAGGACCTTGCCCACCCTACATGACTACATGACTGAGTAATCACTTTCTATTAGTTAAAGGAACCCTATTCGTGAGTGTAACAACTCCCCCTCCCTTATTTACAGGTAAACACATTACCCTTCGCACTGTCACACCAGCCGATATATCTTTATATTATCGCTGGCTACAAAACCCGATTTTTTTACCCTACAAACCTTACCTTAAACACATCTGCCCAACACCAGCACATTTATTAGCCTATCTCAATTTACAGGCACAAATCGAGCCGCGTAGTGAATTTGAAGCATTGGTTATTCATCAAAAAACGCAAGCAGCTATTGGCATGATTGGTTTAGCAGGGATAGATAGATTTAATAAAAAAGCCGAGTTTTCGGCGGGTTTTGTGCATGGGCATGGTACCCACGCGCTTTGGGAAGCAATCCACGCTGGTATTGCCCTGAGTTTTGCCACTTTTAATTTGCATAAACTAATTTTTTATACCACCGCCACTAATCATCATGCCCTTAAAATTATGCAGCGTCATGGATTTACACAGGAGGGCTATTTTAAGGAAGAAGTATTAGTGAATGATAATGAACGTATTGATTTATACCGTTTTGCTTTAATGCATAAAGATTGGAGTCAATCTTCTTTGTGTAAACGCCTTAACCGTATTGCGCCGTTGAAACCAGCCATCGCCAGTATAGAAAATACGCTCCTAAGTGAAGAGGCTTTAAAAAAAGACTGGAATAAAACTGAAGAGGATAATGCATGGACACATTTACAAATAAACACACCCCATCCACTGCCCTAATCATTGATGCTACCTTACCCACTTACGATCAAGATTCAGGTTCCTTGCGCCTACTTAGCCTGATGAAAATGCTCGTAAGAATGGGTTACAAATTAACCTTTTTTTCTTATGAAAGACGTTATCATCTTAAATATCGCTATGTGCCTGAAGCTTTAGGCATTGAAGTTTTTAGGGGAAAGCTCCCAAACCTTTTAGCAACGCGAAAGTTTGATTTCGCCTGGATATGCCGAGTACAAACGGCGCATCATTATATTCCCATTCTCCGCCTGATGAATCCTGATGCCAAAATTTTTTATGACACAGTGGATATTCACTATATCCGCGAATTGCGCCAGGCTGAAATAGAGGATAATCCTGCCTTAGCAGATCGGGCACTTAAAACGAAACGCAAAGAATTATCCAATTGTCAATTAGTAGATAGGGTAATCACTGTCACGGCTGACGATGGGCAGCATTTACAAAGCGAATTGCCCCAGCTAAACTTTTCAGTTATCCCCAATATTCATCAGCGACATTCATCACCAGCTGCCCCTTTTGAATCGCGAAAAGACTTAGTTTTTATAGGGCATTATCGCCATAAACCTAATCAAGATGCGGTATTTTATTTTATTGATACGGTATTACCAAAAATTCATGCTCGCTTACCTGATGTAAAACTCCATCTCATTGGCAGTGCAATGACAAATAAAATCAGAGCATTGGCAAGCACACACGTTAAAATCATCGGCTGGGTAAATCAAGTTGAACCAGAATTTGCCCAACGCCGTGTATTTATTTCGCCACTGCGCTACGGTGCCGGCATGAAAGGCAAATTGGGGCAAGCGTTATCTTTAGGCTTGCCTATCGTGACAACGACTATTGGTGCCGAGGGTATGGGATTGATTGATGGCGAAATGGCTTTGATTGCAGACGATCCCGATAGCTTTGCAGAAGCCGTTTGTCGTTTATATACCGATTCGGTATTATGGGAAAAACTCGCTCATCAGGGCAAAAATTATCTCGAACAACACTATGGCGGTGCCGCAGTATATGAGAAATTATGCCAACTATTAAAAGGCTTTAATCTCCTTCCATCCCCTCTACCAGATTTTTCTGACATACCTACACCTGATTTTTTAAGATTGCCCAACTTTGTTAAAACGCTCAATGCCAATCCGATTCAATTGCCAAACGCACCTGAACCCCGTGTCAGTATTATTATACCCGTTTTTAATAAAGCCCTGTATTCCTATAACTGCTTATTAGCAATCCAGGCTTGCGATCCAGAAATCAGCAAAGAAGTAATTATCGTTAATAATGCTTCCACTGATGAAACAGCTACTTTATTAACACAACTTCAGGGCGCGTTCACGGTTATTAATAATTCAGAAAATCAAGGTTTTGTACAAGCCTGTCTGCAAGGGGTAGAAGTTGCCAAGGGCGAAAATTTACTCTTTTTAAATAATGACACCCAAGTCACCCCAGGCTGGCTATCCAAAATGCTAAAAGTCATGGATACCGATCCCAAAGTAGGCATCACCGGTGCTAAATTGATTTATCCTAACGGGCGGTTGCAAGAAGCCGGCGGGATTATCTTTAATGATGGCAGTGGTTATAATTATGGGCGCTCACAAAATCCATTGCTTCCGCAATTCAATCAAAGTCGAGAAGTCGATTATTGCTCAGGTGCCTGCCTGATGGTGAGAAAAAGTGTATGGGAGCAATTGGGTGGTTTTGATTTACGCTATGCCCCTGCCTATTATGAAGATACGGATTTATGCTTTGCAGCGCGTCAAGCCGGTTATAAAGTATTTTATTGCCACGAATCTCAAGTCATACACCATGAAGGAATTACCGCCGGTAGAGATATAAAAAGCGGCTACAAAGCTTACCAAGTGGAAAATCGTAAAAAGTTTCAAGAAAAATGGAAAGAAGTCTTATCTAACCATTTTCCCCCACTTCCACAATCATCCTATGATGAAGCGGCTTTTAGGCTAGAAAACCCCGTTTCTTTAAAGTTGCCCAAACCTGACAGGTTTTCTCCAAAAAGCGTTCAACTTGAAATGACAACGACTTGTAATCACCGTTGTTTTTTTTGCCCAGTCTCAATCGCCAAAAGACCGAAAAGCATTTTATCGCTTGAAAAGCTGAAGAAAATCATCACAGGGCTTCGCGCTTACCCAATTGAAACTATCTCTATCGCCGGCTTCAGTGAACCCACGCATGACAAGCAAATTGTTGAAAAAATAAGATTAATACGAGAAGCCGGTTTTTCCGTTTTATTCTTTACCAATGGCTCCGGCTTAAAACCGGCACTCGTTGACGAACTACTTGAACTTGGCATAAGTCGTTTCACAATTAACCTTTCAACCATAGATGAAACGCTATATGAAAAAACCAGGGGCAACAAAGATATTAAACAAGTCATCCCCTATCTTGACTACTTATTAGCCCAAATCGAAAAACAGCACAAAAAAACCGAAGTCATATTGATGGTATTAGGCGCACTCGATCAACAACACGCCACTAATATTCAGCAAATTCACCAACAATTTGCCTATTCACAAATCGCACAAATTAACCTCTGTCCACATAGCGATTATGCTGGCGACACGACTCCCCATGTTTTACCCAAACAAGTTTATCATCAAACTTTGCGGGGATGTAGCAAAGCCTATCAAAATGAATGGTTGCATTTAACAGCAGAAGGCGAAGTCATACTCTGTTGTCAGGATTACCACGCCCTATATCAAATGGGGCATATCGACGAAGCCCCTCTGACAGAAATTTATCAGAGCCAAAAAATCAATCAATGGCGACGCTGGATACAAGGAGAAGAAGAAGCCCCCAAAGACTTTATCTGTCGCTATTGCTTATTTGCCCTAACCGACGATAATTATGCAGAAAGAGTCCAAAAACTATTCTGTCAATCATGTGTGCTTCCAAGTGCGCTAGGCACTCAAGCTTGTCAACGCTGCGAAGTCAGAACGCAAATTGAAAAACATATTTTTTAGGATACTGACCGCTTTGTGGAGTACAAAAACCTTCAAGTCTTCAAACGAGAAATGCTATATCAATTCACCCCGCAAAGAATTAGGCAATGCCTCAGTAATTTTGATCTCTACAAACTGCCCTATCATTGACGCATCCGCCTTAAAATTCACCACCCGATTATTTTCTGTGCGCCCCGCCATATATTCTGGATTCTTACGCGAAGGATATTCAACCAAAATATTCTGCACAGTACCGATCATAGATTGACTAATCGCTTGAGCCATTTCTATAATGCGTGCTTGTAATTGCGCAAGGCGTTGTTTTTTAATAGTTATGGAAACATCATCAGGTAAGCTCGTAGCAGGTGTGCCGGGGCGAGGGCTATAAACAAAACTAAAAGAATGATCAAATCCCAATTCTTCAATTAATTGCATGGTTGCCTGAAAATCCGTTTCCGTTTCCCCAGGAAAACCCACAATAAAATCAGAAGATAAACTCAAATCGGGGCGTACTTCTCGTAAGCTGCGCACTTTTTGTTTATATTCCAACACCGTATGCCCTCGTTTCATCAAACTTAAAATCCGATCAGAGCCACTTTGCACAGGCAAATGTAAATGACTAACTAACTGAGGCACTTCAGCATAAACTTGAATTAAGTTGTTTGATAATTCTAATGGATGGGAAGTCGTGTAACGAATCCGTTCTATGCCTTCAATAGCATTAACATAAGTGATTAATAAGGCTAAATCGATCATTTCACCATTTGCCATGCGCCCCCGATAGCCATTGACATTTTGCCCTAGTAACGTGATTTCCCGTACACCTTGTTCTGCTAATATCGCCATTTCAGCAATCACATCATCAAAAGGGCGACTCACTTCATCGCCGCGTGTATAAGGCACGACACAATAGGTACAATAATGGCTACAGCCTTCCATAATAGAGACAAAGGCGGTGGGACCATTCGCCCTCGGTTCAGGCAAACAATCAAACTTTTCAATTTCAGGAAAAGATATATCAATCAAAGGCTTGCGAGCGCGTTGAAGCTCTGTGAGCATAGTGGGTAAACGATGCAAAGTTTGTGGTCCAAAAATCAAATCCACATAAGGAGCGCGTTGCCGAAGAAGCTCCCCTTCTTGACTGGCAACACAACCGCCCACTCCAATAATGATATTGGGCTGTTTCTCTTTCAGTTTCCGCCATCTCCCCAATTGCGAAAAGACTTTTTCTTGAGGCTTTTCGCGTACCGAACAGGTATTGAGTAATAATACATCAGCTTGTGCCGGATCCTGAGTAAACTCTAACCCATGAGAAGCCTGTAACGCATCTGCCATGCGTGAAGAATCATATTCATTCATCTGGCAGCCGAAGGTTTTAATATGAAGTTTCATAAATTTATCTTATTATGAGGGCGAACACGCAGGTTCGCCCCTACATTTTAACTTTGTGTTTAGAATAGGTATTGTACCCGAAATGATAATGCATTAGCCTCTTTTTCACCAGGAACAGCATCTGGTCCTTTTATATCGGTGTTAATATAGTTAGCTGATAAACGAATATTATGGTTTAGGTAACAATTGACACCGAAAGTCATATTTTTCGCTTCAATACCTTCATTATTACCAGTCGCATCCAATTGACTCAAACGGCTTACCAGTTGCCAAGCACCGTATTTGGAACGGGGTTTAACCTTTCCAAAAATGCCCTTCTTATAAGCACGGTGTTCACCGGTTAAGAAATAAGTGGCTTGTATATAATAACCACTGTAAGTGACATCCTGGATATCAGCGTTGGATTTCGCATGAATAAATGTTCTCATATATTCCGTTTGAAATGAGAATGCTCCCCAAACATTTGCCGCTTCTAGCCCGAACAAGCTTTGATTATCAGCCGGCGTGATAGCACTTCTAATAAATTTTTCTGCCTGGTGAACTTCCAAACGTCCTTTGAGTTGATAGGTATTATTGCGCGTGTCCCGGTAGGAACCTGCTAAACCTAAGTGTATGATAGCATCTTGCTTTATAATAGGGGCGTAAGTAATACGACCAGTCAGGGCAAAAGCTTGAGTTTCATCATTATCATCATCTTGTTCTACTGTATAAAGACCACTGGCAAATGTGAAATGATCAATTTGACCAAAAAGCGTGACACCATAACTGCGCCCAGGACTAAAAATCTGAGAAGCCATTGCGTGCTCAATGGTATCAGTGTATTTTGAGCTATTTAAAGTCTCTAAGCCAAAAGGCTCTTTGGCTTTGCCAAGCGTCAAATCAATATTATCCCAGCCCTTGTATTTGACATAAGCATCTTTCCATTCCACCTCGTTTTTGATCTGAATTTGAAATTTAGACTCCCAATTTTTGCCAAATTTAGCTTTAAATTGAAGTTGAGCGCGACGTATTTCAAGCGCACTACGTTCTTTGCCATGATTATGAACGCCATCGAAGTCGTCATAATCCCATACCACTAAGGCACCCGTTTGAATTTTGAGGTTTTCCATGCCTCGCACTTGGTTATCAGTCGTTTTGCTATTGTTTGCTAAAGCTGAAAGTGAAAGTCCACTCAAGCATAAGACGAAACAAAACTGTTTAAATAGTTTGTTCATATATCAGTTGTCAATTATCAGTTAGTTGCAAGAAAGAAATCCGATTTTTGAAAAAATGGTATTTCTAAACTTGAATCATTGGAATTAAAAGAGTAAAGGTTACACCTTCACCTTTAACACTATCACACTGAATACTTCCTTTCAGTTTATGTGTCACCAGATTGTAAACTATATTTAATCCTAAACCACTACCACCGCCTTGGCGATTAGTGGTGAAAAATGGCTCAAAAATATTTTTGATGATGTCAGCTGGAACCCCCGAGCCATTGTCAAAATAGCATATTATTAATTCATTTTCTACTTTCTCACTTTTATGGGCGGTAATAGTAATTTGCCCTTTAGGTTTATTTTTAAATCCATGTATCAATGAATTCATCAAGAAATTTGTAAAGATTTGAGAAAAAATACCAGGATAACTGGAAAGCGTTATTTCTTCGTCACATTCAAGTGAAATTTGATGCTGGGTACGCTTAAAGTTGGGTCTTAAAGTGGTCAAAATTTCATGCAAATAGTCTTTGAGTACAAATGTGCGTTGTCGTTCACCAGTTTGATCAACTGCCACTTGTTTAAAACTTTGAATCAATTCTGCTGCCCTGGTTAAGTTTTTGAGAGTTAACTCATTGCCCTGTTGGGCTGATTTCAAATATCTTTCTAAATCAGCACGTTTCATTTTACCCGATTTGTACACCTGAGTTAATTCAATCGTCAAAGTTTCAAGCCGAGAAACGGCAGTGACACCGATGCCCACCGGGGTATTAATTTCATGAGCTACCCCAGCAACTAGATTACCCAATTCAGCCATTTTCGCAGATTCGACTAATTGTTCCTGAGTGGCTTTTAACTGCTGCAAAGTATCTTCAGCGGCTTTCTTTGCTTCTTGCAATTTATAAGTCCGTTCCTCCACTTTTTCTTCTAAAGTATGTGAATACTTCTCTAACTCTTTATGAAGCTGTTTGACATGAAGATGTGTTTTCATGCGAGCGATAAGTTCATTTTTTGAAGTTGGCTTAACTAAGTAATCATTAGCCCCAACCTCTAATCCCATCACCAAATCAGCCACTTGATTTTTGGCAGTAATCAAAATAATAGGTAACTCATTCGCTTCCCACCGTTTCCGAATTTTTTGCGTGACTTCATACCCAGTCATATAAGGCATCATCACATCCAGTAAAATCAAATCAGGTATTTCTCCTTTTTCAAGAATTTTCAGTGCCTGAAAACCTGAAGCTGCTTGAATAATATGGTAATGATAGGGAGAAAGATAGTTAGTCAGCACATGAAGATTCATCGCTTCATCATCTACAATCAAAATTTTATAGGTTTCTGACTCATTTTCTGATGCTAAGGGAATCAATGTTTGAAGTGTCGATGTCGTTGTTATAGAAGTGTCAGAAGCAGGAAGTAGTGGAGACATGGCATCCTGAAGTGGTAACGTTTCTGCGCCGCCTAAAACATTGATTCCTTCCTTATCTGCTAAAACATCAACTTTATCACTGATCGGTAGGGTAAAGATAAACCGCGATCCAACCCCCACAGTCGATTCTACCCAAATTTCTCCTTCGTGCAAATGAACTAATTGTTTGGTAACGGCTAAACCCAAGCCGGTGCCACCATTTTGGCTAGTTGATGAATCGCCTAATTGTTCATAAGATTCAAATATCTGCCCTGTTTTATTAGCTGGAATACCCACACCAGTATCAGAGACAATTATGACCAATTGATTATTAGAAACGGGCAATTGAGCCGAAATTTCAATGCGTCCTCTTTCCGTAAATTTAATGGCATTACCCACCAAATTATGCAAAATTTGTTGTACGCGATTCTCATCAGCATTTGCCAAGGGAAGATCATTAGCAATGGCATTCGCAAGTTGTAAATCTTTCTGACCAACTAAAGGTTGGCAGAACCTAAATACAATGTCTGCGATTTTTCGCATATCAACCGGTTTCAATTCCAGTTCAATCTGTTCATATTTTTGTTTAGAAAAATCCAGAATATCATTGACGAGATTGGAAAGACGCTGACCACTTGCCACGATCATAGACAATTCAGAACAAGTATGGGGAGAAAGCTGCCCGGTGCTACCGTCAATCAAAGAGCCAGCAATACCAATAATCCCATTAAGAGGTGTGCGTAACTCATGGGAAGTATTCGCCAAAAAATCATCTTTAAGTCCATCAAGGCGTTGTAATTCAGTATTTTTGTCTTCTAGTGTTGTAAACAATTCTTGTAGTTGTGTAGTCATACGACTAAATGAATTGGCAAGTTCCCCCACTTCATCCTGACGCTCAACTCTTATCATTTGCTGCCATTGACCCTTAGTCAGCGCCTTAGCTGTGGTATTTAAATGGATAAGCGGCTGAATAATCCATTGACCCGTGAGAATCCCTACAAAAATGGTAATCATTAAGGCTGCCAAACATAATAAAATGGTGTAGTACATATTCGCTTCAATATGTTTCATAAAATCGGTGTCGGGTACCACGACAACGATAAGCCAATCTAGCCCCCATTTATCATTAAATGGCACCACTTTGAGAAAGTGTCGTTTGCCATTATCTATAAAATCCATATCTTGTTTATTTTTGATGAAGTTAAGATCACCAAAGTGTTGGGTCAAATAGTGGGCACTGGCGCGAGTCACAGCATCATGGCTATCTATCGCCTTAAACTGTTTTAATTGGCTCACAGTTTGTGACGACACTGCATTTTGATCTTTTAGTGGATTTGGTAACTGATTAGAAGTTTGCACTTTCCGATAGGGCTTTTCAGAAGCCGATGTACCAACCATAAAACCAGAACGTTCCATGATAAAAGATTGTCCGGTTTGACCTATTTTTAAGGAGCGAAGAAATTGACTTACATCAAAAACATTCACCTCAGCAATAGTGACAGCAAGCAACTTGCCCTGATTATTATAAATAGGTTGACTAACTGATAGCGTCGTGCGCCGACTAGAAAAATAGGCTTGACTCCAAACCGGATTCCCTGTTTTCACCGCACTCAAATACCAAGCCCGATTTTTTGGATTATAGTTTGGCAAAGTTTGTATGAGTTTGGTATGATGAGCCAAATTATCCGTTTCCCATTTTTTGAGATGCCCCCCGGTGCTTTGATCAGAAACTTCCACAAAAGTCACACCACTATTATCAAACAATTGTGCTCCAACATACGTAGCCTGTTCAGTACCCATACCGACGTAACTGACGGTATCAAACAATTGTATCTGTTTCCATAAGTGCTGTTCTAAAGCTTGCATGTCTTCTAATTTCAAGCGACCGAGATGAATCGCATCCACATTGATTTGGTTAATCCGGTGGAGCATTGTCGTATGGGTTTCCAAATGCTGATGAATGCGGGTTGTAATCTCGCTCCGCAACTGGCTAGCGAGATCATCAACCGCTTCTTGCCCATTGCGAAATGAGAGCCATCCGGTTACCCCCACCACCGCAAAGATTTCTATAACAAACGGCACAATGATGACAAGTCGAAGGGGAATTTTTCGAGACAGTTTGGAAAAAAAGTTATTTAGTATATTGATAAACATCAGTTTAATGTCCGGCACAGAACGTTATAAATTTTCAATTTCCAATCACTCTTCGTTTCCTAATAAAAATTCTAATAACGCCTTTTGAGAATGTAAACGGTTTTCCGCCTGCGCCCACACTACACTTTGCGGTCCATCAATCACCTCTGCGCTAACTTCTTCGCCGCGATGAGCGGGCAGACAGTGCATAAATAGAGCATCCGATTTTGCGAAAGACATGAGCCTGCTATTAACTTGATAAGGTGCAAAAATCTGAGCGCGTTTGCTATGCTCTTCTTCTTGCCCCATACTCGCCCAGACATCCGTAGAAACTAAATCGGCATCGGTAACGGCTTGGATCGGATCGGTGCTGAGATTGATAGAATCCCGACATTGATTAACTAAATCCGTATTAGGCTGATATCCAACCGGGGAAGCTACCGCTAATTCAAAATCAAATTGAAGAGCCGCCCGCATGTAAGAATGACACATATTATTGCCATCTCCTACCCACGCCACTTTTTTGCCCTGAATTGAACCGCGATATTCAATATAGGTTTGTATATCAGCCAATAATTGACACGGGTGGTACATATCAGTCAAGGCATTGATAACTGGCACCTTAGAATATTTGGCAAACCGTTCTAATTCTTCATGGGCATAAGTGCGTACTATCACACAATCTACCATACTTGATAATACCCGCGCTGTATCTTCAATAGGCTCACCGCGTCCTAATTGCGTATCACGCGGCGATAAAAACATCGCGCTACCACCACATTGAACCATCGCCGCCTCAAAAGAAACTCGGGTACGAGTGGAGGATTTTTCAAAAATCATAGCAAGCACTTTGTTTTTAAAAGGCTCATAACGTACTCCACTGTGCTGCATGCTTTTGAGTTCAATAGCTCGCGCAATGAGTGTTTTGAATTCATCTTTAGATAAATCCATCAAAGTGAGGAAGTGACGAGGTGTCATAAATAACTCCTATGTAATATGTATAATGTCCAGGAAAATAAACCAAGAAATCCGATTTTTGAAAAAATCTGATTTCTACTGATTCGTACCGACATATTTGGTTTCTATATATTAAGAAAGTCCCGAATTAATTGGCTAACCGTATCAATTATATCATTAGCTTGAGAATCGCTTAAAATCAAGGGCGGTAATAAACGAATAACACGCTCCGCAGCCACATTGATTAGCAATTGTTTTTCAAGAGCCATGCTTACTAATTCACCACAGGGTTTATCAAGTTCAATTCCAATCATTAAACCTTTAACTCGAATTTCCCGTACCCCGGCAACGCCATGCAAAGCTTTTGAAAATCCCTGATAAAAATGTTGCCCCAATACCTGGGCACGTTCTACCAAATTATCCCGCTCAATTGTTTCAATGACTGCTAGAGCAACCCGACAAGCTAAAGGATTTCCCCCAAAAGTTGAGCCATGGGTCCCAGGCTGCAAAATATCTGCCACTTTGCCACGCGCTAAACAGGCTCCAATTGGCACACCATTACCTAAACTTTTCGCTAATGTTAAAACATCAGGCAGTTTAGAAGTATGTTGATAAGCAAACCATTTTCCGGTGCGCCCCATACCGGTTTGAATTTCATCAAGCATTAATAACCAATTATGACGATCACACAAGGCGCGTATCTTGACTAAATAATCGTCATCCGGAATAACAATACCGCCCTCCCCAATTACGGGCTCAACTAATACGGCTACAATTTCAGCTTCTTGTTCAGCTACTTTTTCCATAGCTTGAACATTATTATAGGGTACCCGGACAAAGCCTTCTAACAAGGGCGCAAATCCCGCTTGAACTTTGGGATTACCGGTTGCTGTTAAGGTAGCCAATGTCCGCCCATGAAATGAGCCTTCAGTGACAATGACAGTAGGCTTTTTATAGCCCTGATTATGCCCATATAATCTAGCCATTTTAAGCGCAGCTTCATTAGCCTCCGCACCAGAATTACAAAAAAAAGCCGTTTCCATGCCGGTTATTCGCACCAATGCTTCCGCTAAGGATTGTTGGTGAGCGATTCCATAAAGATTAGAAGTATGTAATAATTTATCGGCTTGTTCACAAATAGCCGTCGTAATTGCAGGATGGGCATGTCCTAAACCACAAACGGCAATCCCTGACAGGGCATCTAAATAATCCTTACCTTCTGTGTCCCATAGCCACGCGCCTTCACCCTTTAAAAAAGTCACGGGCTGACGAGCATAATTGGGCATTAAATTTTTTGACATAATAGTTCCTAAAATAGCAGCCATGAAAACGGCACTAAATTGACAAGGTTTTTAGAGTTGAGTATAATGAATATTGTCATCTGGAAAATTTCTCAAAAATATATTGGACATTCATTTCAAGTCAATCAACGCGATGCCATTAAGTTTTCAAAGGACTGGCGGAAATGGATACCCTCTCAAACTCTAGGCGGAAACGCCAAAGAAAAATCTTCATATTCATTTGTTAAATTAGGATTATAATAGGGATCCTTTAATAAAGTTTCACCCCAGCGTGATTTCATATAATTAAGTTCATGCCGTAAGCGCAAATATTTTTTTAAGGTATTATCCACGCCTCGGCTACACGATTCAAAATGATAAAGTTCAGCATAAGGTGTCCAAATTATCCGATACCCCCGTTCACGAATACGCAAACATAAATCAACATCATTAAAAGCGACTTTGAGGTGTTTTTCGTTTAATCCGCCTACTTCTTCAAATAGTTTGCGGCGCATAATGAGACAAGCTGCTGTCACCGCTGAATAATTTTGAGTTAAAAACGGTTTCCAGTAATAGCCCGAAGATTCTTTGAGGAGAAATTTAAAGCCATGCCCTGCCATACCGCCTAATCCAATAATAACACCGGCATGTTGGATCGTATCATTTCCATAATAAAGTTTAGCACCCACCGCCCCAATCTCAGGGCGCAGCGCATGACTCACCATTTCTGTCAGCCATTCTGATGAAATAATCTCTAAGTCATTGTTTATTAAAGCAATTATTTCGCCCTGCGCATGAGAGACACCTAAATTATTTAATTGCGAATAATTAAACGGCGCTGCATGACGAATAACTGTGACTCGTTTATCTTCTTGTATTTGTTGAAAATAATCTAAAGTCTCCGCATTCTTGCTACCATTATCCATGATAATGATTTCAATATTTTGATAGTCTGTTTGATGAAGTACACCTTCTACCGTACCACGCAATAATTTAAGTTTATCACGAGTCGGAATAATTAAACTAACTAAGGGCGGTTCAACCGGCAACGGATAAATCACGCGAGTATGTCCATCAACGGCTTCAATCACTCTAACGGCGGATTGATTTAAACGTTGAAAATGAGCTTGCAAAGCTTGGCAAGCTATGTTAGTTGTTCCCTTTTTCCAAGAACAATGGTTAGAGGAAATTTTTTCATGGTACAAAATATGCGGAATATGACGAATACGTTCAGCTTGGATTCGTTCAATCAATCGCAATACTAAATCATAATCTTCATACCCTGGATAATCTGCCCGAAAGCCACCGATATCATCTATTATAGAACGACGATATACCGCTAAATGACGAATAAAATTTTGCGAATAAAATAAATCATGATTCCAGTCAGATTTAAAATAAGGATCATAGCGTTGCCCTTCAGCATCTAATTTATCATGATCTGTATAAATCAAATCTGTATCTAGGTGTTTATTCAGCATTTCGACCATTTTGTATAAAGCATGGGCTGGCAATTGATCATCTACCCCCATTAAAGCCATAAAATCACCCTCGGCAATCGCTAAGGCACTATTTAAAGCCGATGCTAAATTATGCTTTTCAGAAACGTTGACTAATTTTATCCGACTATCCAAATCGGCATATTGTAACACCGCTTTAGTACCTTGATAGGCAATACATAATTCCCAATTGGGATAAATTTGACAGCGCACCGATTCAATAAAAGATAAGTTTTCCTGACAAACTATGATTATTGAAATAACGGGGCGATATTGCAGCTTATGTTCCCGCATTTGTGCGACATCTATCTGACTCAAGGTATCATATTGCTTTATCCATAGAGCATATTCCCTCATATCATGCCAGGGCATATAAGATTGTAAACCCGCTTGCCGCCGTCTTTGAAAATAATTCACTTTCCAAGATTCAAAACCATGAAGAATTTTATTAATATGATCACGGGCAGTGATTCCAATTGGGCGACGTAGCAATTTTAAAATGATTCGTGCCATCGAGTTACCTATTTGCCAAGTAGCCGAATCATAAACCGCTAAAATATCTTGCTGTAAACTTTGTATCCACTGAATCAGTTTATTAACATCCTGGGTACGTTCATCAAGAGCTTGCTGGAGACGAGCAATTTCTTTTTTATGTTGAACTATTTCAGCCTGTGCAGTAGCAAATTGTCTTTGATAATCTTTTGTTTGATGCGCTTGGTTCAAAAGTTTGCACCTCTTTATATTCTGCTGGTTCTTGCCACTGATAGTGAACATCCCCATATTCAAATCCGGTTGCCTTACCACTAAATAATTGCCATAGTGCGTTCTGCTCTTGCAATGCCATTTGACTCAAAACAAGTATTATAATTGAGCCGACAAATTGATTTGTACATAAGTCATCCTATTAATGAAAAATAAGCGGGTTAATTTCTTTCCATAATCCGTTGTACATTATGGTTCGATAATTCCAAGTGAGTTTTAGAATTTAATTAAACATAATCATTTTGTCTGTTAAAATTATTGATAAAATAATACCACACTTAGCTGAAATTTAACTAATGAACAATAATCCAACTTCAGAATACCAAGCTGAAAAATTACTGAAATTGGCATTGATAAATAAAAGTGAAAGAATCTATCAGATTTTGAATAATGTCAAGGGCAGTCCAACTTATAAAGGTAGTGTTTTTGAGCATTTTTTAGCAGGTTTATATAATGGAATAGGATGGAAAGCGGTTGTTCACGGGGGTAAAGGTGATAAAGGTGTGGATATTTTGCTTTATCATCAAAGTCGCCCTTCACAAGTTCATACTATCATCCAAGCTAAAAATACAAAATCGCGCCTTTCTAAAAAAGATATACGCCATGAGTATGCGAATTTTTTTGGTGATGATTTTTCTTCTTCGCAAGGTGCATCTGAAAAATTCCAATGTAAAATATTTATTATCATTTCACTCAATGGCTATACGGAAAATACTCTGCAATTGACCCATCCGAAAACAGATACTCATCAAGTCAGTCATTATACATGGAATGAAATCCAACAACTCATTGAACGCTATTCACAAAGCCACCAATTTCAAAACGTTTCCCGTCATAAAAAAACTATCATAAAAAAAGAGGCTGTTAAGAAGGGCATTAATGCTAAAAAAATGGGCTTTCGATTTTTCATCATCTTGAGTTTTATCATACTGATATTTAATTTAGTTTCTTGCCCCCCTGAAAAAATTGAAGTGGATAGACTCACTGATGACATGATTGAACGCTTACATGAAACAAAACTAACGGCAATCAGAAAACAAGATTGTCAAAATTTGAATTACCCACTTGAAACTTGCCCGGAGGCCCTCATCTACCGTTATAGAACACTCTACGGAGATAAAACCTTAAAAACTGCCCTTGTGGTTTATTTTTGTGGTCAAGGTCATTTTAAAAAGGGAAAATGTAGGGCGTTTGAAAAGAAAGCTTTATATGTGCTAACTGGAAAGTGAACGGGAAGTCTAAAAGTCAATTATGACTGAACTCAAACAACAACGTGGCGAAATGCTGGTAGCCATTATGAATAATCCAGTCGATTTTGCTATTGCGCGTGACCAACATTGGTATCGTATTCCAATCAGTAGTGTGAACAAGTGGTTAAAAAATCGTTGGCCCCCTCGCTGGTTAGCTTTTTATCAGACCAAAATTTTTGGGCATGAGGCTTATGCTATTAACTACTATGCTAAAGTAGTTGATATCCAATTGGCTGAGCGGTGGCAATTATTCCCTAACGAACTTCCTAATAAAAAAAGTAATCAGCGTTATTATCAATTGTTTATAGAAACGTTAGAACAATTGCAGAAGCCTATTCTCAGTCGCCGTTTGCGGCGAATTACTTTTATTCAGACAACATGGGAAAAATTCATCCATGCTATTGAAATCAACGATCTTTATGATGCTAGCCCCCTTGAAGATCGATTATGGGTTGAATTTAAGCGTTTACAAATACAAGCGGAACGGCAAGAATTTGTGACAATCAATCGCAAAAGTTATGCTTTAGATTTTGCCATTTATTGTGCTAAAGGTAAGATAGATGTAGAAGCCAATGGTGATACTTGGCACGCCAATCCTCAAAAAGCTGCCCTTGATAATCGTCGAAATAATGCTTTAGAATCAAAAGGTTGGAATGTTTTACGTCTAAGTACGCATCAAGTTAAAGACGAAATGGCAGAATATTGTGTGCCTACCATTGTAGATACTGTCAATAAATTAGGGGGTGCAGAGGAAAAGGGAAAACTTCTACCCCGTAAGATTGATTTAGATGAATCCGGTGCGACTCAAGTAGGGCTATTTTAGAATCAGTCGAAATCCGATTTTTGGAAAAAATCGGATATCTATAGATGTTCAAAAAAATAATTTTTTGATCAAACCTGCCATGTTTTGGAAACCTGGCAGGTTTTGTGAAGTAGGAAACCCACCACTTCCTTTGAACCACCAAACTATTGTGATATAATGTTAACAATGACTGTTCCAATATTTTGAAAAAAATGAATTTATAAATATGTGGAACGACATAAATTAAAATATTTTTAGATATTTTTAACGAGGGCTATAAATGAACGAAGCTAATAAAGCTGAAATGATGACGGGTGCCGAAATTTTTGTGAATGCCTTAGTAGCCGAAGGCGTGGAACATGTATTTGGATATCCAGGCGGCGCGGTGCTATATATTTATGATGCGATATTCCAGCAAAATAAATTGCAGCACATTCTTGTTCGTCACGAGCAAGGGGCGGTTCATGCCGCTGATGGTTATGCACGTTCTACCGGTAAACCTGGAGTTGCTTTAGTGACTTCCGGTCCAGGCGCGACGAATGCTATCACCGGTCTTGCTACCGCTTACCTGGATTCTAGCCCAATAGTGGTTATTACCGGGCAAGTGCCTACCGCCTTGATTGGTAATGATGCTTTTCAAGAGGTTGACGCTGTGGGTATTTCCCGTCCTTGTACCAAGCATAATTTTTTGGTCAAGGATGTGAATGATTTGGCAATTACCATAAAAAAAGCGTTTTATATTGCAACAACCGGTCGTCCAGGTCCTGTATTGATCGATATACCTAAAGATGTGACCGCTAAGCGGGCGGTGTTTGATTATCCTGATACCGTGGAAATGCGTTCTTACAAACCGATTGTGAGTGGACATATTGGGCAAACCCGCAGAGCGGCTGATATGATTTTAGCTGCCAAACGTCCGATTATTTATTCAGGCGGCGGTGTGGTATTAGGTAATAGTAGCAAAGAACTCACTGAATTGACTCGCTTAATCGGTTGTCCTATTACGCAAACTTTAATGGGGTTAGGAAGTTACCCTCCTACTGACCCATTGTTTCTCGGTATGCTAGGTATGCATGGCACTTATGAAGCGAATACGGCTATGCACGAGTGCGATGTATTAATTGCTATCGGAGCACGGTTTGAAGATCGCGTGACGGGTGAATTAGAAGAATTCTGTCCTTACGCGAAAATCATTCACATTGATATTGATCCTTCTTCGATTTCTAAGAATGTTAAAGTCGATATTCCCATCGTCGGTGCAGTGGATCATGTCTTACGAGATTTGATTCAAATAGTAAAGAAAACGAAAAGGCAACAAGACTCCGATGCCCTCAATGCTTGGTGGAAACAAATTGAAACTTGGCGTGCCAAAAACTGTTTACATTATGATCGTAATAGTGAACTGATTAAGCCACAATTTGTGATAGAAAAGTTGAGCGAACTGACTAAAGGTAATGCCTTTGTCGCATCAGACGTGGGACAACACCAAATGTTTGTGGCACAGTATTATCAATTTGCCGAGCCACGTCATTGGGTAAACTCAGGCGGTTTAGGTACAATGGGCTTTGGTTTGCCGGCGGCGATGGGTATACAAATGGCTCATCCTAACGAAACGGTAGTGTGTGTGACTGGCGAAGGTAGCATTCAAATGTGTATACAGGAATTATCCACTTGTAAACAATTTGATTTGCCCATTAAAATCATTACCTTGAATAATCGCTTCTTAGGTATGGTGCGTCAATGGCAAGAGTTCTTTTACGACAAGCGTTATTCACATACCTATATGGATGCTTTGCCTGATTTTGTCAAACTGGCAGACAGTTATGGACATATTGGGATGCGGATTGATAAACCGAGTGAAGTTGAAGGAGCTCTTGCCGAGGCATTGGCGATGAAAGATCGCCTTGTGTTTATGGATTTTATCACAACTCAAGATGAAAATGTGTATCCGATGGTTGTCGCTGGTAAAGGGCATCATGAAATGTTATTACCCCCAGAAAGAGAGTTAGCTTAAATATGCGTCATACGATTTCAATGTTGTTGGAAAACGAAGCCGGTGCCTTATCACGAGTCGCTGGCTTATTCTCGGCACGCGGTTATAATATTGAATCAGTAACCGTTGCGCCGACTGAAGACCCCTCAATGTCACGGATGACCTTAGTCACCAGAGGTTCTGACGAGATCATTGAGCAGATCACGAAGCAGCTAAATAAACTGATTGATGTGATCAAACTCATAGATTTAACAGAGGGAGTACATATTGAAAGGGAATTGATGTTGGTTAAAGTCAATATCGAAGAAACTCATCAGCAGGAAGAAGTTAAACACCTGGTTGATATTTTCCGCGGTCGCATTATTGACGTTGGCGATAGTAATTACACAATTGAGATGACAGGTACCGGAGACAAACTTGATGCCTTCATCAAAACGATTGATTCATCGCTAATACTTGAAGTGGTGCGCTCTGGTGTATTGGGTATTGCGCGAGGGAGTAAGAGCTTGCGTATCTAAGAGATGGGTGCAACAGAAATCCGATTTTTCTAAAAAATCGGATTTCTACTAAGGTATACTCCTTATTATTTTAATTTGCAGGATATTATCTAATGCTTGACACGACTTTGACTGAATTACGGAAAAATACTATGTTCTTGTTTGACGCAGTAGAACATGGGGATAGGGTTCGGATTTCTCGTAAAGGTTTACCCATTGCTCACATTGTACCCGTTGGAAAATCGGTAATGAATGAATTGATATTGGTTTCCGAGAGCCGACGGAAAATTAAGCCGATAATAGAAGCCGCCTTAAAAAATGAAATGCAGCTTATCAGGGCAGGTGTGCAAAAAACAGAGCAGAATTTGAAAGGATTTGAAGAAAAATACCATAAGAACACCGAAAAATTTCTTTCAGAGTACGAAGAAGACAAATTGGAAGAAACAGTTGATTTTATAGAATGGATCGGTGAATTTAGAATGCTGGAAAGATTAACTGATAAACTAGAAACGATGAAGAGTATAAGATTTGAGAATTGAAAATTATTTCACCGACATTCAGAATATTGTTGATTCTTTTCCGGTTATTCGTTTGAAAAGTGTCACCTATGATAAACGGGGTACGTATGAGGGCTTTATCCGGGGTGAATTGTACTTTGCCGACGGTACTATTTTGCACTTTAGGGAATATATTGATGTTGAAATAACAGCAGAGCGATTAATGTACGCATATCAATATACAGATTCACATAAAAATCTAATTTTTCGTTACGATAATACCGGTCATCATAAAAAACTCGGGCTTTCGACATATCCTCATCACAAACATGACAGTGCCGAAAATAATGTCATTGAGTCAAAGGCTCCGAGGCTGAACCAGGTTCTTCATGAAATTGAAGATTCAGTGCGATTGTCACAACGTGTCCGGTAAACTGGACAAAACTATTTATGTATCCCACTGATTGACACAACGGCTCCCACATTTAATCAATTGGATGATGCCATCTCGTGGATAACAGCCCGTTTATTAGAAGGTCCCGTTTTTGTCCATTGTGCATTAGGGCATGGGCGAAGTGCGACGGTGGTTGCTGGATTTCTCATGAAGCAAGGTATTGTTAATGATGTCAAAGAGGCGGTGGCATTTATTAAGGCAAAAAGACCTGGTATTGGTTTGCACCCAAAACAATTAGCTATTTTGGAAAAATTTGCACAATCTTGTGTTTAGACCTGACAGGTTTACTTCGTTAGTTTTTGTTTTTAAAACCTGTCTTGTCTGTCGTAATTTAGATACCCAATAAATTTTGAAAAAAGGTTTATGTCTGTATTTTCTTTCTGTCAGGTACTTCATCTATAGGAAGACGCACATAAAACCGACTCCCGACTCCAACTTCACTCTCAACACCTATCGTGCCACCGCATTTTTCAATAAACTCTTTACACAGTACTAAACCTAAACCATTGCCTTTTTCGTTATCAGTGCCATAAGTACTAGCTATGTTGACTTGGAACAGCTTGTTAATATTTTCTGGTTTGATGCCAATGCCTGTATCGGAAACGGATATTTCGACTAAGTTGCCCTCTATCTGTTTAGCAGTGACTTGTATTGTGCCAGATGGCTTAGTGAATTTTATCGCATTTGAGATTAAGTTTCTGAGCACGATATCTAGCAAGTTAACATCGACAAAAACCGATAGGTTTTCATCAACATCAGCAACAATCCCAATCTTTTTACAATTGGCTTTGTCATATTGTGATTTAACATTCCGAATCATTAAATATTGTAAAATGACTTTTGTTGGGTTGACTTGCAATCTACCCGTTTGGGATTTTGACCAATTTAGCAGGTTCATTAGTAAGTCGTAACCATTATTAGCTGTTTGCATAAGCATTTGAAGCCAGTTTTTTTTGGTCCCAACATCATCAGCTTGCCGTTCTTCCTCCGTTAATAATTCAGCAATACCTAACAATCCACTGAATATGCTACTTAAATCATGACCAATGACGGAGAAAAGCTTGTTTCTTGTTGCAAGGGCTTCATCTTTTGCGGCAAGAGCTTCTCGCAAATCATCTTTTGCAGCTTGAAGTTCAAGGTGGGTATTGACACGAGTTATCAACTCCTTTTTATTAAAAGGCTTAGTGACATAATCCACAGCCCCCAATTCCAACCCGGCAATCACATCCTCTTTTTCCGTTTTGGCAGTTAGGAAAATAATCGGAACATCTGCCAATTTCGCGTCTTGTTTTAATCGCCTACACACTTCAAAACCATCTATATCCGGCATCATAATATCCAGCAAAATGAGATCGGGACATTTTTCTTTAGTGTAATCCAACGCCTCAGTGCCATTTACGGCAAATCCAGAAAGGTAGCCATTTTCAGCCACAAAACTACCCAGAAAACTTAAATTTTTTGGGTTATCATCCACAATTAAAACAGTTTGTTTTTTCTTCATTTGATTTTTTAGTAAAAATAAGACATTTGAGACTCTTGCTTCATTTTTTTGGGTATATTTAAGATATAGCATTTCCCTTTTGAGTGAAGTACATCTCTTGTAGGGGCAATCCTTTATGGTTGCCCTTTTTTGTATTTCACCCAAACGAAAAACGCTATACCATCTATGTTCTTGATAGGGGTGTCAAATAAATCATAATATTTATCATGTAGTGGAACGTAAAATTCCCAATTAACGGATTCTCCAGCAAACACTTGTCTGACATATTTTCTATAAGCCGCCGATATTTTTCTTCGCTCTTTTGTAAGGCTAAATCATCTTTTTTGCGTTCAGTAATATCAATAAATGTCACCACCGCCCCGACAAGTTCATCCCCTTGTAAGGAATGGTTTCGAGACTTTAGTTTTTTTCAAAAAACTAAAACCTCGAAAACGAAATAACTTCCCGTTTTAGAAACTTGTATAATAGACTTGTCCCGAAATAATTAAGTTATATATTTCAGAGACTTATGTCAACCTCAAAAAAAAAGTATTTTAAAATCAATGACTTAAATAAATCCCGTTTCAATTTGACAGTTAATGATTTATTA
>Ga0190358_1000059_pt1 | contig 42003 bp, 29 predicted proteins | sample 48721812_MG_FD_161666 | JGI IMG/M metagenome (GOLD analysis project Ga0190358, IMG submission 161666) | Hydrothermal vent microbial mat bacterial communities from Southern Trench, Guaymas Basin, Mexico - 4872-18-1-2_MG | ecosystem: Environmental > Aquatic > Marine > Hydrothermal vents >... | reverse complement strand
ACTGACTTTTGAAACAAAATTTCAATATGAGCAACATAAAAGCGAGAACAGCTCATATTACAGTGAAGAATCTTATTATGTCAGGGATCAGCTAAATAAATGGGTTGATTATGACGAGGCAAATCGTGTTGTAACGAAGATGTATCTTCCAAGAGGAGGAATGTTAAATAATAGTTTCAGTAAAATTAACTCGTATAATTTTAGAAATCAGCTAAAGTTTGACAGAGCATTCGATCTGCATCATATTACTGCAGGTCTATTTACTGAAATTACGTCAACAGTAGCAGAATCATATGGGGCACCTACCATTTATGGGTATGATCCGGATAAATTAACATCAGAGGTTCCAAATGTATATTTTCCACTCGGGTCATACTGGGGAGGAACCAATTATCAGGTATCAGGAATGAACTCAAATCTGACCTATAATAATGACAGGTATTTCTCTGTTCTTGGTAATTTCGCCTATACTTTTAATAGTAAATATTCATTTACGAGCAGTTTCAGAATTGATGCTTCAAATCTGATTGTGGAAGATCCCAAATATAGATATTCTCCATTCTGGTCCGTCGGAGGTAACTGGAAAATGGATCAGGAAGATTTCATGGATAATGTTCTATTCATTAACAGGTTGAATATGCGACTATCCTACGGGCATACTGGCAATGTTGTTTTATCAACAGCTGTTGTTCCCTTAATCTCAGTAAGAGGAGTTTATCCACTAACTGGATTTCCTTATGGGGTTATAGATGATTACGGAAATCCGACACTTACCTGGGAAAGGACCAAAATTACTAATTTCGGATTGGATTTTTCAATGTTTGGGAATAGCTTGTTCGGTTCTCTGGATGTCTATAATAAACATGGGGAAGATATTGTAGGTGCTGTAGACATGCCCAGAATCACGGGGACAACAAGACAGGAGTTTAACACTGCTGAAATACTTAATCGCGGTTTTGAATTAGCTCTTGGTACTACTCTGCCAATAAGTTCAGATATAAGATATACAACAACACTTAATTTCTCTTTTAACAAGAGTGAAGTGCTGAGCTTAAGATTGTTGAGCTATGATTATTATTCAATATTGCATCCTCATTTTGAGGAGGGTAAACCTGTAGATGCAATATATTCATATACATATCTTGGTATGAATAGTGAAAATGTGCCCGTACTTCAGGGTATAGATGATAATACATGGACATTTAATGACATTGCACCCAGCACAACTGATGATCGTGAATATATGGAATATTCGGGAAGTCTTCAGCCAAAAGTAGTGATAGGCTGGCAAAATGGAATATCCGCATTTGGCTTTACTTTGTCAGCTTTGATTGATGGTGAATTTGGACATGTGTTTCGTAAGCCCACATTCGATTATCCTATTCTCAGTAACTCAAAAACATCATCTACCTTACACACGGACGTAGGGAAAGTACTGGATAACACTGCAACGGAAATTCCATCTATGCCATCTGATGATGAAAATAACCTTGATAGCTGGGGCAACTATGCTCAATATCTTAACACGACAATCGAAGATGCATCCAACATAAGGCTGAAGGAAATTAATCTTTCCTATAACCTGCCTTCTTCTATTGTTTCAAAGATTGGATTTAAAAATGCAAGAGCATATATCCAGGTTAGAAATGTGGGTCTGCTGTGGACGGCAAATAAGGAAGGTTTAGACCCAATGTATATTTATAATCGGGGCTCGTTTGGTTCACCAGCTGTGACACTGGTAAATACAGCAAGATCATATACATTCGGAATTGCATTTGGGTTCTGATTGGTACTTTCAGACTAATTCTGAATGAACTGGTGAAAAACTGTTAATAAAGAAAACCAATGAAAAATTTAATTACGATGAAAAATAAAATCAAGATATTACTTATACTGTTTTTGACATTAGTTATGTCATGTACTGAATTTCTGGATGTTCCACCCGAGAAGAAAAACAATCTGGAGATAGAGAATACTGAAGCACTGGATTTGTTGCTTAATTACTATAATGTGATTTTCGACCGGAGCAGGGAGTATGTTTTAGCACATGATAACTATGGCATATATGAAGACTATTATGACGCCAGGCCAAGTAGATTCCTTGGATCTCTCAAGTACATATTATGGTATCCTGAGTGGTTACAGGAGGTGTCCTATTACTGGCAGAATCAATGGCAGAAAATAGCTTATGCCAATACTATACTGGCTACAGTTGATGATGAAGATGTAGTTGGTTCAGATGCTGATAAGAAGCGTTTGAAGGAGGATGCTCACCTGCTGAGAGCTTATGAGAACTTTCAATTAGCTGTGCTATACTGCTTGCCTTATTCAAGCGAAAATATGGATGCACTTGGTCTGCCCATTAAAAAGACATTGGCATACGATGAAGATCTTACAAGAGTGTCTCTTGATGAAACCATGATTTATATAGAGGATGAAATTGAATATGCATTACAAACTACAGAACCACGAGAAGATGATCTCTGGAGGATTAGTCTGCCGGCTGCTCAGGCAATGGCTGCCAGATTCTACCTCTATATTCATGATTATGAAAAGGCCCTGTACTATGCTGATCTCGTTTTACAGGATTACTCTGTCCTTGTGAATCTGGAAGAATATTTTACTCCTTTTATGCGTACTTATTCTTCAAGTGGAGGAACGTATGTGGGGCCCAATGCATCATCGGACTTTAAATATCCAGAATTTTTGTTTACACGGATTCTATATAATCATACCTATAATGCCGTACCCAGTGAAGAACTCCTGGACTTATATGATCAAGTTAACGATTATAGATATGAAGCTTTCATTGTTGAGGATTATTCACTGAACAGGGCAGGTGTGCCAGGATGGCCCGCCTACTGGCAATTTGGCTCAATAGGTCAAATAGGAGGACTGACAACAGCTGAAATGTATCTTATAAGGGCTGAGTGCCTTGCACGTGATAATGATATAGGTGGGGCATGTGATGATCTTAATGCGTTAAGAAGCACAAGATATAAGAGCGGGACTTACGTTGACTTGGTTCCTTCTGATTTTGCCAGTGTAAAAGAAGCTGTTCAATTTGTTATTGATGAGAGAAGGCGTGAAATGCCTTTTACTATGAGATGGTATGATATTAAGAGGATAAATTCAGATCCTGCGAACTTGTTGGATCAAATAACAATAACAAGGAATTTTTATGAATTTGATGGCGTTGATGTTGACGTTACAACAGATAGGACATATACCCTTGCTCCAGGCGATAAGAGATTTGCATTCCCAATCCCCAAGATTGATATTGAACTGAGCGATGGTCAGCTTTTACAGAATCCGTACGACTAGTTTATTTCACTTATATTAATTTAATATATATCCCCGGGTATCTGCCCGGGGGTATTATATTGAATATTTATCCATCAAATAAATTTTAAAATGAAATTCTCAAGATTATTGATTTATTTAATACTATTTGCACCACTTGCATGCACAGAACAATTTACGAAAGATTATACTTTCAAGTTCATTCAGGCTGGGGGTATAACAGACAATGTTCATCTTGTTTATGCAGGTGATATTTCTGGCAGTAAAAAAGATGAGCTGATAGTAGCAGCAGATTCTTCTGTTTATATATATGAGGTATCTAAAGATACAGCCCATCTTATTTATTCAAATACGTTTGAACAGCAGGTTCTTCAAATGGTTACAGGTGATTTGAATAATGATAAAAGAAATGAGCTGGTAATTGCTTGTGGTTACAGGGGATATAAGGATTCAGAAGTAGAGATTTTATTAATAGAGAATGTTCGAAATGAATGGCGTTTATCGAGTCTTTATACCCGAGAATCTCCAAGGCCTCAGCCATTATACCTTGATATAGCAGATCAAGACAATGATGGTAAGAACGAAATAATTGCCTCATACTTTGAATCAAAATATATGGTTGAGACCGTGACCATTAAATATAGTCCTGATGGCTGGTATTCAGATGTAATTTCGCATGAAAGAATGGCTACTGCGCGGGATATTGGCACATTGTCAGGGAAAGATAAAAATTCAATGGTTGTAGGGAGAGTATATGGTGATAAACTTGGTGATGATGGGGATGCATACATCATTGAGGGAAAGCAGCAAATTAAACTCCCGGTTTACAGGGGTGTCAGATCGGCAATAAAAATTGGTGATGCGGATAATGATGGAGTAAATGAAATTTATGTAGGAGATGGATGGCATTCCAATTATGGAAAAATGGCCAGGGCAAGATTAGGAATGATAAAATTTGATGGGGATAATTATTATTATAATTTGATTGAAGACATAAAAGGAGAAGTAGAAGTATCACAAATTGAAATCTCCGATATTACTGGTAACAATCGCAATGAATTAATTATAAGAGGAAGTGAATCATTTCGAATATATAAGTTTGTTGACGATCAATGGAAAGTATTTACAGACACATCAATAATAAATAATCAGTTTACCATAGGTGATATTACTGGAGATAAAAGACCTGAAGTTATCATTTCAGGTATTAAATACAGAAACGATAAAGGAATCCAGATAATTAGGTTTGACAATCCAGTTTTCAATGATAAGCTTGGAAAGGAAGTACTTACGGAGACGACAAATCCTGATTCGCTGATAGGAGATCCTGCACCTGAACTCAGAATGGACAAATGGTTCAACAGTGATGCTCTTTTGATCAATGAGCTGAAGGGCAAAATTATTGTTCTGGATTATTGGGCTACATGGTGTGCTCCCTGCATAAAAACTTTTCCCGAGCTAAGGGCACTATATGAAAAGTATCAGGACAAAGGCCTTGTAATTATCGGAATAACAAGAGTGGATAATACGCAAAATGAAAAAACAATTGAGGACTTTGTTGCAAAAGAGGATTTTCCCTATACTATAGGGATATCTGAGGAGTCCTTCAACTATTTGTCCTATGGAGTAGGAGGTATTCCTCATGTCGTTCTGATTGATAAAAATGGAATAGTCAGAGAATATCTTGTTGGTGTACAGGAAGAAGGTAAGCTGGAAAAAGAAATAATCAAACTTCTTAATGAATAATTAGCACATGAATATTATTAAAAAAGCTTTGATCATATGCATCACTCTATTGATTATGCCAGGGTGTAACAAAAAGACAGGTTATGTTATTAATGGCACCATTGATGGAATTGAGCGTGATACAATATTTCTACGTGAATATAAAGGTAATGGTGTATATACTACATATGATTCAGCATTGATTGAGAATGGTTCATTTACACTGAAAGGCTCAATAGATTATCCCAAAAGATTGATACTAAACTTTGCCCGGCACAGGGGAGGAATGACATTCTGGATTGAAAACTCAGATATTACTATATCAGCGAGTATCGATTCTCTTTATAAAGCTTCAGTAAATGGTTCAACGGTACAAATGGAATATCAAGCTTCCCAGGATGAGCTGAATGAATATCAACAGCATTACCTTGACCTCTTCAGGGAACTTAGTGCTGCAAAGAAGGAGGGCGAAGAGAGTAAGGTTAAGGAATTAGAACAACTCACTGATTCTGCATTAGAAACTTACCTGGAAGAGACGAAGAAATATATCAAGAATCATCCTGATTCATACATTAATGCCAATCTGATTAAATCTATTGCATATCACCTTGATGGTTACGAATTGGAGAATCTGCTTAACTCAATTGGTGAAGATGTTTCTTCAATACCTGAAATGGTATCGCTTAGAGAGAAAGCCGATGTGTTAAAAACTGTAGCTATTGGACAAAAGGCACCGGATTTTGAAATGACTGATATAAATGGAAATAAGGTAAGGTTGTATGATATACTTGAAGATTGTGAAATACTATTAATTGATTTTTGGGCTGCCTGGTGCGGTCCGTGCCGTAATGAGAACCCTAATATTCTGGAAGTATATAATGAATACAAGAATGCTGGATTTGATGTAATTGGTGTTTCTCTTGATAGAGACAGGGAAAGCTGGCTGGAGGCAATAAAGAGTGATGGTTTACCCTGGACCCAGGTATCAGATCTTAACTATTGGAATTGCCCAGTAGCGACTCAATATGGTGTTACTGCTATTCCTACCAGCTATCTTATTGACAAGGATGCAACTATTATCGGAAAAAATCTGCGGGGCAGTAAGCTCGAAGAAAAGGTTAAATCAATGCTTAAATGATACTTCGTCAGGTTATGGGGTTTAGGTTAATTATCAGGTGAATTGGGAGGAGTAATATCCTCCCTTTTCTTATTGAAATTGATTTATCTGAACAGGCTGTTCTCTTTTAAAATTAATCATTTTGTTGTCCCTATGTTGTACAGCCATACAATAAAAAAGGAGTCAGATGTTCCTAACTCCTTGATATTCAGTTGTGGATAGTACTGGATTGCTCACCCGAAGTCTCGGGATCGCGATCCGTTTTGGAGGTCATTCAGTAAGAAAAACCGGTCACATGCGTGACCGGCTCTTTGTTTTGTGGGTAGTACTGGATTCGAACCAGTGACCCCCTGCTTGTAAGGCAGGTGCTCTGAACCAGCTGAGCTAACCACCCAAAATGAGAGTGCAAATATAGACCATTTTTTTAATTCATGAAAAAATATTTTTGATTAATTAATGCATCAATTCTAATAACTATCTAAGTGACAGAATATGAGTTGAATACACTTGCCGGGAGGCACCATGCCATCCCGTTTCAGATCTAAATACAATCAATTAATAATTATTTGGCCTGTAATTGTTTTTGGCATAATTTTATGAATTGTGTATAAATTGTTCGAAATGCACTATTTATCATGATATTCAGATGCAACTTAATTCGTATTTTACCTGTCAATAATAGCAGGTATACTGTTGAATTAAAATAATTTATGTTTATTGAATAAATAATTGCTTCTATGACTGGTAAACAGGCTCATAATCCGTTGATTATTTCTATGGTTAAATGCTTGTTAATCACTCATTATAATATAATATATCCTAACCGCAGACCTAAGAAAACATGAGAAGCCATATCCTTAAAATACTGCTGTTATTCTCAATACTGAATATATCCGTCTTGTCTCTCAATGGCCAGACAACCATCAGGAGCCTCACATCGGGTCTATGGAGTGACGGTTCAACATGGATCGGTGGCGTAGCACCCGGCCCTAATGATAATGCAATCATTTCTTCCGAAACAATTGTTACCTTATCGGGATCAGATGCAACAATCAGTAAGCTGACTATTGAAACAGGCGGGTTGCTGAATGCCGCGGACAATACTCTTACGGTTAACGGTAAGCTCCTGGTTGATGGTGCTTATACATCCAACAATCCTGGCGCAAAGGATTTGCTTTTTAACGGCGACAGCCTGGGCGGAAGGGGGGTAATAAAAACAAGCTTCGCCGACAGGGAACTTGTAATAAGTACAAATACAGTAGTGATTCCTTCTTCCGATCTGAAAATCGAAGGAAAAGTCAGTATAGGTAATTCTGTAACAATTACAAATAAGGGGAAAATTGAAATTATAGGAGATTTAAGGGGCCTGAATGCAACTACATCCGTCTGGACAAACGATGATAATTCATACCTGGCAACAGGAGGAAACCTGATGATTAACGGGATTCTTAATGCTTTATCACCCGGGAATACAATCGAATATAATAATTTTGGCGACCAGGATGTAATTCTGCCCGCATCAGCAACATACCATAATCTGAAATTCCGGGGTGCCGGCAACAAAACCCTCATGGGATCAATCACTGTAAACGGGGATATAATAATTTACAACTCGGCAATACTGGTAAGCAATAATTTTAATATAAATATAAGCGGTAACTGGACCAACTATTCCTCTTTTACCCAGGGAAGCGGCCAGGTATCCTTTACAGGAGCATCAAATCAGGCTATCATCAACCCGATGACCGAATCGTTTTATAATTTCTCCCTGAATAAAAGCGGTGGTGAACTGGTCCTGGAGAATAATATAATCATCGAGAATACCCTTACTATGCTTGCGGGTGTGATCAATACATCCCGGAGCAAACTAACGCTGGGAACCGGGACAGGACCCGGCCAGCTTGGAGTTATGTCATATTTCGGGGGATTTGTAAAGGGGAAGTTTGAACGCTGGATAAACAATACGGGCTCCCATGAATTTCCGGTTGGTAATTCAAATAACCAGAGACTGGTAATTAATATTAACGGCCTTAATTCAGGAGGCACACTTATTGCAGAATTTAAGGGTGCTGATCCGGGAAACAGTGGTCTTCCTCTTGATGATGCAGGAACTGAAATATATAACACTTTTTCTGAGGGATACTGGTCTTTGTATGCTGACAGGGGTTTCACCCTGGGAAGTTCAAATACCTATAGCCTGAGATTATCCGGGACAGGCTTTACTTCTTTCACCATCGATGATAACACCCGTATACTTACAAGGGCAGATGCAACATCTGACTGGCTGGCTCCGGGTTCTCATATCAATGCCTTCGGCGTTATAGCCAGAAGAAGTAACCTTCAGATTCTCCCTGCCCACTATGTTTTTGGAGATGATACTGATTGTGTTAAACCCGTAACATCGGCTATAAGCGGAACGGCTGATGTTTGCGCCGGCCAGACAGGGGTGGCTTACTCAGTAACGGATAACCCGCCAAACACCTATGAATGGACAATAAGCGGAGGAGTGATTGCTTCAGGTGCCAATACCAGCAGCATTACCGTTGACTGGAATGCTGTGGGAACGGATAATGCAGGTATATCTGTGGTGGAAACCAATACTTGCACAAGAGGGTCAAGTGCTGAGCTGCCTGTAACAATACACTCGGTCCCACCCTCTGCAATAAACGGAGATACCAGGCTTGCCGAATACTCTTCGGGAGTTGTCTATTCGGTTCCGGAACGGACAGGCTATACCTACACATGGTTTATCACCGGGGGAACACAGGTTTCAGGAGGAAATACAAACAGCATCACTGTTGACTGGGGTGCAGCCGGAACGGCTAATGTCTCAGTGGTGGCTCAACTGCCCGGTTGTCCGCAGGCCCCGGCAACAGACCTCGAAATAGAACTATATGATGTTATTGAAAGTGTCCAGACCGGGTACTGGGATGACCCCTCTACATGGGATTGTACCTGCGTGCCTGCCTCAACCGATAATATAAGGATAAATACAGGGCATACCGTTACGCTCCGCAGTGCAAATAATATAGAAGCAAATAATCTGATCATTGAAGCAGGAGCAATAATCGATTATGATAACCTGCCACTTACTGTGCATGGTAATTTCATTGTTGAAGGAAGCTACCAGGGTGGTTCAGATAGTGATCTCACACTTGATGGCATGGATACGGAAATATCGGGAGGGGGAAGCATTGTGGGAGGAGTGACTATACCTGAGGGTAATAAAACAATACCTTCCATGGCTCAGCTCACTGTGAGTACCGGTGATTTTATAGTGGGAGCCAGCGTACTTATTATCAACAAGGGCGAGATTTCCCTTGACGGAGACATAGTTGGAGGTGATGCATCCAGCACATGGATAAACGATGAAAACTCCAGCCTGGAGATCACGGGTGAATTGCTGGCAACCGGCGCCCTGAGGGCTTTTGCCCACGGAAACCTTGTCAGTTACAATGGAGGTGACCAGGATATTAAAACACCCGTAAATTCCGTTTATCATGACCTCCAGGTGGGTAATTCGGGTATCAAAGCCCTTACAAATTCACTTACCATTGAAGGAGATCTTGTGATAGGGGATGCCAGTACCCTGGATGTAAGCCCTTTCAATTATTTGATAAGCATAGCCGGTAACTGGACCAATAACGGCGCAGGCTTTAATCCGCGATCCTCTGTTGTGACTTTTAATGGCATGGGGGACCAGACAATAAGCGGGACGGAAACTTTTTACAACCTTGTATACCTGAATACCACCGGAGACCTTGTCCTGTCAGATGATGTGGTCATTGGAAACAACCTTCACATGGCCGGCAGGGATATTGTTGCAGGTACAAATACTATCACCATTGGCACTGGTGCGGTAAGTGTTGGCTCACTGACCCATGTATCCGGGATGATTACCGGAAAGATGGAAAGGTGGATCAATTCATTCGGGAACACTCTTTTCCCGGTAGGAATAAGCGGCTCGTACCATCCTGCCAGTCTGTATGTTAACCTTTTGAACAGCCCGGGATCGGTTATAGTTGAATTTATTCCGTCCGATCCGGGTTCTGACGGATTGCCTTTGCTTGACGGAACTACAGACATCCTGTACCATTTTACCGAAGGCTACTGGAATTTTAATGCAGCCAATGGTTTTGATGCTGCCAATTATAATCTTGACCTGCAGGCGACAAACTTCTCCAGTTATCCTTTGAACATAAATTCAAGGATACTTTCCAGGACAAATAATCTTGATTGGATACTGGATGGCAATCATGTTACAGCCAGTGTGCCGAATATATACAGGGATTTTATGTCAATTGGAATATCGACACTTGGAACACAGTTCGGTATCGCATACGCATGTGCCCCATATATAGTTGATGCAGTTATAACACAACCATCTTGTTTTGGCTATGATGATGGTGCAATAAATATTACTCCCGCGAATGGTGCCGGTCCCTATACCTATTTATGGTCACCCGGCGGTGAGACTACAGATCATATTACAGGACTTTCGGCAGGTAATTACAGTGTTGTGGTTACTGATGCACTCGGATGCGTTACGGTTGAAACATTCAATGTATCACAGCCTACCGGAATAATAATAGACTATCTTGTAAGTAATGTTCAATGTAAGACTGATGATGACGGAGCCATCGACATCTCGGTTACCGGAGGAACCGAACCATACACTTATGTCTGGAGTACTTCAGACGGAAGCGGCTTATCCTTTTCGGACGAAGATCAGGCCGGACTTACGGGAGGAACATACACAGTTACAGTTATTGATGAAAATGCCTGTTCAGCAACGGAAGATATTGTGGTTTATGTGGAAGATATTACAGCTCCTGTGATAATTTGCCCCTCTGATCTTACAGCAGTATGTGATATTTCTGAACAGCCGGCATACACTACATATGATGAGTTTACGGCTGCCGGAGGTGCGGCAACGGATAATTGTGAAATAGACCCTGCAAGTTTTTTTATGTTATCAGAGACTTCCGATGGTAACAGCTGCCCGGAAGTGATAAGCAGGATATACCAGATTTCCGATGATAACGGCAACAGCCAGACATGTACCCAGATGATCACGGTAAATGATGATATCCCACCCACTGCCAGCAATCCTGCCGCAATAAATGTGGAATGTGCTACCGATGTGCCCGCACCTGATATTTCCGTTGTAAGCGATGCAGCAGATAATTGTGGGGTGCCACTGGTGGCTTTTGTGAGTGAGGTAAGTGATGGAAACAGCTGCCCTGAAACAATAACCAGGACTTACTCGGTGACGGATGGCTGTGGGAACTCAATGATGGTTCAGCAATTAATTATTATTAATGATATTACCCCGCCCACTGCAACTGCCCCTGCACCGGTATCAGTTGAGTGCCCGGCAGATATACCTGCCCCGGATATATCAGTAATAAGCGATGCAACGGATAATTGTACGGCAACTCCCACTGTTGCCTTTGTAGAGGATGTGAGCGACGGTAATACATGTCCTGAATTAATAACAAGAAGATATTCACTCACTGATGATTGTGGGAATACATCCATTATTGAACAATCAATTAGCATTCTTGATGTCACTGATCCAACCGCCAGCAACCCTGCACCCATAAGCGTTGAATGCCTGGCTGATGTACCGGCGCCTGATATCTCAGTGATAACTGATGCTTCTGATAACTGTACAGCTGTGCCTGTTGTGGCCTGGGAAGGTGATACCAGTGACGGGAATACCTGCCCGGAGATAATCACAAGAACTTACTCGGTTACGGATGAATGCGGTAATTCAATTAATGTGAGCCGGACCATTACGGTAAATGATGTGACCCCGCCCACTGCAAGTAATCCTCCTCCCGTTTCTGTTGAATGCCTGGACGATGTTCCACTGCCCGACATATCAGTGGTAACTGATGCGGCAGATAATTGTACCTCTTCACCGATAGTGGCCTTTGCAGGTGATGTGAGTGACGGTAATACCTGCCCTGAACTAATTACAAGAACTTATTCAGTTAGTGATGAGTGCGGTAACTCGATTAATGTAACCCAGTTAATCACGGTGCAGGATATAACACCTCCTGCCGCGAGCAACCCGGCACCGATAAGTGTGGAATGCGATGCTGATGTGCCAGCACCTGATATTTCAGTGGTAACAGACGCAGCAGACAATTGCGGAGTACCGGTGGTGGCTTTTGTGAGTGACGTAAGCGACGGTAATACCTGCCCTGAAACAATAACAAGGACCTATTCGGTAACGGACGCCTGTGGAAATTCAATAAATGTTCAGCAAATAATAACCGTTAGTGATATTACTGATCCTGTAATCAGTAATTGCCCGGAAGATATAGTAGTATCAGCCGATCCTGTGACCTGCAATGCCACAGTCAGCTGGACTGAGCCAACAGCTGCTGATAATTGCAGCCTGGCCGGTTTTACCTCCAGCCATACCCCGGGAAGTATATTCGCTCTGGGTACAAGCACTGTTACCTATACTGCAACAGACGATTGCGGTAATACGGCAACATGCAGTTTCAATATAAGCGTAATTGATGACGAGGCGCCGGTCATAAATGCATGTGCAGTTGACAAAACCTTGAGTGCTGATAACAATTGCGAGGCACTGCTGCCTGATCTTAGAGGTGAGGTAGTAGCTAATGATAATTGCAGTCCGGCTCTTGTTGTAAGTCAGCTGCCGGCCGCCGGGACAGTAATATCTGCAGGAATAACAGAAGTTACTTTGACTGTCACTGACGGAAGCGGAAATTCAGCCGTTTGTTACGCTGATGTAACTGTTATTGATGATACCGACCCGGTGCTGGCAAGCACTGATACAACGGTATATATAGGTGTGGGAAATACCGTTGCAATAGACAGTTCTTTTGTGTTTGATGCTACAGCATCATATGATAATTGTGGCATTACTTCGGTTACTATAGATGTTAACACCTTCGACTGCAGTATGCTGGGACCGAATATCGTTAATGTTACTGCATATGATGAAGCAGGGAACAGTACATCCGGAACGGCAACAGTTACTGTAAGTGATACCACTACCGTTATTGCATATGCCGGACCTGATGATTTTGTTTATATAGAAGATGGATCATATACACTGGATGCTGCTTCAGTAGTAAATGGAACGGTGGTATGGGGAACAACGGGTGACGGTACCTTTGATGATCAGACACTTGTTAACCCGACCTATACACTGGGTACAACGGATACTGACATGATAAAATTGTATATGGATGTAATTCCCATCATCGGGTGTACCCCGGTAAGTGATACCATTAAACTGACTGTCAGTGAAAGGCCGGATGCCGATGCCGGTGCAGACATTACCCTTTGTGCTTCAGAAACTTTCTATGCTGTATCTGATGCTTCTGCCAGTGAAGGGACTGTGTTATGGACAAGCAGTGGCGACGGAACATTTGACGATGCTACAATTATCAATCCGGTCTATAACTTTGGCCCGGGTGATATAAATTCCGGCTCAGTAACGCTCACCCTTACTGTCACAGGTTTATTCGAAACAGATTCAGATGATAAAATAATTACAATAAACGAGTTGCCGGGCATCCTGCTTCTTGAGCATTCAGATATAAGCTGCAATGGTTTAACAGACGGAGTGATCAGAATAAGCGGCACGGGGGGCATGGCGCCCTACCAGTACAGCATTAACGGGGCTCCCTACCAGGCATCAGGTGAATTCACGGGACTGACTGCCGGTGATTATGATATTTCAGTTGTTGATGACAATGGCTGCAGCAGGGATACCATAATAACAATACTTGAACCGGGTGTGCTTACATACACCCTGGATGATATTACGCATTGCAGTTGTTATGGAGCAAAAGACGGATCAATAAGTATATCAATAAGCGGTGGCACACAACCTTACCTCATCAACTGGTCGGGACCCAATGATTTTACTTCGTCTGAAGCTGACCTCCATAGCATTTCAGCCGGTGTTTATACACTTAATCTGACCGATGCAAATTACTGCAATACCTTTACCCTTGATGTAGTAATTACTTCACCTCCTCAGATATTAATTACGCCTGTAAGTATTTCGGATTATAACGGTTATGGCGTAAGTTGTTACGGTGAAACAGATGGATATATAAATGTTAGTGTAAGCGGGGGTACAGGTGCGTTGATTATCAGCTGGGAAGGGCCGGGAGGCTTTTCATCTTCCAGTGAGGATATATCAGGTCTGGAAGCAGGTAGTTATACCGTTACAGTAACAGACGATTTAGCTTGCACGGCATCCTATGAATTTAACCTTACCAGCCCTGAGGAGCTGATTATTGAGTACATTGTTACTGATGCATCCTGTCCGGATGAGGCCAATGGAGCAATAGACCTGGAGATATCCGGGGGTGTACCGCCATTCTCTTTTCTCTGGGATGATGGTGCAACAACGCAAGATCGCTCTTCCATTTTCAGCGGCTATTATACGGTACAGGTGACGGATGCCAACGGATGCTCTGCCCAGACCGGAATATCCGTTGATTTTACCGGGGAAAACTGTCTTGAAGTGAGTGAGGTCATAACACCAGGTGTTGTGGATGGGAAGAACGATTACCTTGTAATAAGAAATATAGACCTTTATCCCAATGCCGAAATAAAGATTTACAACCGATGGGGGCAGCTTGTCTTCAGCGCCAAAAACCTGGACGAGAACAGGTGGGATGGAACATACAAGGGCAAAGCGCTGCCCGTGGATTCGTACCATTACCTGCTTGATCTTGGTGATGGATCGTCGCTCAGAACAGGTATCATTACTATAATCAGATAAAATTGACTAATTCGTGTGTCAATATGAGAAATACCAAACAAATACTGATCATTATATGCGGAATGCTGCTGGGTGTGTCAATATATGCCCAGCAGGTTCCTATGTATAGCCAGTATATAATGAATGGATTTTTAATTAATCCTTCGTATGCAGGTAATGATGGTTATACTACCCTGAACCTGACAGCAAGGGAACAATGGCTGGGAATACCCTCTTCACCAAGCACATATGCTGTCAGTTTCCAGACAAGGTGGCTGAAGAACAGTTATATCCAGAAATCAACAAATGTCAGGAAGGAGATTGTAAAACCAACCCGGCCGAGCCGTGTTGGACTGGGCGGATATATTTTTAATGACAGGAATGGCATCATAAGGAGGACGGGTTTTTCAGCATCCTATGCCTATCATATAGAAGTCGGGAGTTACGGCTCACAGCTCTCTTTCGGACTGGCTTCAACAGTATACCAGTTTGCAATAGACCTGGATGGTGCAATAGTTGCCGATATTGACGATGAATTCCTGAATAATTATGACAGGGTGGTAATTATACCCGATTTCAATTTCGGGCTTAGCTATACGTCCCAAAACTATTACCTTGGATTTTCGGCCACACAGTTGTTCAGGGGGACACTTACACTGGGCAATACAGCAAAAAATCCGCGTACGGAACTGGGTCACTTCTTCCTTTCGGGGGGAGCGAAAATCCCTTTATCAGGCAATGAATGGGTGCTTGAACCATCAGCCCTTGTTAAAACATCCGATATGATACTTAAGGCAGCCCAGGTGGATTTCACAACGAGAATTTATTATCGCCAGGATTACTGGGCAGGGATATCATACCGCACACAGGATGCCGTGATTATGATGATCGGGTTTACATACGACAAATTCTATTTTGCTTATGCCTTTGACCTTGCACTTACGGATATAAGACAACACAGTTACGGTTCACATGAACTGTCTTTTGCTGTAAAATTCGGAGATAATGCCAGGAGATACCGCTGGCTAAACCAGTATTGATGCTCATGGCTAGCTGCATATAATTGATGAATAAACTTTTTTTATTCCTTCTGATAATATTTATATGTTTTTCATCATGTGAAAAAAGGAAATATTTCGATGGTGAAATGCCGGTGCTTCAATTTTCTGAAGATACCATACATTTTGACACCGTTTTTACAAGTATAGGTACTGTAACACGGGAGCTGAGGATAAAAAACCCATACAGGTCATGGCTGCTCATTGACAGGATAGAGCTTGCGGGAGGAGATGACTCTCCCTTCAGACTGAATGTTGATGGTATGCCAGGGACCAGCTTTAATAATATTGAGATAGCACCTGCAGACAGCCTTTTTATCTTTATTGATGCCTTGATTGATCCCACTGACAGCGATAATCCGGTATTGATTACTGATTCCATTGAATTTCAAATGGGAAGCAATATCCAGGATGTGGACCTCATTGCCTGGGGTCAGGATATTATGCTGATAAATTCGGCAACAGTGGAAACGGATACATGGATAGAAGGGAAACCATATGTGGTTTATAATTCCATGCTCGTTGATACAGGGCATGTACTTACAATAACTGAGGGTGCCAGGATACTCTTCCACCGCGGCTCAACTATGTATGTAGCCGGGACCCTGGTTGTTGAAGGTACGGCGGACAAGCCTGTCTGTTTTGATTCTGACAGGATTGAACCACTGTATTCTGACATACCGGGCCAGTGGCAGGGATTATATTTTCTTAACGGAAGCACCGGTAATATTATCAGGAATGCCAGTATAAAAAATGCCGTTTCAGGTTTGCACGCGGGCAATCTTGAGTCAGGGGACCTTGCGCCCGGGCTTCAATTGCATAATCTGACAATTTCACATATGTCTGTAAGCGGCTTATCTTCACTGGGAGCAAGCATTTATGCGGAGAATACCGTAATTTCACACTGCGGATATTATTGTGCATTTATAGCCATGGGAGGGGACTATACCCTTATTCATTGCACAATGGCAAATCACTGGGATTATTCAAACCGTGTAAGCCCTGCAGTGTACATAAGTGACTTTTATGATTATAATGAAAAACGGTATGCCGGGGAACTGGTAAAAGCAGGGTTTTATAATTCTGTAGTTACCGGCCGTAAGGAAACAGAAATATATATAGAAAGCAATGATGAAGAGAAACTTAATATTGAGTTTGTCAATTGTCTTGTTAAGAGCGGGGACCAGCTCGGTTATCCATGTGAAAACTGTATTTTAAACCTGGATCCTCTTTTTGTCAGCTGGAGTGAATACGACTTCAGGCCTGATACACTTTCACCCCTGATAAATGCCGGATCATATTATTATGCTGACATGGTACCATTTGATCTGCACGGATATAACAGGCTGGCTGACGAAGGCCCGGATCTTGGTGCATATGAGAAACAGACAGATGAGAGTGCTGAAAATAAATAGTTTGTTAATCATTAGCCTTACGACTGCACTTGTTTTACCTGCAGGCGATAAGATCCCGGAAAATAAGCCGGACAGACCGGGCAATGTACTGCAGCTGATGTTCTATAATGTTGAAAATTTATTTGATACCCTGGACAGTAATCTTGATGATGATGAATTTCTTCCCTCGTCACCACGTAAATGGGATTCCTATAAATATTACAGGAAGCTGGATAATATTTTCAAGGTGATCGTACTTTGCAGCAATGATATGGAAGCGCCTGACCTGATAGGATTATGTGAAGTTGAAAGCCCGGTTGTCCTCAGGGACCTTTGCGATAAAACTTATCTTTCCCGAGAAGCTTACGGATATAAAATATCTGCAGGCAGGGATGAACGGGGAATAAATACGGCCCTGTTGTACAGGAAAGAAAAGCTGAGCCTGCTGATGGCCGAATCATGGTGTCCCTTGAATGAAGATGGAACTTTTATAAATACAAGGGCTATACTTTATGCCAGTTTTAAGTATGACAATGATACAATTGATGTAATGATTTGTCACTGGCCTTCAAGAAGGGGAGGAACCATACCATCAGATAACAGGCGAAAGGCGGTTGCCTCATACATGAGAAGTAAAATCGACAGTATCGGAAGAAACAGGAAAATAATTATTATGGGTGATTTTAATGATGAACCCTCATCCGAATCGATTCATGATATGCTTGGTGCTGAAACGAAAATTAACAATGTAAAGGGGAATTACCTCATTAATACTGCCCGGAATGACAGTCCATGGGCAGGAAGCTATAAGTACCAGGGTACATGGTGCCATTTTGACCAGATAATCTTATCAGCGCCCTTATATGAATCAGACAGCGGGCTCTATTATCTCAGGAACAGCTTCAGGATTGTTAATAATGAAGTTTTGCTGACGGATGATACATCGTACAGGGGATTAAGGCCATTCAGTACCTGGTGGGGATATGAGTATGCAGGAGGATTCAGCGATCACCTTCCTGTAATTGCAGGGCTGTGTGCCAGGTAAAATTATCCGGACGAGGGCCTGAGACCCATCTCTGCTGCTTTCTTAATCAAAAAATCTTTTGCCGCTTCGTATTCATTAGGTATAATGCCGTCAAGTATGGCTTCCTTAATGCTGTCCTTTAAATCTCCTACCTCCCTGCCCGGTTTAAGATCGAACATTTTTATTATTTCGTTGCCATCTATAGGTGGCTGGAAATTCCTGATATGATCCTTCTGCTCAATCTCCCTTAGCTTTTGTCTTACTAGTCTGAAATTGCTCAGATGCTGCCTGATTTTCTTTTCGTTTTTTGAGGTAATATCTGCTTCACATAGCATCATCAGGTCATCAATATCATCCCCGGCATCAAATAGCAGCCTTCTGACAGCAGAGTCGGTAACTGAATCCTGTGAAAGAATTATGGGTCGCAAATGCAGTGCAACAAGCTTTTTCACATACTTCATACTGTCACCCATTGGCAGCTTCAACCTCTTAAATATGCCGGGCACCATTTTTGATCCGATAAATTCATGGCCATGGAAGGTCCATCCCGTACCTTCAATATATTTTTTAGTGACCGGTTTAGCTATATCATGCAGGAGGGCTGCCCATCGTAACCATAATGAATCCGACTTTTGGCTCACGTTATCCACAACCTGCATGGTATGATCAAAATTATCCTTATGACCATGCTTTTCTTTCTTATCAACACCCTTGAGCATGTAAACCTCGGGGAGTATTATTTCAAGAAGCTTGCTGTCGTAGAGCAGGCTGAAGCCCCGGGAAGGCTCAGGGCTCATTAATATCTTGTTTAGCTCTGTTGTAATCCTTTCATATGAGACAATTGAGATTCTCCCGGCATTTTCTTTGATTGATTCAAAGGTGTCGGGGTGAATTGAAAAGCCAAGCTGGGAAGCAAATCTTATTGCTCTCAGCATCCTCAGCGGATCATCAGAAAATGTTCTTCCCGGTTCAAGAGGCGTTCTGATAATCTTCTTTTCAAGATCCTCAATACCCTTGAACGGATCTATCAATTGCCCGTAGCTTTCCTTGTTAAGACTGATAGCCATAGCATTGATGGTAAAGTCACGACGGTTCTGATCGTCCTCCAGGTTGCCGTCCTCAACAAGGGGCTTGCGTGAGTCACTGCTGTATGATTCTTTCCTGGCTCCGACAAACTCAATTATATGCCCGCCTGCCCTGAACATGGCCGTACCAAAATTTTTATAAACCGTTACCTTTATCTTTGATGATATACCGGCCGCAACCTTTTTTGCCAGGTCAATGCCGCTTCCTCTGACCAAAATGTCAATATCCTTTTTGTCATTTTTCCGCCCCAGGAGACAGTCACGTACATAGCCACCGATAACATAGGCCTCCACGCCCGATTTTTGCGCAAAATCGGATATCAGGGTGAAAATATTGTCAGATATACATCTGTTCATATTTAAATATGACAATTTGTTCATAATATATGACAAAATTACAATTAAATGCTCAAAAAAACGTTAATAATTATGTATTTGAACAACGGTATGGTCTTTGGCGTTATAATAGAAACAATTTAAGAATTATATTATGGTAGAGCATCTGACTAAAGAAAAATTTTTAACAAAGGTATTCAATTACGAAGAAAACAAAGAATGGAAATTTGAAGGCGACAAACCCTGCATGATTGATTTTTATGCTGACTGGTGTCAGCCATGTAAAATGGTTGCACCCATTCTTGAAGAGTTAGCGAAAGAGTATAACGGTTCGCTTGATATTTACAAGATTGATACGGAATCGGAGCAGGAACTGGCTGCCATTTTTGGAATAAGGAGTATTCCGTCGCTTTTATTTGTCCCGAAGGACGGACAGCCACAGATGGCAATGGGAGCCTTGCCAAAAGACACCTTTGATAAGGCAATCAAAGATGTTCTGGGGGTTGAAAAAGCGAAGTAAGTATTAAAAAAAAGTTAAATGTTAAATTTTAATAGGTGATTAATGTAACAATTAATATCTTTGTTACGTTAAAGAGAACAGAAGGTAATACTTAATAAAACAGTAGTTTGTTTTCTGGGATTTAGGTTTAGGGACATTAGGGAAAAATCAGGGCACATCATATTGGTCCTGATTTTTTTATTCCATATCGTTGATAATTTTATCTATCTCTTCCTCTGTGTCCCTGAGTTTTGCCTGGCAAAGCCGTAATAATTCCGAAGCCCGTTTTACTTTTCCTGACAGATCGTCAACATCAAGTTCACCTGATTCTATTTGCTCCAGGATTTTTTCCAGTTCTGCTACTGCCTTATTAAATGTAGGTTTCTCTTCAGTCATGATTATTATTGATATGAATAAATATTGTTGTTCCTGAGTTTTTTTTGCTTTCCAGGCCCGGGGTGCTATGATTCTTTTGTGTCATAAGCTTGACTATAAGCAAGCCCAGCCCCATTTTATGGGTCCCGTTTGTGGCACTTTCACTTTTAACCCTGCTTAAATCAAATATTTTATCTTTAAGATTATCAGGGATACCGCTCCCAAAATCAGTTACAGAAAGTGTACACCCTGAATTTGATTTTTCGGCCCTGATTATTATGTCCGACCTGGGGGGTGAGTGTTCTATACTGTTCTCTGTAATAATGGTTAATATTGTTTTCAGGCAAAACCTGTCATACTTTATTTCTATCTCCGGGTCAACATCAAATCGTATCCTGATGTCTTTTTTGAGCGCTATACCAAGAAGGGCAGGTAATATTTCGTATAAAAAGTCATTCAGGTTAAAGGTTTCCTGCTCAACCATATATTTATTTCGCTGAAGCTTTGACCAGAGAAGTATTCTTTCAAGACCTTTTTCTATACCGGAAGAATCCTTATAAAGTTGTTCCATATATGTTTTAAGCTTCAGATCCTTGCTATGTGCCGCAAGATATTCACTGATATCAGATAATTTGGCAGTCAGGTTGCAGAGCGGTTTTCTGAGCTTTAATGAGATAATTGAAAAGAAGTCGCTTTTGTTTTCACGGATGCTCAGAATTCTTTCTTTATACCTTGATGATCTTTCATATGCCTCCTGCAGGCCGGCTCTTCTTTGTTCCAGCTTTATATTTGTCTTTCTGATGGCATTCAGATTGTACCAGAGATAGGCGAGAACAACAAGAGTTATGAACAGTGCAAGGTATATTGTGTATGAAATTATCTTTTCAAGTTTTATCCTTTTTACTATCAATTCGTTCTGTTGTTGTGACCATTTAATATTTTCTTCAGCTGCCCTGATGCTGAACCTGATGTTATAATTTGACACGAGGTTCTGCACTTCCCTTCTTGTATGGTCAAAACGATGCTTACGATACAGGAGCCGGTAGTGTAAGGCCTGTCTTTCATTTCCCATATTTCTGTATTTTTCAGCAAGGGTATTTATTACATCAACGGGGTCAATAACTTCATAATCGTATACGAGTTCAAAATTGATACTGTCGATATAAGCTGCACCTAATACCAGCTCATTATTCAGAAGGTGGTATTTGCACAGCCTAAGGTTAATCATATTTTTATGGATCTCTGAACCGGCTTTCTTATTTTCCGTGATCATCGAATCTATCCAGCGCTTCCCGCCGTTTTGTCCTGCTTCGTAATAATTATCAGTGATGAAGGCCCATGCATCCATTTTCCTTCCATATTTTTCTATTCCACCGTAATATTCCAGTGCTTCCATGAGGTATTTTCTGCTATTATCATAATCTTTAAAAGCAAGATATGTTTCTCCCAGGGTTGTAAGCTCGTCTCCAATTCTCCGGTCATCAAGTACTTCCTTCCTTAGAGCGATTGATTTCTTATAATATTCAATGCTTTTTAAAGTGTCATTATTTTTAAAAGCCACCAGGCCAAGATTATGCAGTATTGAGGCCTTATCCTCATTCAGCTTAAGGCTGTCGAAAAGTATTAAGGCTTTCAGGTAATTTTCTTCTGCTTCCGGAAGTAAACCGGATGTAGTATAGAGGTTACCGTAGATATGCCATGTTTCTGCTATTTTTTCCGTATCATTAAGCTTCTTTGCTATTTCCATTCTTTTGTCTGCATATATCAGCCCTGCTCTCAAAGATTTGTGTTGTTCCTCGAGAGCATAATTTTTAAGTAATTTCATTTTCACTGAATCATGCATTTCAGCCAAATTTTGCAGAACAGTATCGGTAACATTGCTCTGGCTACTGGCGGTCAAAGCAAGGAAAATAAAAGCTGTTATGTGTAATCCACATCTAAGCATTGGCTTTCATTATTTTGAGGATTACACTTGTACCCTTTTCGCGGATGTTATCTATTTCCAGTTCGCCTTTGTTCATCTCCAGCAAGTCGATACATATTGCCAGTCCGAGTCCGCTGCCTTTTTCGCTGCCTGTACCAGGCTTTGACATAAGGTAATTTCCCTTAAGAATATTTTTCCTTATTTCATCATCCATCCCTACGCCATCATCCTCCACGGAGATGTAGATAAAATCATTTTTCTCATAAGCGTTTATTCTCACCTCCTCACCCGTGTGGCTGTATTTAATGGCATTATTCAAAACATTACGCATGACGGTTTTCAGTACATCGGGATTTATGAGGGCTGTAAAATCCTTATCGTAGTTTGTGGATATACGTATTTTCTTCCTTTCCGCCAGGGGTTTATAGAGTGCAACCACGTCATGTATAACCGGTATTACAGGAAGTTCAGACATTTCAAGTTTATCTTTGCCGGCCTGTATGGTAGCAATACTCTGTAGATTTATCAGGAGCTGATTTAATTGAAATGATGTTTCGCTCAGCATATTGCTGTATTCAATCATACTTTCCTTATCGAGTGCTTCAAAGTCATCCACCATTAATTTGCTGAAGCCCAGTATAGCCTGAAAAGGATTAATAAGATCATGGGCAAACACTGATATGAGGGTGTCCAGCAATTTGTTTTCTTTCTCAAGTTCTTTGTTTGTTTTTTGCAGTTCCCGGTTAACTGCAGCGAACTTCTCAGTTTCAATACTGAATTCTTCCTTATACTTGTTCCTTATTTTTCTTATGCGCAGCAATATGATAAAAAGGATAACAAAGGCGACAAGTATAATGAGTGAGATTACCATGAGTTTATTCACCACTTTCTGCCGTGTAAGGTTAAGTTCCATTTCCCGGTTTATACTTGCCTGAAGTCTTTCATTTCTTGTTTCTTCGTACTCAATCATCAACAGGCTTATAATTTCTTCCCTGTTAACTATATAATCTTCTGCATGAATTTCAGACAGGATATTATCATATTTCCAGGCTTTGTTGTAGTCACCTGTGGCTGAATAGGCTCTGCAAAGGTATTCGAGGTGTTCATACTGGTCGGGCAGCCTGTATCTTTCGTCAATCTCAAACTGACGGGAGATACTTATTACTTTTTCATAATCACCATTATTGAGGTGAAATTCCATTACTGAGGTATAAAATACAAGCTTGTCCACGTCATTATGGCGATTCTCATCCAGTGCCAGGTAGCCCCTGTTTATCCAGCTTTCAGCCTCTTCCTGCATGCCAAGCTTGTTATAATCACTGATAATCAATCCAATAACAGAAACAGGGGATATGTTATTTAAATTATCACTTTCCTTTTTGAGCAATTCCTTCAGTATCTCAATGGATTCCTGGGGCTTCCCCAGTTCGGCCTCCACTTCAGCGAGGTTATAGCTGAACGTGTCGTAATAATTCATGCCTTTTTTCTCATTGATCTCAATGGCACGTAACAGGTATTTTTTCGATGACTGGTAATCGCCAACGAGGGCAAATATTATGGCTATATTATTAAGAAGCCCGTTAACACCATTGAAGAATTCCTGTTCCGAATAGATTGCCAGGGCTGAGAGGAAATGTTTTAAGGCCTTACTGTTATCGCCTTTTAAATAGTATATTACACCTTCCATGTTTTGCGACAATCCATCATAAAGGGGATAGTTATGGCATGAAAGACTTTTCATCTGAATGGCAATGAGTTCAAGGTTTTCCACATCGGCATTGCTTAAATACTCAGATGCCTTTGTATATAAGTTTTCTAAGAGCTTGTAATTTAATTTTTCACCCGAATGGTATTTGTAACAATACGGGAAGTATGTATTCTGGCCATATAGCCCTTGAAAAAATACAATAAGCAGCAGACTTATAAAAAATCTCTTCCCCTTTCTCATTTATCAGGTTTCTTCAGGTCAAATACTTTACTCTCTATTCTGCCGAGACTTAAAATAGTACTTATCTCGGAGCCAGGTTTCAATTCATTCGACGATCTGACGGCTTTATTTTCAAACAGAGTAATTGAGTAACCACGTTTCAACACTCTTGAAGGGCTAAGGTAATCAATTGATCTGGAAAAATTATCTAAAATTGTTTGTTTTTGATTTATGTATCTTGTCATGGACGGTTTAAGACGGTTCTTAAGATCACCTGTTTGCCTGTACTTATCATGGATATAATTCAATGTAATTTTACTGACATTCGTTTCAATGGTGTTTAACCTGGCATGGTTTTGTGAAAGGCAGGAACGTATATTTCCGGAAAGCCTTAAACCTGACCTGTTAAGCAGGGTCCGTTTATTTTGCAGTGATGATCTCACCCTGGGAGCCATGTTAACACTGATTCTGTTAATAATATTCCTCTTCATTTTCACCATTTCCCGGCTGGAATGAATGATCGATTCTCTCAGTTCCAGCAGGCGCTCTTCAGTTTTAAGGCTCTGGCTTATTATAAAATCTGCAACGGCAGTAGGTGTCTTAAATGACCGGTAAGCCACCAGGTCAGTAACCGAGAGGTCCTTTTCGTGTCCGATTCCTGTAAGTAGCGGTATGGGTAGCTGTGTAATCAGATAGGCAATATTATAATTGTCGAACCAACTCAGGTCTGCCTGTGACCCTCCGCCTCTTACTATTACCATAAGGTCATAGTTTTCTATAGCTTCGAAAATATTATTAATGGCAGCAACAATCGATGCTTCAGTTTCTTTACCCTGCATTATAGCCCTGAAAAGGCTGGGTTTATAAACAAAGCCATAAATATTATTTTTCAACTCATCCGTAAAATCGCCGTAGCCTGCTGCCTGTTCTGATGAGATGACGGCTATCCTTACCGGTAACAGGGGGAAGGTCAGTTCTTTATTAAGATTCATTACCCCTTCTGATTCCAGGCGCTTAATTATCTGTCTTCTCCTGAGTTCCATCTCTCCAATGGTATATGCAGGATCAATGTCATATATTACAAGACTTAAACCATATACCTCATGGTATTCTATCTTAACCCTGAGCAAAACTTTTATACTTTCTGACAGAGCCTGACCTGTGGTACTTTCAAAATAGGGAAGGAGCAGCCTGGCTTTTTGTGACCAGATAATGGCACGAACCCTCGACCTGATGTCTTCATGACTATCTTTCTCAATAAGTTCAAGATAACAATGTCCGGCATAGTTGATTTTCAATTCCGATATTTCGGCACTTACCCAGTAAAAGCCCGGCAGGTTTTCTTCAATTGATTTTTTAATGAGTTTCTGAAGTTCACTTAATGAATACCTGTCATTTTGATCATTCATCACCATTTTATTCTGAGCAACAATATTAAGAAATTATTGAAGACTGCAACATCAGGCACCGGGGCATGCTATCTTATTATACCTGTTATTTCCGGGTCATTTATTTTTCCGCCTTCTTTCTCCAGTTTATCCAGGTATTCAGTTTCCTCCCTTATCAGTTCTGCCCTGTTCTCAGGAATACCGTTATTATATTTTATTTCCTTTCGAACGGTTCCGTCCCGGTTAAAGAAAATCCAGGGGCCTGTTCTGACATCATTCCTGTAAAGACCCGTTATTTCCTTTGTACCATTGGGATGCCATGATCTGAATTCCCCGTTCAGTTTCCCATCCTGGTAGGAAGATTCCAGTGAGGGGGTACCGTCAGTGTAGTATTGTTTCCAGGCACCTGATTTTATTCCGTTTTTGTATTCCAGCTTTTCAGCAATTTCACCATTCCAGTGGTATTTTATGCATAACCCTTCTGCCTGGCCGTTTATGAACCGGCACCTCATAAGCAGATGATTTTCAATATAATCGGAATAATAAAACCACTCACCGGTTTTTTTCCGGCCAGTATATTTACCCCTGCCCGCAATGAACCCGTTTGGATGATAAAAGCGAGCATAGCTTGTATCCCCGGTGTAATTAAGTACTGAGGTCAGGTTCCCGTCCTCGTCATATCTTTTAAATTCACCCTCAGGCCGGTCATCTGTGAAATAAGCCTCGTACATAATCTGTCCGTTCTGGTATTTCCTAATCCAGTGACCCTGCTTCAGTCCGTTTTTATCGATATGGTTAAGTTTTTCCTGTGGTCTTAATGTACTGAATGGTATAATTATAAGAATAAGGAATAATATGATCCTGGGGAAATGCATCATAGCTTTTATATTATTACGATGTAAAAATAAAAAAAACACTCTGAAAATTTCAGAGTGTTTTATTAATTATATGTTCAGTGTTTGATTATTTAACCTCTTCAAAATCAACATCAGTGACTTCATCGTCATCGCTGCCTTTACCTGACTGCCCTTCTGATTGAGGACCCTGTTCAGGCCCTGCCTGGGGCTGGGCTTCTGCCTGGGCAGATTTATAAATATCTTCAGAGGCAGCCTGCCACCTGGTATTAAGGTCATTCAATGCTTTGTCAATGGCTTCAATGTCCTGGTTTTTATGAGCTTCCTTAAGATCTGAAAGAGCCTTTTCTATGGGTTCTTTCTTATCTGCCGGGAGCTTGTCGCCGTACTCCTTGAGTTGTTTTTCTGTCTGGAAAATCATACTGTCGGCAGAGTTAATCTTATCAACTTTTTCCTTTGCTTTCCTGTCTTCTTCCTCATTGGCTTTCGCCTCGTCGCGCATTCTTTTAATCTCATCTTCACTCAGACCCGATGAAGCTTCAATCCTGATGCTCTGCTCTTTCCCGGTACCCTTATCCTTTGCTGATACGTTGAGTATGCCGTTTGCATCAATATCAAAAGTTACTTCAATCTGTGGTACTCCCCTTGGTGCAGGCGGAATACCATCAAGATGGAATCTTCCTATTGTTTTGTTACCTGCTGCCATTGGCCTTTCTCCCTGCAGTACGTGTATTTCAACCGAGGGTTGATTGTCAGCGGCAGTTGTAAATGTCTCATTCTTCTTTGTAGGAATGGTCGTATTGGCTTCTATCAGTTTTGTCATTACCCCACCCATGGTTTCAATACCAAGTGAAAGTGGTGTAACATCAAGTAAGAGTACATCTTTAACCTCACCCGTGAGAACGCCACCCTGGATTGCTGCTCCAATGGCCACTACCTCATCTGGGTTAACACCTTTTGAAGGAGCTCTGCCGAAAAATTTCCGGACTACTTCCTGTATGGCTGGTATACGGGTTGAACCACCAACCAGAAGTACTTCGTTTATATCGGAAGCTTTCAGTCCTGCATCTTTCAGGGCAATTTTACAGGGTTCAATAACAGCCTGTATCAGTGAATCGGTGAGTTTCTCAAAATGTGCCCTTGTAAGCGTTTTAACCAGGTGTTTGGGTATGCCGTCAACGGGCATTATATAGGGTAGATTGATCTCTGTGCTTGATGAACTCGACAGTTCTATCTTGGCTTTCTCGGCTGCTTCTTTGAGTCGCTGCAGTGCCATGGGATCTCTTTTAAGGTCAACACCTTCATCTTTTTTAAACTCCTCTGACAGCCAGTTAATAATGAGTTCATCAAAATCATCCCCACCAAGATGTGTGTCACCATTTGTTGATTTAACCTCAAATACTCCGTCACCAAGTTCGAGTATGGATATATCAAATGTCCCTCCTCCAAGGTCAAAAACAGCCACCTTGAGGTCTTCCGTCTTTTTGTCAAGTCCATATGCCAGTGCCGCAGCAGTAGGCTCATTTATTATTCTTTTTACTTTCAATCCGGCAATCTCACCTGCTTCTTTGGTTGCCTGGCGCTGTGAGTCATTGAAGTAGGCAGGAACTGTTATAACAGCTTCAGTAACTTCCTGTCCAAGGTAATCCTCTGCCGTTTTTTTCATTTTTTGCAATACCATGGCAGATATTTCCTGTGGCGAATATTTGCGATCATCAATCTGAATCCTGGGTGTGTTATTATCTCCCTTAACCACTTTGTAGGGTACACGGGTAATTTCCTTGCTTACATTGTCGAAAGTCTCACCCATGAATCTTTTTATTGAATATACTGTTTTGTTAGCATTGGTGATGGCCTGACGTTTTGCAGGATCACCTACCTTTCGTTCACCATTTTCAACAAAGGCTACAATTGACGGAGTGGTTCTCTTGCCTTCGCTGTTTGGTATCACGACAGGTTCGTTTCCTTCCATCACCGAAACGCATGAATTAGTTGTTCCAAGGTCTATACCAATTATTTTTCCCATTTTATAACTTATTTTTAATGTTTTCCGATTTCCCAATCCTTTAATCAATGATTATGCCATCGGATTTTTGGGTTTTATTTATGCTAATATGGCATTCAAACGCATTTTTAAATGACCAAACCAAAGCCAATAATGACAAAAAGGCAGTTGCAGCATTTTAGTCCCGGTCAGATCATGTATTATTAAACAAATTTGTAGCTTTACCCTGTATAATAATAAAATAACAGGTTATGTCAATCCATAATACGGTTAAGAGGGTTACCACGCATGTACTCTCAGAAATGAAATTAAAAGGTGAGAAAATTGCCATGCTCACCTCATATGATTATTCCATGGCGTCAATTGTGGATAAGGCAGGGATTGATGTCATTCTTGTAGGCGATTCGGCATCAAACGTTATGGCCGGGTTTGAGACCACCCTGCCCATAACCCTTGATAATATGATTTATCATGCTGCTTCTGTTGTCCGTGCGGCAAAAAGAGCACTGGTCGTGGTGGATATGCCTTTCGGAACCTACCAGGGAAATTCCAAGGAAGCCCTTTCCTCGGCGATCAGGATAATGAAAGAAACAGGTGCACACGCAGTTAAGCTTGAGGGAGGTGCTGAAATAGCAGAATCAATCGAAAGAATATTATCTGCCGGCATCCCCGTTATGGGGCACCTGGGATTAACACCTCAATCAATACATAAGTTTGGCACTTACGTTGTAAGGGCACGGGAGGAAGAGGAGGCAAAGAGGCTTAAGAGTGATGCGAGATTACTTGAGGAAGCAGGGGCTTTTGCCATTGTACTTGAAAAGATACCTGCCGTTCTTGCCGGCGAGGTGGCCGAAAGCATTTCAATACCTACGATTGGCATTGGCGCTGGCAATAAGGTTGATGGCCAGGTGCTGGTGATCCATGACATGCTCGGGATTAACCAGGAATTCTCCCCACGTTTTCTAAGGAGATACCATAACCTGTACCAGGAAATAACCGGGGCTGTTCAGGCTTATATCAAAGATGTTCGTTCGCACGATTTCCCGAATGAAAAGGAGCAGTATTGAATTCCCCGGCATGGATATACTTTACGAAGACAACCATATAATCGCTGTTAACAAGAAATGCGGTGAATTGGTGCAGGGTGACAGCACAGGTGATGAAACGCTTTCTGACAGGGTAAAGAAATACCTGGCAGTAAGATATAAAAAGCCAGGTGAAGTATTCCTTGGTGTGGTTCACAGGCTCGACAGGCCTGTTAGCGGTGCAATAGTATTTGCACGCACTTCTAAAGCCCTGGCCAGGTTAAACAGGATGTTCCAGGAAAAAGAGGTAGCCAAGAAATACCTTGCTGTAGTAAGGGAAAGACCACCTTCGGAGGAGGGCAGTTTAGTGCATTACCTGAAGAAAAATGAGAAACAGAATAAATCCTATGCCTTTGATACCCAGGTGAAGGGCAGCAAAGAAGCACATCTGAGCTATAGGCTGATCAGCCGGACAGACAGGTATTATGTGCTGGAAATCGACCTCCATACCGGGCGCCATCACCAGATAAGATGCCAGCTGGCCCGGGTAGCTTGTCCCGTGAAGGGTGATCTTAAATATGGCTATCCCAGGTCAAATAATGACGGAAGCATATCCCTCCACGCATGGAAGGTCAGGTTTATCCATCCCGTTCAGAAACAGGAAATTGAAATTACTGCACCTTTGCCTGATAGCGATATATGGTCTAAGGTAAAGCAGCTTAAATAAAAAAAATGGCTGCTTTAATATAAAACAGCCACTTCACTCAAACTGAAAATATCAGAGGTCAGGATGTCAGAATTACCCTCCGGCCCTTATCCCTTTACTTCATTTCATTCTTCCTCTTTAAAGGATTTTTTAGCCGCGTATTCCGTAATTATTACGAAATCCATAACAAATGTATAACATTATTACCCTGAGTCAGTTAAACTGAGGTTAAATCTAGTTAAGGAAAAGTTAAAAAGTGGATTGTTGTAATATTATAATTATATTTTTGCATTATGAAGAGGTGGAAGTTCATAGGGCTGATATCTTTAATGCTGGTGTCATTAACGGGCATCATATGGGTGCAGATAATCTGGATCAATAATGCCGTAAGGGTGCGTAATGACCTGTTTAACCGTTCAGTATTCAACAGCCTGCAGAGTACTGCAAGAAAAATTGAGTCGTCAAGGCAACTGGTTTTCTACAGGCAGATGATGGTAGCCGATTCCTTATTGCAATCACAGGCAGATGAGATGCAAACCGTTCCTTTTGCCGGACAGGGGAATGCACCTGTACAGGGGTATGGAGGACTGAGCGGAGTAGGGGAGAGCTTTTCCTTCAGGCTGACGGATGATGGTAAAAATGTGCAGGTACTGGGAGATTACCAGCAATATTTTATTAGCGACAGCAATGAAAAGGAATTTCCGGAAACCAGTATCGGATCAAAAGATGCAGGCCCTCTTAATATCAATAATGACAGGTTCAGATCATGGCTTTTGCAAAAATCCAGTGACCTTCGCCAGATGGGCGACAAAATGATTTCAGAGCTCTATGAATGGGAGCTTAACAGCCCTGCCGACAGAGACGAAATATTATCTGTCCTGTATAGCGAGCTTGCGAATTCGGGAATAAGCATTCCTTTTGAATTTGCTATAGTTGAGGGAAACAGGATTATCGATGGGGTTTATGAGACGGTTACCCCGGCCGAACTGCTTAGCAGCAGCTATACAGTTAACCTGTTTAATGACAGGTTGATACGCCGGAATACGAGACTTTCCATAGTCTTCCCTGAGCGCAAGAACTATATCCTCTCATCTATGTCTCTGCTGCTTGGCGGCTCCCTCCTCTTCAGCATGATAATACTGCTTACCTTTGCCCTCAGTATATTTTTTATTATCCGGCAGAAGAGAATATCTGAGATAAAATCGGACTTTATAAATAATATGACGCATGAGTTTAAAACACCTATTGCAACCATTTCACTTGCTGCCGATACAATAAGTAACCCTAAAATCATAAATGACGAAAGCAGGGTAAAGCATTTTATCGGCATGATAAAGAAGGAAAATGCAAGAATGAACAAACAGGTTGAAAATATACTTCAGATTTCATCGCTGGACAGGAAAGAAATGGAATTCAGTTTTTCCAATGTTGATATGCATTCAGTAATCGAAAGATCGATAGAAACAATTGAGATACAGGTGGAAGGAAGAAACGGAAATATCTTTTTTTATCCCGGGGCCGATGATCCTGTAGTTTACGGTGACAGGGAACACCTTACTAACCTGGTGCATAACCTTCTTGATAATGCAAATAAGTACAGTGTGAGCGAACCGGAGATAACCTTAAGCACTCACAATAAAAACGGCAGTTTTGTATTATCAGTGTCTGACAAAGGGATAGGCATGACCAAAACCGTGCAGTCAAAAATATTTGACAGGTTTTACAGGCAGTCAGGTGGTAATATTCACAATGTTAAGGGTTTTGGGCTTGGCCTGAGTTATGTTAAAGCCATAATCGATGCCCATAATGGTGATATTAAAGTATTCAGTGAATCAGGGAAGGGCACAACATTTGAAGTGTATATTCCTCAAAACGAAGACCTCCTATGAGTGATATCTCAAAAATACTTCTTGTCGAAGATGATCTTAGCTTTGGCTCGGTTCTCAAATCCTATCTTGAAATCAATGATTTTACGGTTGAGTGGGTTGCCGACGGCAAAAATGCCATCCCTGCTTTCAGAAAGGGACAATTCAACCTGTGCATACTGGATGTAATGCTGCCCAATGTCGATGGCTTTACCATTGCTTCAGAAATAAGGGCTGTTAACAAGACCATACCATTAATTTTTCTGACAGCCAGGAAACTGAAAGATGATGTTCTGCACGGCTACGGGCTTGGTGCGGATGACTATATAACCAAGCCTTTCGATACTGATATACTCCTTGCCAAGATAAAAGCCATTACCAGCCGCAGGGAAGGGATGAAAAAAATCAGCGACGAGATTAAAATAGGTAAGTATACCTTCAATACAAAAATCAGGACGCTTAAGTCAGGGCAGGAGGAAAGAAAGCTTTCGCCCAAGGAAGCCCAATTGCTGGAACTCCTTGCACAGGCCCCCAATACACTGGTTAGCAGGGGGACAGCATTAAAAACAATATGGGGTTCTGATGACTATTTTACTGCAAGAAGCATGGATGTTTATGTTACCAAGCTGAGAAAATACCTGTCGGGCGACAGTAAAATTTCGATAAAAAATATTCATGGCGCTGGCTTCCAGATGGTAATATACAGTGATGATTAAGTCCTGAGTGCAGAGCTGCTGAAACGGAGGGGCAGAAGGTTTTCTATCCCGTCAATCACATAAATCCTGGATTTTCCGTAAAGGATTACCCTTATTTTCCTCCCGGCCCGGTCTTCCTCTTCTGATAATACCTGCCTGCACTTACCACACGGGGATACAGGCATATCGGTAAAATCTTTTCCTTTGCGGGCACATATTGCAATTGTGGTAATTACAGATTCCGGATAATTAGCACCAGCGCAGGCAACGGCGGTATGTTCAGCACAGATACTAACCGGGAAGGAAGCATTCTCCCTGTTATTGCCCCTTATTATCTCTCCTGTGTCAAGCCTCAGTGCGGCTCCTACCGGGAAATCAGAATATGGTGAATATGCATGGCTGCCTGCATGCATGGCTTCGATGAGAAGCTTTTGATCTTCATCACTCAGTTCTTCCGGACCGGCATATTCATTCAGGATAAGTTTAATTATTTTTTTCCTTGCCATAGCTTAAATATGTCCTGCAAAATACTAAAAAAATAATCATGCTCTCTGCGCTATTTGCTTAATAAAGCAATATTCTTAATAATTATGCACTACTGGTTAATTTCTTCACGTTTGTAACAAGGTAAATAACTATAAGCTTATTATTTTTACGGCAAATTTCTCATATGAGAGTTATTCCTTACATATTATTGCTGGCCTTGCTCATTTCTTCCTGTCATTCAGCGAGGTGGTCAAGGACGGGAACCTTGCCTGCGGGTGAAAATCCTGCTATTGAAAATTATATTAAAGAGTATGCTGACCTGGCCATGGACGAGATGCGCAGGACGGGTGTACCGGCCAGCATTACCCTGGCCCAGGCTGCTATAGAGAGTGATTACGGGCGCAGCAGGCTGGCACTTGCAGCCAATAACCATTTTGGCATCAAATGCCATAACGGATGGAAGGGAAGGAGAATTTATCATAATGACGACAGACGTGGTGAATGCTTCAGGAGATACAGGGACGTAAGTGAATCTTTCAGGGACCATTCCGATTTCCTGGTTCAGGGATCAAGATACAATTTCCTTTTTTACCTCAAACAGGATGATTACAGGGGATGGGCCAGGGGACTTAAAAGTGCAGGATATGCTACCAACCCGAGATATGCAGATATGCTTATCGATATGATAGAAAAAAATGATCTTCATGTTTATGATCAGATGGTTATAGGTAGTAAAAGACAGGATCAGGGTAAAATTTATGCAACTTTGAATACGGAAAAAGAAAACGGAATAAAGAAAACCACTGATGTTAGTGCTCGTACCAATCTTGCTGACGATGATTACATAATCGGCAGGGGGAGCAGGGTCAAGGTAAGAAACATGGTTGAGTACATCACCATAAGCGGGAATGATACCTTCGATAGCCTTGCCGGGGAATTCGGATTGTTTAGCCGGGAATTATACATGTTCAATGATCTTGACGATGATGCCGAACTCCGGGAGGGCCAGATATTATATCTCCATCCAAAGAGAAACAGGGCAGAGCGGGGCAAAGAATATCATATTGTGAAAGAGGGAGAGACAATGCACGGCATATCACAGCTCTATGGTATCAGGCTCAGGGCCCTTTACAGGAAGAACAGGATGGAGCCCGGCTATGAACCACCCCCCGGAACCGAACTGTGGCTGAGAAAACTTAAGCCTGAAGGCCTTTGATAATCAGGGTTTCTTTAATGTCGAAACCCCTGAGAAATTCACTTACATGCATTAATTTTCGACCTTCAATCTGGAGCCTTTCTATATCAATGGCACATCCACCCGTTCCTATCCGGAGATAGGTTTTTCCATCACTGTTGATCTGTGCTGGTTTTAAATGTTCATATTGTTTAAGGCACCTGCATTTGCCTATTTTTACAGTATAGTTTTTACTGCCCTTCATGAAGATTGTCCTTGCTCCCGGTCGCGGGTATAATCCGCGAATGAAATTATAAACATCACTGTTTGCCATCTCCCAGTTAATAAAACAGTCTTTGCTGTGAATCTTTGGAGCTTTTTTCAGTGTTTCATTATCACCTATAAGGCTGGACTGGTCTATTGTTTTATAATTACCCCTGGCTAGTGCTTTAACAGTTTTAACCACCAGTTTTGCTCCTTCCCTCATTAGTTTGTCATGCATGTTCCCGGCGCTGTCATCTGCTGCGATATTAACCTTCTTCCTGAAGAGTATTTTCCCTGTATCGATATTATCGTCTATAAGGAAGGTTGTCAGACCCGTGGTTGTTTCTCCGTTTATGATAGCATGATGAATGGGTGCTGCCCCCCTGTACTGCGGAAGCAGTGAAGCGTGCAGGTTAAAGGTGCCTATCTTCGGAATCTTCCATATCTTTTCAGGTAACTTTCTGAAGGCTACAACAACGATAATATCCGGTTTGAGACCGGCAACCTGTTCGATAAAAGAAGGATCATTAAGGTCGGCAGGCTGTAACAGCTTAAGAAGATTTTCTGAAGCATATTCTGCGACTGCTGACCTTTGTATTTTCAGACCTCTGCCTGCAGGCTTATCGGGAGCACTTACCACGCCGACAATATTAAAATCATTAATGAGAAGTGACCCGAGGCTTGGTACTGCAAATTCAGGTGTTCCCATAAAAATGATTCGTGGTGTGGCCATTGCTTGTTTATTTAATGCTTACTTTTGGTTTGTTTATAGCAGCTGAGATAATGGCCCATTTTAGCAGCCTTGGTCTGCAGGTAGAATTCGTTATGCGGGTTTGGAGGGATCTCCAGGGGAAGGGTCTCAACAATTTCAATGCCGTATCCTTCAAGTCCGGCTCTTTTAATCGGGTTATTTGAGATCAGTTTAACCTTACCCAGGCCCAGTTCCCTCATTATATTGGCACCTATTCCGTAATCTCTTTCATCTTCGCCAAATCCAAGCTCCAGGTTTGCTTCAACCGTATCCAGTCCATCTTCCTGCAATTTGTATGTTCGTATTTTATTGAATAAGCCTATTCCCCTTCCTTCCTGGCTGAGGTATATAACTGCTCCCTTCCCGGCCTCATCAACCATTTTCATTGCCTTGTGGAGCTGGGGGCCGCAATCGCAGCGGAGTGATCCAAAAATATCGCCGGTAAAGCAGGAGGAGTGTATTCTTACCAGAACAGTTTCATCCTTTGTCCACGATCCTTTTACCAGGGCTGCATGTTCAATATTATTACTTAACTGTCTGAAAGGGATGAAGTCAAATTCCCCATACTCGGTGGGTAAATGAACTCTCACGCCCATTTCAAGTATGCTTTCTTTTTCCAGCCTGTATTTTATGAGGTCTTTTATCGAGATAATTTTAATATTGAATTTCTCTGACAGCTTAAGCAGGTCGGGAAGACGGGCCATGGAGCCGTCGTCATTCATTATTTCAACCAGTGCCCCTCCCGGTCTGAGACCTGCCAGCCTTGTCAGGTCAACGGCCGCTTCGGTATGCCCGGCACGCCTGAGCACACCTTTTGATTTAGCCTTGAGCGGGAATATATGGCCTGGCCTGCCCAGGATTTCGGGTCTGGTGCGGGGGTCAACAAGGGCATTAATCGTAAGACATCTGTCATGTGCTGATATACCCGTGCTGGTATTTTTGCTGATCAGGTCAACACTTACCGTAAAAGGGGTATCATAGGGTGAGGTATTTTTCCCGACCATGAGTTCCAGTTCAAGCTCTTCACATCTTTCTTCAGGCAAAGGCACACAGATAAGCCCCCTGCCCTGTGTAGCCATAAAATTTACGATTTCCGGGGTAGTGAGCTCGGCAGCACAGATAAAATCGCCTTCATTTTCCCTGTCTTCATCATCGACAACAATAATCAACTTGCCCCTGCGTATCTCTTCAATTGCTTCATCTATGGTGTTAAATGGACTTTTTGTTTTATTATTTCCTGTCATTATATTATAATACTGTATCTGTCTTGATTATGGTGCAAAAGTATGATTTGTAAGCCAAAATACATAGATAAAACTTTAAAAATACCCTCCGGCTTTTTATGACTTATGTCATGAGCTTCGCATTTATTTGCAGGCAGGATCATCCAGGGGGCTATTTATTCTGAAATTTAAACGGGCGTTTATTCCTGCTAATCAGTAGCCTCATCCTTATCCCCGGCTTGTACTAAACCAAGCTTTTTGCCTATGTTCCTGAAGAAAGCCGTGTATGTTTCCTTGTTCATTATGGCTGCATCTGAGGTGGCCTTATAAGTAAGAAAGATTCCCACACCCATCAATATAACTGTTGACTCCCACATGCCCAGGGGTACGGGAGCAATCCCTTCCTTTGCCACTTTTTCTCCGAACAGTGTGAGAACATACCAGATAACAAAGAAGAGAACTGCAATAACGACGGGCGTTCCCAGTCCGCCTCTCCTTATTATAGCCCCGAGCGGGGCCCCTATGAAAAAGAAAATAATGCATGAAACGGCAAGTGTTATCTTCCTGTGCCATTCGGCTTTGAATTTCAGTATATGCTTTAATTCAGCATACCTTATATTACTTTTTTCTTCTATGTACTGCAGACCTGACCTGGCCTGGTTAAGCGAATGGGATACTACCATCTGTTGCTGTATCGGATCAAGCGCAGAATAGAGGCTGTCAACATTGAAAACCAGGTTTACCATACTTGCTGTATCCTTTTCAATATCTCTTGTGTAGTAATTCCTCCTGGAGTATATTTTTGATGTTTTATATTCACGCACATAACCTTCCTCTCGAGTTTCAAGTCTTTCACTTAATGAATCAATATAATACTTAAGCTGGGACATATTCTGCATGGTCTGGTGCGACTTAAACAGGTTAAGGTCGGAGCGTTCAAGGTCGAATCCGCTTAGTTCAATTATCATTATCTGTTCACTGAAGTGGTCAGATCTGAAGGGATATTTTTTCTGGCTTGCCGACCTGCCTTTTTCTTCTATATCGTTATAGGCATATCCGTTATATAGTGTGAATATCAATCCTGATTCATCCGGAGTCATATTCATATAACCCGAATCTGCCATTACCAGAGATTTATTTCCCTGTGTGTCCCTGTGATCATAAATAAGTATCTTTTCAAGCTTGTTGGTTTCAGGGTCTTTCCTGCCAATTTTGATGCTGAAGCCTTCTATTCCGTTATAAAAAGTGCCGGCCTGGATATTCAGTTCAGGTCTCTTCTGTGTAATATCATACATCAGGGTTTTTGCTTTCCTGTTGGCATAGGGTACGACATTATTGGAAAAGAAAAAAGAGCCTATACTCATTAGTACTATAAAAATAATAAGAGGTCGCATTATTCTCTGCAGTGATATACCTGATGACTTTATTGCAGTGAGTTCAAAGTTCTCCCCCATATTGCCGAAAGTCATAAGTGCCGCCAGCAGAATGGCAAGGGGAAGGGCGTTGGGCACAAACACAAGGGTAAAATGGAATAAAAGCTCTGCCAGTACATTCAGTTCCAGCCCTTTGCCTGCCAGGTCGTCGATATACATCCAAAGAAATTGCAGTACAAATACAAACAACACAATAAAAAATGTAAGTATTTGCGGCCCAATGAAGGATTTTAAAACCAGCCAGTCTAATTTCTTAATCATAGTGCTAAGCTAGGGATTCAAAGCTACTAAACAATATTTTATTTATGCTAAAATGATATAGGGGGAAAAGCCCGGGAGATCTTATGCATAAATCGTGCCCATTTTACATTCCCAGAGCCCGCTTGAGCTCTGTTATCTGGGTATCCCATAGATAAATGGCGTCTTCTCTCTCGCTTTCTTCGGCAAAATCGGTAATTAAAAGAGCCACATCTCCTGTCAGTTCATCAATATCAAGTTTAAACTCAAAGTATCTGTCCTCGTTTTCATCTGTTTCAGCCCATTTGAACCGTACATGTTTATTTTCCCTCAGCTGTACGAGCCTGGCCCGGTGTTCGGTATTATCCCATATAAAAATAAAATCGTTGCCATCGATATGCACATCATCGGCGAACCATTCAGCCAGTCCTTCTGCGGTACTTAATCTTGGAAACAGTACTTTCGGTGAGCTGTTCAGCATATATTCAAGTTCATATTTTGATTTCATCAATTCAATTTTTGGCAAATATTTTATGATCTTATGCAATATAGAAAAAATAACATTAATAAAAAACCATATTGATATATTGAAAGGATGTATTATATTTGCACCCGCAAAAGCAGGGGAGATGGCATCACTGTGCCTGTACCTGCAAAACATGGCGAGATAGCTCAGATGGTTAGAGCGCATGATTCATAATCATGAGGTCCCGGGTTCAATTCCCGGTCTCGCTACAGGCCCCGGAAGAAATTCCGGGGCTTTCTTTTGCCCACTAATTGAGGGTTTGCGATAATTTATATTGTAATAAGGTGAAAAGATACCTGACATAAACATACCTACTTTAATTTAAATTTAGTGCAAAATATAATCATTTTGCACGAATAATGCACGAAAAAATATAGGAATAACTTTGATTTCTTGTTTTATTATCATAACTTTTTCAGGCGTTATAATTTCAAAACTGGGTGACAGATAATAGCGGATCTAATATACAAATATAGTAGTATCAGGATGCAATCATGTGTTTACAATTGGCGTAATAACTAACAATATAATTAAAAGTTATGACTACTTTTAAGCCAGTTATCAGAAAAAATAGCCTTCGTCAGGATGGATCGACAAATATAAAGATCCGGGTAAGCCATCAACGAAAAGTCAGTTATTTACCTACAAAGTATTATGTAAAACCTGAGGAATTTGATTCAGCAACAGGTAAGGTTAAATCGATATATATGACCGAGCAGGAAGCAGATGTAATAAATCTTCGCCTGACAGGTCAAATAGGACAGTATGCAATGAAATTAGAGTACCTGGGAGGGAAGATATCAACTATGGATATAAAGAGCCTTATGAGGATACTGAGAGATCAGTACGAGAGGTACGATATCTATTCACTTATTGACGAGAAAATAGAAATGTTAAAGAAGGTAGGCAACGTGAACTATTCTTCCCTGTTTGAAAGGACTAAGAGAATGTTGCAGGATTACTATGGTTCGCACTATCTTACTTTTGACAGGATTGATTCACAATGGCTCAGGCGACTGGAGGTCAAAATGAGGACAGATGGCCTTAAATCCAATACTATAGGTATATATATGCGAAATATCCGGACAGTTTACAACCAGGCAATTACTATGGGCTTGATAGATCTTAATATGTATCCCTTCAGGAGGTATCAGATACCCAAAGAAACAACCATTAAGCGGAATATTACTGCGGATGAGATGAAGAAGATAAGAACTGCATCATTCGAGAATGAACTAACAGAGTGGGCGAGGGATATATTTATGCTTTCCTTTTACCTTTTAGGGATTAATATGAAGGATCTTATGTATCTGGAAGGAATCGAGGACGGGAGGATATATTATATACGCAGCAAAGGAAAGAGGCAATACTCGGTTCTGGTCCAGCCGGAGGCTTTTGAGATAATTGAAAAGTACAGGGGTAAGAAGTATCTTTTGAATACGATGGAAAATTATGCCGACTACCGTTCAGCTACCAAGAGGATAAATAAGAAGCTGAAAGATGTGGCAAAGGAATGTAAGATAAATAAAAAGATTACAACCTACTATGCCCGGCATTCATGGGCTACTATAGCCAATCGTATAGGCATATCGAGGGATACTATAAGGTATGCCCTGGGCCATGCAGGTGGAACCGTTACTGACATATATATTGACTATGACCTGGAGCAGGTTGATGAAGCCAACAGGAAAGTTATTGACTATATTACCACTCTTCCTGGGTAGTATCCATTTTAAACAGGTTGTTAAATGTATATTCGTATATCTCGACAGGTTTCTTCAAGAAAGCCCTTTTGAACTCATTATTACCTACTGCCCAGGTAACAAGCTCACTTCTTTCTCCCTTCTCTGACAGTGCATCATCATATCTTTGTATAAGGTCTATTTTATTTATAGTTATCCTGTACCTTCCTTCCTTGATTTCAATAACAGCATAAGCGTTAATATCCATCCTTGCTACATACATAGGCACCTGCATTTCTGAATACCCCAGAGGCTTATAATCAGCACGAGTTTCCTTTAAATTCCCCATAATCATATTATCGGTGATATTATAACTCTGAAATATACCTTACTTGGCATAATTCTCAATAATAAGATTAGCATCCAGGTTGGTTTCAAATACCCTCTGCCACTTTAATTCACTGTTTTCTATAATAAAACTATGCTTATCAGCCCTCTGAGCATAAACAGCCATTGTTGCCAGCGAAAGTAAGGCAATGAATAATAGATTTTTCATAAGTCTTTAGTCTTTTGGTTCAAAATTTCATAACTGCCCCTGTAGGTGTTAATGTTAGTGCTGCATTTTTAAGATGGACCTCCGCACTCCATAACATGATGTAGGATATTGTTGATACGATGCCGGCACTTATTATTCCGTAAACGGCCAGGTCGGGGTATTTTTCATAAATAAGCCCCGACACAACTCCAATAGTAAAGCTTAGAGCACCTGTAGCAAATGCCATCTTTCTTGCCTGATGGTACTTGTAAAGATGCGGGATTACATCATTTTCGATGATTGAACTGTCCTGTTTCTCCTGACTGTCATAATAAAGATCATCCTTAACCTGGGCAAAGGTCGCGTTTACAAAAAGTGTTAACAAAAGTAATGAACCTACCCCAATAATTAGGACGGTTAGTTAAGCTATGCTACGTTGTTAAAATTACAATTATTTTTTTCATATTCCTCTATTGTTCGGTATCCTAATGCAGAGTGCCTCCTACGGCGGCTATACCAGCTTTCAATCCATTCAAAGATTGAAAGCTGGGCTTGCTGTTGATTTTTGAATTCCTGTCCATAGATCCATTCCACCTTGATCGTTTTAAAAAAGCTTTCTG
>Ga0190358_1000057_pt1 | contig 42106 bp, 73 predicted proteins | sample 48721812_MG_FD_161666 | JGI IMG/M metagenome (GOLD analysis project Ga0190358, IMG submission 161666) | Hydrothermal vent microbial mat bacterial communities from Southern Trench, Guaymas Basin, Mexico - 4872-18-1-2_MG | ecosystem: Environmental > Aquatic > Marine > Hydrothermal vents >... | reverse complement strand
CAATAAATTCATCTATTGTTAATCTTTTTTTCATCTTCAATCAACCTCGTGCTTTTTCATCTATCATTTTCCTCGCCTTTGTTTTCTTCTGATTAATTGTATATGTTTATGTTTATGACTTATAGATACATCTTCAAAATCCAAATTGTAAAATATATCAATACCTTTTTCACATTCATTAATTTTTAATCCCCAAATCTCTAATTTATTGCTCATTTCTTTTCTCCTTTTGGTTTTCTTTTCTCCTTTTATCATTTTCTTTAATATAATCTTTAGCAGGTTTCCATTTTAGGAAATTCTCACATGATACAATTTTCATTCTAATTGCCTTTTTTATATCTCTTTTAGTCATATATAGGTTAAAACAATAAGCACAATAATCACCGCTCATTAAAATAACATGCGGAGTATATTTATCACATTCAATACACCATCTTGTTGGTAAGGAATTTATCAGATAATTCTCTTTTGATAACTCATTTATCCTTCTTGTTCTTTTCCAACACTTACACTTGATTTTTAATCACCTTCCATCATCAATCAACCTCTGTGATAATATTTAAATCTTGTTCTGTTGCTAACTTATAACAAATATTCATATTTGTATAATTTGTTTTAAAAAAATATTTATTGCAAAATTCAAAAGGATTAAAATCGCATTCTACTTCTACACCATTTTCATAACATCTTTTGTCTGAATTTGTTATTATTGTTTGTTTGTCTGAATTTGTTATTATTGTTTGTATTACCTCTGGTGTTTTGTATAACCAATACACTTCAAAAAACATAGCAATAATTAAGGAAATTACAAACACAGACATTAATATTTTCCACCAAAGTCCTTCAATATCCATCATCAATCAACCTCTTGGATTAATCCGAGATTTGAAAATCTTTTTCTTGATTTTCATATTTGTGCTTTTTTCAATTACTAATATTACTATTAACCTTATTTTCTACGTTCATTTTTTAACCTCATTTTGTTCCACTTTTAATTTATTATAACCAATATATAAACCCCAAAAATAAAATATAGTAGTCCAAACTATTATAAAAATACCAAAACCCATTCCAAAACCTATACTATTATACATACATTCATTTATCATCATTCCCCTTCACCTTTATTATATTGATTTAATCTTTCTAATATTTCTTTTTGATTAAGCAAACATATTGTTATTGTCCCAATCCAAGCTATAAAAAGGATAATACTCCAAGCAATTATCTCACCGTAACTTATGCAATTCATTCTCCATCACCTTTTTCCTCACCAAATGCCTTTGCTTCTTCTGAATATTCATCTTTTGCTTTCTTATCCTGTTCTTTAATATCTTCATTACTGTTTAAAATGCGCATAAGACCTATTCCTGCCTGTTCTCTGCCAATGTCTATCGCTACTCTGTCACGAAGTGCCTGTGCCTGTTGAAACGCAAGTTCTTTTTTCTTTTCTGCTGATAAAAACTTTGGTAATTTTTTTCCCATCTCATCACTAACTAACTGTGGCACGTTCTGGTCAAGATTAAGACGTTCGTTCTCTCTGACTGCTGAACTATACCTACTTGCTATCTGGCTTACTCTTCTCTTTAACTTTGGTATAGAATGCCTACGTGTTGATTTACACACCTTAGAAACCCATTTTCTGACGGTTTTATCAAAGATAGGTATAACGTTTATCCTGCACTTTTCATCGGTTTCCTGTGCATATTTGACAGTCTTACGGATTAAATCCTTAAAGAAATCTTCATAATAATAATATTCTCCTTCTGATAATGCTTTTTTTGGGTCGTCTCTTGAGAAATATGTATCTAATGCTAACTTCTTGAACGTGTATTCGCTATCTTCATATTTCTTCTTATGCACACCCAATCTTAACCAATGGTTATATGCTTGAAGCATACTAACTTTTCTACCGCTTGGAACAATCCTTATACTAAGTAACTTTGCCATCCTTTACATACCCCACTTCTGTTTTTGTTTATTTATCATCTTATTAAGTTCTAATGAATTTTCTTTCAACTCTTTAAGGTCTCTTAACAACAGATTTTTCATCTGTGATGTGAAATTCACGTCAAGATTTTCGTCATTAATCTGTTCCATAATACCTTTAATTGCAATCAACTGGTTCGCAGTATCAAGAATGCTATCTTCTAGTTTACTGACAAAATCACTTGCTTTCATTATCTCTTTCTTCTTCTCTTCTGACTTTGTTGTTATGCTTTTCTTCTCTAATATCTTAATTCCTTCTTCAAGATGTTCTTTGGCTACTTCTGACACAAAGATTGCGCTTCTCTGACGTTCTTCTGACAAACCTTTGACCTTTTCTGCATGTTCTGGTTTTATCTTTCCTTCTATCACTGCGTCTTTCAAGACCTTGCTGTCTGTATTATTTAGAACTTTCTTTATATTTCTTATTGCCTGTCTACCCATATCTTCTTTTTTAACACGTTTTAATAGTTTAACACGTGTATCTTTGTCTAATGTCCTTGTTTCCATCAAAGTAGATGTGTTAATATTTAATTTCTGTATTTCTTCTGGAAGTTGAATTCTGTCAAGAAAATTATCTATTGCTAATAAATTAGTTCCTAAACGTTTTGCAAACTCTTTCTTATTTTTGTTAGATTTTACCCATAATTTTTTCCATGCTTTATCTCTATCATGAACAGACCATTTCTTGTTTTGATTTTCTATAACACATTGTTTCCATAACCTTTCTTCTTGGTTTAAGTTCTGTCCAACAATACATTTGACCATTGGTTCTTTCTTAGTCTTATTCCATAACACGTGAAACGCATTAAAACGTCTATTACCATTATCAACCAAAAAATTCCCATTACCTAAATCTTCAACAGATAAAGGTTCTTGCTGTCCATTAACTTCAAGACTATGCGCTAGTTCTTCAATATCTTCCATACTTTTTCTTGGATTATCTTTGTCTGAGACTAATTTACTTAGTTTTATTTCTTCGATTCTCATTTTGCTCTCTTTATATTATTTATCTCTTTTTTTATGTCTTTTTCTGTCAAGTTAATGTTATATTTTGCATTAATCTTATTTTTAATATCAAGAACAGATAATTTTCTATTTGTTAAGGTAAGTAAGTCCTTTTTCATATTTAATATCCAGAAAATCTCTTTTTCCATCTTTTTATCTTTCATTTTTTTATCTTTCATTTTTTTTGCTCTTTCATTACAACAATTAATAACATCTGTAATTCTTTTATGTTTCTTGCCACATTTTCCACAATAAAAAGCCTTAAATTCCATTTTTCTTTCACCTTAGTTGTTTAATTATTTTCTCTTTATGTTTTTTTCATACCACACATTAAATTCTGTCTGTGGTTTTATGTCTTTCTTTTTGAGATTATAAAGTTTCATTTCTATCTTTTTGTTGGTCAATTTAATACCATACTTTGCATTAATTTCTTGCTTGATTTCTTTTACTGCCTTTCCTCTGCCTCTCAACTTTAATAGGTCTTTTACCATATTCTTTGTCCATAATATCCTTGTTCTTTTTTTCCTAGTGTTTTTCTCTTCTTTTTCTTTGACCTGATAATAATTTCTTTTTCCTTGTTTTACTGTTGTCAATCTGCTACCAAATACTTTTTTCAAGTTCTTTTCTATTGATGAGTAATATGAACCACATTTACTATCACCTTTACTTAGTTTATCTAACATTTCTGAAATCAGTTTTGGTTCTTGTAAGAAATCTTCTAATGATTTTAAGTCTTCTTTCCAATTTATTCTTGTTTTCTTTGTTGATACCTTAACTTTTAATGTTGGAACATTCATCTTTTTCTTTAATGCTAAATACATTTCCAGTTCGTTGTCATCTAATCTATTTAAGTCAAGTTCTAATTTTTTCATTTTATACACCACCTGCTCTCAAACTATGTTCAAAAGTCTTTATATTACTTGTCTGGTTTTTGAAAACCCATGTCTTCCTGCAAGAGATACATCTAATCAAAGAATTATTAATAAGTTCAAGTGTTTTATGCCTACATCCTTGCCTATCCGACATTTTATTTATAAAGGAATTGGATTTTATTTATAAGTCTTGTGGAAATTGCCTTGAATAATATATGTAGATGGTCTAAATCTGTTTCTATTGCAACAATCTCAATACCATAACTTTCAGCAAGATTATGTGTCCTTTGTTTTAGTTAAACCAAATATCTCTTCCTATCTGCTTTCATGAAAGTAACATTAATCTATAAATAGGTTCAACTGCCATGATATACATAACAAGTAATATTGCTATCACTAATATCATCATTGCTGTTCCTTTCTGTGCCTTTTTGTTCATTTTAGTATCTGTTTTAACATGTTAAACTCATCACGTTTGTCCTCATTATATTTGTATTTGTTCAACTGTATCACTTTTGACCTGCCATCTCTACCGACATCTATAATCCATCCTTTTTCTCTTAATCTGGTCAGATGTCTGCTTAGATTAGCCCATTTAAGACCTGTCTTCTTTCTTAGGTCTTTGATAGTTATAGGTTCTTTACAGTTCAAAAGTATCTTTTCTCTTGATTTCATTTTCCTTCACCTCTCGTCAAATATATTTGTTTTGGTAACTTCTATCTCCATATTATTAGTGAACCATGCTTCAATATTATCTTCTATGATATTATCTAATATATCTTTGACTATTGAAACATATACTTCGACATCACCAATAAAGAAAGACGTTACATCATTCCCTACTGCTTTATGATATTTCTCTTTCAGTTCGCCCAGTGTTATCTTTGCTGTTTCCATTATACCTTTAGTTTTTTTAGTAGTTCTTTAATTTTTCCTAATTTCTCAACTACTTTTTCATTATTAAGGTCTATCAGACTGCTATCTAGTAAATCAATAATGTCATCAAGCAGTTTAGTCTGTGGAATTCCGCTTAGATTTTCCTGTGCATATTCAACATTCTCACTGACCAGTTCATCCTTAACGTGTGATGTAGCAGGTTTTAACGTGATTGTCTTTCCTGTGACTGTGTTGGTTACTCTGTCTGCTATGTATTTCTCTAGTTTCTGAACAGGAACACCTATCAATCTTGATATTTCCACGTCTTTGAAATTCATCTTCTGCAATTTCAGTGCAATCTTTGTCCTGTCTTGGACAGTTAAAGGTTCGCCATGTTTAACGTTTCTCTTAACTGCTTCAATGTATAACTGCTTGAAGTTTCTGATATTTGGGTTGATAACTGCTTGGATAAACTCTTCTTTGTTAAGTTTATGCGCTTCCATCCTATGTCTTCCATCTACCAGATAAAAACGTCTTCTTATCACTGCTACTTCTATTGGTGGGAATTCTGTCCCTGCCTGCATGATTTGGGAATACTTATATGATGTCTGCCAATAACATTTAGTTCTTGGGTAGTATTCCTCTTCTATGTTTATGTCCTCTATTTTCAATATCTTTTGTTTCATTTTTCTTGCCATTTTTTTATACCTCATTTAATTTAATTTCCTTGCCTGACCAAACCTCACAGCACCTAACTGCACCTGACCATGCCTGACCGTGTTTGTCTTCAAAATAAAAAGGAAAGACCTTAGATTAATTCAAAGGTCTTCACTGTAAACGTGCCGTTTTCACCATACTTTTGTGGACGATTATCTAAAAGTCCTATACGGTTGCCTGCCTCTTCCAGTATGTCTCTGATAACATCTGTATTTCCTATGATATTATCATTATAGATTATTGTGAAATGTAATTCCCAATTTTCTATCAAAGGTCTTGCTCTAATAATCCTTGACCTGTTAACAACAACTGGTCTCAAATCAATCTCATATTTCTTTAAGACCTTGCCTTTGCTGTCTCTCAATACTGGGTCAACTGGGTCAATCCTTGTATTTCCTGCTATAATCTGTTTTGCGGATTTCTTCCCAAACTTATACCATGAAGAAGCGTTTAATATACATGCCTTAATACATCTAGACGGCACTATTAACTGTCCTTTCTTATTCCTATAAGCGACTTTCTCTGCCTCTTCTTTATGGTCATATTTGACCTTCTTTTTCTTTGCTTGTGGTTCTTCCATCATTCCATGTGGCGAATTCATAAGTAAGCCTTGTCCATTGCCTTTTAATACTACTTTTATTTCTTTCATTCCTTACTCACCTTGTTTTGTTTTTTTAATTTATTTTTTAAGTATAATTCTCTCTTTCTTTTCCTATGTATTTTCATTGCCTTTGTATGTCTTTCTCTATCATAATATGCCTTTGACCCACCACGTTCTTTGTATCTAAGTTTATTCTGTCTTTCTTTTTCTGGGTCTAAAATAAAGGTTATTAATCTTCTTGAAACATTCCAAGCCTTTGCTAATTTTCTCTGTGATTTCACTACTCTATACTGCTTTCTAATCTCTTCTTTATCTTCTTCTGATAACTTCCTTCGTCTATCATATTCTTTAGGTATCTTCATCTTGTCTGTCTCAAATTTGTAAGGCATTTACCAATCACCAAATTTGTATTCTTTTTCGTTTGTCATATATCCTCGCCTTCCAATTCCTCAACTAATTCTTCTTTGTGTTTATCCTGCAACTTTTTATTCTCTGCTTCTTTCTTATCTATCAGACCCTCTAATTCTTCATCTACTGGCTTGTTTTCCTGTCTGAATATTCTATCTTTAGTATAATAATCTGCCTTTTTTGGTATGTTTACAGGCTTCCTAGACGGTTTCTGCTTAATCTTCTTCTCAAGGTCTTCCTTGAACTGAAAGAAGGATAGTAAGTGTTCAGTCTCATTTGCTTTTGCCATCTTATCTCATCACCACTTTTTTTATCATTGATTTCTTTAATTTTCCAAATAACTTAATCAATTTTGGTGTCAAGTCATCAAAGTTTGCTACATACATGAAATGCTTAAATCCAAATTCGTTTGCATATTCTTTTGTTGGTTTGAATTCAACGTTCAACAAGACATTATGATGACCTTTGTCTTCCATCTGTTTAATCACGTTCTTAACGCTATCTTTGTCATCCTGCAACCAACCGTCAGTTATGACTATGTTCAAGACGTTTGAATAGCCATTTGCTTTCTTGTATCTCTCTATATGTGGTAATGCGTCAATCAGTGAGTCTAAGATATAAGTGGAATTGCCCATGAAATTAGGTCTGGTCAGTTTCTCATCATAACCTTTAATCTTTGCGTATTTAATGCTGAACTGATAAGCCATAATCTTGTTATCATCTTTGTTGAATGCTTCATTGATAATCCATAATGCACCTAGTGTGGTTTCCCACTTCCTACCTGCCATACTTCCACTGCCATCTATAAAGAGATTGACTAACATCTTTGTCTTCTTTATCTGGCTTGGCAACCATTTCTTAAAGACCTTAATATCTAAATGGCTTTTTCTATTGATTAGATTTCTAACGTTAAGCCTACCTGACCTTTGTTTGTTGATATACCCTTGCTTTAGGTCTGTGTTCAACTTCTTTAGACCTCTGCTTATCTTATTTGAATTCCTAATCATTGAACTGTCAACATCAAAAGATTTATCTGAGTATTCTGGATTTACTTTAAATCCTGCCTCTTTCAAATCTGCCTCTAAGTCGTCTCTGTTCATGTCTAATAATTCCTCATTCTCTTGTCTTTTCTGGTCAATATTCTTACTTAAATCTTTCTTATCATCATTAGTGGGGGCTGGTGATTTCTTTTCTGTTAAGTCATCTAATTCTTCCTGTAAATCATCAATCTCTTGGTCTAACTTATCCAACCCTTTCTGGATTTCTTTCTGTTTTTCCTTATCTGAAACATCCCATTCTCTATCTAAATCATCCCATTCTTTGTCTTTGTCTTTAAGGTGTTTTTTCAATTCTTTAATCCTATCCTTTCTTTCCTGCTCTTTCTTGTCTTTCTCTTCCTGTAATTTCTTCTCATCTACTTTTGGTGTCTTGCCTTCAATGTCTTTCCTTATCTCTTCACGTCTTTTCTTTAACTTTGGAAAGTCTTTTGCTAACTCTTTCAATTCTTTTGGTAATCTCTTCAACTCTTTGCCTTCTTCAAATATATTGCTATTCATGTCTTCATTAAATTTTGGAAATATGCCTTTCTTTTCCAAGAACTCATACAATGCCTTTGCTAACTCAAAACGTTTCTTTGCACTGGTCTCTAAGATATATTCATCAATGTCTTTCTCTAACCTTTCTACAACATCTTTCCCATAACTCTTGATTATCAACTCTCTAATCTTTGCTATCAATTCTTTGTCTGGAAAATAGATAGACCTGCCATAAAGCAAAATGAACGTGTTGATTAACATATCTTCTCTATTCTCTAAAATCTTCCTCTTATCTTTCAAGATATGTGTATTGACTGCATGGATTAAGTAGTCTGCTAATTTTTGGTATCTCATAACACCTAGTGTCTCAATCCTGCCATCTTCTAGCCTTTGTATAAGACCATCAAACTTACCATTCCTTGCTCTCTTTATATCATACTTTGCCAGTCTCATAGTGTGTTTTAAATGCAAAATTTCGTGGAAAGCATAACCTTTGAAATCCATCATTTCCTTGACCATATCCTGACCTTTGAAGACCTGCTCAAAATCAAACCAAATCTTTTTGATTGGGACTGAACAAAATGCTATGTTCATATCACCTTGTGCTACCCTAACTTCATTATCGCCAAGAAAGATGTTTGCAACTTTCTGTGCAAACTTTCTTTCTCTTGAATATGTCTTCTTTTCCTTAACCATTTTATTCTGCCTCTCCCTTATCTAATATGTTTGATTTCTCAAGACAAACTTCTAACTGGGTCTTGACTTCTGCCTGCTCACCATTTTGGAAATTAGCAATCATACAATCTTTTGCTACACTATATCCAAAAGTATTTTTCAGTGTCATGAACTGAACTAAGTCTCTTGTTGATAATGGTGTCTCTATAATGCCGTTGTCTCTTGCCTTTCTTATCTTCTTTGTGAACTCAATCAATTTACTTTGGAATGCGCCTTTGCCTATGACCTTCTTATCAACTTTAATATCATAGTCAAAAATCTGGACTACAAACCTTGACTTCAATGACTTTGGTAATGTGTTCATGTCATACTCATCTGGTGGGTTCATACAGGCAATTACTAAGAAATTATCTACTGCTCTGACTACTTCACCATCTTTCTGGGTCAAGATTAACTTTCTTTCTCTGTCTGTCAGTGAGTTTAATATATGTAGTATATCTCTCTGACCTGCATTGATTTCATCTATCAAGAATACACCGCCTTTTCTCATCATTCTAACTAAGACCTGCTCTGCAAACTTCCACTTTTCCTTATCATCTGGTATCATCTGACCAACTACATCTTCTGCCGTAGTCCCACCATTCATGACTATTCTATAATAAGGTAGTTTATGAACATAACAGAAATACTCTACTAACTGTGTTTTTCCAGTCCCAGTCTCACCAACTAACAAGACATTTTTAAGCACTTCGTGATTTTTAATCTTGCCGTCTGCTTGATAGCATTTGTATAAAAAATCAGTGTCTTTAATCTTCTCTTTGCCTTTCCCAAAATATCTATGTATATATCCTGAATTTTCTTTTGGGATATGGTCTTTCAAATCTACCCAATCTACTTTAACTTCAACATTTTTTGTCTTAGCATTCAAGACTACTGTCTTTCTCTCTAATTTCTCTGTCTTGACTACTGGTGTCTTTCCTCTGCTACAATTTCTACACTGATATTCTTTCAGATAGTCTGGATTTGTCTTCAGTGTCTCTGTAATCCTAGCCCCTCGTCTACTATCCGTCCTGTAAGACTTACCGCATGTCTTACAAACCAATTTGTATGTTGTATTTGTCATTTTTTGTTTAACCTCTTTTATCCTGCTTCTCTGAGCAGAAATTATCTATTTACACCATAGTAAAGCATAAGTAGTATATAAATCTTTCGCAAAACGTCTTTATAGACGTGAAACGTCTTTTTGCTGTGTTTGAGTTTTGTGTAAAAACGTGATGATTTCATATTTTGTTTTTTTAGTGCATTTAAACGTCTTCACTTTACATTTTTTCCAAAAAAGTTATAAATAAACTCTTATACCTAATCTTATGTCATCAGTTTGGGTGGGCGTGATAGTTTTATGAAACGTATGAATAAAATTGAATTAGAGAAAGAGATAGCAGACATATATGTGCTTAGAGGCAAGAAAAGTGCTATTGCAAGGCAGATTAAGGAAAAGGTAGATAAAGTGGTTGGTCACATGAAAAACATGGGAAAAAGGACTTTAAAGACACCTAATTACAGTGTTGAGATTATGACTAGGATTAGGAGAGATATGGATTTTGATAAACTTGACAGATTACAGGAAAAAGGTCTTATTCCAAAAGAAGCAATGCAGAAGTCTGAATATGAACGTCTGGTCATATCTACACACCAAAATATGAAATTGGTCGATGGGAAGTGGGTAAATAAATGATAAGAAAATCTTGGTATCAAAATGTAGACGTGCAGTTTGAACTTATACACCAGACAAAACATAGAGAAACGTTCTTCCTGCCTTTTGATAAGTTGAAGAATAGCACACCACCAATCAGGTGGATGAACGCCTCTGCGATAAAGTTCTTGAGAATGCACTGGGACAGGTATAAGTTCCTTGAAAAAGATATGAATATATATCATTCACTTAGCAAATATAAAAACTTTCCAACATTCTCTTATTCTTGGCGTGTTAAGTCTGAACAGCAACGTGTATGGATGAAAGAGTTTCATAAATATATAACTGGTTATGATTTGTTCGTAGAAACTGATAGCAAAGATATTGAGAAATCTCATGCAGATACTTTGAAAATAAAACGTTTTTTAGATGATTATAATATGAAATATACTTGCAATTTTTCTTTGGCAAGAGATACACCTATCTTAATTAAAATAAAAAATAAGATTAAATTAATTGAGATAAAAAACGCAATAAATTATGTTAACATGGGAAAAGTTTTAACACTTGATTTTGAGAATAAAATTGTATGGAAAAAGATAATTAATTTTATCTCACACCATGATAAATTGATTAATATTTCTCATAGACAAGGTGGGAACATACCAACACAATGCACAAAAGACCATGCTTCTTTTGTTCTTAATCCAAAAACTTATGAAATCTATGAAAAAAAAGGTAGTGATTTGAAAGTTGGAGATTTTTTGATAACAATTAATAATTCTCAAGATATTATTAAAGATGAAATTAAAAATATAGATTTTGAATATAAATATAATGGAAAGATAAAAAAAGAAAAAATAAAATTAACAAATGAACTTATGTGGTGTCTTGGTGCATATCTTGGTGATGGGTCATTAACCGCACATTCTATTCAATTAGGAAAATCTGATTTTGATTTAGTAAAAAGATTTGGTTCTTATTTTGATAAACAATATTATAAAATTGATAAACGTGGAAAATATAAAGATTTATTATATGTGTGGATAAATTCTAAAAAATGGAGAGATTTCTTTTTTTATTCTTGTGGAAAATTAGCAGGAAACAAACATCTACCACCTTTTATCTGGCAATTAAGTAAAGATAAGATTTATTCATTTTTAGAAGGATATATTGACGCAGATGGTCAAAAAACAAATGAACATTTTGTGAAAATAAAAAGCAAGAGCAAGACAATCATTAAAGAACTATGTTGGTTATTGAAATTAATTGGTGTTTCAAATAGGATTAATAAAGAGATAATTAAAGCACATCCAAATCCACAAGGAAAAACAATTAAAGGTTTTACTGCTTATTCTATTGCTATAAATAGAGAAGAATTAAAAGGAAAAATATCAAAATATTCAAAAGATAAAAATAAGTTTTCACCAGAAAGCATTGATAATTGTTTGCCAACTGAAATATTCAAAGAACTTTTCAAACATATTAAACCTAAAATAATGGGTGGGGGAGATGGTGGAAGACCTGATAGTTTGATAAGAAATAAAGAAACGTTATCAAGAGAATTTTTAAAGAAATATCTTGGCTGGATTAAAAAAACAAATAAAAACAAAACAAAAGAAGTTGATAATATAATAAAAAATATAGAAAACGTGCTTAATTCAGATGTAAGAATAACTAAAATAACTAAAATAACATACAATAAAACATTATCACCTGTGTATGATATTTCTGTTGAAAATACTGAAAGATTTTATACAGGTATATATCCAACCCTCTGGTGTAATTCTGGTTCAAAAGGATTTCATATCATATTGCCTTATGAAGAGTTCTCATTCTTAGGACTAAAGATATATGATGAAGAGATTGAAAAGAAAGCAGGTAATTTCAAGTTCTGGATGAGAAATTTTCCCATAAAACATGAACAATTAATTAAATTCAGTGATTTGGTCTTGTTGTTCAAGTTGATTGCGTGGAGATTACACACTATTCTTGGGTGTGAGACCATAGATACAAGTGTTCAAGACGTGAAACGTGTCAAGAAAATTGCATATTCTTGGGATGTTAAGTCTGGCTTGATTGCTCTTCCATTGACAGATGAACAATTAACTAATTTCAGGAAAGATATTTGCAGACCTAAACCTGTGTTAAAAACAGGAGTTCATAAAAGGGGTTTGTTGTGGAGAAATATGGACGTAGACAAGGAACAGCGTGAAAAGAAAACGTTGACGTTTTTGCAGGATTTAGGCATTCTGGCTTGATATTATATAAAATATAATATCAAGAATTGTTCCATGTGTGATTTCTTGGGTGTTTTTTCAGAAAGGTTTTTATATTTCTTTTACTTTTGATACAAGTGAGATGACTTCGGCATGTGAGGTATTGTCACAACAACCAGACAGATTTTTAGATTATGTATTAGGTAATGTTAAGTTAAGAAGACAGATAGTAGATGATGAAAGTTTTGCAGAAGTTCTAAGACGTGTTTTAAACAGCGACCCATCATTAAAAAATATAGTCACAGAAATTGATGGCGCAGGAGAAAGACTAGAGATATGCGGAAAAGACATCTTTAATGACCCAAACATACAAAGTATTTTGCAGAATAATATCAAGAATAGAAGGACTAGAATAAGAAAAAGAGTTAAAGCGCAATATCCTTCATACACAAGGACAGAACTTACTAAAGAGATTAATAGACGTTTAAAGATAAGTGTCTCTGGAACTAAACATAAAGTTAAAAGAACTAAACAGATAACAATTCAGCAAAGCCTTCACCCAATCAATGTTAAATATAGAACTTCAGGCGGTAAGGTTGTAAAATATAGCAGGACAAAACCTAGAAAACTTACCAAACCAGAACGTCTTTTGATAAAAAGCAATATTAAATTACCACCTTCTGAAGTTGTAAAGAAATATTATGAAAGCGGTCTCCCTTTCCGTTCTGAAGAATCAATCAAGAATTATTATAGAAGAATGAAAAAGAAGATTGTTTAGCGCCTTTTTCCTGTTAATGACGTGAACAATTTAGTGAAGATTTTGTTTTTGCCTTTTGCACGTAATCTAGAACATATTGCATACTCATTGCTTTTGTAACGTTTTCCGCCTTTTACATAAGTCTTTGGTATATCTCCAGTTGTAATCTTTTTTCTTACGTCTTTCACACATCTATCCCATCTTTTTGGCATTTCTTTTCACCTGTTCTTTTGATTAAAAAAAAATAAAATAAAAATATTTATGGTAACATATTTAATGCCCAAATTCCAATCCCTACCAGTGCGATAAGTCCTACAAACCTGATATATTGAACTCCTAGTTCTACACCACCATCTATAACAAGACCTGAAATATCGCTTGTTTCGTGTGTTGGAGACCAAGTATATGTGCAGTTTTGGGTTGTTCCATTTTGTGCTGGTAAGTCACAATATCCTGTGTAATATGTGTCAAAGTAATTATCACAAGAGTTGCCTTCTGTGTATGTTGAAGTGTATTCTTCTTCCACTGGACATGTATAATCATCTTCTGTCCAATCTTCTGCACAACATGTTCCTGCTAATGGGTCACCTGCGTCACCAAAATAATTAACTCCTGTGTTGCCTGTGCAACCAACACACCATGTTACTGCATAAGTTGGATAGTCTGTATAGTCATCAATCCATGTATCAAATCCAAAGAAATTGTTATCATAGAAAAATACATCTCCACTGGCGTCTTCACTGACAAAGAAATTTGTTGACAAATCTGACAAGTAACAACCGCCATCACCAACGTTGTCATAACCACCTACTGTGTTGCCTGTTATATTAATGTCTCCAGAATAACTATCTATTGCTAAACTTCCTGCAAAACAATTGTTTATAAATTGTCCAGAGAAATTTGCATAACCTAAACTTGGGTCTGTTATTCCAATTAATCCACCATTGGTTGCTATGTTGTTTCCATCTATTCTAACATTGTCTCCTTCAAAAGCTATTGTGCCACCACCACCAGTTAAATCTATCGCACTATTGGTAACTACTAAATTATCACCAACAAAAGCTATATAACTTACTTCACCATCTTCATTAAAAGTCATGTCATTGATAGTTAAATCATGTGCTCTAAGTTCAATATCGCCTTTCAATCCTATGGTAAATCCATCTAAAGTTATGTTTGTTGCTTCATTAGTAATTGAAAGCGTATCAAGACTTATAGTTACATCACTTTCAGCGTCAATCACTATATTGCTTGTATTAATATCAAATGGTGTGTCATCATAAGTTCCATTACTAATAGTAGTAGACACGGAAAATGTGCAATCTGCACTTGGTGTGCTACCACATTCTCCTGCTAAAACAGTCATTGTTCCTAATATCAACATTAAGCTGATAATCCATATTTGTTTTTTCATTTTACATCACCTTTTACTCTATAAAAAATAAATCGTCTTCATACTGGTAAGCAATACTCTCCTGCTTCCATTTATTTTTCCACCTCTTTAATTGGTCAATAAGAACGTCTTTGTTTTCATTGAATTTTTGTGTGTCTGAAAATGCAGTTACGACCATAACTGGTTCTTCTATCAACTGTCCATCTTTTGAAACGTAACCACCATCTCCTGTCATTGTTGTTTCACCGCCATACGTCTTTGATAGCCATTTCTGGACTTCATCTACTCTTTTTTGGAATTTCCATTGAGGTATAGGTTTATCATATTCGGTGCTAGGAACAGTAACTTTCTGTTGAACATGCAACCTTGTAGCACCTTCTGGCGTTCTGAAATAATGTCTCTTGTATTTCTTTTTGCCTTTTGCGTCAAAATCTTCTTCCAATCCTAATTCATACTTTTCTAAATCTATTGCTAATTTGTCTGCTTTCTTCTCTAAAACACGTATTTGTTCTCTATGACTGTCTAATTCTTCATCAACCTTCATAATTTCAACTTTCTTTTCTTCATATTTTCTTCTTAAGTCTGATTTTGTAATCTTTTCACCACAATCATATTCAACAAATGGAGAACCTATTGAATTTTTATTGACATTAAACCATGATGAACTCTCCCCTTTCTCATCTACCAAGATTAAATCTCCTTTTTTACCACTAAAACAATCTTTTTGTAAAATATATCCAACATCATAATTTCTTGCGTTTAAAGTAATTTCTCTCTTATCTGTGATATTACCTGCACCACAGACAGAACAATGTCTTCCTGATAGAGGTTGTGTTTTACCACATCTTGAACAATATCCTTCCTGTAATTTTGCGTCTAACCGTTGTGGTTTAGCCCACACGTTTGTATCTCCTTTTAGCATAAACTCTGCTAGGTCAAATGCTGTTGCTGACTTAATTCCTCTTGCTGATAGTCTATGTATATGACTATCTATTGGAACAATGTTGTAATATCCTTTTCCTAAACCTTTACCTAGACCTTTACGTTTCATCTTTTATCACCTTTGTTATGTATCCATATTTTTCATCATCTTCTTTGATAAGTCCATTCTTCTTTGGTCTTACTTTAAACTTTGGCGGTCTTCCCATTTAATTCTCGTTTCTTGTTAATAACCATGCAAACAATAATAATATTAATAATGGGACAAATCTCTTAAATTCTATCCCAAATTCTACCAAATTATCTATAACTACATTATCAATATCTGAACTTTCGTATGCGCCAACACATGCAACACTTGTATTTGCAGGAAGGTCGCAGTCTGCTGACAATCCTGTCACGTTACAGCACGTTTCAAAGTTATCATAAATTGCGTATGTTGTTATCAAATGGTTTGATTGACATGTTGTGTCTTGTAAGGTATAATCTAATGAACAGTAATTACATAATACTGTTGTTGAATTATCTAATGGCAAGTCATTAGTTGTTCCACATTCATTGGTGTCATTATAATACAAAGTATGATTATCTCCTATCGTGCATGGTGTATATAAAGGTTGCCATTCTTCTGGACAACCATAAAAAGTCAAATTCATAACAAAATCATTGTCTCCTGCATAAGCCCAAGAACCATCTTTTGGCAAAAATAATTCTCCACCATCAAAATCATATATAGATGTATTAGTTAAATAAACCCTAACACCATTTGTTCCTGCGCCACCCAATACATCTCCACCCCACCAAATAGCATATTCTATTCCTTCTGTTAATTCATAATGCTTATCAAAAGTCCATGTGTTCCACCCTGTTGAAAATGTGACTATGGGTATTTCAGCTACTAATGTTGAGATATTTGGTGTATGGTCTTCCTTAACTGTTGCGATATATGTTGTTATATTTCCGTTTGCGTTTTGAATAGCAGACGCTTTGAATTTAAATCCTGTTATATTTATTGAATATGGTGCAGTAAATGTTTGTCCACCGCTTTCCTGAATTAATCCATTTGAACCTTCAATCCATAAATGGTCTGTGTTAGTATTGTCTTGCGCATATTCTTGACCAATCACATAATCAAATTCTTCAACTTCTGCATTAACTAAATTAATCAACATAAGGAATAAAATTATGAGTAATTTTTTCATTTTAATATCTGTTCTATTTGTTTCTTAATCACTTGTCCTAGTTCGTTGTAATGTTTAGTTATAATCTTAATACCATCTTTGGTTTTCCTGACTGATATGCTTGGCTTTCTTTTCATCTTTTCATCACCATAAACATACTTTAACTTTTGGCTGTTTCTTTAATTTTCTTAATTTTGATTTCTTTACAATCTTTTTCCCACCGACTAACGTGGCTAACTCAACATCAACAATACTTGTTGGGTCAAATATAATTTTAGTAAGGATTTTAGCCGAACCTTTCCTGACTTTTATACATGGGTCTGGAATACCTGCTCTAGTATGTTCCCACATTATCTTTGGCAGTTTTCTTAGTGGCATTAATTCTCACCTTTATTTGTTAGTGTCTTTATAGGATTAAGGAAACCAAAATAATCTGTCTTCGGCTTTTCAACATCATCATTTCTCATCAGTTCTTTATCACGTTCTTTTGGTTTGCTAAGTGTTCCTATTGGATTTAAGAAACCAAGATTAACACTTTTCTTCTGTTCAATTTCTCCTGACTGTGCTTCATCAATAATATTCTGCAACCTAATCTTATTCTGCTCACGTTTTATAATCTCTTTTTCAAAAACGTTATACTTGCCTAATGCAGGTTTACCGACTAAGATTGCTTTCTCTCTTAATTCTTTGTCACTCATGTGACCAATCATATCTTTTTGTAATTGTCTCTTTTCTATCTGTTGCCTTCCTATATCAATAGCTTGTTCGCCTTTCTCTCTAACAAAAGATACGCCTTTCTTGAATATGCTTCCTTTGTCACCATAATCACGTTTTGGGTCAACGCTTGGCAATGGAAATCCTGCGCCTTTTGGTTTTGGTGCGTCTGGCAAGTCTCCACTGTATACTATTCCATCTTCATGATGGTCAGGAACACCATCATTATCCAAATCAATGGTCTGCAACTGTTTTTCTATCTCTCTGTTGGTCTTTGCAAGTTCTTTTATAGATATATCTTGGTCTCCGTCATCGTCTGTGTCAAGTTCATTCCTGACATCGTTCATATCTTCTTCCTGGAACTTTTTGAAATCTCTTTCCAACTGACGTTTTTTCATACCTCTCTTGATAGATGAAACGCCTTGTTTTGCTAATTCTTTTGCTTGGTTAAACTCTTTCTTGACCCATACTTTCTGTTTTGGCAGATGTTCTTTTTCCCATTCGACAGCCCAACCAACACCCTCTGTGACTTTCCTTGCAATATCTCTTATAGCGCCACGTTTGGTTTCTGTTGGTAATTTACCAAAATTATATATGTCTTTTTTATATGGATTATTGAATAATCTTCTTTTTTTCTTTATTCCTTTTGCACTTAATGAATGAACTATTGGGTCAGTGACTATCATATTCTTGTAACCTTTTCCTAATCCAATTCCCATACCTTTTCTTTGTCTCATTATCTCATCACCTTTAATGCTTGTCCTAATGCTTTATTAAATGATTTTGTAGTTTCTTCATATATGGGTTTATACCATGCTCTAACTGTCTCATTACCATATTTCTTTCTAAATACTTGATTACCTGTCATTCTCCCTGTTATAGATACACCAAATGTATCAAACTTTTTCCAAAATTTGTAAAGGTCGTTAGGATTTTTTATTGGTTCATCATAATCTTCTCTTGAACCTTTAATGCCAACACTTCCTTTTTTACTCACAAGTGTTCTTGCTTGTTTGAAAAAACGTTTCAATGCTATCTTCTGGTTTTCTGGATAATATCTACTTTCAGAAATTTCTTTTTCTGCCATTTTTTCAAGTTGGTCTATCTCTTTCATCATGTTATAATTCTTCCCTTTTGCCCAATATTGCCAATTTTCTAATGGTTTTTTTTGCCCTAATCTTCTTTTTAATTCTAAAGTTATTCTTCTTTTTTCTTTTGAGTTTGCATCAAAGTATAAATCTTTTAATTCCTCTTCTGAATAATGTTCATAAACCTCTTCCAATTTTCTTTTTGCATTCAAACTATTTTTCTTAAATTCTTTTTTAGAAACTACAATATAAGGTTTTGTATTTTTGTATTCTTCGACTAAACTTGGGTTTTCTTTGGCATTGAAAAAATCCCAATCATCTAGATTATCTAAATTTATGGCAACGTGTGTTGCGTCTGGGTAATCTTCAAACCCCCATTTTATTATTTTCTTATATTTTTTAATATCTGTTCTTTTTTTACTACCTTTTGCGTCTATGTCAACATAGAAATAATCATCACCGTCTATAACGTGTAACTTGTCAACACCTGACTTCTTCCCAAATGCTTTCCATTCTTTAATTGTTCCAACTGGTGAACTGCCTAATTGATGGATATACTCTCTGTCTTTCTTTGGCGTATCTTTCTTTCCATAAGGAACTCTAACTAATGAAATTACTTTTGAACTTATACCTTTTGCTGATAGACTATGAATATGACTATCTAATGGTAGAATGTTCTTATATCCCATACCTAATCCTTTTCCTAAACCTTTCCTAACGTTTTTCATTTTATCCCCAATATTGAATTAACTTCATCACGAACACTATCAATTCCATAATATCCCCAACTACTATCAATTTCAACATCTTCTATATTTTTTTCTGTTTTCTTTGTCCCATCCATATACTTCTTGGTAATTGTAACTGGGTTTTCTTCAATTATTTTATATCCAAAAATATCTCCTCTTAAATATTGGTCATAAGTTTCGACTTCACCTTCAAGAATTTTTCTTGCTTTTTTTAACTCTTTTTGAGTTACTTTTGTGACACCTAACATATCTTTGATTGCTTTAGTTGTTGTATATATATATCCAATTTGACCACTATCAAACTTTGCATGTCCTTGTGGTAATCCATAAAAACTTCCAATTTTCATTCTTAATCCTGAGTGGTCATAAAGATATATTGGTAAAATTATTTTTGCATGTTTATTTTTAACAAGATAATCATGCAATTCTTCCCAATTATTAAATTGGTCTGATGTTAATTCAGTATTATCACCTAAATCATAACGCTTATGAAATGCAACCATTGTTCCCATATTATCCCATTCTCTTGGACTAGTTGGATTTTCATCAATATATATTTCACCACGTTTATTCCCTTTTTTAATAACTTCTATTGGTTCAAATCCTGTTGCTTTTAATGATGTTTTCTTTAATTTAAGAGATTGTAATATTTTTGTTTTAACACCTTTGGCACTTAGACTATGTATGTGACTGTCCATTGGCACTATGTTGTAATATCCTTTTCCTAATCCTTTACCTAGACCTTTACGTTTCATGTGTTTCACCTTCTTGATATTTATAAAAAAAATAAAATTAATACCAACCTTTCTTTCTTCTCTGTTTTCTTGGACTGACCCTAACTCTGCGGACTGTTTTCTTTCTCCTTCTCCTGTCTCCTGCGTGTTCATAGGTTCTAGGCAATTTTGGAGATGACCTTCCACGTCTGCCATCTTTGGCTTTTGCAGGAAACTTATATTTACCGTCTTGTTCTCCTTCACTAGAATATTTACTGTGCCAACCTCTCTTATAAGAATTTCTCTTATAATAATATCCTGCGCCTCTGTTACGTTTCTTTGTCTTGTTTGGGTCTGTTCTTTTCCAGATTAATGGACTTACCATTTTCATATCACCTTTCTGTTTTTATGGTAGATGTTGCTTATATGCAGGTCTATCTTTAATCCTGCCTTTTCCACCTTTTGTGTTCCTTGCTAATGCTCTTACAATCTTTCCTCTATCCTGTCGTCTCTTTTGTTTAATACCAAACATGTCATCTTTGAATGAACTTCTGTTCGCTATCTTACCTTTACCACCTTTGGTATCACGTGCAAATGCTCTGCCTATTCTACCTTCCATCTGTGGTGTCTCTTTGTAATATACTCCTTTAGCCATTAAACCAATGGCTTTTCCTGTATCTTTTAATCCTTTTAACAAGGATTTCTTAGTTTTTCTCATGTTTATCACCTTTTCTTCTTCTTGTTTTTTAATTCAAAACTTTTAATCATGTTCTCATGTGCAATATCTAAAATGTCCATGAAATTACCACCATGTATTGTCTTGTATTTAACACTTTTCTTCTTTGCCATGTTATTTCACCTGTTTCTTTGGCGGTCTGCCTCTTGGCTTACCTGCCTTCTTTTTACCATAAATATTACCTGCTATCACACCAACAGGAAATCCTACTACCATGCCACCTAATCCTGCTACTGTTCCGCCTATGACAAAACCTATGCCACCTCCTTCAAGATTAAAACGTGCTATCTTCTTCTGTCTCTTTGTCAACGATTTTGGCTTCTTAACTCTGTCATGTGGCAATCCTGTTGATGAAATCTTTGTGACTATCTTATATCTATATTCTGGTGGTCTGCCACGTTTTGGTTTTGATTTGAACAGATTTCTCATCTTTAATTATCCCTCTCTGGCAACCAGTTATCAATCCTCATGACTGGGTTCATTCTTTTCTTGCCTTTTGCGTCAATAGAAAAATCTCCTGCGTAATCTGATGATAATAATTGCAAACCTTTTTCATCTGGTATTGGAGAACGTTCAATATCGCAATTTGGGTGATGATACATACCTTTTGCAACACCACAGTCAGGACAATATTTTGGTGTGTCCCAACCGTCTTCTTCATCTCCATACTTAATTCTTGGATAAGATTTGTTAGTCCTAACGTCTTTTACAAACTTATAATTTTGAATTTGTTTTACCTTATTGATATATTCTTTGTTGGTAATCTTTGGGTCTAAACCTTTTGCTTTTAGCATTTCTTCCATTTCTTTTTGTCTACATCTTTCACAATACTTTTCACCATAAAATGTTTTGAAATACTTTTTTCCCAACATGTTTTTACATCTATTACAAACATTCTTGCCTTTTGCATTGAGTTTCTTATTTTTACAAGCACATAATCTTGTCTTCACACCTTTCGCACTCAATGAATGTATGTGGCTGTCCATAGGAACAATGTTGTAATATCCTTTACCCATACCTTTACCTAATCCTTTTCTTTTCATCATCATCACTTCTCCGTAAATATGCTAAACCATACAAATCCACCTGTGAATAACGTGCCTAGTGTTCCTAAGACACCAAAACCTAGCACAGCAGGTAATAACTTGACCATGAATACAAGTCCTGTCAATATCAAACCAAAGAATAAAGCAATAACTGTCGCTGGATTACTCCAATCAACATTATCATTCATTATATATCACCTTCTATCATTATGTAGTGTTCTAAGAAGTGGATATATATAAACGTTTCTTAGACAAGACTAAGAACTTCTGAGGAAAAGTTGGCAGGAACAGTCAAAAAGTAGGTTGGATAGGCAATTCACAAAGAATTACTCAAACTTCCTGACTGTCCCTCTTGCCTTTTAATAGAATATGGAATAAAATACCATAAAAACACCTGCAAGTATCATAATAAAATAATATTTCAACAGTTCTTCTTGGTTCTTATAATACATGTCTTTTGGATTATTAGACGTTTGTATACCTTGAATGAACTTAATCTCCTGCGTCCTATTCCTCTGTTTTTTGATTATATTGTTGTTCATCTTTCCATATCTTGTTCAGTTTCACATATAATATGTTAATCTCATTATCCAAATCTACAAGTTCACGCATTATGTTCATGCGCCTTTGTATATGTTTGATTATCTTTTCCAATATCTCAGATTTCTGGAACGTCATCTTTATCATAATTTAATGCTATTTTAATATTTTCAACCAAACTATCAACGTCTGGTCTATGCTTGTTCTTATCATAAAACGCCTGTATCATCTGTTTTTTCTGCTTATCATCAAGTTTATCTGCGATAAGTTTTGCTAGTGCTTTTTTCATCTTTAATCAATCCTTATAGTTTGGGAAAAGCGAATATGTGGTTGGTATAAAAAAAGTAAATTTTGTAACCAGTCTTTAATCTCTTCTAATTTCTGGTTAATCTCCATCTGGGTTATCATCTTCCCATTTACTTGAAAACCTGACAACAAGTCCATGTTCTGGAACATCCTAGTCTCTGCTTCGCTTAATGTCATAGGATTATATTCATCAGACAACCATTCTTCAATCTCTTTTATCTTGTTGTTAAGTTCTGCATTGTGTTCTTCATTAAGTAATGCTTTGAACGATGAAAATAATGCACCATAATAGTTTGGCATAGCCAATGGATTTAACATCAACATCTGTCTGCATTGTCTCCATGCAATTTCCATATTATTTGGTGGAATAACTTTCATTTTTGAGTTTCCTGATTATTTTGTTGACCACTCAAAATTGGAATTTTGAGAAGTTTCTGCTCATTTCTCCTTCTAATCTCGTCTGGGTCAAGACCTGTTGCTCTGTCCATAAGACCTTTCATATCGCCTAATGTTTTATACATTATTGTCCTGTATGTGTCTTTTGCAACACCTTTATCAATAGCTTCATAATCTAGCATTTCTGAATTAAGGAAATAATATCCATATTTCATTATCAGGCTTATGCCATAGACATAAACGTCCCCTATCAAATCAGAATGTTCTTTTGGTTTCAGCATGATAATCTTATATTCTTCAAATGGGTTCAATGGTCTTCTCTTTCCGACAAACATGTCATAATCCTGTCCGTCAAAGCCAAGAACTCTTAAATATCCTTTAATCGTGAAAAAACGTTTTGCAGAATGGTGCTTGTCACCTGTAAGGATAAGTTCGTTCATCATGTCACTTCCATTATCCAATGCGCTTCTAAGATAAGATTTCCAATTTTCATAAGTTATGTCCTGACGGAATTTTCGGAAAAAAAGATAATAGACTATATAAAATACAAATCCAAAAAATCCTATCACTAATGAAGCTGTTATAAAGAATTTTATAATCGAAAATAATCCATCTGCACCTGCAAAAACAAATGCAAGTATCAAAATGATGACAAACAAGATAATCACTAACATAATCCCTTTCTTTTTACTTTCCCTGTTTGTAAATGCGCCTGTCATTTCTACCTCAATATAATAGTTAATATATAACCAAACACTCCTAATGTTGCCAGAATACCAAGAATAATAATAATGAGTTTCCAGTTAAACTTTTTTCCCTCTTTTTGAATAGGAACAGGTGTCATTTGACTACCCTGTTTTAGCAGGACATCATCACTTTTAGCGATAGTTTCTTTTATGACACCTGTTTTCTCAAAATTATTATGAACTTTCTGCAACTCTTCATGCCATCTCTTTAAACTATCTCTGTATCTTTTATTTTCTAATATGATTTTTTTAAGTTCATCGTTCTGTGTTTTAAGCATGTCTTCATATCTTTTTAACTTTTTTGTGCTAGTTAGTTTAAGGTCAACTACTTTAAAAACTGCTAAAGTTATTATTATAATTCCAGAAATTCCTATTGCTATTGCCCTGACTGTCCCTTTTATTATCTCTTGTAAACGTTTTTCAACACGTTTTTCTATCTCTTCAACCTCTTTATCCAAATCTTTCTGTATCTTGTTTGTCGTTTGGTCAATCTTTGAGTTAATCTGCGCTATCTCTTTATTAGACTGCGCATCTAGATATGCTTGTAATGTCGGTGACAAGGTTTCCTGTGCATAACTTAACATAGGCAGGAACATTAATACAAGTATTAAAAAAAATAAGATTTTCCTATCCTTAACCATATTATAGAATTAATATTTGTTCTGATTTATATTTATTGTGCTTTTACAAGACCATGCCATACCAACTGAAAGCAAAGGAGATTAATGCAAATGCTATAAATAGATAAATCCATAATGTTCTATCAAAAACTTTTATAGAGTAAAAATATAATTGTGGTTTGTTGCTCGTATCACATTGTATATTTGCAAATTCTGTTGTATCTTGTTGCCTTTCTACACCACCCATCTCTATAACTTTTTCGTAATAAAGTTGATTTTCCCAGTCTGCGTTGATTTCATCTAATCTGTCTGCATATTCAGGTCTTATCAAGAAATAACATTCGTCATGCGTCAAACAATATGTGTGATTATAATAATATTCTGTTGGTGCAGTGCATAAGTTACAAAATCCTGCGTTTGTATAAAAAGTTCTGCCTAAATCTCTTTGTTCGGTTGCGTCACTAACACACACCAAATCTTTTAGTGGTGTCCAAAAAACCTGCCAAAAATATTGTCTGCTTGTTTCACATTCCATGCACAATGCAGAATATCCTGTAAACGTTGTTCCATTCAGTTCTGTCTCTACAAAACATTCATCTGGTATTCTTAACAAACTTTTATTTCCATCTGGGAAAGGTTCTTCAGGCAGTTCATAAACTTCAACACCCAAATATTCGTCTTGGAACTGTCTAACATCAAGTTGAAACTTACCTATTATATTTACAATAGTATTCATAGGTATCTGATATAAAACATTCTCTCCTTCAACTGTCAGACATTCGTAACCAAACATGTTAAGAACAAGTGGCATGAAAAACGTTGATATTGCAGTTAAAAGGAAAATAAATAATAAAAATAAGATAGGTTTAGGCGTTACATCAAGGATTACTCTAATCATGTCGCTTATTGAACGCCTTATTCCTTTTTTTGACCTTAATAATTTCCTCATCTTCTTCTAATCAGCAAAGGCGCTATAAGGATAAATGCTACCACAATTATTATTGTTGTGAAAATGTTACTTGTTGCCCAGTCTACTATTGCCAAACCCATGTCTTGTATACATGCTCTAGGAACACATAATCCTATCGCAGGATAATCTGTGCTGAAACCACGTTCCTCACAAAATTCTTCCTTAAACCTATCTCCTGCTTCTGCTGTCCAATTTATTGCACAAAATCTTGAAGGATTATAAGTATATTCAATATCAGGTTCTTCTTCTGTTGCGTTTGGATTTAAGTCTCCATATTCTACCAAAACGTTATCAATTTGATAAATACCATCAACGTCATTCCAACCGATAGCAATTTCTGAAAATCCTTCTACTTCTTGGTCATAAAAGTTCTTGGTTGTAATAAACTCATCATCAATATACCATGCGACTGTCTGTTGTGAAAAGTCTAATATGGCATATATGTTATACCACGTTGAACTGTTTAAGTTTGCAAGAAGCAACGTTAAACCTTCATCATCATAAGCATAAGCATTATAATTTGTTACTTGGAAATATGCTGATATATCTGCATTACTATCTAAAAGATAAGAATACAAAGATAAAGTTGTGTTTAGATAAAAGTCTAACTTATACCCAACAGTATCATATATAGTTACTCTGTCTCCTTTGTTATACATAGAAAATTCATTAATATCAAAATCTTCTATCTTGAAAATATGTGAATATTCTGGGAAAAATGTTTCAATATCTCCACCACCATCCCAACCATTACAACCTATCTTGTAATTATAATTGAAATCATCATAAAACCAACATGTTCCTGTTCCTGATGGACAACTTGGCGCTGTAAATCCAACACAAAACGTTTCTGTCTCATTTTCCTCTGGACTTAATATTTCAACATCTACTGTGCTTGTCAATGTATCTTCTAAATAAGGATAATGTTCTACGTCTGAAACATAGGCTTTTGCTGTATATGTGCCTATTGATGAATAATTACATTCTACTTCCCATTTTTGAGAAGCAATAGTTGTCCTGTTAAGTGTGTAAGGATAATCAATAGTGCCTCTGTCAACATCACAATCAAAGGCTGTCCAAATATCTTCGCTTGTATCTTCTAAATCGGTTGATTGAAAAGTCCATGTTACTGTGTCTGAAAGGTTTGCAGGATTTTGGTCTGCGTCAATATACACAAGAGTTGGAACAGTATTTGTTTCTTCTGTTATGTTTGTGCCATTAACATAAGTGTATGTCTCGTATATTTGTATGTCATCTAAATAAACGTTTGAATATCCTGCAAAATTATACTCAACAAGCCATAATCCAACTTCTTTAATATCATTCAAGTCTGAATAACCTAATCCTGTGCCATTACATGCGTCTACAAGTTGTTCTACCGTAAATTTAACGTTTGTCTTGACAGAATTTTTACAATCATAATCTTCTCCAACAATGTCTGCCAACTGACAACAATAAGCGTCTGGTAATCCTGATAATCCACATCTATCACCATCTTCACTATCTGCGCCTAAAGATAATAATAAAACCTCGTCTCCTTGCGTGTAACTAAACGTTAAATAAGTGTCTATCTGTGTTGCTTGGTCGTTTATCTGACAACTGAAACTGATATAATCGTCTGCGGTCAAATCTATATCAAAGAAACTACTATTGTCTGTTTGCCATGTTGCTAATTTTCTATGCCTTTGTCCTATCAATGAAGTTGATGAACTGTAAAGATTTAATCCTTGTGGTGTGTTTATCTTTTCAAGGTTGCTAGTGTTATCAAAAGATATGTAATTGAAACTCTTATAATCCATATAACACCACCATTTATAGTTACCTAAATCCATTGGGTCGCCAAATCCCTGCATACTTGTCCAGTTTGAACCTTCCATAGTGCATTCTGCCTCGTCAAAAGAAAATGCGTCTGTTCCAAAAGTTTCATTGAAAAAGTATATCTTATCTTGCCTTATGAAAAGGTTGGTAACATTAACGTCTTGTGTAAAGTTTATTGTTGTTGGTGTATGGTTGCTATCTGTTACATAAAATACGCCTGTCTTTATGCCTGTTGATGAATATGTGCAATTAAAACCTGAAATTCCTGTTGTAACACTAAGATTATATTCTAAACTACCATCATTATCACAATCAAAACCTGTATACATGGTATCACTTTCACTATCAGAAATACTTATGTAAAACTCATAATCAACGTCTGTGTCGCCTGTTAATGGATTTACTCCATAATAATTTGCATAAGGATATGAATTGTTACCGCTTCCTGTCACGTTACTTTTTCCGTTTGTAAAAAATAAATTATCTATATAAAGTTCTTCATCTTGATAATATTCAATATCAAGACTTGAAAGATTTTTACCTATGAAACTACTTGGCAAATCACTTGCTGTAATGTTAAACGTTGTCCAAGTTCCGTTACACGGAAATCCTGCAATATTATCTAATGAATATGTTTGCCCACTATTGCTTAAATAAAGAGTTGGGTCTGTTCCTTCTACTGAAAAAAACATTTTTGTATTTGTGTCTCCGCTTGACGTATCTAAACAATCAAAAGAAAATAAAAAATCATTATCTATGTTTATTGGTGTTGGAAAATTTGCGCCATAATAAGATATTATTCTTCCGTTTGATGTTGAATTTGTTTTTAATGAATAACTACTTCCATCTTTTGTATTGTTTGACCTGCTTAATGTAGCGTCTATTCCATATTTACATGCTTCTGGAGTGCCAAATTGTCCATCATATTCAAAATAAGGAGGATAACCAAAACAATCGTAAGTATTGTCTATATATTCTGATGTAAAATTCAACAATTCAAAATCTTCATACCACGTTATGTTTGTTACGCTTTCTCCTACTGGCTGTTCATATTCTACATTATCAAGTGAAATGTCGTCTATGAAAAATATTGAACTCTCATAAGTATCTGCTAACGTTGAAGCCAAGAAAACATAATCTTGGTCATTAACATCATTCCAATTAAAACTAGGATAAAAATAATCTATAAGACTTAGTGGTAAATAAAAATCTCTTTGTGTAATAGAACAATCATAAGTTGCTAATGAAGATAGTTCATAACAATCGTTACTGTCCATGAAAGACGGTGTGTTACTACAACCACCGCTTTTTAATGACAACACAAGACCTTTTGTTGGTGTATCTTTCTGTAAAAATCCTAAAAAATAAAATCCTCTGCTTTCAGTTAAATCTGTGCATGTAAATCTTAATATATCTTGGTTTGTCAAGTTAAGAGGTGTGTCAAGAAACGTTACCATTCTACTCTCGGTATTTGAACTACCACCAGAGTTCATGGAAAAACTGTTCCCATAAGGTGTTTTAGTATATAAAGAAGTTGCTACCATGTCTACGTCAGTCGGTGAAGATAAATAACCACAATACCAAGTGTTGTTTAATGTTACATTATTTCCACCTAATAATTCTACCTCACTTGCGCCTGAACTACAATCGCTTATTTGTAAAGACCAAAATGGGTCAATTCCGTTCTCTCCAAAATTTTCTTCCCAGTAAATATCAGCCATAGCACTTCCTAAAGTCATAAGTAACATTACAAATCCTATAATCCATATTCTTTTATTCATGTTTAAAACCTCGTGAAATTAATAATATGCTTACTGTTCCCATCAGTGCTATTGTTGTCATATCCATCTTTTACACCGCCTGTTTCATGATTAACCATAATATGCCAATGATAATAAATATCATCAATATTCCACCAATAATATATGGTGCGTTTGCCATCATCCATTTTGTCCTGAAAAAGACAAACTCATAATCTTCATAAGCCATCTGGAAATTCATCTGGCTTTTTAGTGTCCTGTATTGTGAGGAACATTCTATTGTTAAAGTATAATCATTCTCTGGATTAAGATTTTTGTCTGTATAATAAAAATTAACAAGTGCATTTGCAGGTTCAAAATATTCACGTGTTTCTGGGTCTTTACCAAAATTTAAAAAAGATGTTGTTCTTTCTCTATACTCTGGGTTTGTCTGCAATATCTCTAAAGAGGAAAGTTCTGTAACATAAGATATGCATTTGAACGTCTCATTCAAATATTGATTTGGTATGTAAGCCAAACAATATTCTTTTTCTCTAACATTAAAGTTTGGTTCGTTCTGACAAGTTATGTTTCCTAAATCATTATTATAATACTGGCATGACTGTGTGGTAGTTTCATTATAAGGATAGGTCAATATGTTACAGTCGGTGGATAATCCTGTTATATAGCAACAACTGTAATAATTATTGTCTGCCCAAGAGATAGATTGTGTTCCGTTTGGATAACAAATTCCCAAGATTTGCTGTAAATTTTCAGAACAGTAGTTGCAACTTTGGATAGTGCCATTCTGTGCAGGTAAAAATATTGTTGTGCCACAAGCGTTAACGTCTGTATATGTTGATAGGTAAGTGTCATTGACCAAACATGTATAACTGTCTTCTACCCAATTTTCTATACATCCTGTGTCTGTTGTGAAATTGAATATTCCTAACTCTTGGATTGGATTTACAGAAGACGTGATGTTGTAATAATATGTTGTATTTGGAATTAATCCTATAATATCTAATGAATGAAAAGTTACGTTTGGTAAAGAGTGTTCATGAACAGATAAATTATGTGGTGTTAAACCATATTCTACCAGACTATCGCTGGGGTTGGTTGTGTTCCATATAATCTTTATGCTTGTATTAGTAATGTTTAACTGGTCTACGTCTTCAATACCAGAATGCTGTATGTTGATATATTCTGCAAAACTGCAATTATAAGTTACTGTAATGTTTGGGTCAATGTCTGCAACATTTCCTGAAATGTCTTGCGCAGTAACATTTGTCCAATCATAAACCTCATAACCATCATAATCTGGTGCAAAATAATATTCCCATATATCTTTGTCTTGGATTAATTCATAGACAACACCATTGGTAGTAAAAGTTACATTATCTACTGCAAGGTTGTCTGTAACATTACATGTTGCTATCATAGTATCTAAACAACCAAGATGTGTTGAAGCAACATCGCAATCTACTATTGTTGGCGCTTCTGTGTCATTTGCTTCTTTCCTCAACCTTAACTCTGAAAATTCTATTGGATTGTCTGTAAATATCCTGAACTGTGTATATGTTAAACTTAAATTATCCATATAACTCATCAAAGAATTAACATTTGTATAATACCAACCTGTTCCTGTCAATGTTTTTGTAACATATTCTGAATTTAAAACATCTGAATTGTTGTAAGCATAAATGAAAACTTCTTCTATTCCTATTGTTTCTTTGTAAAGAGAAATATACCAATCATAGTTCATATCATAAGTTTCTGAAAACCTGCCTGTTATTGCTTGACCTTTGTCTGTATGGATACTATCTATTTCAACATACTCATAATCTGCTTCTGCCTTTGACACTTGGCTTTCATTATTATACATATAGATTTCACTGATTGATGTTGGTATATTTTCTAAAGTTACGTATCTGTATTCATACATATCTTTATCATCTCCTAATTGGAATTTTCCATAAACAACATCATTTGTTAAGTTGGTAAGAATAATCCATAAATCATCATCATCATCATCTTTGGGTTTTACCCAAAACGTTATCTGGTCACCATTCTGAAAAGGTGTGTCTGGAACAATCTTAGAATATTTATTTGCTGTGTAATCGTGGTTTACTTCTATTCGGTTGCCATCAATGGCAACAACATGTTCTGTTTCATTTGATGATACTTCATAAAAAGTAAAAGATGTTGAATTAAATGTTGTTCTATAAACTTCATATTTTGTTGATGAACTATTGTCTGAAATTCCAGACGTTATGTCTATCTGATAAACAAAAGAACTATCTGGTTCTGTATCTACTTCGCCTTCTTTAAGATGTGTTGCAGGTGTTGGTGAATAATCTACTACAAATGTTGGGTCTAAAACAACAGGATATGTCGCTGTTTTCAAGAATGAATAATCAAAATACATCCTAACATATAATTTATTTGCTGAACTTTTGAATTGATATGAACCATAAGAAACTATGCCTTTGTCATCAATTGCATAAGGTCTTGGCAATGTGTAAAGAACATCTCCTTCATCATTTTTCACAACAACATCATTTGTTGTTGTGACTTCACTTCCTTTATCCCACCCAACACCATCAATCTCAATATGCTGTGCATTTGTTCCTAATTGGAAACCGACTTCAAGAACTACGCCACCACCCTCTATAACATATTGTGCAGGTGCAACCAAATCTGTAAAATCCTCTATGATTATTTTTTCTTTTACCTTGTCTCCCTGTGTTTCATACATTAAATGAATACCTGAACCATAAGCATTATTAAAAAATATGTCTGAACCATCAACACTTGGAAAAACAGACTGTGGCATTGAAATCTGTTGTAGTTGTGATAAATCATTGTTCCAGTTCAATGCCATTGGAAGCAAAGACATCTCAACACCGTCCTTGACTATCTTCACAACATTGCCAGAACTTGGGTCTTTTCCATAATAAATTTCAAAAAATTGGTTCTGGTTCATAAAAGCATACTTTCCGTCTGTGCTTTTAGTAAGTTCTCTTGAACCAATAACTGTATACGTTTCTGCGGAAACAAAAACCATTGATAATATTAGAATTAATGCCGAAATTAAGATTGTCTTTCTCATACGTCCACCCTTTAATGATTATTAATAGTGGAACTTATTTATATAATTTTCCACATAGAACATCATTAGATTGTTTTTATTTATAAATACTTCTTTACAGAACTGAAAAAAAACAATGTTTTGTCTAAGAAATCAAAAAAAAGAGAAAAAATATTAAAAAAATTAATTTGGTTTAGTTGCGTATATTTATACGCTGTTTCTTGCCCAAACAAACAAGGTTACAAGTGCAATTAATCCTGCGAATGCTAGTAATTGGACACCGTATTCAACTATGAAGTCAATTACGATACCTGCTAGGTCACTTGAACTGTGAGTTGGTGTGTATTCTGTCATGTTTTATCACCTTTTGTGTTTCAAACCGTAGTTTGTAATGTTGTAATCATCGTCACTAAAAAAGTCGTCTCCTTTATTGCCATATATATCTCTATACTTGGTTTTTTGCCCAAACAAACAAGGTTACAAGTGCAATTAATCCTGCGAATGCTAGTAATTGGACACCGTATTCAACAAGGAAGTCAATTACAATGCCTGGAATGTCGTTTGCGCTGTGGTTTGGTGTGTATTCTGTCATTGTAATAATATCATTGGACACGTTTACTTTTAAATGCTTCTTAAAATTGTCTAAGAATTTTGGACAAAACTCTAAGAAATTTAAAAAAATCTTAGAAAAGGCAAAATAAATATAAACTTGGAACACTTTATATTTTACTATGGTAAAAAAGTCTTTTACAAACGTGTATGTAAGTCTAAAGAAAGAAGATGATGAATACATTGATAACTTGCGCATAGAAAAGATTAAGTCAGAAAAGAAGCATTTTACAAAGACAGACGTGATAAAGCAGTTGATACATAAAGGTATGGATGTAGAAAACGGAAAATATCTTAAACTTGACCCAAACATTGATGAGTTTGTTTCCCAGATGAGAAACATGGTCATTGAACGTGGCGGTGAAAAGATTATTATAAAGAAATCTAAAGAACAGGTCTATCAAATGCTTATAGAGAAAGGTCTGCAACATCTTAACGATTAAAAATGGTAAAGAAAGTATTGAAATATTTTGAACTTCCTATTGATGAAATGGCTAAATGGACTTGGAAAGATTATCTTCTTTTTGTCATTGAAAGCCTTTATACAACAGTGTTCCCTTTTATTGCAGGAATGCTGATGGTCTATAGGCAAGAACTTATCTGGTTATTTATGTTAGTGTTACCAATATATTTCAGGTTAAACATCGAGAAAAAGAATAAAAAAAGAAAAAAGAGATTGTATGTCCGTGATTAAAATGGACAAAAAAGATATAGTAATGTGTTGCGGTTCTTGTAATAGTAAAAAACATACTAAATTGAGAGTGAGAAGATGAAAGCAGGTAGAACTGACGCAGAAGTTGTCCAGATAAGGAATATGTTACAGAATTCTAGCACTTTCTATAACGTTTTTCGTGAGGATTGGACAGAGAAAGTCTTGAAAGATTTGAATAATAGGTTATATGGAAAAATACCTAGAAACTTCTTGATAAACATTGGTGGTCTTATAGGCACAAGCACTGGTATTTTCAAGTCAAGCATGGGTTTGCAGATTGCACTTTATCTTGACCCATTCTTCAACCTTAAACAGCGTGTCGCTTTCTCTATAAACCAGTTGCTAGACAAAGTTAAGAACTATTCAGAATATTCTCTGTGCAATAGTTGTTACCATAAGTTTAAAGATACATATAAAGGAACTTATGAAGTATATAATGATGATGATGAAAAGAAATGTGATAATTGTGAAAATATTTCAGACAAACTTGTTCTTCTGACAAAACTTATCTTTTTCCTTGATGAACAGACTAAAACGTTAAAACGTGGCGGTATTTATCGTCTTATGAACTTGGTAGATACATGTAGGCAGAGACAGATTTGCTTCATCACATGCGGAGTTGACCAGTATGAACTTAACCTTCACACATATTCCTTGAAAAGAATTCAGGAAAGTCATGATGATTATTTGCCAAAAAAACGTGTCAGATATGGTGTTTATGATGATAAAAGAGATATTTATTATGGATATTTCCAGTGGGATATAACTGAACTTAGCAATCCACACTGGAACTCTATATGGACAGAATATTCAAAGATGAAGACTAATTTCCAGAGAGTTGCAATATCACAGCAGACACAAGCCATGAGTTTTGAAGAGTATGCTCAAGAGATAATAGACAGTGATGATTTCATCAAATGTTTTAAGACGTTACGTGACGGAAGAAAATCTTTCCAGAGTGCGATTGCGAGGAACATTATATATCAGCGTTTCCCTGATTTAACCCATAATGAACGTGATATGATTTTGTCTCAGATTAAAATGACTATCTATGCAAATGAAAACGGAAATGATGATGATGATGAAGAAGATTATGAAGAATATTGATAAGAAAGAAGCCTTGATAACGTTTTCTATTGTTTTCTTTGCAGTCTTTATAGGAATAATATTTTTCATAAATCCAATAATACAAGAGGTTTATATGAAAGGATATGAAAGAGGAAAGAATGAAAGTTGTAATCTAGGATTTAAACCTATTGAAATACCTAAAACTCATGAAGACATGACTAAGAACGTGCTTGATAGTGTAAATGTCTCATTTCAAACCTCATAAGGCAAACAATATTTAAATGGTAAATTCTCATATTGCTTTTTAGTTAGCCATTTCTCTAAATATACCTTTTTCTCTTTATCATATAATCTAGTTAATACTTTTTTCATTTTCTTTCTCACCTTTTTTCACAGAACTCTGCGTAATGCTTATCACAATATTCTTCATTGACGTAAGCCACTATAACCTGACTTGGATTACGGCAATGTGCATGTGTGCAAAGTCCTTTTTCTATCTTTGATTTTTTACTCATATTTATTCACTTTACATAGTAGTAAAGAGTTAGAGTATATAAATCTTTCGGTTTATGACTACAAGTAAGTAGTAAAAATATATAAAGCATTACTCTTGATTACAACATTTCGTGCATTCCCAATATTCATGGTCTTTTGATAATTTTGAAGAATAAAAACAGTCTGTTAAGATTATTCCATTATCATCTATCTCAATCTCAAAATCCTTGCCACAATCAACACATTTCCTTATGATTTTTTTCATGCTAGTCTACTTGCAATAACTCTTAGAAATATTATTATGATAACACCTTGAATAAAAAACGTTTCCTGTATTCCGACTGCGTCTTTAATCCTGTAAAAAAGCCAAAACATGAATATTCCTATCACTACTGGTTTTATGAATTCATATCCATTGATTAAAAAATCTTTTATCTTTCTGATAACGTTCTGCTCATTCTCTGGCAAATCTTTTATTGTATATTCTAATTTGTTGTTCATCTTATCCATCATACTCATTTATCATTCACCACATTTTATACATTTATTGTTTTTATTTTATTTCAAATCCTGCATCCTCTAACCCTGATACCATCCTGTGATATGTTCTTGTGCCTGAAAATGCAAGTAAATATCCACCATGTTTTAATATTCTCAATGCTTCTTTTCCCCATTCATAGTTAAATTGCTGAAAAGTTTGTTTTTCTTTTAATCCAGATTGATATATAAAGTCTTTCCACCATCATGTATTGCACCACCACCACCAAATCGTTTTCCATCATTTTTAAACTTATCCCAATCCTTACCCATAAACCCTAAACCATAAGGTGGGTCAGTAACTATACAATCCACACTATTATCTGGCAGTTTCTTCATGCCTATGCGGTCTTCGTTGTGTATCTTGTTTAGTTCCATCTTGATAGTCCTTCTTGCTCTAAATGTGGCTTCACTCTTTTTGTTGCCATCTCAACAAACTCTTTGTTCATTTCAAATCCTATGAAATCTCTTTGTAGCTTATTACATGCTACTGCTGTTGTGCCTGAACCCATAAATGGGTCAACAACCAAATCTCCTTTATTTGAACTGATTCTAACAAACCTCTCAACCAACCCTAAATTCTTTTCTGTCGGGTGTTTAGTCCGTTTATCTAAATTATATTCTTGAACATTTTTCATCTTTGCCTGTGTTAAAAAGTTAAATGGTTCGCATTTCTTATCAGGGTCTTTTGTGTATAATACACACATGTCAAAACTACTCCTAAAGTTCTTCTTGCGAAGTTGAGGAATAGGATTTCTCTTATAACAAACTATGGGGCATTTCTGTTGCATGCCTGTCTGTGTCTCAATTAAAAAAGTATAATGTCCTGCGAAATGATTATCAAACCAAGCATATACTTGATGTTTTGGTTTTAATACCCTCTCAAATTCCTTGAATATTTCAATAACCCATTTACAATAATCTTCAAAACCAAATTTATCCCACTCTCCAAAGTCTGCTTTCTTGAATTCACTGCCTACTTTTGTTATTGCGTTTCCGTAATCTGAAATATTGTAAGGAAAATCTGCTATAATCAAGTCAACGGAATCGTCTTTTAAATGTTTTAATCCTTCTATACAATCCATGTTATATATCATGTTTAACTCTAAATTTTTTCCCATCATTCCTCACTTTTTTTATCTTTGTTGTAAACGTTTCTGTTTCCAATGCTCTCCGCTACGATTACAATCAGGACATATCCTGCTATATTTTCCTGTCGCTATATATTTTTTTCCGCAACGTGAACAAAACCTGCCTCTCTTATATAACTTTCTCCTATGGTCTTTATTTAATTTTGTGTAATGTTTCATAAAATTATCGGTCATTTTTTCTCCTCACTCTATAAAAATTAACGTGACGTTTTTGGTCGCCATAATCTATCTTCCTTTTCTTTCTTTCAATAATCTTAGGCGCTAATTTTTTAAGTTTCCTATTGACTGTCTGCTGACTTGATTTAAGTTCTTTTGCTATCTGTTTTGCAGTCATGAACTTCCTTTTCTTTTTCAGATATTTTACTAATTCGTTCTGATTATAACTCATGCTTCATCACCTATCACAATATTCTGCGCCTTCATTCGCTTTATTATCCTGCCAAGAACAGCCATAATCTCCAAAGAAACGTTTGTCATGTCCTGCTCTAACTTTTTCTTGTATAAAAATGGGTCATCCTGACCAAAATCCTTGCCAAAATATTCAGCAGGATAATCATTGACAAGTGCGTCTCTATGCCTGACTTGTCGTATATATTCATTTCTTAGAAAGATATTTTCAAATTTTAAGATTTCTGGTTGGAAATGTTCCTGACTGTCTGCGTCAAGACTGTATAATAACGTTAAGATATATTTCAACTGCTCTTCCAACTTATCCAGAGATTTGAACTGGTTAATCATCTGGTTTGCAATCATCTCATTATCTTCATTGAACATTTTTTTCCACCTTTTCAAATTCAAGATATTCTTTAATCTTCTTAAAACATTTTTTGCAATAATGATAGTTTGTCAAGCAGTATTTTATAACTTTTTCATCTCCAAGTTTAATCTCTGTTCCGCACTTATCACACGTTATGATGGTTCTTCTCATGGTTTTAATTCTCCTTTTTCATACTTTTCTCTTGCTTCTTTCAGTTTGCCATTCTTCGCATACCAAAAGATGTCTGGGTTGTCTGTAAAAACTGGACATTCTGCTTTTCTGCAAATCTCTGGCGCTTTCCTGTAAATCTTGCATTTACCGTCTTTTTGCAGATGTTTGCACGGTTCATTTATGAACAACATGTGCATTCCAATAATCTCATGATATTTGAACTCATAATCTTTAGTTAAAACGTTTATCATTCTTTTTGTCCTGTCTAGTTTCTTAATTTCAAGGCTTGGATGGTAGCCTACCCATATAAAATCACTGTAATTATTATCAACTATAAAATATCCTTCTTCTTTTATAGTCTTCATGTGATATTTGTTCACTGGCAGGAATATTTCACTGCAACAATTAGAACCACATTGATTTCTGCATGACCAACGTTTTCCTTGAACTCTCATTACCATTTTACGCCATCAACTGATATGATATGAATATCACAACACCAAAATATATCATGTTCAGGATTATAAGACTTGCCATAAACATAAACCTTAATATCTTGTTGTAGAAAAGTATTGGGTGTTTAGTCCACCATACGCAAAACATTCCCAAAAGCAAAGGAAGGAACAGTTTTGCTACTATTACAGACCAAACACCAATATTCTCCCATGCAAAGTTAACTACTGGATTTATTTCTGTTCCACCATTTTCAACAATATATGTTGTTACTATGATGTCTATGATGTTAAAAAATAAAAGTAAGAAAGTTAAAGTAATTAAATTCCTTCTCCACTCTGCACGTTCTTCAAGACTAGACATTGAAACTTTCCTTTGGCGGTTCAGGTATGGGTTCTATCTCTTCCATATCTTCATCTTTGAACTCTTTATGTGAAATGTCTATCGCACTTTCTTTCAACAACTGTAAATATGCTTTTAGACCTTCCATACTCAACGTGTTCAAATCTACCATCAATTTTTTCATTTTCTTTTCTCGACCATTATCCGATAGAATTCGTTTGTCAGTGTCCTAATCTCTCCAATAAGTTCTTCAAACGTTTTCTCTTCAAAGTTCATGTTAGCCACAAGTTCTATTGCGCCTTTGAATGCGACTTGTGATATTATTGAAGATGTCCTATCATCTATGTCTGGTAATGGTTCTCTTTCTACTTCTTCAGGCGGTAAGACCTTTTTTTCCTGTTGTTCTACCACGTCTGGTTTGATTGGCATTTTTGGTAGTTCTTCTTTGCCTTGATTTTGTTGTGCTTCCTGCATTTTTATTGCATAATGTTTTGGACAGTATGTCTGCCATGCTTCTACTTCGTTGTTGCAGTTTTCATCTGCGCATATTTTCATGTTATCACCTTTGTTTATTTTTTGTTATATTCCTCTTTTTTTCCCTTATTTTTAAGTTTTTGTAATAGTGGTTTGTGATTTTCAACCTCATGCTTTTTCTTTAATTTATTATAAGATTTTAAATCTATAAAAACACCTTTATTTCCTATTTTTATTTTATTGTATTTTTTATCATATTCATCAAAATCATCAAAAACTTCTTGCTTTGCTTGTTTTATTAATCCATCAATATATTCTTTTAAATCAGGATTATTAACCATTAATTCAACATATTTAAATTGAACAATATTTTTATTTAATAATTCTTTATTACTCATTTTCCCCATCATCACTCAACCTCGTGCTTTTTCATTTTTTATCTTTTTTTGAAACTCTTTTAAATAAATTAAATTCAACATTTTCTTTTAAATTCATAAATGAAATTTCATTATCATTACAAACAGGACATTTAATTTTCTTTGTTAATAATTCTTTTAATGTAGCTGAATAATTTATTTCACATTCCATACAAAACATATTAAATTTTATCATCATCAATCAACCTCGTGCTTTTTAATTAATTTCAATATTTCTTTTATACTAATAAAACTACTCTTAACTCCATTTATTTTAAAAATATCATCAAAAACCTCTTGCTTTGCTTGTTTTATTTCTTTTTGATATGTTTCTTCACTCATCCCCATCACCTTTTTCTTATTAAATAAATCTTTTCTAATTTTATTAATCAACACCTAAACTTTCTAACATATCTCTATAATTCTCAAAACCTTCTTCTTTTGCTTCACAGTCTGGACAAGTTTCTCCTCTTATTCTACACCATTCACACATTCCCCATCACCTTTATTCATTCCACAAAACAACAATTTCATAATCTTTTATTTTATTCATATCAAGAAACTCTTTAGCTTCTTTTAAATTATTACTTCTATGACTTAGTTTCATATTAATCACTTTTTATTTACACTTATCAATTATTGATTTTAATTTTTGAAGTTTCTTTGCTTTGATTATATTATAATGTTTATCTTTAACTTCAAAAACAACTTTAAGTTGTTGTAATAAAATATCAACATCAACTATTTCATTAATAACATCTATAACAGGACAACCATTTACTTTTCTTGTCACTTTACTTAATACTTGTAAAAGTTCTCCCATTTCCTCAATAGCCATTAATACTTGGCTTTCTTTTCCCCATAGCTTAATAGCATCTTCATATAGTTCTTGTTCTGATATTATCATTTATAATTCACCATTTATTAACACTGTTTAGATAATTCTTTAATTTTCTCTTTATCAGACATTTCATTATGCTCTAAAACAGACTTTAAATAAGGTTTAAAGACATAATTTTCATAGCTTCTTGTTGATACTTCATCAAGTGTATTTATGGTTGTATTAAGCTTTTTAATATCAATAGCTTCAACAATATCTATTTTCTTTGATGTTTCTCTTGTATTTTGTTCAATCTCATCTAAAAACTTCACAATTATAGGCATACATTTGTCTATAAAATATTGTCCTGTTGGACTTGTTGATTTGTTTTTAGCTTTGAAAACTTCTTTTGTTGTTTCATATAGTTTTTTGTATTTTGTCATTTTAGTTTTCCTCCAATATATTTTTCAAATATTCCATTACTTTTTCATATCCTTTAATACAACCTTCATCATAATCTCTACTGCCTTTAAATTGTTCTCTATGCATAATATTCCTAATAATTTCTCTTTCCTCTTGCTTTGCTTGTTTTACAATACAACTATAATTATTTGGATATTCCTTTTTATAATATTCAATAAATTCTTTATCTGCTTTATCCATCTTCAATCAACCTCGTGCTTTTTCTTTACTACCTAATAGTTAAATTAATCAATTCTAATTTATTCCCACATTTTTTACAATTATTCATAGCAGTTTTTGGCGCCAAATCACATGTCTCACAATATTTCTGTTCTTGTTTATTTTCTTCCCAAGCCAAACCATCAACATCACAATATCCTAATCTTGCTCTAAGTTCATCCATTTGTTTTATTCTCTTTTCCTTCTGACACTCCCACCCATAAATGAGGTGGGGTTCTTGGCTGATGTCATATTATAAACACAACTACTCAAAAGCATACACTCTCTCAAAATCTTTTTCTGCCTCTTATTTGGCATTAATTGTATCACATTCGTTCTTTGCATTTTTTCCTTTTTTTGGTGTTTATTGTTTTTTGGGAATATGCGACATAGATAAAAAGAAAGGACAATCATCTTTTATGCCTATGGGGAAACCGCATATTCTTTCCAAAAACATATTTTGTTTATTCTCTTTTTCCGATTTCATCTTTGTCCCAATGATGATAATTGACATTTATACCATCTTGAATATTTAAATTTATTGTTATGCTTTTTATCTCATCTTCAGTGAATTCTATTATGCTTTGATTGATAATAGCAACTGCAAATTCCACCACGTCTTGCGTGTTATTTAGTCTATCAAATCCAAACTCTTTCGCAAGGAACATTATCACTTGCGTAACGTTCATATTTTCCATGTTTTCTCTGACACTCACACATTTATGTTTTTGCGACGTGCGAAACAAAGAAAGAATAATCTTCGGAGAGTGTAATCCCTTCTTTATGCAAGGTTCAATAACCTGTCTCACACGTTCTCGCATTCATATTTTGCCTTTTATTGTCTGCCACACCAAGACTGGAACGTCTTTTAACGTTATCGTGCCACATCTTAGCCAATGTATCATAAGTTTTAATTCACGATACTTATTTCTCAAATATTTCCATACATAACCTAGCCTCATTGTATAATTGTGCTGACACCAGACCTGATGATTTTACCATGTTTCGCTGTAATAAACAATTACTGTGAGTAAGTTTAGTTTATTTTGCATTTTAGTATCTGGTATCATCTGCACTGTTTATAATTGTGAACTACACATAACCTAACACCTTTGGTGTTGAGGATATGGCTTCTTGCTTCATCAAAGGAAATAACTTTCCCTCTCCAACAATCGCAAGTCCCTTACGAAGTATGTTTATTGCAGAATTATAATCTCTATCAACTATAACTCCACATTCACAATTATATGTTCTTATATTGAGTGGCATATCTTGTAACTTACCACAT
>Ga0190358_1000055_pt1 | contig 42662 bp, 15 predicted proteins | sample 48721812_MG_FD_161666 | JGI IMG/M metagenome (GOLD analysis project Ga0190358, IMG submission 161666) | Hydrothermal vent microbial mat bacterial communities from Southern Trench, Guaymas Basin, Mexico - 4872-18-1-2_MG | ecosystem: Environmental > Aquatic > Marine > Hydrothermal vents >... | reverse complement strand
ACAACACTAATAAGTTGTAATTTTAACACTTCATGGCATTCTTCTTCCAAACAAGTTTGATAATCAAGCAATTGCTGTTTCGCTTCCGCTAATTTTTCTTTCACCGGTTCTAAGGCTTCCAATTTTTTAAGACTCAGTTTTTTGACTTCGGCACCGCTCAACTTGACTTCCGTTAATTTTAAATACTTAAATTCCAAGATAAAATCATACAATGGTAGCTCGCGAAAATCCGGGCGGATAATCATAGTTAAGTCAGTGTATCGCCGTTTACAAGCCATCTCTGAATCCATCATATACCAAACATCATTAAAAAGAACCGTCAAAAAAGCCGTTTTAATCGTCAATTCATTCGCCGTTGCGTAATCACGATTATCAAACACTTTAAAATAACGCTGCTCCATAAAATGACAAACCGGTTGCAAATCGCCAGTTTGATAAAAAGCCTCAGCCAATAAGCGAACTTCTTCGCGTTCCGGCTGAGGTAACAGCATTTCAAAAAGATGCTCCACGTAGAGTTTTCGCACGACTAAATTAGGAATTTTGAAGCGCAATTTTCTGAGTTTATCTGTTTTTCTATCCAACGTCAAAATGCCTAAATAATAAAGTAAAGACACTATAAATTGGTTACTTTGAGTTGTTTTTAACATCTGATCAACTCCAAAGCGATTAGCAAGTAATGAAAGAACAAGTGGCGGTGTTCCATTCAATGCCTGCCAAATAATCGCTCTCCCATTAGGCAAACGGGAAAGATAAGTGAGTTTACCCAAATCCATTGCCAAATTGTCATCTAACATTTGCTGTGGAAATTGGCAATAACGCTGAAAGTGTTTCAAAAAATAAAGAACTAAAGTGGGATTGTAGACTAATTCATTTACACTGACACTAAAGCAATAAGCATTATAAAAAGTCTGCATTAAATTTAAAGCGATTTGAACTGAATCTGGCGAGAGTTTACATTCTGCAACCACTTGATTGACAACGGATGTGAGTTCAGATTCTCGAAAACCACAGACATCATTAAATTCTGGTAATAAATAAATATTTTCTGCCACATTGTAAGCACTGGTAATATCACTCATTAAAACAGGAGAAACACCCGTGATAAAAACCCGTTCCAAACCATTTCCACTGCTCGCCGATTTAATCGCTCGAAAAACAGTTTTGAGTGAACTTTCAGCTGATAGCAATGCTTTATAACGTGCGGGATTAATTTCGCCTCGCCCCATCATAACATCATTGGCGAAGTTGTCGTATTCGTCAATTAACAGATAAAGCCGGTAGGGCGTTTGGGAAACAGCAATTAAAGCGGATTCAAACGATGAAATCGCATTATCTTCATCAATTTCAATGGTGTAGGAAAAATAATCGTGATAACGTTCCGCAAAACGCTTAATCTGATTATTAAGATGATCGTGCAAAGCTTTTCTTAAGCTTTTTTTCTCATCTTGTACCTCGACATTAGAAAAATCCCACTTCATCACCAAGTATTGATTATGTTTCTCTGTCGGCTTTTTTCCAATGGCTAACTCCCCAAACAATTTATCAAACTCGGAAGCCTTTGCCACATCGTAGTAATTTTCTAGCATTGATAACAGCAAACTTTTACCAAAACGACGAGGGCGTAGGAAGAGTAATTGATTTCCTGTTTCTTCAATAAGTCGAATATGTGAACTGCGATCCACATAAAAATAGTTTTCACACCTCAGAAGATAAAAATCACTGAAGCCGTAAGGCAATTTAAGCATATTTGAGTTCTCCTCAGTACTTTGTGACTGCTCAGTCAGATAATAAATTTAAAAACGCTTCCGTCTTTTTCTCAATTTTCATCACTGTTTCAAAACCTTCTGCCACACCATTCTATCAAACCCCACCGCGACAACACTAATAAGTTGTAATTTTAACACTTCATGGCATTCTTCTTCCAAACAAGTTTGATAATCAAGCAATTGCTGTTTCGCTTCCGCTAATTTTTCTTTCACCGGTTCTAAGGCTTCCAATTTTTTAAGACTCAGTTTTTTGACTTCGGCACCGCTCAACTTGACTTCCGTTAATTTTAAATACTTAAATTCCAAGATAAAATCATACAATGGTAGCTCGCGAAAATCCGGGCGGATAATCATAGTTAAGTCAGTGTATCGCCGTTTACAAGCCATCTCTGAATCCATCATATACCAAACATCATTAAAAAGAACCGTCAAAAAAGCCGTTTTAATCGTCAATTCATTCGCCGTTGCGTAATCACGATTATCAAACACTTTAAAATAACGCTGCTCCATAAAATGACAAACCGGTTGCAAATCGCCAGTTTGATAAAAAGCCTCAGCCAATAAGCGAACTTCTTCGCGTTCCGGCTGAGGTAACAGCATTTCAAAAAGATGCTCCACGTAGAGTTTTCGCACGACTAAATTAGGAATTTTGAAGCGCAATTTTCTGAGTTTATCTGTTTTTCTATCCAACGTCAAAATGCCTAAATAATAAAGTAAAGACACTATAAATTGGTTACTTTGAGTTGTTTTTAACATCTGATCAACTCCAAAGCGATTAGCAAGTAATGAAAGAACAAGTGGCGGTGTTCCATTCAATGCCTGCCAAATAATCGCTCTCCCATTAGGCAAACGGGAAAGATAAGTGAGTTTACCTAAATCCATTGCCAAATTGTCATCTAACATTTGTTCGGGATATCGACAATCCTTTTGAAATGAGTCAAAAAAATAGAGTGCCAAAGTGGGATTATAAATGTCTTTTGAACCCGGTTTACTAAAACAATATCCATCATAAAAAGTTTGTATTAAGCTCAATGCTTGATTAATTTTGTCTGAATCAAACCGGCATTTTTTCACAATTTGCGTTAAAGTCGCTTTAATCTCTACTTCTTTAAATCCACACAAGTCATTAAATTCCTGTTCATGGTAAATATTTTTTGCCACATTGTAAGCACTGGTAATATCACTCATCAAAACAGGAGAAACACCCGTGATAAAAACCCGTTCCAAACCATTTCCACTGCTCGCCGATTTAACTGCTCTGAAAAGGGCTTTTAGAGAACCTTCCGTAGAAAGCAATGTTTTATAACGTTCTGGATTAATTTCACCACACCCCATCATCAAGTCATTGGCAAAATTATCGTATTCGTCAATTAATAAGTAAAGACGGTAAGGTGTTTGTCGTACTGCGCTCAACAGGGAGAGAAATGAATCAATGGCATCTTCAGGTTCAATATGGATATTTTTCAAAAGCACCGTTTGATATTTTTCTGCAAAATCTTGAATACAACGGTTAATATAGCGATTTAATCTAACCTGTATTTGCGATGCCCCGCCTTCTGGATTGACATTAGAAAAATCCCACTTCATCACCAAGTATTGATTATGTTTCTCTGTCGGATTTTTTCCAATGGCTAACTCCCCAAACAATTTATCAAACTCGGAAGCCTTTGCCACATCGTAGTAATTTTCTAGCATTGATAACAGCAAACTTTTACCAAAACGACGAGGGCGTAGGAAGAGTAATTGATTTCCTGTTTCTTCAATAAGTCGAATATGTGAACTGCGATCCACATAAAAATAGTTCTCGCACCTCAGTAGATAAAAATCACTGAAGCCGTAAGGCAATTTAAGCATATTTGAGTCCTCCTCAGTATTTTGTGACTACTCAGCCAGATACTGTCCATCAGGAAATAGCCGTAATAATCCCAAAACTGAAATAATTTTTAGGAATGCCGCGAAGTCAGGTGGATACGTTATCGCTTTATCCACCCTACGTTATGTTCAATGTCATCTTCACCATCACAAAAATTCTAAAATTCTGTAAATGAGCTCGTTTCACACGGAATGAAGTTTCTGATTCAGGCATGTACTCAGAAACCAATATTAGCATCTAATTCTTTCGCTTGGGCAAATTTGGTTCTGGCTTGTTTTTCTTTTCCTGCTTGACGTAATTCTAAAGCTTCCTGAACCAATTCAATCGCACCTAATGTGTCTTGAGGCAAATCAGGACAGGTTTTTTCAAAAGGGCGTTGTTCTCCCATATATTCACGCCATTCTTTTTGACTGAGATTGCGGTTAGCAATTGAACATGCCTGTTTTAGCCATGATTCTGGATTAACGTCCCACAATCTAATGGTGTAATCATCACTAGCCGAAGCGAGGGTGTTGCCATCGGGACTGAAAGCGACGCTTCTAACCCAGTCAGAATGGTCGGTTAAAGGTTCGCCGAGCGGTTTTCGTAGTGAAACGTCCCACAATCTAACGGTTTCATCACCACTCGCCGAAGCAAGGATGTTGCCATCGGGACTGAAAACAACGCTATAAACACGAAAAGAATGGCCGGTTAAAGGTTCGCCGAGAGGTTTTCTTCGCGAAATATCCCACAATCTAACGGTGTTATCATCACTAGCCGAAGCAAGGATGTTGCCATCGGGACTGAAAGCGACGCTATAAACATAAGAAAAATGGCCCGTTAAAGGTTTGCCGAGCGGTTTTCGTCGTGAAACATCCCACAACATAACGGTGTTATCTTCACTCCCCGAAACTAGGGTGTTGCCATCAGGACTGAAAGTGACACTCCTAACAGACTCAAAATGGCCTGTTAAAGGTTCCCCAAGCGGTTTTCCCTGCTGAACGTCCCACAATCTAACCGTTTTATCTTTACTAGCCGAAGCGAGGGTGTTGCCATCGGGGCTGAAAGCGATGCTAAAAACAATATCCAAATGGCCTATTAAAGGTTCCCCAAGCGGTTTTCCCTGCTGAACGTCCCATAATCTAACCGTTTTATCTTTACTAGCCGAAGCGAGGGTGTTGCCATCGGGACTGAAAGCGACGCTTTTAACCCAGTTAGAATGGCCGATTAAAGCTTCACCGAGCGGTTTTTGTAATGAAACGTCCCACAATCTAACAGTTCTATCTCTACTCCCCGAAGCAAGGATGTTGCCATCTGGATTAAAAGCGACGCTTTCAATCCACTTAGAATGGCCGGTTAAAGATTCGCTGAGCGGTGTTTTCGGCTTCACGTCCCACAATCTAACGGTTTTATCCTCACTAGCCGAAGCGAGGGTATTGCCATCGGGACTGAAAGCGACATGACTCACATCAGAAAAATGGCCGGTTAAAGGTTCTCCTAGCGGTTTTCTTAGCTGAACGTCCCACAATCTAACGGTTTTATCTTTACTAGCCGAAGCGAGGGTCTTACCATCGGGACTGAAAACGACGCTCCTAACAGAGTCCAAATGGTCTGTTAAAGGTTCGCCGAGCGGTTTTCTTAGCTGAACGTTCCACAATCTAACGGTTTCATCATAACTAGCCGAAGCGAGGCTCTTACCATCGGGACTGAAAGCGACGCTAGAAACAAAAGAAGAATGGCCGATTAAAGGTTCACCGAGCGGTTTTCTTAGCTGAACGTCCCATAATATAATGGTTTTATCAAAACTAGCCGAAGCGAGGGTGTTGCCATCTGGACTAAAAGTGACACTTCTAATAGACTCTAAATGGCCTGTTAAAGGTTTGCCGAGCGGTTTTTGCAGTGAAACGTCCCACAATATAACGGTTCTATCATAACTAGCCGAAGCGAGGGTGTTGCCTTCTGGACTGAAGGCGACGCTATTAACAACATCAAAATGGCCCTTTAAAGGTTTACCGATCTGTTTTTGCAGCAATACGTCCCATAATCTAACGGTGTTATCATAACTAGCCGAAGCGAGAGTATTACCATCTGGACTGAAAGCGACGCTCTTAACGTAATCAGAATGGCCGGTTAAAGGTTCGCCGAGCGGTTTTTGCAGCAATACATCCCACAATCTAATGGTGTGATCACCACTAGCAGAAGCAAGGATGCGACCATCTGGACTGAAAGCGACGCTATTAACGTAATCAGAATGGCCATATAAAAACACTTTTCGCTGTTTTTTTGCTTGTAATACCCGCAGTAAATTACCACGACTGACTATGCTATCTTTTTCCTTAAAAGCTTGTGCTGCTAATAATAGGGCATGTTCATAAGAACCATTACTAGCACTAGGAAGCTGTGTGGCAACGATAGTTTGTGCCCATAGTTTCTCAATTAATGCTATTTTTGCTTGTTCTTCAGCCTTCGCTTGAGACTTTTCAGCCTTTACTTTAGCCGTTTCAGCTTCTTGGCGTTGTTTATTGGCATCAATACTGAAAGACAGCGAAATAACCGTTAAAACGAGCGCGACAGCCATTCCAATGGCAATTGCCCTTTTACGCGCAAATTTTGAAGCCGCTAATTGGCGTTGCTGCTCCTTTTCCTGACGTTTTCTCTCAGTATAATCCTTTTCACTGGCAACCAATAATCGCTGCTCATCTTCATTGAAATCCGATAAGCATTTGCGAATATTGTTGACTTGTTTTTCATTCAACAATGCCTCAGAAGCTTGCCATTCAGCAATACCCCGTTCTAAAGTTTCCCGAGCTTGTTGCTGAGCCATCTCACGTTCATCAAACCAACTACGCACCTTTTCAACCATAAATTCATGCGATAATGAATAACGAGGTTGACGCAATTCTATGACGCGCCGCTCCCGTAACTTATCAAGAAACTCAATCATCTCCATCTCAACTACATCCGGCAAAGCACGGTGCAAGTCTTCCAAAGAGACAAATTTACGAGTTCCCACTGTTTCTATCATCACCTTTAACATAGAACGCACAATAGCCGTTTTTGCCGGATCGTGGGCAATATCTTCAATCGTTCTATCCAAGTAAGTTTGCAAAATCGTTTGTACACCCCCTAATTCCTTATAGAGTTTGGCGTTGATGATAACCGACTTTCTTTGCCCAAAACGCTGTGAAGCTGCCTTATACAATTGATTACACACAATTTGCAAATGGGGTGGATTAATGCCAATGTGTTCCGCAGACTGAGCCATTAAACCTGTCAATAATACCTCATCCACGAACTCTTCGTCATACAGAATTTTGACATCCAGTTTTTCCAAGGGTTGGATGATAGCTTCACGAGCCTCCGCTTGACTTAAGGGCTGCAAGTTGATACGGGCGGATTCATTGAAAAAAGTGGGAATCACCGTTTCAATTTCTGCTACCATTTGCCCAAAAAAGTCTTGCCGCAATACAAATAAAAAGTTCATTTCCTGGGCACTTAAATCACTTTCCATACAGTGCTTCAAAGCTTTGATAAAGGAACGGCGGGGTTCCGGGGCGACGTTGACCAAAAAACGTTCAAATTGATCAAAAATAACCACCAGGTGCGTGTCTTGATTTTCCCTGAATAATTTGAGTAATTGCAGTAAAGGGGTGTCTTGGGAAATTTCGTTTTCAAGTGGAACTAATTGTTGCTGTGATAAATAATCACGCAATTGTTGCAGTGGTTCTGAATATTCCCGAAAAGACACGTAGGTGTAACCATTCTCCGCTAAACGGGGAATTAAACCGGCATTGATCATGGAACTTTTACCGGAACCAGACGCACCGTTGATAATCAATGTTTTATAGCGTGGCACTTTACCGGCTAAGTCTTCAATGACCGTGGAACGTCCATAAAAAATATCTTTATCCGAAATATCATAAGACGCTAAAAATTTATAGGGTGAAGTGGTTAGCTTTTTAACGGCTTGTTGGATAATATTTTGGATCACTGTTTTATTACCAGCCACAATATCGCCCCCGGCTTGTAGGGACATATCACCGGTGACATCTCTAATTTGGATACCGCCCTGATTGTCATCTGGCGGTGAATGATTTGACATAATGTATTACCTATTTATAATGGTGCTAAATTGCCCTACGCTATAGTTTTCAGGAAAATAAAAGTTATCAGACCTGCCAGGTTTTGAAAACATGGCAGGTCTTAAAGCCAAAATATTTATCTGAACATCTATATAAGGACTCCCAAATAACAGACTTAGGGTAAACCGAACAAGTGCCGTGCAGTCAGTAAGATTGGCAGAAGATTGTTAATATTTCTGACTTTACCGCCAATATCGGCTGCTTTGTCAAAAACGGCACTCACCTTGCTGACGATACTGTTTACAGCATTCAGAGGTGCTTCTATGGCTTCACGCTTTTCCTGCGATGGTTCTTGTTGGGCTGGTAGGAGTGAAGCTTCATCCTTAGCTGTCTTGAGTGCTTTAACTTGCTGCATGACTTCCATAACAATGGCATCTTTTTCGTCTTCATCTATGCCCTCGGCATCTTCGATTTCTGACTTGACTTGGCGTAATTGTTTGCGTAACTCTTCGAGTTGTTGGATAAATTCTTGTTTATCCTGCTCTTGTTTAAAACCGGTTGTGATGGTGGTTGTAGTGGTTTTATCGCCGGCAACAACATCACCACCTGCCTCGATTGAGACATTGCCACCGACATTGCCAAAATTAAAACCGTCTTTGCTAGGCTTATTGCTCATTTTATATTTCCTTTAAGTTAAGAAATGTCTTTAAAATTAGGCGAACACTAAAGGAAGCCCCCTACAATCACACAATACTCCCCTAAAACCCACACACACAAATTATCAAGGCTGTCGTCAGCAATCATTGCTGACTTCAGCTTTTTTTTATGACAAAATTTGAGATTGTGAAAATAACCTTATGAATCCTGAAATCGAAACTAAAATCAACGAATATTTATCAGATGAAGCCAAATTGTATCAAGATTGGTACACAGGGCTAACCCAAATCGAAGAAGCTCAATACACCAAAGAAGTGAGAGTAGAACTAAAACTGCCGGCACTCAAAAAAATGTGTGATGGCTGGATTGAGCAACAAACGCCTATTATCAAAGATAAATTCTGCCCACCATATTACGATTGATTGCGGGTCCAAATTCCGTTATTTATTATTATACTGCTAACGGGTAAATTTTGGACTTTTTTTTTAACGGTTGGTGGGCAAAGACTTTGCCCACCCTACATAGGTAACAGCCATTTATGGAATCAATCAATATTATTATCTTGAACAGGTTATAACCTCATGGCTAAATGAGCTAGTTCATGCTAAAACATCACTATCCGACAAACCCTCTTTAAAGTGGCTTGTTGACTCTGGTCTTTACAAAGCGATTAAAAATGGTTCCGTCATTATGGAATCTACAGTAGCAGAATAAATGGTGTGATATTCAGCAAGCGTCGCGTTTTTATCTGACTTATCCAAAATGGCAGACAGTGTCTGCCAAATATTGGATAGTGAATTATTTTTTCGGGGCGGAGTTTAAAACAAGTTATTGTTTATATAGAGAAAATTTTCTTTAATGCGCTTTCTTGAATTATTACCCGATTGACTTTTTCATCCAATTGTTTGGTCGTATATTGACCTTCAAATGCTTCCAATGCGGCTTTTCGTAACGCTGCTGGGTAGGCTTGAGCAATCACTTCGTTCAGTTCATCCTGAGTAAAATAGTGACCCCCCGATTTTCTACGCTTGTTGACATACTGAATTTCGTCAATCGCGTTGGCAATTGAGCAATCCCATGAACGTGTGGTTCTTTGTTCTGCCTGTTGTTTAATGAGATGGATTAACAGAATAATGCTATGGCTACGAATTTTGTGGATTTTATCTTCCTTGCTCATTTCTTCCATTTCCCCCAAAACAATCAGTGCATCATTATAGCGGTGCTGTTCTATTGCAGTACGCAATTCAAATAATTCTTCCATTTTTTTGCCTCTTAAAACCTAAGATGATTAAATTAATCATTACTCAGGCTATTTTTTTATATATATTAACATTTTTTTAAACTTTTCGAGCTATTTAGTTGAGCGTCAATAGGATATGGGCATTGTGTGTTATAATAACCATCATTTTTGACTGAAAATATTAGTATGGAATAGGAATAATAAATAATGCAAAAAACAAATCATTCCTCATTGTGTCTTCATCAACTATTTGAAGCACAAGTTGAGCGCACCCCCGATGCCATTGCTGTCGTTTTTGAAAATCAACAATTGAGCTACCGCGCTTTAAATGCCCGTGCCAATCAAGTTGCGCATTATCTTAATACGCTAGGTGTTAAGCCAGAAGTTTTGGTTGGGCTTTGCGTGGAACGTTCTTTAGATATGATAGTGGGATTGTTGGGGATCCTTAAAGCGGGGGGGGCTTATGTGCCATTGGTCCCAACTTATCCCAAAGCCCGTTTAACTTTTATGTTATCCGATTCACAGGCACCGGTGCTATTGACTCAAAAAAAGTGGCTTGCCCAGTTTTCAGAACAAGGGGCGCGAGTCTTATGCCTTGATGCTGACTGGGAAAAAATGGCTCATGAAAGTGATAAAAATCTCGTCAGTGGTGTCACCCCAGATAATTTGGCATACCTTATTTATACGTCGGGAACAACCGGGATGCCAAAAGGGGTGGCTATTGAACACCGTTCCGTTTTCAATCTTGCCCATGCCCTGCATCAAGCCATTTATGCTTCTTATCAGGCAGAACAATTGCGAGTTAGTTTGAATGGCAGTTTAGCCTTTGATACCTCGGTTAAACAAGTCATCCAACTTTTTTATGGTTATACCCTTGATATTATCCCTGAATCAATTCGTTTTGAGGGTACCGCTTTATTAGATTATATTAAGGCACACCAAATAGAAGTGTTTGATTGCACACCATCGCAATTGGAATTACTGATTTCAGCTGGCTTGTTATCTCAATCGCTGCCTAAAATGGTTTTAATTGGCGGCGAGCCTATTAATGAATCGACTTGGAGCGCGTTGGCGCAAGCTAAAAATATTCGCTTTTATAATCTTTATGGTCCCACGGAATGTACGGTAGATGCGACTATTTGTGAGGTGCAAAGTTCGATTAAGCCGGTGATTGGAAAAGCCCTTGCTCATGTTTACGCTTATATTTTAGATCAACAACTTCAACCTGTTCCAGTTGGGGAGAGTGGCGAATTATATATCGGCGGTGTTTGTCTTGCGAGGGGTTATTTTAATCGCCCTGAATTGACGGCGAAAAAATTTATTTCTAAGGCAAACCTGCCAGGTCTTAAAGACCTGGCAGGTTTAGTTTTATACAAAACAGGCGATTTAGCCCGTTATTTGCAAGATGATAACATCGAATTTTTAGGGCGAACCGATGATCAAGTGAAACTCCGAGGTTTTCGGATAGAATTGGGTGAAATTGAAACCGTGCTAACACAACACCCAGGTGTTCAACAAGCCATTGTCACTGTACGAGAAGACGTTGCCAATGATAAACGCTTAGTGGGCTATGTCGTGCCTAAGCCATCACAGGCACCGACTATTGCCGGGCAACCCCGTTATACGTTGCCAAATAATTTGGCAATTGCCCATCTGAATAAAAATGAAACCGATTTTCTGTATAAAGAGATATTTGAAGTAAGAGCCTATATAAAACATGGCATCACGATTCAAAATGGTAATTGTATTTTTGATGTGGGTACGAACATAGGACTTTTCAGCCTATTTGCCCATTTGAGTGGTAATAATGTCAAAGTTTATGGATTTGAACCAAACCCTTTTGTGTTTGAAAAACTTCAACTCAATACGACACTTTATGAGGTAGATGCCAAACTGTTTAATTGTGGCTTATCTGGTGAAACCAAAACGGCGAATTTTACTTTTTACCCAAAATATTCTTTTTTATCAGGGCTTTATGCTGATGTCGATGATGAAAAAGAAATTGTTAAATCGTTCTTGCAGAACCAACCCGACTCTGTCGCATCTCAAACTCAGGATAACGAATTATTGGAGGAACTACTTGCGGATAAATTTAAAAGCGAAACTTTTGAAGTGCCATTAAGAACGCTTTCTTCTGTTATCCAAGAAAACCATATTGAAAACATAGACTTACTGAAAATCAATGTTGAAAAAAGTGAATGGGATGTGCTTGCCGGCATTGCTGATACGGATTGGCAAAAGATTCATCAGATCGCATTGGAAGTGCATGATATAGATAATCGCCTTGAACAAGTGCTTGCACTATTTGAAAAGCAGGGCTATCACACCGTCGTTGAGCAAGATTGGTCATTTGATAAAACCGCTGGTATGAATTATTACCTTTACGCCATTCGAGAATCAAGGCAAAATTTAAAGGTATGTCAATCTGAAAAAGTGCCATCAAAATTGCCAGAACCGATTCTGACAGCCGGTGAATTACGCAACTTTCTAAATAAGCGTTTACCAGATTATATGATGCCATCAGCTTTTATCCTGCTTGAAGCTTTGCCCTTAACCCCAAATGGCAAAATAGATCGCCACGCCCTTCCCGCGCCGGATAAATCAAGCCAGACTGATAACTATGTCGCACCTAGTACCCCCACTGAAAAATTATTGGCGACTTTATTTAGTGATGTTCTTAGAGTTGAACAAATAGGTGTTCACGATAACTTTTTTGAATTGGGCGGGCATTCACTGCTGGCAACTCGGATTATTTCGCGGGTACGTAATACTTTTCAGACTGAAATACCAATAAGTGCTTTATTTGAAAAACCGACGGTGGGAACACTGGCGGTACAGATTGATTCGCTTGTTCCTCTGAAATCATTGGAATCTATTCCCGTTGAAATTAAAAGTGAGGCTTTATCTCATGAAGTCCATACTGCCCCACTATCTATCACTCAACAAAGTTTCTGGCTATTTGAGCAACTTCATCCTAATACGCCTACTTTTAATATTCCTTTGGCGTTTAAACTGACAGGTAAACTTAATATTTCTTTGCTAGAACAAGCACTTAGCGAGATTGTGCGCCGTCATGCGATTTTGCGTACCCATTTTGAAGTGAATGAAACGGGTATGCCGCAACAACGAATTATTCCAGCTGTGCCTTATTTGGTGACAGTGATAGATTTGAGGAGCGAAAAGTCTGAAAGCAAAACGCAACAAGTTATCAATGAAGAAATCCGTCGCCCTTTTGATTTAGGGCTGGGGTGTTTATGGCGAACAACTGTATTCCGCCTAGATGAACAAGAACAAATATTATTGCTAACTTTCCATCATTTAATAACAGATGGTTGGTCAGCCGGTTTTTTTATACAAGAATTGACTGAATTGTATGTTGCTTTTGTAGAGGGCAAACAACTACCTGATGTTCCTTGCTACCAATATACCGACTTTTGTCGCTGGCAGGAACAGTGGTTACAAAGCGACTCCTTCAATTCACAAATTGCCTACTGGGAATCACAACTGCATGCCCCCCTGCCAATCTTGGAATTAAATAATGATTATTCACGTCCGCCCATACCTACTTATCAAGGTGCCCTGCAACCTGTTGTCATTTCTCAAACACTCACGCTGGCACTAAGCAACTTTAGTCATCAGCAAGGTGCTACCTTGTTTATGATCTTGTTAGCGGCTTTTAAAACTTTGTTGTATCGCTATACAGGGCAAACAGATTTGATTATTGCTAGTGCTGCTGCTGGAAGGAGACGTGTCGAGTGGGAAAAGGTAATCGGGGTATTTATTAATAATTTAGTATTTCGTACTTATCCCTCTGAACAGATAAGCTTTACCTCATTTTTAAATCAAGTTCGTGAAATAGCACTGGCTGCATATAGCAATCAAGATTTGCCCTTCCAAAGCCTAGTCGATCACATACAAACGGAACGTGATTTGAGCTATCATCCTTTGTTTCAAGTTTTTTTTCTGCTACAAAACTTTGATTTGCCAAATTTAAATCTGGCTGGATTGAAAACAGTACCATTAGATACTTGTTTGGATAATATTTACACAGGCACGGCTAAATTCGATTTAACCCTTGAGTTATTTGAAAGGGATGGTAAATTAACTGGCTGGTTTGAATATAATACTGCCCTGTTCAGTGCTACGACAATACAGCGCATGGTTGGACATTTTCAAACTTTGTTGGAAAGTATTATTGCCGCCCCAGAGACATCACTTTCAACTTTGCGAATTTTAACGGAGGCAGAGCGTCATATTGTGGATCGTAGTGATGCTCATATTTACCCAACCAATGCCTTTACGGAATTTACCAAAGCCGATATTGAGCAATCAATTCCAGAACGCTTTGAACAACAAGTCAGAAAATATCCTGATCATATCGCGGTACAAACAAAATATGGTGCATTAACTTATTTTTCATTGAGTGAACGCGCCAATCAAGTTGCTCAAACGCTTTTGAAAAAGTGTGAGGTTGGCAATATTGCTTTATTGTTTGAACATGAAGTTTCAATGATTGTAGGTATATTGGGGGTATTGAAAGCGGGCTTGACTTATATACCACTTGCGCCAGATTTGCCCACCCAAAGATTACTTTATATCTTGCAGGATTCACAAGCCAGTGTTTTATTAACCAATAACTTAAATTGGAAACTGGCGCAAGAATTAAAAAGTGATGTTCTTTCGCTTATTAATATTGATGAATCCCATCCTAACATTCAGCATAAAGAAATTCGTTTATTTCAAAAAGAAGTTGTACCACCTGACACCCTAGCCTATATACTCTACACATCCGGCTCAACGGGGCAACCAAAAGGTGTGATGCAAAACCATCGTAACGTACTGCATTTCATAAGAAATTATACCAATAATCTGCATATCAATGCGACTGATAAACTCACATTGCTTTCTGCTTATAGCTTTGATGCGGCAATAATGGATATTTTTGGTGCTCTATTAAACGGCGCGACGCTATATCCTATTAACATCAAAGAAGATAATTTAGCCAATCCCGTTAAGGAATTTATTAAGGGGCAAGAGATTACCATTTATCACTCTACCCCAACAGTCTATAGACATGTTGTCAGCACGTTAACAAAGGGCGAGCATTTTCCCAAACTGCGTTTAATTGTGTTGGGGGGCGAAGAAGTTTATAAGAGCGATGTTGACTTGTATAAACAGTATTTTTCAGAAAATTGTATATTTATCAATGGGTTAGGTCCTACAGAATCAACCGTAAGTCTGCAATATTTCATCAATAAGCAGACTTTAAATCCTCAATCCACCGTGCCGGTAGGCTATCCGGTTGATGATACTGATGTTTTATTGCTCAATGAAATCGGTGAGGAAACGGAGTTATATGGAGAAATGGCATTAAAAAGTGCGTATGTTGCGCTGGGCTATTGGCAAAAACCAGAAATAACCCAAGCCGCATTTTTGCCTTATGGATCACAGCGGCTCTATCGCACCGGTGATATGGGGCGTTTGAGGACCGATAGTAGCCTTGAATTTTTGGGCAGAAAAGATGCTCAAATCAAGTTGCGCGGTTATCGTATAGAGCTTGGAGAAATTGAAACCATTTTGGATCAGCATACAGCTGTTCAAGAGAACCTAGTTATCGTTTGGGAAAAATCGTCTGATTTAAAGCGACTTGTGGCTTATGTAGTTCCTTCCCATTCTCATGAGGATTTGGAAGATGAATTACGTCGTTTTCTCAAAGACAAGCTGCCCGATTACATGGTACCTTCCGCTTTTGTCATACTAGACAAAATACCGCTATTGCCTAATGGTAAAGTTGATCGTCGCACTTTACCCGTTTTGGATATGTTAGAGGGTTCTTTAACTAATTTTGTGCCACCACGCACTCCCACTGAAGAAGTGTTAACTGCGATTTGGGCTAAAATCTTGGAGCTGGAAAAAGTGGGTATTCATGATAATTTTTTTGAATTGGGGGGACATTCTTTGCTCGCAACTCAAGTCATGTCACGGATACGTGATGCATTTCAAATGGAGTTACCTTTACGGACAATGTTTGAAAAACCGACTGTGGCTAACCTTGCTGACCATATTGAAACTATCAGTTGGGCCATGCAAACTTCTTCGCATCCCAATGAAATAGATGAAAAACAAGAAGAGGGAGAATTATGAAAAATATTGAAGTTTTACCGATACACGCGGCAAAAATCCCCACGTCAATTGCAGGATATGCAATTTATCAATAGTTTCTACGCTGCGTTGAATAATTATGAGCCACAGCCTTATCCTGGAGACATTACGCTTTTCTAAAACCTGTCAGGTTTGTGACTATACTGCACGCGGGCACAATTTAAACTTTTAGGTAGGGTGGGCAAAGTCTTTTTTTTGCCCACCTTCCTCATTAGATAAAAGTTAAGTTTGTTCCCGCGCTGAGTATATCATATCCAATAAGTTTATAACTTAACATTGTTCCCAAGGCAAGCCATGAAAACGCCAACCACCTAAGGTACTGCGATGATGCTCTGCATCTAATGCACCCTCAAATCCTTCCGTGACATTATAAACTTGGGTGAAACCATCCTTAATTAAGGCTTTTCCAGCTTCTATGGTGCGACGACCACTACGACAAATGAGTAACACAGGTGCGGCATCCATTTGGTGATCTTTATCTTCATAATCGGAAATAATTCCACCTAGCATGACTTTTCGCACATCAGTCGCAAAACGAGGATTAACTTTCCAATCAGGCTCATCAATCCAAGCGACATGTATCGCACCTTTGGGATGACCGATAAACAAGTATTCCATTTCTGAACGTATATCAATCAGCATTGCTTTAGAATTGTCTTGCAACATTTGCCAAGCATCTTTAGGAGTAATAGAAATAAGGCTGGATTCGTTCATGTTTTTTTCTCGTCAGTTTTAATGTTTGGATTCCAAAATATCCGAACATAATAATTTTATCGACTCCTTCTTATGATTGCTTTTAATTTTTTGACAGGTTTACTGGCATCCGGCTGAAGTAAAGGTTCTACTTTAAGGCGTACTGTGCCAGCAGTAGTCACTTTAACTTGCGTACCCACTGGACAATCGGGTCCTTCTACACACCAACTTCCATCATCAACTTCGATTCTACCTAATCCATTAACAATTGCTTCACTGACATCATAGATGCGTCCTACCAATTCAGCACCGCGTCGGTTAAGAAAAGGTTGATCGCTAGCCAGTGGATGGCGACCCAGATACAAACGACCTACCATCACACTGACTATTGAGACCAGTGCCAAAATCATTAGCTGATATTCAAGGCTGAGCATAGGGAATAAGAGTGTTAGAAAGCCAATGATAGCGGCAGCGATAGCAGGCCATAAAAAAAATGAGCCAATGGTACCGAGTGCTAAAAATTCTAACGTTAATAGAGCGGTAGCGAGCATCCACCAGTGCCAATAACTAATTTGAATCATAATACTTGTCACCCCATTAATCTACGTTGTTGGGAAAGTGCCTGCTTTAATAAGTTCCTTAATTCCAGCCAAAGCACCAATAACACCAGAGGTTTCTAAAGGCATTAACATCAACTTAGTATTGTCGGAAATAGCGATATTATTAACCGCTGCCATGTACTTGATAGCAATTAAATAATTCACTGCTTGCATTTCGCCTTCCCTTATTGCTTCGGAAATGACTTCAGTGGCTTTGGCTTCAGCTTGTGCAAATCGTTCTCTCGCTTCTGCATCACGAAAAGCTGCTATTTTACGTCCTTCTGCTTCTAAAATGATAGCTTGTTTTTCACCTTCTGCTTCTAAAATTTCAGCTTGCCGATGTCCCTCTGCTTCTAAAATGACAGCTCGTTTATCACGTTCCGCCTTCATTTGTCGTGCCATGGCATCTACTAAATCTTGAGGCGGTGCAATATCTTTGATTTCGACACGCAACACTTTGATTCCCCAAGGATTTGTGGCATCATCAACGACTTTGAGCAATTGGGCATTGATAATATCACGTTTAGAAAGTGCTTCATCTAAAATCATGGAACCTAAAACGCTACGAATATTGGTCATGGTTAAATTCAATATAGCATTCGTTAGGTTACTGACTTGGTAAGCCGCTTGTGCCGCATTGATGATTTGATAGAAAACCACACCATCTACGCGCACCAATGCATTATCTTTTGTGATAACATCTTGAGCTGGGATATCCATGACTTCTTCCATCATACTCATTTTTCGGCTAATGACTTCAATTGCCGGTACGATGAGATGTAGTCCCGGATCAAGGGACTTAGTGTACTTGCCAAAACGTTCTACTGTCCAATGCTGTCCCTGGGGTACCGATTTGACACCCATGAAAACCAACAAAATAGCTAAAATTAAGAAAATGAGAACGAAAATGGTAAAATCGCCTAAACCAGTCATTATGTTCTTCTCCAAATTGTGTTTAAATTAAAGTAATGAATTAAAATTATATTAATTTTAATTGTGTATGTCATAAATTCATTAAAAATACTATCAATAAGAAATCCGATTTTTGGGAAAAATCGGATTTCTATTTTAAAATATTTCTGTGAACCTTTTTAAGTTTAAAAATATGATAGAAAAACCACCTAAATCGCTTTTGCGCCGCGTTGGACGTGCCATTACCGATTATACCATGATTGAACACAATGATCGTGTATTATTGGGTTTATCCGGCGGTAAAGATTCTTTATCTTTATTGCATATTTTAGCACATTTGCAACGTTATGCTCCGATACGTTTTGAATTGGGAGCCATCACAGTCGATCCACAAATTCCAGGTTTTGATCCTTCATCATTAAAAGCTTATTTGGCAGATTTAGGGATCACTTATTTTTACTGTACTCAAGCTATTATGGAGGAAGCACAACAACATTTACAAGGTAAATCTTTTTGTGCCTATTGTGCTCGGATGAAACGGGGCATTATGTACACACAGGCTCGTCAACAAGGTTATAATGTATTAGCATTGGCACAGCATCTTGATGATTTAGCCGAGAGTTTTTTGATGTCAGCATTATACAGTGGGCGTTTACAAACTATGAAGGCGTGTTATATTAATAATACCGATGACGTGCGGGTGATTCGACCTTTGGTTTATGTGCGTGAAAGACAAACGGCTGATTTTGCCAAAGTGGCAGGATTACCCATTATTCAGGATAATTGCCCTGCGTGTTTTACCGCACCCACTCAGCGTGAACATGTTAAAATTTTGCTGGCGAATGAGGAACAAGAGCATAAAGATGTTTTTCAAAATCTTTTACATGCGATGCGTCCGTTGATGGTTAAACAAAGGGCATAATTATAGTTGTTCAGGTAAATAATTTTATAAATAAAACCTGACAGGTTTGGAAAGTCTTAAAACCTTATTCCTTTGGCAATTAAGTCAGGGATGTTTTGCTCTTTGATGTTGTCTGTTTCAACAATGCTTTCATTATCCATAGAAAAGCCTCTTTTTATAAGAGTTTGAATGTATGCTAATTCGTGGGCATTGCTTTCAATTCGACGTGCATTGTTTTCAATACCCTGGATAATGACAGCCATTTCTTGCTTTGAAGCACCACCCTGGGAACTCATTTCAACAATTCTAAAGGCAGTATTTAACCGAACGTCAATAGGGGTTTCTGTATCGGTTAAAAGTGCCTCAACAACATCCAGTGCTAGAGTGCCTAAACGTCGTAATTTGTCTTGATAAGCGGGTTCATTGAATCGATTTTTATTTGGCATTTTTTGTATTTTAGGCATTTTATCTTTTTGTTAGAGCTGGTTGCAAACCAAACCCTACATTAAAAATTAAAAATAGGTTTATCGGTAGCGATTGAACAAGGATAAACTCCGATTGAAGTATTATAAACCATCATGCTAATAAATATGTAGAAAAAAACCCGATTTTTGGCAAAAATCGGATTTCTTTAGCACATCACATTTTTCCAACGGGCTTTAACTTCATTATGATGTAGGGCTAACCATTGTAAAGCGATAATGGCTGGTGCAAAATTGATTTGGTTAGTTTGTAATTTGTTCATGGCGGTAGAAAAGGGTATTACATGTACCTGAATATCTTCATGTTCTGAAGCGATTCCGTGAATACCAGTGGCTTTACTGGCATCCACCCGCCCACAATATAGGGCTGTTGTTTCCGTTGTACTCCCTGGGCTTACAAAAAAATCATTGATGTGAATAATATCAGAAACGGGGCAACCCATTTCTTCTACCGCTTCTCGATACACCACTTGGCTAGGTATTTCACCAGGCTCTAAAATACCGGCGACGATTTCCCATAACCAGGCACCATTCGTATGCCCTATTGCTCCTGGGCGAAATTGTTCAATCATTACAATCTCTTCACGCTCGGGATCGTAGGGCAAAACGGCGGCGGCATGACCTCGTTCTAGCACTTCGCGCAATAATTCATCACTCCAACCACCTGCAAAAAGTGTGTGTTTGAGACGGTAACGAATTAATTTAAAAAAACCTTCATAGCAACTCGTTTTATCAATAATTTGAATATCTTGCATGTCAGTTATCAGTTATCAGTTATCAGTTAAAATTTATGGCTAAAACTTAACCATTAGCAGTATAGTAAAATGATTTATTTGAATGTCTATAATGTGAATAGCCATATATGGAACCTGTGGTCACTTTTTTGATAGACTATTATAAAATTTTTGCAACTGAATCATTACCATTTCTATAGTTATTATGACACGATTTATTTTTATTACAGGCGGCGTTGTATCTTCACTTGGCAAGGGCATTGCTTCAGCTTCTTTAGCTGCCATACTTGAAGCACGTCAACTTAAAGTGACATTACTTAAATTAGATCCTTATATTAATGTTGATCCAGGGACAATGAGTCCTTTTCAACATGGGGAAGTTTTTGTCACTGATGATGGTGCAGAAACCGATTTGGATTTGGGACATTATGAACGCTTTGTGCGTACCACTATGGGGCAGCATAATAATTTCACCGCTGGGCGTATTTATGAAAATGTGATCCGTAAGGAGCGGCGGGGTGATTATTTAGGGGCGACCGTACAAGTGATTCCCCATATTACTGATGAAATTAAGCGGTGCCTTCTTGAGGGTGCTAAAGATGCTGAAGTGGCGATGGTTGAAATTGGGGGAACGGTTGGGGATATTGAATCTTTACCTTTTTTGGAAGCGATTCGGCAACTGGCTAGAGAGTTAGGGCATGAGCGGGTATTATTTATTCATTTGACTTTAGTTCCTTTTATTCCTTCCGCTGGTGAATTGAAAACGAAACCGACTCAACATTCGGTTAAAGAATTGCGTTCGATTGGAATACAACCAGATATTTTGCTTTGTCGTTCTAGTCGCCCGCTCCCGGAGGGGGATCGACAAAAAATTTCATTGTTTACCAGTGTTGATAAAACGGCTGTGATTTCAGTGGTTGATGTTGACTCGATTTATCGCATTCCTTTACTTTTGCATCAGCAAGGGTTGGATAAGATTTTATGTGATAAATTTCGATTGAAAACACCACCGGCTAATCTATCGGATTGGGTAAATGTATTGGCGGCGATGGATAATCCAAAATCGGGTAGCGTCAAGGTAGCAATGGTTGGGAAATATGTCAACTTAACTGATGCCTATAAATCCCTGACTGAGGCGTTGATTCATGCTGGCATACATACTCGCGCCCAGGTTAATATTGTCTATATTGATTCTGAAGAGATTGAAACACAAGGAACAGATTGTTTAAAAAACGTCGAAGCGATTTTAGTGCCTGGCGGTTTTGGTGAACGGGGCATTGAAGGTAAAATTAGGGCTGCAAAATTTGCGCGGAAAAATAAAATTCCCTATTTAGGCATTTGTTTAGGTATGCAAGTGGCGGTGATAGATTTTGCGCGTGAAATCGGCTTGAAGGGGGCGCATAGCACCGAATTTGATTCTAACACCCCTCATCCAGTGATTGCCTTGATTACCGAATGGATGACAGAAAGTGGTGATTTAGAAAAACGCACCGAAAATGTTGACAAAGGGGGTACTATGCGTTTAGGGGGGCAAACTTGCCATTTGGTAAAGGGGAGTAAAACTTATGAGTTATACGGAAAAGACATGATTCGGGAACGCCATCGCCATCGTTATGAATTTAATAATAATTACCTGGATAAATTGGAAGAAGCTGGATTAGTATTTACAGGATTTTCAGCAGATGGCAATTTAGTTGAAGTCATAGAAAATAGTCATCATCCCTGGTTTATCGGATGCCAATTTCATCCTGAATTTACTTCAACGCCCCGCGATGGACATCCGTTATTTTCTAGTTTTATTCAAGCTGCGCTTAATAATGGTTAGTATCCAAAAAGAAATTGTCGAATTTCTAAAATTGAAAAAAACGAACTTCAAGAAATCCGATTTTTAAAAAAATCGGATTTCTAAAAAAATCGGATTTCTAAAATTTAAACTGATAACTGAACACTGATAAAAATGCTTGCAACTTTACCTCTATTACAAACAACTCCATTTCCTGCTATTAACCGTAGCACTTTAGATATTTTACAAGTGAACTTGGGCTATGTCTGCAATCAGCAATGTTTACACTGCCATGTTAGTGCCGCGCCGACACGTACCGAAGTCATGTCACTTGATATCTGCGAGCAAGTCTTAAATTATCTACGCGCTACCCCCAGTATTAAAACTCTAGATTTGACCGGCGGTGCGCCAGAACTTAATCCCCATTTTCGCTACCTGGTTAAAATGGCTCGGCAAGCTGGAGTACATGTCATTGATCGTTGTAATTTAACTGTCTTATCTGTTCCTGAACAAACAGATTTGGCACAATTTTTGAAACATCAACAAGTTGAAATTATTGCCTCATTGCCCTGTTATTTAGAAAAAAACGTCGATCAGCAACGGGGCAAGGGAGCATTTCAAGACAGTATCACTGGTTTACGTCAACTAAATGATTTGGGTTATGGACAAAAAGGCTCCGGCTTAGTATTAAATCTCGTGTTTAATCCACAAGGAGCTAATTTACCCGCCCCACAGGGGAATCTAGAAATGGATTATAAACAGTTTCTAAAAAAACATGATGGTATCGTGTTTAATCAATTATATACACTGTGTAATATGCCAATACAACGATTTGGTAGCTGGTTAATTTCCAATGGGCAATTTAATGATTATATGCAATTATTACAGAATGCCCACCGCGATGAAAACTTAGAGACAGTAATGTGTCGCCATTTAATCAGCATTGATTGGCAAGGCTATGTGTATGATTGTGATTTTAACCAAATGTTAGAACTGCCTTTATATTGGCATATCCAAAAACGACGACACATTTCTGAATTAATCAATGCAGAACTCAAAAATAATCCGATTGTAGTAGCAGGGCATTGTTATGGTTGCACGGCAGGGCAAGGCAGCAGCTGTGGAGGTGCCTTATCTTGAAAAAGCTATTATCAATTATCATTCCGACGCTCAATGAGCAAACTATTATTGTAGAAACTTTACAAACTCTACAACCATTACGTGAAGCAGGGCATGAAGTCATTGTAGTCGATGGCGGCAGTATCGATAATACGCGCACTTTAGCGGCACCTTTAGCAGATAGCGTTTTGTTAAGCCAAAGTGGGCGGGCACGACAAATGAATATGGGGGCACGGTTTGCTCATCATGATATTTTGTTATTTTTACATGCTGACACCCGATTACCTAAACAGGCTGATACCTTAATAATCAATAGCTTATCAGAGCGTAAATGGGGGCGATTTAATGTGCGCCTATCTGGACGGGCATGGTTACTACGTGTAGTTGAGCGTTTCATGAATTGGCGTTCCTGTTTAATCGGCATAGCGACGGGGGATCAAGCCATTTTTGTGCAGCGTCATTTATATACACAGGTGCAAGGCTTTCCTAATATTCCTTTAATGGAAGATATTGCCCTGAGTCGTCAATTGAAAAAATTTAGTCGCCCTTCATGTATACAAACTCCCGTTGTGACTTCAAGCCGTCGTTGGGAACAAAATGGAATTTTATGGACAATTTTATTGATGTGGGGCTTACGATTAGCTTATGCCATAGGTGTCAATCCTAAAACATTAAAAGAATTTTATGATTAATTCTATTTTGTTCTTTATTTTTTTTGATAATTTCGATTTTTCTGTGGGCAATCCTTTATGCTTGCCTGGTATATTATTTGTTAAACCCCACCATTTTTAATTATAGGGTGGGTTTCCTACCCACCCTACATGTATATTTTAAGTTATTTAGGGATAAGTCTATTAATTATAGCTCAATTTTTAAAAAATACTATGGGGGAAAATCCCTATATCATTTTTTAGAATTCATATTTACAATTAGAATATAAACTTCAGGAAATTAACATACACAAAAACAAAACAAAACTATCAATAAGATACTTATATTTAATTTTTTAGGCATGATTCTTGCAACTTTTTTGGTGATAAAATCAATTAATAATAAGATTAAAAACCAATATAATTGGTAGGAGATTTGACCATGACCAAAATAAATAAGCACTCTAGAAAAACGGCTCATAAAATACCTCTGCAAGAATCTGACAGCTTGATGCTTGCCCTAGAGCCTCGCATTTTATTTGATGCCGCTGCAGTATTAACCATGGCTGATGAATTTCAAGATGATCAATCTACCACACCAGTGGAAGATATCATGCCGGTTATGGAAGATTCTCAAACCGACAGCAGCAGCGATGACTTATTACAAGCCACCGCCGAACTGAATAATGTCCCACGTCAAGAATTAGTCTTTATCGATCCCGCGGTATATAATCACGACAGCATTATCGCTGATATTCGCGCCCAATCTTCAGATGAAGTCGAACTCCAAATTATCGTACTGGATAAGGGCGAAAACGGTATCCAGCAAATCAGTCATCATATTGAAGGGCAAAGTAATATTGATGCCATTCACATACTATCCCACGCCGATGACGGCACGATTTTGCTTGGTCAAACACAATTAGATAGCGATAACTTAACCAGTTATACTGAACAACTCGCCACCTGGCAAGATACATTAAATGATGATGCCGATATTTTGCTCTACGGTTGCAGTATCGCGGAAACACAAACCGGTATTGACTTTGTTCAAAATCTAAGTGAAATCACCCAAGCAGATATTACTGCTTCTAACGATAATACAGGTCATACCAACTTAGGCGGTGATTGGCATTTAGAATATCAAACAGGTCCAATTGAAACAAATACGCTTCAAAGTGATGCCAATACTATATTAGCGCCGACACCTTTAGCGACAGTCACTTCCGCCACCCCCATGCTCAACGAAGAATTTTCACTCACTGTGAGTTTTGATAATACCGGTGCAGCAGGTGAAACAGGCTATGGACCCTTCTTTGATATGGTCATTGGTTCTGGTTTAGATATGGACTTAACGCCTCAATATTTTGGGGACCCTATCGATCCTGCTTTGGTGCATGAAATTGCTGTGTGGAATGGCACAGAATGGGTAGAACCCGATGGCACTCCAGTGACAGAGCATCTTTATACCGGATTTAGCCTGCCTACCGGGAGTGCTTTAGGCGACCGCTATGTCTTAGTCCAATTACCCTTTGGTAGCTTTGTTGAAAATCAACCAGTGGCTGAACTTAGTTTCAACGGTACAGCACGAGGGCAAAATTACGACGGTGATGGTGCGGATCCCAAGACCGACTGGTGGGATGGTTCCAGTGGATTATTCCCCTTAATGGTACCCGACAATGTAACGCAACCTGACGGTGCCATTCCCTATGAAAATATTCCCGTGTGGGTACGCGGTGGTTTTCGCTTTGGTACGATTACTCCAATAGATGATGCAAAAACAGATACACCTATTGTAGGTGCAGCTAATACCGGCAACATTACACCCCAACTGATCAAAGTCACAAAAACGGTCGATCCAGTAGCTGAAGGAGTCACTGGTCCCAATTTTGGAGGCACCTTTAACATTGATATAGACATTGCTACCGGGGTCACGGTTAATGGCATTAACATTATAGATGATCTACCAAACGACATTGTCTATCAAGATAATCTCACTTTGACCGGTGCAACGCTATCCGGCAGTGTTAACGTACCTGACAGCGTTCTTGCCCCGCTTAACTTAACAGCCAGCAAATTAAGCGATGTCATTGATCCAGCAGTCGAAGTCACCGGTGGCAGTGGCAACGATATTTCATTATCTTTTAAATATTACACCCCTGAATACGATGCGGATGATTATGATACAGATGGAACAGTTGAAGACTTAGATCTCGATCCCATTACCGTCGCCGGCAACCAAGCAGGTGCTGGTCACGATTTTATCCTGGACCCAACAACGGGTGATGATGCAACCTCAACCAACCCCAATCCAAGTGGTGTCGTCACTGCGACTGTTAATATTGCAACAGATACGAATAATGATAGTACGCCCGATTTACCAGGCTATACTGGTGATATAATTGATTTAGGCAATCCAACACCAATCAGTGCTAGCATACCCCAAAAATCTATTGCCATTCAGAAAGACGTAGCCGCAATTAGTGGCAATAACGGTCCGAATTCGCTACTGGAATACACCTTAACGTTTGAAGTGTCAGACTACTTTGCCTTTGATGATGTCGTTATTACAGATACTTTCTCCGATGGTCAGCGGCTTGATCAAACTTTTACCCCAACTATTGAAATACAAAGTGGTCATCCTGATCTGGCAACTGCGGTAAGTGCGGGTAATCACTCATTTGACGGTTTTACAACCGGAGCGACTGGCATTGTGGATGCAGATGTTACTGCAGGCTGGTTCAGTACTGGTCCTGGTAATTCCCTAACTGCCACTAATTTTACGGCGACCTTAAATGCTGCACCAGATAATGCAGAACGACCTGCTGCCGGGACAGCATCCTACGATGGTTCCACCGAGTTAGTTTTCAATGTTTCCGATGAGCTAGATTTATTCGACGCTGCCAATAACGGCATATTCAAAGGCGCAGGTGCTAATGTAGATTATCGCAGTGCTGCTATCCCAAGTGTCGGTACCACTGTGACGATAAAATACCGCACAGTCGTGCAGGAAGAATTCAGCGATTTCCATATTTCTGGAGGTAGTGGTGATCCCAGTATCGATACCCTAGATAATTTGGACAACAGTGCGACTATTGAAGGCACCTTGGTGGATCCACATAATGGCTATACTTCATTGGGAACAACAGAAGATGACGATGCCAGGGCTGACGTGGAAATTCCTGGTCCAGAAATGTTCAAAGAAATTTACGCCATTAATGGGGAAACAACTTATGCTGACCCCCCCAGATTAGGTGCTGGTGACTTTGTAACTTATCGCGTTACCACCATTTTCCCGACAGCGGATACCGAAGGGTTTACGATCATAGACTATCTGCCCTTGCCTGTATTCGACATGAGTACTAAGCCAATTGCCGGTTCCATTTTAGATCATGGTACTGGTACAGGCACTGGTGGCTTACCTGCGGGAGGCGAGATCACTTATGGTCCGGCTCATACCCTATATGGTGATGAACGGGTTGGTGGTTCCGCAGAAGCAGATGCCCCTGGTCCCTGGACTGGCTATGGCGCAAGCCCTGTTTATACGGTTGACTCCATTAATCCCACAGTCAGTGTCAATGTTGACAACAATCAGCTCCTAGTTGATTTTGGTCAATTTGACACAGAACCCAGTATACCTGCAGTAATTGATTTGCTATTTACCGTAGAAGCCACTGATATACCCTTTGCCCACGACGGATTTTTCTTAACTAATCAGGCTGAGAGTACCTACGGCAATACTAAAAATTCAGGCGAAAATGTCACCGAAATTGTCCAGATATTAATGATTAAACCAGACCTTGTCGTGACTAAGGGCGGTGTAGTCACTAGCAACCCAGCCGAGACCTTTACACCAGCGGTCGATGGTGTTGACGATATTGCCTATTTAGGGACAGGTACTACTACCGGCTTTACTGGCTTGATCAGCAGTGGAATGTTAGGGACAGATGATCAAGGTGGAGCAGATACCGATATAGAAAACGTAGATGCTGGCGATATTGTGCGTTTTTCTATCGCTATCGAAAACCAAGGTGGAAAAGGTGCCTATGATCTGCAAATCCGCGATACCATACCAAGCGGTTTTGAGATTCCCACGGCTGGGCTGAATCTAGCCATAGCATTAGGTAATGATCATAACACAGCAGTGACCTGGGTAGATGATCAAGGGGGAACAGATGCGTCCCGTTTATTTGAAGCTACCGGCTATATTGAAATAGTCGATGACGGTGATGGCGTTATAGCTGCTGGTTATACCGATGGCAAGCCTTCTACCATAATCAACGACGGCAGCAATATCATTATCGTCACCTACGATCTACGCATTGCAGACACAGCCGCGCCTGCCGAACCGATTTCCAACAATGTGGAACTGATTAACTACTCACACAAAGAAGGAGGCGATGATCACACTGACAATTTTCCCAGCGATAATTTTAGCGATGATGCCACTGTTACCATCGCACCTCCTTCTATTGCCAAAGCCCTGACCAATTCCAGCGAATCTTCTACCACAGGTTCAAACTTTACCATTGGTGAGGTAGCCACTTATCAATTAACAGTGACTGTGCCTGAAGGCACCATGCCAAATATGAGTATCACTGACGATATTCCTGAGGGCATGGCTTATGTTTCTGGTTCTGCCTCTTTTATCCAGAATGCTTTTACGGGAACGATTAATGGTAGCACAGATTCAAGTGTCACTATCGCTAACGATTGGACGGTGACTAATAGCGGTGGTGATGGTGACAATATTACTTTTGTTGCTAAGGGCGACGTTGTTCCAACCGCGACAACAGCTTCAAGCGACACCAGTTTTATTTTGGAATATCAGGCGGTCGTGCTAGATATTGACAGTAATGATAAAGGGGATACCCTGACCAATACGGCTACGCTGAGTTATCCAGATCCCGATACCGATAGTATTTCTGAATCAACCAGTGGTGTCGATATTAACATTGTCGAGCCTAATTTGTCGATTTCCAAGGATATTGACATTGCCAAGGGTGATGCAGGTGACCCGTTAACCATTACCTTGACTGTGGAAAATACAGGTACATCGGATGCGTTCGATGTCGTGATTACAGACTTGCTTGATTCTAGTAAATATACAAATGTCGCCGTTACCACTCCGCAAAACGGCTTTACTGCCGATTTCGGAACAACGACAGCAAATACAGTTACCTTCAGTGGCGGTACGATAACAGCTGATAGCTCAAAGACTTTCACCTTTACTGCTAATTTGGCAACTGGCGTAGAAGTTGGCGAAACTTTAACAAACACTGCGAATATCACGGAATCTTCGACATTGCCTGGTATTGATACCAACGAGCGTGATCAGGATACTGAGAGTAACTCTGATAATAAGTATACTGGTAATGATGACGACACTGTTACCATTGATTCGCCAATAACAGTCGACAAAGTCTTGAATGGTACTGGACAAAATACAACTGATAACAAGAAGACTCAGGCAGTCATTGGCGAAACGGTACAATATACCACAACCATCACCGTGCCAGAAGGCACTATGCAGGGCGCAACTATAGTCGATACGCTGGATGGAGGTTTAGCCTTTGTTCGAGTCGATAGCATTACGGCTTCGGCGGGTTTAAGTACCAGTATAAGCGGTGGTTTTGATGGTGGAGCTGGTAGCGTATTAGAGACTGCAACATTTAGCGATGCCGCTCAAGATAAAAATGATGGGCGAATATTAACCCTGGATTTTGGTACCTTGACCAACACTGATACCGATAATGCGACTACCGAAACCATTGAGGTCACCTATACCGCCGTCGTTATCAATCATAGTACTGCTGCGGCAGGTAACCAGCGGAATAATGAAGCAGCATTTAATTGGGATAGCAATCCAAATACCGATCCCATTATTGACACGGCTGATAATGTGCGCATCCGAGAGTCCCTCGTTGAAGTCACTGTGGATGTCAGTGATCCCACACCGGATTCAGGAGATACGATTACTTATACCCTTACTATTGATCACACAGGAACAGGGCATAATGTCGCAGAAGCTTACGAAGTAAACCTAACAGACATGATTCCTACTGGTTTGACTTATGTTGATGGGACTCTGACACATGATGGCGGTTTAACACCGACTTCATTGAGTGAATCTGGAGGAAAGATTTCTGCGAACTGGGATACCTTTGCAAATGGGGATACACCAAGTGTCTTAACATTCGATGTGACAGTCAATTCTGGCGCGACTTCAGGCGGTACTATTACCAACGAAGCAGATATTGAATGGACGAGTTTGCCTGGTGATGTCATGACTACTCCGGTTTCTACCCATAATAGTCTCAGTGTGGAAAGAACTGGCGATGATAGTGAAACTGGCGGCTCACAAAATGATTACAATGGCACTAATGATGTTGTTATCACTGTGCCAGTACCACAACCCGGCAAAACAATCATCGACACTTCCGAAGATCACACATCAAATGACACTTCTGATTCAGGTTCTGTCAATTTAGCTGTCGGAGAAATTGCCCGTTACCAAGTAATCGTTGAGCTGCCAGAAGCATCGATGCCCGATTTAAAATTGATTGATACGCTAGGAACAGGATTAACCTTCTTGAATGATGGTAATGTGACGGTCAGTTTTAACAGTGATACTACACCTACCTTTTCCAACACAGATATCACTGGCGCATATCCAGGTAATCCTGACGCATTTACGTTGCCATCCAACCTGATTGATTATACAGATAACGTAATCACATTTGACTTTGATGATGTCACCAATAATGACACAGATGGTAGTGGCAGTGTAGAACAACTCATTATCGAATACAATGTCATCGCCGCGAATACAACAGACGTTGATAGAGGCAACACGCTAATCAATTCAGCACAACTCTCTCAAGGTGGTTCTGATTTAGGTTCAGCTGTCACAGTCGATGCTAATGTTGTTGAACCCAACATCAGTTTAGCCATAGATAATGGTAATGTGACCACAGCAGATGCAGGTGATACGGTGACTTACACCATTACTGTCACTAGCGATAATGATACAAATGCGGCGACTGCCTTTGATTTGCAGATTAAAAACGCTATCCCTGATGAATTGGAAATTCAATCTGTTAGTTACAGCAACTTACCCGCTTATTTGACGGATGGAACAGACATTACAGCATCAGGTTTAGCCTATTCTGGTCAAAATGTCACGATAGATGTCGATGAATTACACGAAAACGATACTTTTGACATCGTTGTGACGACTAAAGTCCGCGACACGGGTGTAGATATTATCCAAGCCAGTGAAACCGTCACTAATACTGCTGATCTCACTTATACTAGCTTGCCTGGTACAGGAACGACTATCACCAATTCGGTGGGTACTAATTCTAATACAGGCACCGCTGGTGATGCTGACGGAGAACGCACCGGTTCAGGTACCGCACCCAACGATTACACAGGTACCGATAACAACGATTTGACGACTCCCGATCCCATTATCACTAAGGTACTGAGCGTTCCCGCTACGACTAACTATACTATCGGTGAGACTTTTGAATATACAGTCACCCTCACAGTCCCAGAAGGACGCACTGGTGATACGTTAGCACAAGTGACGGATGTCTTAGATGCAGGGCTTACTTATGTACCGGGTACTCTTGTTGTCACACCTGGCGCTAATATCACTGTTGGTGAAGGAGGCACACTGGATGATACTAATACTGGGGTTGGAAACTTCTTCAACCGTGATAATTCAGGGGGAGATACTAGCTCTGAAAGCCTCACTTTTGACTTCGATTATATTGATTATCAAAATAGCAATGCTGTTGATGGTTTGAATACTGGCACCGTTACTATCAAGTACCAGGTGCGGGTAGATAATATTGTTGAAAATCAGAATGCAGCCACTCCCAATAACACAGCTACTCTTATTTATACCGATCCAGCAGGTGGTGCTGATCTCACTGTCAATGATATTCCTGGTAATGCAGATACGCAAATCACAATCATTGAGCCTGATTTAGAAGTAGAAAAAACCGTACTGACTGACACAAGCGGTGTAGAAGCAGGCGATCTAGTACAATACCAGATTGTGGTGCGCCATACGGCAGCTAGCACGGCGGATGCCTTTGATATTGATTTAAACGATCCTCTACCTGTTAAACTGAATGCCCTTAGTCTGATCAGTGCGACGCATTCTGGGGCAGGCGATGTGATTGGCAATTTCACTATAACTGGCAATATCCTAAATAATACCATCGGGGATATTGATTTAGCCCAGGGCGAAACCTTGACTTTGGTCGTACAGGGCACGGTAGTCGATACCATCCAACCTGCTGAAATCATCGGAAATACGGCTACTGCGACTTGGAGTAGCTTAGATGATAGTGTTAAAGCTGGGGGTGCTGAAGAAAGAGATGGTGATAACTCAGTGGTGGATGCTGATGACTACACGGCTGATAGTAGTATCAATGTGACCATCGTTGACGGTTTTGTGCTGACTAAAACTATTGATAGCATCACGCCAAATGTTTCTGCTGATTTAGCAAAAGTATCACCGGGTGATGTGATTACTTACCAGTTGGAAGTTGAAGTGGTTGAAGGGACTACTCATACGTTGGTCATAGATGATCATCTCCCAGCGGGTACCACCTATATTACTGATACAGCTGTGGTAGCAAGCAATCCTGCTAGCATGACTTTCGATGCGCTAACCTTTACGGATAATAGCGGCACCTTAGAAATTCGCGCAAACAGTGTAACCAATCCAGGAAACGATACTGATCCCTCTAAAACAGAAACGGATAGCTTTTTCATCACCTACGATGTACAGGTTACAGATGCTAGTGTGCCAGGCGATGTAGATCGAGGTGATACGCTGATAAACGATGCGGATGGTAGTGTGGTTTTAGCCGATTCTTCAACACTAACGGATAATGATAACCAAATAACTGTCACCGTCGTGGAACCAGAATTAATCATTACCAAAACGGCTGATGTCAGTACAGGTGATGCCAGTGATGTGGTGACTTATACCGTTACAGTGGCGCATACTGGTAATTCTGATTCGCCCGCCTACGATTTAGAAATCAATGATCTTTTAGATAACGTCACTGGTTTGACTTTGGTTGATGGCAGTGTGACGATTGATGATGGCACTTCGATTGGTACACCTGCCATAGATATTGGTAATGGTGGGAGTGATACAAAAGTTCAAGTGACTACAGATGTGTTAGAAGTGGGTGAAACCTTAACCATCACTTACCAGGTAAAACTAGATGATACAGTAATAGTCGATGAAGATTTGACCAGCACGGTCACGGTAGATTATGACAACCAACTCGGTAGTGTGACAGAACAACGCGCCTATGCTCCAGAAAGTGCTGAGCATACGGTTACTGTAGGTGGCGTTGTTGTGAGTAAGTCGGTGGTAGAAACCATGAACGATCCGACTCCAGGCGATAATTCACCTGACAATGATCATGTCACTATTGGCGAAAAAGTCACCTATCGTTTCACAGTCACTTTACCGGAAGGTGTGACACCTAATTTGGTCATTGATGATAGCATACCTGACGGTATGGCTTATGTGCCTGGCTCAGTACAGGTTTTCCAAGAACGCACCGATACATCTGATCATCCAGCACCCAATTCTAACCATAGTGGTACTGGCGAAACCGCTATTGCTTTGGAAGGAGGTGCTACCGTTTCTGCGCCGACTGTCACACGGGTGTCAGATAATGCTGCCACTCCTTTCGGCGATGGTGAAGATGTACGCTTTGTCTTTGATTCGATTGAAGTTGAAAGTGATGATGATGTCAATACGAATACCTTCTACTTTACTTATGAAGCGGTTGTATTAGATAAAGCGGCTAACACCGGCTTGGGTACGCAAACGACATTAACAGCACCTGCGGTTTACGAAGCTAACGCTACTGATACTAGCAATCCAACCAATACTGCTGCCGTTGAAATTGATTATACGGATGGTGAAATTGTGACGGTGGTTGAGCCTGATTTGGCTATTATCAAAACCGTGAATGTAGATAATGGTGGAGCAGTTGATGATCACAGTGCGACTGGCAAAGCAGATAATACGGCAGTTTATGAAATTACTATCAAACATGATGACGCGACAGTCACTGGTGATGATAGTACCTCCACTGCCTACGATGTCACTTTTACAGATCCGTTGTCGGAGAAATTAGTTCAAGCCGACGGCACGCCTTTGGAAATTTCTGATGTGACGGTGATTCATTCCAATGGTGATAATATTACCAACAAGTTTGAAATAGCCGCCGATGGACAATTACAAACCAAAGCAGGTGAATCATTTGATTTAGCACTCACCGAAAATGTGGTTATCACTGTCAACGCCGTTCTGCGTGATACTGTGGTACCTAGTGAGGTCATCAATAGTGATGCCACAGCAACATTTAATAGTTTGCCTGGTGATAAGACTGACAATGATCAAGAACGTAGTAGTAGCGTCGATGATGATGAACCGGTGACTGTTCCTGATTATGTGCCGATAGTCCATAAGAGCTTGGTTTCTACGTCTGAAACTGATACCAGTAATGCAGATGTCGCTGTGGGTGAAATTGCTCGCTATCGTTTAGTTGTCAGTGTTGATGAAACTATCTTAAATAATCTCCAAGTGGAAGATCATATTGCGCCTGGATTGCAATTCCTTAATGATGATACAGCTAGATTTGGATTTATCAGTACCGGTGGCGATAAAATAGCTTCTAGTGCCATTACTGATATTGCCGCAGTGAGCGGTGGGGCAATTGATGGCGATAAAACCAGTTTGGCTGGTTTAACTTCTGCTAATGTGACTGGCACCTTTGGTGATAGCAACATTTCTAAGACTATCACAGGTGCGGGTACTGGTGATATTTATGCTGATGGCGAGGATGTTTATTTCCGTTTTGGTAATTTGGTGAATAGCGATGATGATGCGAATGTTGAATATGTCGTTATTGAGTATAATGCCCTTGTTCTTAATGTTGCTGGCAATCAAGCGGGTACGACGATAGATAATGATTTTGCAGTGCTGCGTGATAGTGATGGTAATGGGAGTGCGGGTTATAATAATGTCAATATAGATACTGATGGGAATGGTGACGGTGATAGTTTGGTTAATGCTAATGATCCCTCTAATGATGGTAGCGGGACTTCGGCTGATTCTAATGTGGTCCAAATCACTGTGGTAGAGCCAAGTTTGGCTAATCCAGTCAAAGCCCTGGTCAGTGTGCCTTCTGGCGGTACAACGGTGGATGCGGGTGATACTATTACTTATAGTCTTTCTGTCACGAATAGCGGCGATGCTTCAGCTTACGAAGTTATTGTGAATGATGTGCTGGATGATGATTTGACTTTTGGTGCCATCGGAGCAATCACCGTAAACGCAGGTTCTGTACCCACTGTAACTGAAAGTCATACTGATAATGACTTCAATTTTGAGATGAGTGAAATCGAAGTGGGTCAAACGGTCACTTTTGAGTTTACTGCAATTGTGAATAGTGGGGCAAGCGGTGTTAGCATTGCTGAGTTGATTAGTAATACTTCTAGTTTGACGGAATATACAAGTTTGCCAGGTGATGGAACACTTGCCACTGATTTCACCGAGCCGAATAATCCCACCGGTTCAAGTACGCCTGGTGCTGAGGGCAGCGAAACAGGTGAACGTGATGGTGATAGTGATGTTGTGGGCGGTACCAATGATTATGAGGGCGGTGATGGCAATACGATAGATTTGACGGTTAATGGTCCATTAATTGATAAAGTTAATCCGGCAAAGACGGGATATGCTGTTGGTGAAGTGGTGACTTATACCATTAATGTGAGTCTGCCAGAGGGGGTGACTGAAGATTTAGTTATCACTGATGCGATTCCAAGTGGTTTGGGATATATTGGTCACACGCTTGTTAATTCTAATAGCATGACTAGTGCTAATATCAGTGCTAATCAAATCACCTCCGTGACTTCTTCTGGGACTTTAGGGACAGATGGTGCTAATGTTATTTTTGACTTGAGTAATGTCACAACCCCAGGCGATACAACAACTCAGAGACTTGACTTAACAATACAAGTTCAAGCCCTCGTTTTGAATGTGGCTGAAAATCAGAATGGTGATACTTTTGATGAGGCTGCTTCTCTGACTTATACCGATCCAGATGGTTCAACGAATAATGGTAATTCGGAAACGATAACGGTTAGTGATAGTGATCCATCTAATGATCCTGCATTAAATGTCATTGAGCCGGTGCTAACGATCACCCATAAAGTGACCGATCCGGATGAAACGACTCAAGATAGCGTGACTTCAGATGGTGGCGATGCGATTACTTATACGATTACTATCCAACATGATGGTACGAATAGTAGTGCTGATGCGTTTGATTTGGCTTTGACGGATGCTATTCCTAGTGAGATTAAGAATCCCGTTCTTGCGACTGCCCTGATAAATGGGACAACTGATGTGAGTGGTAGCCTTGATTTAACAGGGCAAAATTTAACGACCACAGCAGATGCGATTGATTTGGCTCAAACTCAAACGCTAGTTATTACTATTACGGGTAGCGTTGATCCGGATGAGGTGATGTTAGATAAAACCATTACTAATGATGCGGAATTGACTTGGACTAGCGTTGATGGGAGTTCAGTTGGTTCGAGTTATCTAAATGATGGGAGTGATACTGAGCGGGATGGGAGTGATGGTGAAAACGGTGCTTTGAATGATTATGCGGGTAGTGAGGATGCTGAGATTGTTATCAACCCTTATACACCGATAGTCAACAAGCAAATTGTAGCAACTTCTGAATCTACCACAACAGAAACCTTACCTAATGCCGCTGATGCTGCAATTGGTGAAGTGGTACGTTATCGTTTGGTAACCAGTTTACCTGAAGGGACTGTGGAAAATTTGCAAATTCAAGAGCATGTTCCAGATGGTATGCGTTTCCTTGGTAATGCCAATATCGCTGTTGTGGTTGGTAGTTCTGTTGACTCTGTTGCGATTACAGGCACGACTGATGCGGATAGTATTACCCTACCGGTGATTGCTGACTTAGGTTCTGTCACTTCGACAGCGATAACGGGAACGTTCAATGATAACAATATTGATATTGTCAGCACGGGTAATGGTGATAACGATAATTTTGCTGATGGCACAGATGTGTTTTTCCGTTTGGGCAATCTTGTCAATAATGATAATGATGCTGATGTGGAATATGTCGTTATTGAATATGATGTATTAGTCCTTGATGTATCTGCGAATATTTCAAACGTTCCCCTCGTTAATGATTACACCGTTTTGTATGATTCCGATGGAAATGGTACGCCTGGCTACACTGATGTCAATCAAGATACTGATGGTGATGGTGACGGGGACAATGTAATAACGGCGACCGACACTGATAACGATGCGACTTCTGGGACAGATACGCCTGCAAATTCTAATACCAATACAGTGACAGTTGTCACGCCCGAGCTGAACATTAGCAAAACGGCTGAATTGCTCCAAACAACTATTACTGAGTCCACTTTAAAATACACACTCACGCTGGATCATACTGCTGCTTCGACAGCGGATGCCTTTGATTTAGTGATCGATGATGTGATAACGGATGCTGATTTACATCTCACTGTTGGCACAGTACAAGTTTCGCTGGATGGTGGTACTAATTTCCTGACATTACCAACTGCTGGTGTGACGGTTAATGAAGGTAATACGGCGGGCGATACTACCTTACAGGTGAAGATTGATAGCTATGCCCTGTCTGCTACCGATGATATTGTTATCACTTATGAAGCGACTTATGATGGTGCAAGCTCTCACGTCGCGAATATTGCTGATTTGGATTATGACACTTTGGCGGCTGATAGTGATCCCAATGAACGTTTGTTGGAAGATCAAGATGATGTGAATATGCCAATAGGTGCGACTATTGGGGATTTTGTGTGGATGGATGCTAATGGTGATGGTAATCAAGATGAAGGAGCCGGTAGCGGTATTGCTAATGTGACCATTGCTTTGTATGAAGATACAGATAGCAGTGGTGATTATACCGATGGCACAGATACCTTAGTCAATACACAAACCACTGATAGTGAAGGTGCTTACGATTTCACTGGCTTAAATGCAGGTACTTACATAGTTCGCGTGACAGATACCCATAATGTTCTGAATAGTTTCACGCCCACATCGCCAGCAATGGATACTCAAGTTGTCACAGTGGCTGCTGGGGATGATCATGATGTAGCTGATTTTGGCTACCAGGATCCACAAGATGCCAGTATTGGTGATCTGGTTTGGCATGATCTGGATGGTGATGGTGTTTATGACAGTGGTGACGGTGAAACGGGTATTGATGGTGTCACTATTAATTTGTATCGTGATGAAAATGGAAATGGTGTCATTGATCCCACTGAAACGACGGTGTTTAAAACAACCGATACCGTTAATGGCGATTATATATTTACTGATTTAGCTGTAGGCAGCTATATCGTTGAAGTAGATGAAAATGATCTGCCAACAAATTCTAATCTAACCAGTTTGGACGCTGAACCTCATCCCGTGACATTGACTGTTAGCCAAGTTTATGAAGACGCTGATTTTGGTTATCAGCAGGGTAATGGCAGTATTGGGAACTTTATTTGGTTGGATACTGATGGGGAAGGCGATCAAGATGAGGCGGGTGTTGAAGATGTCACGGTTGATTTATATCGTGATACAAATGGCAATGGTACGATTGATGGTGCTGAAAGTGCCATTGCAACTGAAACGACTGATAGCAGTGGGGCTTATGAGTTCACGGGCTTAATCGCTGGCGATTATATTGTTAAGGTAACCGATACGGGTAATGTCCTTGATGGCTATAATGTCACTGGTGATCCTGATGCCACTAAAGATGGGGAAACCGCAGTCAATCTTGCTACCGACGATACAACTGTTGACACGGCTGATTTTGGTTATCAAGCACCTGCGGGTAGTATTGGTGAACGCGTTTTTGTTGATTTAGATCAAGATGGTATTTTTGATGCGGGTGAAACCGGCTTACAAAATGTCACAGTTGACTTGTATCAAGACCTCAATGCTAATGGCACAATCGACACAAGTGAAACTGTATTCAAAACGGATACGACAGATGCTGATGGTTTATATAATTTTGCTGCCCTGCCTGCCGGTAATTACATTGTCAAAATCACTGATGACAATGCGCTCCTTGATGCTTATACCCCAGTAAGTGGTACTGAGCGACACGTTTATGCCCTATCGGATGGTGAAGATTATAATGAGGCTAACTTCGGTTATCTCCGCGAAGGCAGTATTGGTGATAAGGTGTGGAATGACCAGGATGGTGATGGAAATTATGAGCCAGATGGTGATGATAGTACAGCTGGCACTATTGATGACGAAAAGGGTATCGCGGGTGTCACCTTAAATCTTTATCGTGATACTAATGCCAATGGTACTTTGGAAACAGGCACCGATGAAAAAGTCACTTCCACAACAACTGATGAAAATGGTGATTATCATTTCTATCACCTTGACGCGGATAATTATTTTGTGGATGTTGTGGATACTTCCCCTGCATTGGCGGATCTGATTTTGACAACGACTAATGATCCGACTGCCATGATTACTTTGAATTCAGGCGATGATCATGATGCGGCTGATTTTGGCTACCAGGATCCGGCTAATGCACGCATTGGTGATCTGGTTTGGCATGATCTGGATGGTGATGGGAATTATGAGCCATTGGGTGAAGATGGCGTAGCCGGAGGTGGTGATGATGAAACTGGTCTTGCTAATGTCACCGTTAAATTATATAAAGATGACGGTGATGGTAGTTTCGATGCTGGCACTGATCTTCTTGTGACACCCGATATGGTAACAGCGGCAGATGGCTCTTATGAATTTACAGGACTGAGCGCGGGTACTTATTTTGTGGTACCTACTGATCCAGAACTTGATGGTTTTGCCCTCACCGGTGGTACAACACCCCATGAAGTGACTTTAGGTGTGGGTCAGAATTACAGTGCGGCTGATTTTGGTTATCGGCAAAGCGATGGGCGGATTGGCGATATTATTTGGCATGATGAAGATGGAGATGGTTCACTGGACGGTGGTGAAACTGGTATTAACGGCGTGACGCTGAATCTCTATCAAGATGAAAATGGGGATGGTGTCCTGGATGACGGTGATACTTTATTGGATAACACGACCACTGCCGCAAATGGTTCGTATGAATTTACCGGCTTATTGGCGGGTCATTATTTGGTAGAAGTGAGTGATACATCGGGTGTGCTTGAACCTTATATTTTCACGTCTGGAACTAGCATTGGTGCTTCTCCATTGGCTGTAGAATTACCGACAAGCAGTACAGATTATCAAAATGCCGATTTTGGCTATCAGCGTGAAGCCAGTATTGGTGACACGGTTTGGAATGATTTGGATAACGATGGTGTACAAGATGAGGATGGTGCAGATAATGATCCAGCAACGCTGAATGATAATGAACGCGGCATTTCCAATGTCACTTTGAATCTGTATCAAGACACTAATTCTGATAATATTCTAGGTTCTGAGGATGCCTACATCACCACCACGACAACTGATGCAAATGGAAACTATGACTTCCAGCATCTGACACCGGGTGATTATCTGGTGAAAGTGACTGATGACCAGGGTATGTTGGTGAATTTCACAGGTACGACTAATACGACTAATGTGCCTGGAAAAGTTTGGTTTATGACCGTTGCTGCGGGAGATGATCATGATGCTGCTGATTTTGGTTTTAATGCGCCAAGCGATGCGAGTATCGGTGATACGGTGTGGTATGACCTGAATGGCAATGGTGTGCAAGATACTGGAGAATCGGGTATTGCCAATGTTGATGTCAATTTGTATTTGGATGCAGATGGCGATGGGGTTGCTGATACCGGTGAACTGATAGCAACGGATACGACAGATGGCAATGGCGAATATCTATTTTCCAATTTGCATCAAGAAAATTATCTCGTGCTTGTGGATACCAGTGATGTTGATTTTCCAGCTAATCATGTCCTCACAGATGGAACGATTTCCCATGCGGTTGATTTACGCGCAAGTGTCAATTACCCAGATGCTGATTTTGGTTATCAAGCACCTGCGGGTAGTATTGGTGATTATGTCTGGTTTGATAGTAATGGTAATGGCGTTCAAGATGGTGGTGAATCTGGTATATCCGATGCGACAGTGACGGTTGTTTGGGCTGGTGTTGATAATAATTTGAGTACCACCGGTGATAATGAAACCTTTACCACAACAACCAATGCTAGTGGTTATTATCAAGTATCTAATTTACCAGCCGGGACTTATCAAGTGACGGTGAGCGGTACGCCTTCTCAATATATTCCTTCATCGGGTTCTGAATCGGTGGGTTCTTCTTCTGAAACCCTGAGTTTAACGGCTGGGGAAAATAAGGAAGATGTCGATTTTGGTTATAAGCAAAAACCGGCTCTGCCTGATAATCACCCTCAAGCCGAAGATGACAGTGCGAGTACCGATGAAAATGTGCCTGTCACCACTGTTGATGTGCTGCTGAATGATGATAAAGGGGATACGCCTACCACGATGATTGATTTTGATGAGACAAGTATTAATGGTGGTCAGGTCGTTTACAATGATGATGGTACGTTTACTTATACGCCTAAGCCTGGTTTCAGTGGAACAGATGCGTTTGATTATACGATCACAGATAAAGATGGTGATCAGAGTACGGCGACTGTGACTATTACGATTAATGCCCTGCCAGAGGCAGTGGATGATAGTGCCAATACGAATATCAATACCCCGGTGACAATTGAAGATATCCTTACGAATGATGATCAAGGCGATGCGCCTGCGACTATCACTAATTTTGATAATACTAGTACGCAAGGTGGTAACGTAGTGGAGCAGGGCGATGGTACCTTTATTTATACACCAGCGATTGATTTCACGGGAACAGATACCTTTGATTATACGATTACTGATAATAATGGGGATACTAGCACCGCGACGGTGAGTGTGGTAGTTAATGCGCCGACTAACCCACTGCCAATAGCTGTGGATGATAGCACGACTACCCCGGTGAATACCCCAGTGGTGGTTGATGCCCTAAATAATGACACCGCAGGGGATGCACCTGCTACCATCACGAGTACAACATCTGCACCTCATGGGACGGTGGTGATTAAACCTGATGGTACCCTGATTTATACTCCCGATTCTGACTTTGTCGGGACAGATACCTTTGATTATACGATTACTGATAATAATGCTGATACTAGCACCGCGACGGTAACAGTCTCTATTACACCTGTTGTTGGTAATTTGCTACCAGTCGCCGTTGATGACAGTGTGACGACTCTTAAAAATGTGCCAATCACGACTGCCGTTTTAAATAATGACAACCTAGGGGATGCCCCAGCAACGGTCACGGACATAACTCAAGGTAGTCATGGTCAGGTGCAAATTAATCCAGATGGTACCGTTACCTATACTCCTGAAGCAGGGTTTATTGGCAATGATAGCTACACTTACATTATTCAGGATAATAATGGTGATACTAGCACTGCGACAGTTAATGTTTCCATCAATGACGTATTTACTCCACCGCCTCCGGTCAATCATTTGCCTGAGGCTGTGGATGATAACACTAGCACAGATGAGAATGTGCCGGTCACAACCAGCGTCTTGAAAAATGATGCACCTGGTGATGGACCTGCCAGCGTCACCAGTGTGACACAAGCTGCTAATGGTACGGTGAAAATTAACCCAGATGGTACGGTGACTTATACCCCTGATCCAGACTTTAATGGTAATGATAGCTATACTTACACCATTAAGGATAATGATGGTGATACTAGCACTGCCACAGTGAATATTGTGGTCAATCCTAATCCTGGTACTATCACGGGTCAAGTGCGCTTGGATAGTGATGCCGATGGTGATTTGAGTGATAACGATAGTGGTATCACAGGTGTGGCTATTGCTCTTTATAGTGATGCTGATGGGGATGGC